>Ga0207017_1053_pt2 | contig 13369 bp, 8 predicted proteins | sample Alteio_BWMinCont_51_FD_153472 | JGI IMG/M metagenome (GOLD analysis project Ga0207017, IMG submission 153472) | Enriched cells from forest soil in Barre Woods Harvard Forest LTER site, Petersham, Massachusetts, United States -... | ecosystem: Environmental > Terrestrial > Soil > Temperate forest >...
TTTACAGGAAGATGCAGCTTCCTGGCGTTCTCAATATCGGCGGCGAACGCTTTGTTGCCCAAGTCAAACTTCAACTGGACCCCCTGGATCTTCTCCATGGAGAGTGGCAAAATCCGCTTATCGCGGAGATCGAACAGGGTCTTATCAACGAGGTCCTTGGTCTCGGCGGTATCCAGCAAGAACAGCCCTGGGGGGAGGTCACCATGCCGTATTTGGCGAACTTGCCGGGATTGTCATTTCCAACGGCGAGCGTCACCGGCTGGCCTTGCGCGAGTTGAAACCTGAACGTCTTCTGGGGCTTGTCCAAACCATACTCGGCCAAAGAGGATGGCGTCTGCTCCTCCAACGGGGCGTCCTCGAACTTCGGAAGCCCGTCCAAAAAGGACTGAATCTGCGCGCTGTCTCCCACCACGCCGGCCGGAGAAACAACTTCCCACTGCTGTTTTCCTGCAGCCCGGCGAAAAGTAGCAACAGGCTGGTCCGGGACCTCAATGGTAAATTCCCGCACTTGGTCCGGCTGGAAGGAAAAAACTTTCTTTTTCGGAACCGCATCCGCAGAGGTGTCTGCAGAGGGATGCCGGTTGAGATAGTAGAGGGCGCTTCCCAGCACCACAAGAAGCGCTAATGCGATGAGAGTATTTGTCAGTTTCATAACAACGGGTTCCTGTTCGAGCCGCGCGCCCGCGAGCAGGCAGCGATCACAGGATAGGCCGCGCGGAGAAACCGTTCCGTCCCAACCCCGGCTCGCTGCGTGGATTTCGATTTATGCGCGCCTCTCCCACCAGACTCCCAGGCCGGCCACAATCACCGCCAGAGGAATGAGGACGAGAGAGAGGTAGAAGATCAAGGTCATCTGGGCGGCAGAAAGGTTGACTCCGCGGTCTTCCGGGTCTTTGGGGCGGATCGAGATGAGGTCTTCATCCGAAGAAAGCCAGTTCATCATATTGAGAAACAGATCGCGGTTGCCGTTAAAACTGATGATGGCATTGGCCAGGAAATCCGGGCTGCCGCAGACCACGTATCTCCCGTCCTTTGCTCCTTCCGGCCCGCCCAGCGGCTTATAGGTGCCTGCTCCCACCAGAGCCAGAGGCCCTTGCAAATCCTCCCCTTTGTGAAAGCTGACTTCCTTGGCGTGCACATCCTTGGTGGCCCAGCTTTTATCCGTGGTCTTGGCGATGAGCTGGAACTCTGCGCCCGGCATCGGTTTGGCGGAAGATTGCACGGCGGTGGCTAGAGGAAAGACCGTTGCAGTATTCGTGAGGTCCTTGGTAATGGGATTGTTAGGCTCATATTGGACCACCAGCGGCATGAGCTCATCGGTCCCGAACAGGCGTCCGATGCCGCTCGAATCCACCACTAATGTATTGTGGACATCGGCTCCAAACTGATCCAGGAGTCCCACCAGTTTCGGCGGCGTGGAAGGATTCACCAAAAACAGGACTCGCCCCCCTCCCATGATGAAGGATCGAATCGCCTCAACTTCCGGGTCCAGCAGGTCCTTGGCCGGCCCGGCTACCAACAGCACCGTGGCATCGTCCGGGATCTTGGGAGACTGCTCGATCAAAGACACCGTCTTGACCTGATAGTTACTGTCTTCGAGGGCCTTCTTGGCCGTGCTGTAGCCCGTCCGCTCGTCCGATGCAATATCCCGCTCGCCGTGGCCCTGGAGGAAATAGACGATCTTGGGGCCACCTTTCAAAAGACGGATGATGGTGCCGGTAATATCCTCCTCTTTGACCGACTTAGCCGGTTCGGTGTGGTCTCCCAATCCGACCACCAGAGTCCCGTAGGCTTTAACGTTGTACTTTTGGGCCTGCCCGGGCTCGCGGTCCGGATCCACATAGGTTATTTTGACGTGGCGGGACTTGACGGCATACTGGTCCAGAGTGTCCCGCACGTTGTTGAAGCTGCTTTTGCGGTCGAAATAGATGAGGTTCACGTCGCGGTTCAGGTTTCCTATCACCTTTTCGGTTTGCTCGGAAAGGCTGTATCGCTTGTTGGCGGTTAAGTCTATTTGTTTTACGAACCGGTTGGCGATCAAATTGACGATCACCACAATGGCCAGTGCCGCCAGGGCATAGACTGTCATATTCAATCCATACTTGGCTTGCCGGCTGGTCAGGCGGCCTTTGAATCCGCTTTGCATTTTCTTATGCCCTCCACCGGACAGACTCGACCGAGCGGGCTGTCAGAAACAACCCCAACCCGATGACGGAGAGATAATACACGGCGTCCCGCAGGTCGAGGACTCCCTTGGCAAAATTTTCCAGGTGTGTGGTGATACCCAGATAGCTCGCCACCTGACCCGACACGCCGGACGAGTAATCGTTGACCCATGGAATCACCCATAGCATGAGAAAGAGCCCGAATGTCAGCAGGCCGGCGACTAACTGATTGCGGGTGAGCGTGGATATCATCAGGCCCCAGGCCATGAAACAGCCCCCCAGCAGCAGCATGCCCAGATAGCCGACGGCCAGGGGCTTCCAGTCCGGGTTGCCATAATGGAACAGCAGAAGGGCGTGAAGGAAGGTAATACCCAGGAGGATGGCATACAGCAGCAGGGCCGCAAAAAATTTGCCCAGGATGATCTGAAGATCCGTGAGAGGCGAGGTCATCAACAGCTCGATGGTGCCCGTTTTTTTCTCCTCGGCGAATAATCTCATCGTGATCATGGGAACCAGGAACAGCGATATAACGCTGACGTTCATCAGCAGCGGCCGGATCACCATTTCATTCACGTTCATGTGCACGGATTGTCCCATCTCAGCATATTGGGCCGCCATCAGGCTTTGCCTCACGAAGAGAGAGAGGATGCTGACGAAAAAGTAGCCGGAGATCACGGCAAATACGGTGAGTATGATGTAGGCGATGGGAGAGTGAAAATAGGAGCTCAGCTCCTTACGCGCAACGGTCCAAATGTTTCTCATAGTTCAGATGCCTCGCGACAAAATGTCTTAGGCCCCCCCGGCAGCCTTCTCGGCTGTGTCCGTAGTGGTCAACTTCAAGAAAATTTCTTCCAGGCTCAGGCCCACGGGGCGCAACTCCAGCAGGCCCCAGCCGGATTCCACCACCGCGCGGGCAAGCTCCTTGCGGACGTCGCGGCCCTTCGCCGTTTGCACCGCAAACTCCACGCGGCCATTCGAGGACGGGGACGGGGTGACGTTATTCACGCCGGCCACGCGCGACAGGCGCTCGCGGACCTCTCTTTCCGGTCCTTCCACCAGCAGATTCAGGGTCTCAAAACCTTGCAGGCGCGCCGTCAAATTCTCGGGCGTATCCTCCGCCACCAGCTTCCCGGCGTTGATAATCATCACCCTGTCACAGGTATGGGCGGCCTCCGGGAGGATGTGCGTGCTGAGAATGATGGTGTGCTCCCCGGCGAGGCCCTTGATGAGCTTTCGCGTTTCGATGATCTGTTTGGGGTCGAGACCCGCCGTGGGTTCGTCGAGCACCAAGACCTCCGGGTTGTGGATGAGCGCCGCCGCTAGTCCGACTCTCTGCCGGTAGCCCTTGGAGAGATGGCCTACGATCTTGTTCGACACATCCGCGATGGAGGTCTGTTCGGAGACTCTCTGGACGCGCTGCTTCAACTCGCTTCCCGGCACGCCCTTGATGCGGCCGGCGAATGCCAGCATTTCATATACGCGCATGTCGGTATACAAAGGCGGCGTTTCCGGCAGGTATCCGACGTGCTTTTTGACTTCCAGCGGTTCCTGCATGACATCAAAACCTGCCACGCTGACCTTGCCGAAGGTCGGCGGCAAATAGCAGGTGAGGACCCGCATCGTTGTGGTTTTTCCAGCACCATTCGGACCCAAAAAACCTAGAATCTCCCCTTTCTTCACGGAAAAGTTGAGATCCTCGACGGCCACAGTCCGTCCGTATCGCTTGGTGAGTCCCTGAACGTCGATCACATTCCCCTCCCTGAAACCATCAGAGAATTGATACCCTGGAATGAGCTTCCTGCTCGCCAGTGCCAGAAGCAACTAGCCTCTGGCCGGATTGGGAGTATAACTCAGAGGGCCATGATCCGCCGTCCCACCCGGTGACGGCGCTTGGCCGATGAAGCGCTCCTCCGCGGATACGCTCCTAACGCTTCCATTTCAAGCATACCAAAATCGGAGAAAGTTTTCCAAGCTCCGCCCGGAGCCGGTGAACCGAAATCCGCATAACGGTGAATTGAGGACAGACTCCCGCAAAAATGCGCCGGGAGGTTCTGGCAGCGGATTAGGTAAGGAAAACTGGCGGTGAAAGTGACGCACCAACTCTTAGCTTGAATTAATATGTATCCATAGTCAATCGGACTTGGAGGCGGGCCTCATAGAGAAATAGGCCAGTGGGCAAAACAGAGCAAGCCTGGTAAGCGACCGCATCCTTCGGCAGGCTTTCCTCAAACTAAGAAATCCAGGCCGCGCACATCCTCATATCGTTACCTCCCTCAAAGCATTGAATTCCTAGCTCCTTTAAAGGAACCCAACGACCGCAGCCCCGCTTAGAACAGCAGCTTCAAACCAAACTGAATCTGCCGGGCATTCGTGATGGTATGGTCGATCAATCCCGCGCTGCCGATGGGCGTTCCTGTAGCCCCAAAGAGAGTGGTGCCAGTCGGCTTGGCGAAATTGGCGCGATTGAGGACGTTGAATAATTCTCCGCGGAATTCCAATCCGAATCGCTCGGTCAGCTTGGTATCTTTGGTCACGCCGGGGTCCCAGCTAGCAAGTCCCGGCCCGAAAAGGGGATTCCGCCCCGCGTTGCCCAGCTCGAGAGCACTGGGCGCGGAGTACGCTGCTGGGTTGAAGTACTGGTTCGGATTTCCTGTAACAATCTGGCCGTATGGAATGGCCAGGTTGCGATTGGGCCACGCGGTGTTAGCATTGATGCTGTTCTGTGCCGTCGGGATCGAGCGGCTGATCGCGAACGGCTGGCCGGACTGCACGGTCAAAATCCCTGTCAACTGCCATCCGGAAGCCAGGCGACCTGTCACCCCCGTCATGCCCTTTCCGAAAGGCAGCGCATAGGCGTAGTTGGCGTTCAGAGTCTGCGCCACGCCGAACCCGCTCCACGACTTATCCACGGATGGTTGATAGGCGTAAATCATCGGTCCTGTTCCTCCCCCGGAATACTCCGCCAACTGCGCCGTCTCCGATTCGCTCAGAGCCTTCGCTAAGGTAAAGGAAACCGCCGCTTGCAGGCCGGCTGAAAAGCGCCGCTGGAACGACACGGTTCCGGCGTCGTACCAGGAATTGGCGTTGGCGGCGGTATAGTAAATGGCGTCGAATTTCGGATTGATTCGGGTGGACCCGGCCGGGAATGCCAGGGAAACCCCGTCGAAATACGCGTGCGGCATATTATAGTCGCTGAAGGAAGTTTGGTTGACCCCGCGAGACCCCGCAAAGCCTACCGTCACTACGCTCGAGGCGCCCAGCTGTTGCTGCACGGTCAGGCTGTATTGCATCACATAGGGTGTCTTGAAACTCTTGGATACGATGGAAGGGCTTTGTCCGAAGGCTCCGGTCCCAAGATAAGCGGCAATTTGAGCCAGTCCGTCCGGGAAGGTAATGGGAACACCGGTAGTACCGCCAACGGCGAAGTTCAAGTCCGGGTTCCAGACGGCGTTGCGGCTGAGCTCGTTGCGATACACGTTGGTGTCATTGGGCAAGTAACTGATACCGAACCCGCCGCGTATGGCGGTCTTGCCGCCGTTGAACGGGCTCCAGGCGAACCCAAACCTCGGGCCAAAATTCGACCACGATTTGTTCTGCCATAGTGGTCCCGGAGTGAGAGACGTATCCGACACGTTCTGCAAATTGTAGTCGGTGCCGTTGGTCCGGGTCGGAACGGAGTAGGGCTCCCAGCGCACGCCCAGGTTCAGGGTCAGTTTTGGAGTCACCTTCCAGTCATCCTGAATATACAAGGCGTAAAAATTCTGCCGCTCGTCGGCTATAGGATCGTAGCCGTTGATAGAGGGCGTGCCGCGCCAGCGGTTTGGCGTCCCGGCGAGGAAAGCTTGCAGATTCGCGAAGGTCCACACTCCCCAGGGGCGGTTCGGGAAATCTTGGTTGAATCGCAGCCGCTCCACCATCCCGCCGAATTGCACGGCGTGGGCCCCCAGCGTGAGACTGATATCTCCCTGTTCATTGAACCGGTTGGTGACGAAGTACTCCGTAGGGTTGCCGTATCCCCCGCCTATGGCGGTAATCCCGCTTCCCGGGGCAAGCGAGGGCGGACCCTGGCCGGGAACCGACTGCTGGAAGGAGGGCACCGCCGGCAGGCTACCGCCATCCAACGGAATGACGCGGTTGAAAGAGAAGTGAGTCGCCAGCAACATACGCGGAGAGAAAATGTGTGTCTCGGAAAGAGTGAGCAGCCGAGTCGTCATGGACGGTATTTGAACATAACCGGGGAAACCGCCGCTGATGAGGGATTGTACCGAGTCGGAAGCGGTAAAGCGCCCGAACATGGAATCGCTCCCGGAGATCTGATAGTCAATGCGCGCCTGCCCAAAATCGTCCGAGGTGGGCTGCGGAGCCTGGAAAACATACTGGGCTGTTCCGTCACCAAAATTTCTCGCTCCCGGAGTTGGCAGGGGATAAAGCGCCAGGAAGGGCGCGGACTTGGCGGAAGGCGTAACATTGCCGGTCGGGAGGATGCCCAGCCGCGCATTCGCGTCCGGCACCACGCTAAAGGTCGTGAGGGTGTGCCGCAAGCGCATCCCTTCGTAGGCTCCAAAGATAAAGAGCTTGTCTTTCTTGATGGGACCGCCCGCCGTGGCCCCAAACTGGTTCTGCCGCAGCGGAGACACCGGCGTAGGAGCCGGCGCGTATTGGCGGTCAAAGAAGTTGCGAGCATCCAAGGCGCTGTTCCGCAAAAACTCGAACAGGTCGCCGTGAAACTGATTCGTCCCCGACTTGGAGACGGCGTTGATGACGCCGCCCATAGTGCGGCCGTATTGGGCTCCAAAGGAGTTCGTCAGCACCTGGAACTCCCGCACCGTTTCCACTCCCAGGATCGCCCCATCCGGTCCCGCCGGGATGTGGTGATTCATGTCAACGATATAGCTGCCGTCCAGCAGGAGCTCGCTATCCTCGGAGCGCGCGCCGCTGATGCTGAGCTTCTTTCCCCAGCCGTTAAAAGCGCTGCCAACGGAGCCGTTCGTGGCCTGGGTTACGCCGGGATTCGTCAAAACGAGCTGGGTGAGGTCACGGCCGTTGAGCGGCAGGTCCACGATCGTCTGCTGATTCACCAGGGACCCCGTCGTAGCGGTCGTCGTCTCCAGGAGCGGCGCTTCCCCTGTCACCTCCACGCTTTGGGTAACCGCGCCGACCGTCAGCTTCAAGTCCACCACTGCTTCCCGGCCGACCGTCAGAACAATACCGGTTCGCACTTCGCTCTGGAAACCTTGCAGGGTGGCTGTCACGCGGTAGTTGCCCAAAGTTAGCGAGGGCGCCAGATACCGCCCCGCGCTATCGGTCGTCACCGTTCTGCTGATTCCGGTGTCCTCATTTTGAATCACAATGTTCGTTCCCGGCAGCACGGCTCCCGTGCTATCGGTGACTGTGCCCGAAATGGTTCCGGTTGTGACTTGCGCGCGGCTGGTGAGCGCTCCGCAAAACAGCAATACAACCACCACCCCGTACCTTGCTATCTTCGTCATAACCATTCCCTCCTGATCCTCATGATAGCGAGCAGTTAAGGTTTGAGCCGGCATCCCACACTTTGAAGTCCCGTCATACGAATCTTACATCCAAGTGCTAGAGATAAAACACTGCCTTTGAGAATAGGATATCGCCGTCTCAGTTTTTGTCAATCTGAATAATAGCCTGGTAGGTGCGCTAACAGAGCGTTGCTGAAAACTGGTGGGGGCCTATAGACTCAGCCAAGTCCTTCTTTGCGCTTTTAAGTGCGTATTTGTATCTGTCTAGGGTCATCATGGTTGGGAGAGTGACATATATCTAAATATAATGTCAACCAAAAAATAAAAAGAGATAAACACCTGGTTGGTATGAAGCTCGCCCTCTGCGTTACAGGCTTATTCTCTTTTGAATACGAGGACCGAGAGCGGCGGAAGGCCAGGTTGATAGAATCAGGCCCGTCCTGCCTCTTTTAGCTAACGAAAACCGTGGAACTCACTAGAATTCAATCGAAAAGATAGCGTGCGCTTTATCACTCACTTTTTTTCTGACGCTGAGGCAGGCCGCTGAGATATTTTACGAGTGTTTTCTGATCTGGCGGAGTTAGTTTCGCGCCATAGGTAAGCATCCTGGCGACGATCGTAGTCCAGTCGTCCTGCGACGATCCGGCTTTTGCCGTCACCATGTCCAAGCCGTGGCACTCCTGGCAATTACTTGCCAGTATCGTTTTGCCCTCGCCGTCCGGCAGTTGTTGGACCACCCCTCCCTGCGCGGGCTGAGCGCCGCCCGCCGCCTGGGCTGGTGATGCAGAACGAGGTGAATTGGGCCCGTAGTTCGCCGCTAAATAAGCTGCCAAAGGTTCTATTTCGTCGGGAAAAACCGGGGCTCCCTGCGAAATCATTCCGTAGACGGTATCCCGCCACTTTTCGAGAGATTTTCTTTGCTGTTGTATAGTCCTCATATTGTGACACTGGACACATGCCTGCCCGGCCGTCTCCTTGCCCTTCTCAATATCGGCTTGCTTGCTATCTTGCGCAGCAGCTCCGGTCCACTGACCACCGATTACGCCGATAGAAATCCCCAACACGACGGCGAGGATTCTCTTTCCATTACGCTTATCCTGCATGAAGACTCCTTGCAAATGCGTTTTACGTGCCGACAGGTTTCTTGTTTCGGATCTCCGCAATCGAGTAGCGCTGATACCAGGTGCTTTCCGTCAAATATCCCTCAGGCCCCACACTGATATCCAGCAAAACCGGCTTGCCATCCCGCATGTTTCTTACAGCCCTCTGCAACGCGGGGGCTAGATCGCCCGGAGTTTTCACCTTTTCACTTTTAATGCTGTAGGCTTCCGCAATTTTTGTGAAGTCAATGTCGGGGCTTCCCAGATAGCTCGTAAAATCCACGCCCGCCTGGGCCAGTGTTCCGCCGGCCATCATGGCGCGATTGCGGGTATCGTTGTAACCACGGTTATTCATAATCACAATGAGCATGGGCGCCTCATAACGCGAGATGCTCCACAGCGTCTCCGACTGGCCAAACAGGAAGCCGCCGTCTCCTTGCAACGATACAACCTGGCGGTCGGGCAGCGCGACATTTACGCCCAGAGCAGCGCCAACCCCCCATCCCAGCGCGGAGCCGGTGGTGCGTCCGATCCGCAGCTTATTTCCTTTGCCAAACGTGATCTGCCGCAACAGCCTGGACCCTTCCGCGGGCCCCAGCTCCGTCACAATCACCGCATCCTTGTCGAGCGCTTGATCCAACTCATAGCCCACGCGTTCCCAAGAAAGCGGGTTTTGATCAAACCGGCCGTGTAAAGCCTGTTCCCGGGACTGTTTCAGCTTGCCGGTAAAAGCCGACACTTCCGCCAGCCTTCCGGACCGAATCCTGGCCATGCGGTCTTTCGTCAAGATGCCGTCGAGTGCATCCGAAAGGTCCCGGATGGCGGCGCGTACGTCCGAAGCAATTACCAGGTCCGCCGTAAAAACTTTCCCGAGAATAGTGGGGTCGTGACTGATCTGAACGGTGGGCACTCCCTGTGGCGGTCGAACCGCAAACTTCTCACCGAAGTTCACCAACAAATCCATCTTGCCGGAAGATCTCATCGAGGGGCTATACGTGCCCAGATACAGAGGATGGTCAGTGGGGAAATTAGCAAAGAGGTCATTTGGCCAGCCCAGGTTCGATACCGGAACGGAGAGCTTTTCCGCCAGCGCCCGGATCTCTTCCGTGGCTCCCTCCTGGGTAATCTCAGGGCCGAGAATAAATACCGGATTCTCAGCTTGAGCCAGCCATTGCGCCGCTTTTTCGATTAAGTCCGGCTTAGCTCGGAAGCCCGGTCGGGCATTTGCCAGATCAATCTTGTAAATCGGGGCCTTGATTTTTTGAGCTAGAAGCTCCGCGGGGAAATCCAAGGTCACAGGACCACTCGGTGGCCCATAGGCAAATTTCATCGCTCGACGAACGATATCCGGCATGGTCTCGGCTACCAGACAACTCCAATTCCAAACAGTAAAAGGCTCGGTCGGTTTGAGGTGGTTATCCCATGTCTCGGTCTGATCCATCCCCCCCTGCTCCCTCAATCCTGCGGCCCCAAAACCTATGAGCAGGGGAACCCGGTCTTTCCAGGAGTTGTACAGGTTGCTCATGGAATTGCCCACGCCCACCCCGCTCCCGAAAAAGACACCGAGGGATTTGCTTGCCAGGGCATATCCATGCGTCGCCGCCACGCCTTGCCCTTCATGCGTCACCATAATGACCTGCACGTCGCCCGCAGAATAGACGGCATCCCAAATCGTGCTGAGGCCGGAAGTGTTGGTATGGAATATCTTGCGAACTCCGCAGGCTCTCAACTGCTCTACGATAGCCCCGGCGGCAGTCCCCTCGTACATCTGGGGCTCGCCTTTGGGCAGCTTTTGAACGTCGGACACCGGCTTTACGACTCCGGGCGCTGGCTTTTCTTGGGCCAATGCCGCAACGGACTGCCCAGCCAAAGCGGCGATCCCCGTGGCCGTGGTGACGCGAACAAAATCTCTCCTAGAAACTGCGTCCGGAACACTCTGCTGCGGCTTTTCCGCGTTCTCATTTTTTTTCAGTGGTGGTGTCATGTTACCCCTTATCTCATGCACTCATTAAAATCCTGTGGACATCCCTTGGACAAAGCTTTACTTCTTATCAATCTCGCCAAACATCCGGAACCCTCTTAGCCGAGCTTCCTAATTGAATCGGGCTTGTTGGACGAAAGAAGGGACCGTCCGTTCGAATTCCCAAATCCCACGCTCATGGCCAGGGGCCTTGCCACTGAGGCTTCCTGGGCGGCTTCCGCGCCAGCTATATAGCCCGAGACTAGGCACTTCGCCAGACCATGCATCGCGAATCCGCTGGCCGATTCGCCTGTGGCGTAGAGGCCCGGTATGACCTGAAAATGACGGTCTATCACCTGATACTTCGCATTTACCCGCAGGCCCGCGAGCGTATCGTGGAGGATGGGAGTTGACCAGGCAGCGTAGAAAGGAGGCGTCTGGATTTTATATTTGGGAGTGGGCCTCTTAAAGTCCGGGTCACTTCCCGCATCCACATAGGAATTGTACTTGGCCACGGTCTCTTTCAGTGCGCTGGGCGGCATGGGCCTCTTCTGATATGGATTGTTAATCTTGGCAGCCAATTCCTCGATGGTGTCCGCAGCGAAGAAGTAACCGTTCAAATCCACGTTGGGCGGATTAGGAACCCAATACTCGCGCTTCACCGCGTCGGCATCGAAGATCGCCCAGATCGGCCCGCCCAATCTGGTCTTGCCCCCATCCAGCACCACGCTTCCCAAGCAAGCGGCATAGAAATCGTAGGAACCATCAAGCTCATTCCAGAACCTCACACCCAGTTGATTCACCATGATGAGGTCTTGCCAATCCTCGACGGTAAGGCCGGAAGCGCCGGCACGCTGGAACACAGGGCTCTTCGGATTCCACTTTAAATTCTGATATCCGCCCCGGCAACCGATATGGACCGTTTTTGTAATTGCCAAACCTCCTTCGTTGGTTTGGTTTGCCGTATCCCCGAGCGATGCGCCGATGGCCAGGGCTGCCTGTTCCCCTTCCGCATTTTGCAGAGTATAAGGTTCGCCAGCCTGCTGGTACTCTTCGGTCAGTCTAGGATCGAACATTCTGCGGAACTCCACATTGCCCGTATGGCCGCCTGTGGCGATGATGACCCCCTTATTCGCCTGGATGTTCAGGGTGTTGCCTTGATTCGTTACCGTGATTCCGAGAGTTCTTCCCGATGTGGGTTCTTCCCTGACAATGCCTGTCAACTTGTGCAGCAGCAGGAATTCCACGCCTTTTTTCCTGGCGCTAGCTTCTAGCGGGCGGACCACACCGGAGCCATTGCGGCCGTTGATGGTGACGGTTAGGCCGCCGGGAGCTACGACGGCTATCTGGAGTCTGGGAGCAGCGCCACCGCTCACGTCGGGGGCCTTATCCGGGAACTTGACGCCATTCTCCAGCAAGAACTCGAAGGTCGCCACATTGTTGTCGGCAAAAGCGCGCACAATGTTCCGGTCATTGTACCTGTCCACGCGGCTACCGGGCCTGGTGTGGTCCAGGAAGATCTTGTCGGCCGAATCCTGTATGTTGAATTTCTTTTGCAGGCTCGTCCCGCCGCCCAGAATGACCCTTCCTCCGCTCAGCATTCCGTGTCCGCCGATGTCGAAGTTGGAATCTACCACGATCACGGACGCTCCGTTGTCGCGCGCATGGACCGCGGCGGCAAGCCCGGAGACCCCCGCTCCCACAACGACCACGTCCGCCACGCGGTCAAACTTAGCCTCGCTTGCCTTCGCTTCCTTGAAGCCCAGCCCGGTCAGAGCGGCCACGCCCGCTCCAGCGGCTGCGCCCTTCTTGAGGAAATCTCTCCGGCTGACGAGCTCCTTCTGCTTCTTGCCCATCCTCGCATCCTCCTTACATCTAGCTGCGATGACTTCGACGGCTTCCGTTCTCAGGCTACCCAAGAGGTCTTACAATTTTGCAGGCTTCGACTGTTGCTCAGCTCCCCGATTCCGCTTTTTTGTCCTCAAATTTCATCAGGTCCTTCTTGTCCTCGATCTTTTTGGTATCCAGGTCCTGGACTTTCTGGAGGTCTTCCCACTTGGTAAAATTTCCGTTCTTCTCCCTATATGCAACAACGGCGGCGGCTTCCTTGTCGGAGAGCGCCAGCGCGGTCACCAGTTCTTTAGCCGTCGCCTTGTTGACGTTGACCTTGGCGGGAGTTTCGCTTTTCGCGCCCTCTTTGGGGAAACTCTTCGCCAGATAGTCCACCAGCGGATCAATCGCGTCCGGCGGGACCTCGGCTCCATTGGTGATCATCTCGTTGACTTTGTCTTTCCATTCGTCGTGACTCATCTTTTGGGTGACAATTTCCTTCAGCCCATGGCACACGGTACAAGCTGTCTGCAAGGTCTCCTTGCCCTTTCCCTCGGGCAGCACAACTTGACTGCTGGCAGGAAGCGCCGCCCCCAAAAGCACCAGCGCACACGGAAGGATTCCCAGGAATCCTCCCCAACTTTTACTTTTCCAACCCATGATTGCCTTCATCCAACCTCCTGAATATTGTTCGTCATGAAATCTGCCCGTTTCAAAAAACTCAAAAAATCATCCCATCCCCCTTCTCGGCCGGTCACCGGGGAGGTTCCACGCGCAGCATTTTATCTGGAATTTCGATTTTTCAATCCTGCGCCGGCCTCAGAT
>Ga0207017_1101_pt1 | contig 13354 bp, 14 predicted proteins | sample Alteio_BWMinCont_51_FD_153472 | JGI IMG/M metagenome (GOLD analysis project Ga0207017, IMG submission 153472) | Enriched cells from forest soil in Barre Woods Harvard Forest LTER site, Petersham, Massachusetts, United States -... | ecosystem: Environmental > Terrestrial > Soil > Temperate forest >...
ATTTGACTGTAAAAATATAAAGTTAGATTAATCTAACAAAATAAATATTAGATTAGTCTAACAAATTACCCTGATCTTCCTGTTTGTATTCTTCCGTTTATTTAATAGTTTTGAATACATGTATTCACTCACTGAAGAAAATTACTTAAAGGCGTTATTTAACCTTGCCAACGAAGCAGGCGAAGTAAACGTAAATGAGCTATCAAAAAATCTGGCTATCAAAATGCCTACGGTAACCAGCATGATGAAAAAGCTGGCAGCCAAGAAGCTGGTGCATTATGAAAGTTATAAGCCGTTGCGACTAACCGAGAAAGGGAAAAAAGAGGCAGGCCTTATTATCCGCAAGCATCGCCTTACGGAAATGTTCCTGACAAAGAAGATGGGTTTCGGACGGGAAGAGGTGCACGAAATAGCAGAACAAATAGAACATATCCAGGCGCCGGCGTTCTTTGAAAGAATGGATGCCATGCTTAATTTCCCCAAGGTAGATCCGCACGGATCGCCTATACCGGATAAAAACGGAAGGATTATTAGTAAAAAAAGAGGCACGGGTTAAAAACCCGCGCCAGTGACTTGTGTATGCGCGGGGTATACCCCGCGCGAACGAATAAGTTAAGCTACTACTGCTTTAGAGACGCCTTTCCCAATCACTTCTGCCATCTTTTTGCCAATATCAGCGGGGCTTTGTACTACGTGTATACCGCATTCTGCCATGATCTTCATCTTGGCAGCAGCCGTATCGTCTGCTCCGCCTACTATGGCGCCTGCGTGGCCCATGCGGCGACCGGGAGGCGCTGTTTGGCCAGCTATAAAACCTACCACCGGCTTGGTGCCATTGGCTTTTATCCATTTAGCAGCTTCTGCTTCCATGCTGCCGCCTATTTCGCCGATCATTACAATACCTTCTGTTTCGGGATCATTCATCAGTAGTTCTACTGCTTCTTTAGTAGGCGTTCCGATAATAGGGTCACCACCAATACCAATAGCCGTAGAGATACCCAGGCCTGCTTTGGCCACCTGGTCAGCCGCTTCATAAGTAAGCGTACCGGATTTGGAAACAATGCCGATCTTGCCTTTCTTAAATACAAAGCCGGGCATAATGCCTACTTTGCACTCATCCGCTGTTATTACGCCGGGGCAGTTAGGGCCTATAAGACGTGTATTCCTGCCTCTTAAATAATCTTTTGCCTTCACCATGTCCTGCACAGGGATACCTTCGGTTATGCATACTATTAATGCTACACCTGCATCGGCTGATTCCATGATGGCGTCTGCTGCAAATGCCGGTGGAACGAAGATGATGGATACATTAGCTGCTGTGGCCTTCACGCAGTCAGCCACTGTATTAAACACAGGTCGGTCAAGGTGCGTAGAGCCGCCTTTGCCGGGAGTGACGCCGCCAACTACATTGGTGCCATATTCTATCATCTGGGTAGCGTGAAAGGTGCCTTCTGTACCGGTAAATCCCTGAACTAAAACTTTGGAGCTTTTATTAACTAAAACGGACATGAATGGATATTTTGTGGCGCAAAAGTAATCATTTCAGCAATTCGTCCATGTTGCGGTCATTATCTATTTTTCCCCTGGCTTCCAGCATACGCATATCCTTGGCGTCCCGTAAGAATTCAGAGGCAAAAATAAAGTCGTTCAGCTTCTGGTTTTTGCTGAAAATGATCTCCTGGTTGCTGCCTTCCCATTCTTTAAGGCCTTCGTACATATAGATGATATGATCCCCGGTCTCCATTACGCTGTTCATATCGTGGGTGTTTACTACTGTAGTAATATTATAGCGTGTAGTGATCTCTTTTATGAGCTTGTCTATTACCAGCGAAGTTTGAGGATCGAGGCCGGAATTAGGCTCATCGCAAAAAAGATATTTGGGGTTTAACACGATGGCGCGAGCAATACCTACCCGCTTTTTCATACCGCCGCTGATCTCGGCAGGATATTTTTTATTGATGTCTTTCATCTGTACCTGCTCCAGCACTTCGTTTACCCGTTTTAGTTTCTTAGCATAGCTGTCTTTGGTAAACATATCCAATGGGAACATAATATTCTGCTCCACCGTCATGCTGTCAAACAGGGCAGAGCCCTGGAACAGCATGCCGATCTGCTGGCGTAGCTCTTTTTTCTCTTCGTCATTCATCCCAAGAAAGTTCTTGCTATCGTAGAGGATCTCTCCTTTGTCTGGTTCCAGCAATCCTACCAGACATTTCATGAATACTGTTTTGCCACTACCGCTCGAGCCGATGATGAGATTGCATTTGCCGGATTGCATCACAGCACTTATATCGTTTATAACCATCTTATCTCCAAAACCCTTCTTTACGTTTTTTACTTCGATCATTTTATAACAATAATGCTGATATTACGTAATCCGCAAAAAGTATCATTATGCAGCTTACCACTACTGATTTGGTTCCAGCTCTTCCTATCTCCAGTGCGCCTCCCTTTACATAGTAGCCATAATACGCCGGTATGCTGGAAATAATGAAAGCAAATGTGTAGGCTTTTACCAGGGCAAAGAACACGTTGTAAGGCAGGAAATTAGATAGCAGCCCTTTATGATAATCAGCGGCAGACAGAATACCTGAGGAAACGCCGGCAACACGTCCACCGACTATGGCCAGTGTACCTGCAACTACGATCAGCATGGGGATCACTACCATTGCGGCAACAATTTTTGGCAGTACAAGATAGGTCTTGGTGTTAATACCCATTATCTCCAATGCATCTATCTGTTCGCTCACGCGCATGTTGCCCAACTCACTGGCTATTTTGCTGCCTACCACGCCTGCCAGCACAATGCACACCAGGGTAGGGGCAAACTCTAATATCACGGTGTCGCGAACGATCTGCGCTATGGTAGATTTAGGTATCACCGGGCTTACCAACTGGTAAGCTGTCTGAAGTGTAGATACGGCGCCTATAAAAAAAGAAATGATCACCACTATGCCTAATGAGCCTATGCCTATATCATTGCATTGGTGCATGAACTCCTTCCAGTATACCTTCATATTCTCCGGTTTAGAGAACATGCTTTTCAGCATCAGTAGAAAGCGTCCTATTTCAGTGAATATCGTCACAGGGTTAAATGTTTGAGTGAAGATAAGATAAAAGTTGTGAGTAGTGAACCGTTGCACGCGCGGGGTATACCCCGCGCCGACAATCTTTTACCGGATGTTAGCTCCCATCCACGCCATAATTCCTATGCCGGTCTCAATAGCGCTTTCGTCTATGTTAAATACGGGTGTATGAACGCCGGAAGTAATGCCTTTCGCTTTATTAGCCGTGCCCAGGCGAAAGAAACACCCCGGTATCTGTTGAGAATAATACCCAAAATCTTCTGCGCCCATGCGCATTTCCGTTTCCTGTACGTTAGCAGCACCCATATAGTCGACTCCCAGCTTGCGGGCTTTTTCATGCAGCGCTTCGTTGTTGTACACGCACGGATAGCCTATATCGATATGCAGGTCCACCTCTGCACCCATAGATTCTACCAATCCTATAGTTTGCTTACGTATAAGCTCATGCGCTTTAAACCGCCATTCTTCATCCATAGCCCTGAAGGTGCCCATCAGCTTTACTTCAGTAGGTATTACGTTGGTAGTAAAGCCGCCATGTATAGAGCTGATAGATAGCACAGAAGGGGAGAAGGGATTGTTATTACGGCTGATGATCTGCTGAAGACTTACTATTAAATGAGATGCTATTAATATAGTATCTGTGGTTAAGTGAGGCGCAGCAGCATGCCCGCCTTTGCCTTTAATAGTGATGTATAGTTCGTCCGCGCTTGCCATCACTTTACCGCTGCGGAAGCTTAATAGCCCCGTTTCTAACTGTGGATTTACATGCAGGGCGCAGATGGCCTGTGGTTTAGGGTCTTCCTGCAGAACGCCTTCTTTTATCATCAGGCTGGCACCTCCGGGATTCTTCTCTTCGCCCGGCTGAAAGATCAGCTTAATAGTTCCTTCCCAGTCATCTTTTGTTTCGCTTAATATTTTTGCGGCTCCCAGGAGACAGGTGGTATGTACATCATGCCCACAGGCATGCATAATACCCGGTTTGGTAGATTTATAAGGAATATCATTTTCCTCCTGTATGGGCAACGCATCCATGTCGGCACGCAGCGCTATCACTCTTTTCTCCGGATTGTTTCCTTTTAGAATGCCTACTACGCCGGTAGTGGCTTTTATAGTGAAGGGAATACCAAATTCCGCGAGCTTACTTTGTACAAACTTTGATGTTTCAAATTCCTGGTAGCTTAGTTCAGGATTGGCGTGAATATGATGGCGAACCTGTATAAATTCATTTGCATATTGCTTCGCCAGCGCTTTTATCTTTTGTAATAGCATAGGGAAAATTTCCAGGGGCTAAGGTACGGAATTACAAGCCTTCTCCCGGTTCTTTCTCGATCGTATCTTTTACGATGAATGTAGTTCCTGGAAAATCTCCCGACAGGTTGGGTAGGTATTCCTCTGCGTCAGCATGGGTTTTAAAGTTGCCTACTTTTAAGCGATAATAGGGAGACTGATAAATAATATAAGGCTTTAACTCGGGGTAAGACTGGTATATTTTTGTTTTGGCAGCTATTGCTTTGGTACGATCGGTAGTGCTCATAACCTGTATACGAAAGCCGGGGCCGGAGCGGCGACTATCGCGGGTCGTTTCTTCATTTATCTGCGCCTGCTTTTTTATGAGCAGATCAATGCGCGGATCTTTATGAACGATCACAGAACCGGTGTCGGTTTGTGCACCGGCGTTTATTGCTATCAGTAATATAGATATGAATAGTATATTTTTCATATTTAACTGTCTCATGTATGCGCGGGGTATACCCCGCGCTGACGAAAGGAAGAAAATGCTACGCATCCTTCCCATGGCAATTCTTATACTTCTTACCACTGCCACAAGGACAAGGATCATTCCTCCCAACTTTAGGACCAACTTTTATCGGCTCCTGCTTTGCACCGCCGCCGGAAGGATCGAAGTAATCATTTTCATTAGCAGCATAATCATTTCCTCTTGCATCTATTTCGTGCTTATTGGCCTGCATCCGGCTCATATCTGTTTTCTGTTCTCTTCCTTCGCGAAGTGGTGCGTTCTGCTCTGCGGGAATATTGCCGTGAGTTAGGAAAGAAACGATATTCTTGTTTACCTCGCTATCCATCTGACGGAAAAGGTTGAACGCTTCCACCTTGTAGATAACCAGCGGATCTTTTTGCTCCAGATATACCGTGCGCACGCTCTGTTTCAGGTCATCCATGGCCCTCAGATGCTCCTTCCAGGCTTCGTCTATCAGGTCAAGATTGATGGTTCTTTCCAGGGCATTCAGCAGCTCTTTTCCTTCGGAGTCTATTGTCTTTTTCAGGTTGGTAAGTACCGGGAGGTCTTTACGGCCATCACTAAAGGGCACTACTACATTCTCTATATGGCTGCCCTGGGTAAGCCGGATATTTTTAAATACCGGTATCACATGCCGCCCCATTTCCTCTTTTTTACGCTGATAAGCAGTAATGGCTTCGTGATATAATTTCTCCGATATTTCATTTGCATCTCCTTTTTGCAGTTCTTCTTCTCCAATGGTAGTCTCCATAGCAAAGTTCATGATCACTGCCAGCTTAAAGCCTTCATAATCGTTTTGCTCGCGGAATGAATTTACCAGTCCTTCAGCTACTGTATAAAATGCATTATCCAGGTCCAGCGCCAGCCTGTCTCCAAACAGCGCATGGCTGCGCTTTTCGTACACCACTTTCCGTTGCTTATTCATTACATCGTCATACTCCAGCAATTGCTTACGTATGCCGAAGTTGTTCTCTTCCACTTTCTTTTGCGCGCGTTCAATGGACTTCGTTACCATACTATGTTGTATCACCTCACCCTCTTTGTAACCAAAACGATCCATAAGAGAAGCAATACGGTCGCTGCCGAACATGCGCATCAGATCATCTTCCAGGGATGCATAGAACTGTGATGTTCCGGGATCTCCCTGGCGGCCTGCACGTCCCCGCAACTGCCTGTCTACCCGGCGGCTTTCGTGGCGTTCTGTACCTATAATGGCCAATCCGCCTGCATCTTTTACTCCGGGGCCCAGCTTAATATCCGTACCACGGCCGGCCATATTGGTGGCAATAGTAATGGCACCTGCCAGTCCCGCTTCTGCCACTATCTGCGCTTCGCGTGCGTGCTGCTTGGCATTCAATACATTGTGTGGTATTTTTTTAACGCTCAGCATCTTACTCAGCAACTCACTTACTTCCACAGACGTAGTACCTACCAGTACCGGCCGGCCTTCATTGCGCAGCTTCTCTATATTATCAATGATCGCTTTATACTTTTCACGTTTAGTCTTATAGATCATGTCCTGCTCATCTTTACGGATTACAGGAATATTGGTGGGGATAGTTATCACATCCAATTTGTAAATGTCCCACAATTCCGCTGCTTCTGTTTCAGCCGTACCGGTCATACCGGCCAGCTTATGATACATACGGAAATAGTTCTGTAACGTAACAGTGGCATAGGTTTGCGTGGCGGCTTCTATCTTGACGTTCTCTTTCGCCTCGATAGCCTGATGAAGCCCATCACTGTACCGGCGGCCTTCCATGATACGGCCCGTTTGCTCGTCTACCAGCTTCACCTGCTGGTCTATCACTATGTATTCCACATCTTTATCAAAGAGGGTATATGCCTTCAGCAATTGCTGCACCGTGTGAATACGGTCTGCTTTTATGGAGTATTCATTTAGAATAGCTTCCTTCTGACGAAGCGCTTCTTCTGCATCTATAGTAGTGTCTTTTTCCAGCGCACCTAGTTTCAAACTAATGTCCGGCAACACAAAGAACTCGGGGTCCTCGCCGGAGCGGGTGATCGTATGTATCCCTTTATCAGTAAGCTCTACCTGGTTGTTCTTTTCATCTATATGAAAGAAAAGCTCTTCATCTACCAATGGCATTTGCTTTTGCTGATCGGCCAGGTAGTAGTTCTCTGCTTTTTGTAGCTTTACTTTAATGCCTGGTTCGCTTAAGAATTTAATCAGCGCACTGTTTTTGGGCAAGCCACGCCATGCACGCATCAGGGCAAGACCACCATCTTTGGGTTCATCATTGCCTTCGGCAAATTTCTTTTTGGCCTCTGTCAGGAATTTATTGGTTACCTGCTTTTGCGCTTCCACCAAGCTCTTCACCCGGTCTTTCAGCAGGTGATATTGCTGCTCATCTCCTTTGGGTACTGGTCCGGAAATGATCAGGGGAGTACGCGCATCGTCTATCAACACACTGTCCACCTCATCTACCATGGCATAGTGGTGCTTACGCTGCACCATTTCATCGGGGTTGTGCACCATATTATCCCGCAGGTAGTCGAAGCCGAACTCGTTATTGGTCCCGTAGGTAATGTCTGCCAGGTAGGCCAGTTTGCGGGAGGGGGTATTGGGCTGGTGTTTATCTATACAATCCACGGTTAACCCCAGCCATTCAAAAATGGTTCCGTTCCACTCGCTATCCCGGCGGGAGAGGTAATCGTTCACCGTTACTATATGCACGCCTTCGCCTGCCAGCGCATTCAGGTAAGCGGGCAGGGTGCTCACCAGCGTTTTACCTTCACCGGTAGCCATCTCGGCAATTTTACCTGAATGCAACACTGCTCCTCCTATCAGTTGCACATCATAGTGTACCATGTTCCAGGTAACCTGGCCGCCGGCGGCAGTCCAGCTATTTTTATAGATAGCCTGCTCGCCTTCTATGCGCACATAATCTTTCTTTATGCTCAGCGCTTTATCATATTCGGTAGCAGTAGCGGCCAGCTCTTTATTATTTGAAAACCGGCGCGCCGTTTCTTTTACTACGGCAAAGGCTTCGGGCAGCAGCTCATCTAATATTACTTCTATCTGTTCATCGCGGTCCTTTTTTAGCTTATCTATCTGCTGATAGATGGCATCGCGTCCTCCTATATCTTCTGTGGGCATCGCGTCTACTTCCTGTTGCTGTTTTGCGATAGCATCGTCTATGGGTTGGAGGTATTTTTTAATGCGTTCCCTGAACTGGCTGGTCTTACTCCTCAATTCATCGTTGGAAATAGATTGGTAAGAGGCGAAGTGGACGTTGATCTTTTCTACTACAGGTGTGATCTGTTTAATGTCTTTCTCTGATTTGTTTCCCCCAAATAGTTTTGAAATAAAACCTAGCATACTATTCTTCTTAGTTAAAATAATTTAATTATTGCGGGCCAATAAACTTGTCAAATTTGGTGCATAATAACTCGTTTAGCCAAAATGACAGGGCCTACCCCGGCTTATTGGGGGAGCAAAGGTAAGAAATAACGAGGCTGTGTGAATATATCTGCGGCTTATTTACGCTCTTTAAGAGCTGGCTTTTCCTCGGCAGAGGAATCTTTGATGCTCACAACAGGAGTTTTGGAATCTCCCAGGCTGTGTTGTAGCCTTACCATATCTTTCTGGAGCTGTAGTATTTCTGCGTGATTCTGGAGCATTTCATTTTCCAGGGAAAGAATTTTTTGCCTGGCTTTTCTAAGCTGGGCACTTCTAAGAATAAACCCTATAATAGCAGATAGTAATGCTATAAATGGTAACCAAAATACATTGACTTCAAAGGATGGCATAATAAAATTAGTTTAGATGCATGGTTCTTTTGCAACTGTATAAGGGGGATTCTCTAATTAATGGGCGCTAAGATACTTAAATTTAATATAACTTATCCGATTTCTTTTTGTATAATCCGTCTTACCTCGCTCACAGGCACGCGTTCCTGCTGCATGGAATCACGGTAGCGGATAGTCACCGTATTATCTTCTTTCGTTTGATGGTCAATGGTTACGCAGAAGGGCGTTCCCAGGGCGTCCATGCGCCTGTAACGCTTACCAATAGCGTCTTTTTCCTCGTAAAAACAGCGGAAAAAGGGTTTGCATTCGTCTACCAGGCTGCGTGCTATTTCCGGCAGACCATCCTTTTTAATAAGTGGAAACACTGCCAGCTTAATTGGGGATAGCTTTACCGGGAACTTTAATACCACCCGCATATCTTCTTTTTCCGGGGTGCTTAGGTCTTCTTCCTGGTAGGCTTCGCTCATTACCATTAAAAAAGTTCTGTCCAGTCCAATGGATGTTTCAATTACATAAGGAATATAGTTGCCGTAAGGTTTGCCTGTAGCCGGATCGATATCATTATCGAAGTATTGCAATTTCTTTTTGCTGTATTCCTGGTGGCTTTTCAAGTCGAAGTCGGTGCGGGAGTGAATACCTTCCACCTCTTTAAAACCTATCGGGAAATTATATTCTATGTCGCATGCTGCATCGGCATAGTGCGCCAGCTTTACATGATCATGATAGCGATAGTTTTCTTTAGCGATACCCAAGCCCAGATGCCATTTCATGCGCTCTTCTTTCCAGAATTCGTACCATTCCTTCTGAGTGCCGGGGCGCACGAAAAACTGCATCTCCATCTGCTCAAATTCGCGCATGCGGAAGATGAACTGACGGGCTATGATCTCGTTGCGGAAGGCCTTGCCTATTTGCGCTATACCAAAAGGCACTTTCATCCTTCCTGATTTCTGTACGTTCAGGAAATTAACGAATATCCCCTGCGCTGTCTCCGGGCGGAGATATACTTTATTGTCTTCCTCATTTTCTGCAGCCACTGCGCCAAACTCTGTTGAGAACATGAGATTGAACTGGCGAACGTCTGTCCAATTGCTGGTACCGCTGACGGAGCACTTTATTTTGTTGTCTTCAATGAGCTTTTTTAGTCCGTTGAAGTCGTCATTAGCCAACAGGGTGTCCATTTGTGTTAGAAGTGCATCACCTTCTGTTTTCTTGCCCGCTTTTTCTAACTCTTCTGCATATCCTTCAATCAAATGATCTACCCGGTAGCGCTTTTTACTGTCCTTATTATCGATCATCGGATCGCTGAAGTTATCTATGTGGCCGCTGGCTTTCCAGGTGGTGGGGTGCATAAAGATGGCAGCGTCTATGCCCACTATATTCTCATGCAGCTGCGTCATCCATTTCCACCAGTCGTCTTTTATATTTTTCTTTAATTCACTGCCATATTGGCCATAGTCGTACACGGCGCTTAAGCCGTCATAGATCTCGCTGGAAGGAAATATAAAGCCGTATTCTTTGCAATGGGATATAATAGCCTGGAATCGGTTATTGTCGTTTGCCATAGCGGCAAATATATCTATTTTTGTAAACTTATTATGACACTACAACAGGCACAACAACAGGTAGATCAATGGATTAAGACCGTTGGCGTTCGTTATTTTAGCGAGCTTACTAATCTCGGCATATTGATGGAAGAAGTGGGTGAACTTTCCCGGATAATGGTACGAACATACGGTGAGCAATCCTTTAAAGAAAGCGATAAAGGTAAAGACCTGGCAGATGAAATGGCTGATGTGCTCTGGGTATTACTCTGCCTGGCTAACCAGACAGGTGTGGATTTAACAGAAGCTTTGCAGAAAAATCTGGAGAAGAAAAGTATAAGAGATGCAGAGCGTCATAAGGATAATAGTAAGTTGCAATAAAGATATCTTCTTCTTTACCTTCGTACTATGAAAATAATTCCCTTGCAGGAAGGCAGCTTTACAATAGATAAAACAAAACTTTTTGTTCCGTTCGATATACAAAAAGATGATCTGCAAAAGCGTTCTACCGGCAGCCTGCTTGTAGAGGTTCAGCCCTTTGTAGTTGTCACCTCCGAAGATGTGTTATTGTTAGATACCGGCCTGGGTTTTGAAAAGGATGGCATGCTCCAGGTGCATAAGAACCTGATGGATGCCGGCATTAATCCTTCTGAAGTAACCAAAGTGCTGATGAGCCATCTGCATAAAGACCATGCGGGAGGTATAAGCAAATCCCCCCCGCCCCCCTTTAGAAGGGGGAATAGTGGTGACTATGAGCTTACCTTTCCCAAGGCTACCTATTATATTCAGGAGAAAGAGTATGAATTTGCAATGGAAAAAGGCCCTCCTTCTTATATACCGGAGGAACTGGAATGCCTGAAGAATGCCGCCAACGTGAAATGGCTAAATGGCAATGGAGTAATAGACGGTTACATTAGGTATGAAGTAACAGGAGCGCATTCGCCTTTTCACCAGGTATTCTGGATCGTGGATGGGGGAGAGACTATATTTTTTGGCGGAGATGATGCTCCGCAACTGCAACAGATGAAGAATAAGTTCGTTGCCAAATATGATTATGACGGTAAGAAGTGCATGGAGCTACGGCAGCAATGGTGGAAGAAGGGTAATGAAGAACACTGGCAGTTCCTGTTTTATCACGATATTAAGACGCCCCTGTTTTTGGGGAGCTAATTCCAAAAATCGCGACTGTGCATAACACCTTACATGAACAATTACTCATATTAATCAGCACGCCGATATATATAATTATCATCGGCATTGAGATTTTATTAAGTAATTACCAATATCGAAAATTATACACCTGGAAAGACACTGCAGCAAATATTTACCTGCTGCTGCTTAATAGTATAATTGATCTGTCCTTTCGCGCTGTATATATTGTAATACTCGATTATTTTTATCGCTATCATTGGATATCGTTCAGCAATATTTTTTCTTACTGGTTCCTTCTTGTGCTGGCAGAAGATTTTGTGTATTACTGGTTGCATCGTTTTGATCACGAAATACGTTTGTTCTGGGCAGTGCATGTTACGCATCATTCTTCGGAATACATGAACTTCACTGTTGGTTTTCGTTCTTCTGTTTTTCAGCCGCTGTATCGTTTTATTTATTTTATTCCGCTTGCACTATGTGGTTTCAAACCATTGGATATCGTTTTCATTTATTCAGCTACGCAGATATGGGGAATTTTTGTGCATACCGAATTAATAAAGAAAATGGGCTGGCTGGAATATATTTTAGTAACGCCTTCGCATCATCGCGTACACCATGCATCTAATCCAAAATATTTGGATAAGAATATGGGTATGTTCCTGATCATCTGGGATCAATTGTTCGGAACCTTTCAACCTGAATTGCCTGATTCAGCGTATGAACCCAAAAGATATGGATTGACAAAGCCCATTGAAAAAGCAACGCCGGTTACTGTGGTATTTCACGAATGGAAGAATATTGCAGATGATCTACAGCGTGAGGATATAGGGATTAGAGAAAAGTGGAATTATCTTTTCGGTCCTCCGGGCTGGAGCCATGATGGAAGCAGCCTGACCAGTGAACAATTAAGGCAGATGGAAGATTCCGCCCAGCCGGTTAAAAACCTCTAATTTCCCCTCAATCGCTGCTGCCGCATCTGTCTTCTTTCCTGTAGTTCTTTTTGAATGAGCTGACGGAAATTTTTCTCTAATCCATAAAAGCTGTTCACTTTTTCCGGACCAATAGCTTTGCTAAACTCACCATTGTATTTTTTGCGGATGCCAAGTATCCGGTCTTCCCTGTCAAGCTCTGAAGTATTGCTTTGCCGTTGCTCCTGATTAGCAGCTTTTATTTCATCCATATAGCTGTTATACACAGGCCAAAAGCGCTGTGCCTCCTGGGGAGAAAGATGAAGTTGCTTTGTGATATAGGCGATCTTTAACGCCTCCAGCTTTTCTCCAGGCATCCTGTTGCCATTTTCGCCCTGGGCAAAGCAGGCTATATCCAGAAAAATAAAAAAAGTAGCTATGAGTAATATTCTCTTCATGATAAAAAAGTTAGTTTAGTAAAGGTTTAGAGCCATTATGCTGTTCCAGGTATTGTTGTAACTCTTCGTCAGGTATATCGGCCAGCATGAGGCTGGCGTCCTCGCCCCGCATATCTATGTCTGCTGAAGCAACCATTTTTTCGCCGGTAGCAGTTAAAGCGCTGTTTTCTATATAATTTGTCATTTCACTATCGCTGATATTCTGCACTTTCTGTAGCACATCCTTATCTGCCTGAGAAATAGAATTATCAACCCCACCTGGCCTTTTTACCCATATCCAGGCGCCTAAGGCTATTATGCCAATCACTACCGCCGCTGCCGCATAACGGAAAATACGTTTAGCAAAAGACATAGAAACGATCTTAGCAGACGGCTCCGCTTTTGCTTTTTCCAGCATCTGCTCAGGAAACGACTCAAAGTACCCTTCCGGCACCGTGAACAGTTCCCTGCTGCTTTCTTTTAGCTTATTCAATATGTCTGATCCGGGTTCCATCACCTATTAAGATTGAAATTATTCATAAAAGTTTAATTATTCAGTATAAATTCCTCTATCTTTTTAGCCGCATGGTGATAGGATGCTTTTAGCGCTCCTTCTGAAGTTCCCAGCACGCGGCTCATCTCTGCGTAAGGCATCTCATCGTAATACCGGAGGTTGAACACAATACGCTGTTTGTCG
>Ga0207017_1102_pt1 | contig 13309 bp, 13 predicted proteins | sample Alteio_BWMinCont_51_FD_153472 | JGI IMG/M metagenome (GOLD analysis project Ga0207017, IMG submission 153472) | Enriched cells from forest soil in Barre Woods Harvard Forest LTER site, Petersham, Massachusetts, United States -... | ecosystem: Environmental > Terrestrial > Soil > Temperate forest >...
GGAGCCGGTGGTGGCGTCGGAAAGTTCTATCAGACTGGCGTTGGACAAGCTGTATAGCCAATCGCAGTCCGATGCGCTGCAAAAGGTGATGGATGACTTCTCGGCGGACAATGAAGATGCCGTGGAACTAGAGGCCGAAGAGGATCAACTAGCGGAAGGCGAACTGGAGAAGGCTGCCTCCGAAGCCCCAGTGGTCAAGCTGGTGAACACCATACTGAGGGAAGCCCTCAACCGGGGCGCCAGCGATATTCACATGGAGCCTTACGAAAAGGAATATCGCATTCGCTACCGCATTGACGGCATTCTCCAGACCGTCATGACCCCCCCCATGAAAATGAAAGATGCCATCACTTCCCGGGTCAAGATTATGTCCAAACTCGATATCGCGGAGAAGAGGCTGCCTCAGGACGGTCGCATCATGCTGCGATTGAACCAAAACGGAAAGAACAGACAGTTAGACTTCCGGGTAAATTGCTTGCCGACCCTGCACGGCGAAAAAGTGGTGATGCGGCTGCTCGACAAAGAGAATCTCCGCCTGGACATGACCAAGCTGGGGTTCGAGCCGGAGTCGCTAGAGAAATTTAAGAGGGCTATCCTGAAGCCGTACGGAATGGTGCTGGTGACGGGACCCACCGGGAGCGGCAAGACCAACACTCTCTATTCCTCGATTGCCCAGTTGAACAGTCCGGACACAAATATCATGACGGCGGAAGACCCGGTCGAATTCCAACTGGTGGGCGTCAATCAGGTTCAGATGAAGGAGCAGATCGGATTGAATTTCGCCGCCGCCTTGCGGGCCTTCCTGCGCCAGGATCCCAACATTATTTTGGTGGGAGAGATTCGCGACTTTGAAACCGCCGAGGTCGCCATCAAAGCCGCGCTCACCGGCCACTTGGTCCTGAGCACACTCCATACCAACGACGCCCCTTCGACGATCAGCCGCTTGATGAACATGGGAATCGAGCCCTTCCTGGTGGCAACCTCCGTACTGCTGATCTGCGCCCAGCGTCTGGTCCGCCGTATTTGCGCCAACTGCAAGGAAGAGCACAAGATTCCCATCCAAGCGCTGCTCGATGCCGGATTCACCGCCCAGGAGGCCAAGGAAATCAAGGTCTACAAGGGCAGAGGCTGCGAGAAGTGCAATCAGACCGGCTACAAAGGCAGGGTGGGGCTTTACGAAGTGATGGAAATCAACGACGAGATGCGGGAGCTGATCCTGGTGGGCGCTTCCGCGCTGGAGTTGCGGAAAAAGGCCGTTGAATCGGGAATGATCACACTGCGCCGCAGCGGCTTAATTAAATCACGCGATGGGGCCACCACGCTTGAGGAAATCATACGGGAGACCGTACTGTGAGCTACCCCTCCGGAGAGAATATTTCGAAAGGCGATTTTAAGATCAGGCCGGCCAAAGGCCGGCCCGCCAGGAGGCAAACATGGCAGTATCGTTAAACGAGCTTCTGAAAAAGATGCTCGAAATGAATGGGTCGGACTTGCATCTCACCACCAACAGCCCTCCGCAGATCCGCGTTCATGGGTCTTTAAATCCCCTGGACATGGCACCCTTGTCTCCCTCGGAGACAAAGCAGTTAGCCTACAGCGTACTCACGGATTCCCAGAAACACCGTTTCGAGGAAAACCTCGAATTGGATTTCAGTTTTGGGATCAAGGGAATGGCCCGCTTCCGAGGCAACGTTTTCAACCAAAGAGGCGCGGTGGGTGCTGTCTTCCGGATGATTCCTTACGAGATTCGCACCTTCGAGCAACTGCTCCTGCCGCCGGTGGTGGCCAAGCTGTGCGATAAACCGCGAGGTCTGGTCCTTGTGACCGGCCCGACGGGCAGCGGCAAGTCCACCACGTTAGCGGCCATGCTCGACAAGATCAACAACGAACGCCACGATCACATGATCACCATCGAAGACCCGATCGAGTACTTGCATGCGCATAAGAACTGTCTAGTGAATCAGAGAGAGATTCACGCCGACACGCATTCCTTCACGAACGCTCTCCGCGCCGCCCTGCGGCAGGACCCCGACGTGGTGCTGATTGGAGAAATGCGGGACCTGGAAACCATCGAATCCGCTCTCCGGATTGCTGAAACAGGCCACCTCACCTTCGGCACCCTGCACACCAATTCGGCAGCTTCCACCATCAACCGCGTTGTGGACGTATTTCCCTCTCACCAGCAGTCACAGATCCGGGCCCAGCTCTCGCTGGTGCTGGAAGGAATCCTCTGCCAGGCATTGCTGCCGCTTGCCGCTGGAGGAGGCCGCGTCATGGCGCTGGAAATCCTGGTCCCGAACGCAGCCATTCGCAACCTGATCCGGGAAGACAAGATTCATCAGATTTATTCCGCCATGCAGACCGGCCAGGACAAATACGGGATGCAGACGTTCAACCAGGCGCTCGCCACCCTTTACTTCCAGAAGAAGATCACGCTGGAGACGGCTTTGACGCGCTCGCACAACGCCGATGAGTTGCAAGACATGATCAACCGGGGCGTAGGAGTGCTGCAAACCGGCGCTCGGCCAGCCACTGCGGGGCCTGTCAAGCGGTAATCGTACGGACCAGTGCGATGCTGCGGAAAGAGGAGCTTTGGCAAGGCGATCCATGCTTTGCCAGCGGGAACGTCTCGTGGAGGAGAAAAGAGAGAAATTGGAAAGCAAAATAGGGAGGAAGGAATAAGATGCCTGTCTATGTTTACGACGGAAAAACAGCCAGGGGGATGAAGGTTTCTGGAGAGCGCACCGCGGACAGCAAGACCGCTCTCACAGCTCTTCTCCAGCGAGAACGGATCGTCCCCACCAAGATCAAAGAAAAAGGGAAAGAGTTTGTTCTCCCCATGATCGGCACCCAGAAGGTCACGGCAAAGGAGCTTGCCATTTTCTTCCGCCAGTTTTCGGTGATGATCGACTCCGGTTTGCCGTTGGTGCAGTGTTTGGAAATTTTGGGCGGCAACCAAGAGAATCAGACTTTCAAGAAGATCCTCCTGGCCGTCCGCGCCAAAGTGGAAGGTGGCTCGACTCTGGCCAACGCCCTCGCGGAACATCCCAAGGTTTTCGACGTCTTGATGGTGAATATGATTGAGGCGGGAGAGACGGGCGGTATCCTGGATACCATCCTGCAAAGAATTTCGGGCTACGTGGAAAAGGCCGTGAAGTTAAAGGCAGCGGTCAAATCGGCGATGATTTATCCGGTGGCCGTCGTGAGCATTGCTGGCATCGTCATCACGCTGCTGCTGTGGAAGGTGGTCCCGATTTTTGCCAACCTGTTCGCCGGCTTGGGCGCCGATTTGCCACTGCCCACCCGCATCGTGGTCGGTCTGAGCAATTTTATCGGCCACTTCGGCTGGGTGTTCATCATCATGGGCATAGCGGCCTTCTCCGCCTATAAGGCCATCTATCGCACGGAAGGAGGCCGACTGGCCTTCGACGGCATCATGCTCAAGCTGCCTGTACTCGGCATGCTCCTTCGCAAGATTGCGGTGGCCCGGTTTACCCGGACTCTAGGCACCTTGATTACCAGCGGCGTTCCGCTCATGGAAGCTTTGTCGATCACGGCGCGCACCAGCGGCAATGCCGTGATCGAGCGCACCATCATGAATGTCCGCAAGGCCGTTGAGGAAGGCCGCACGCTGACTGATCCCTTGAAGGAAAGCGAGGTCTTTCCCAATATGGTCACTCAGATGATTGGCGTCGGCGAACAGACCGGCGCGATGGACGCCATGCTGCAGAAGATCGCCGACTTTTACGAGGACGAAGTGGATGCCGCCGTTAAAGATATGCTCACCTTGCTCGAACCAGCGATCATTTGTTTGCTCGGCGCCAGTGTGGGTGGCGTGGTCATCTCCATGTACCTCCCCATGTTCTCGCTGATCGCCAAGCTGTCTGGATGAAGACGGCGGATAAAGACAAGAATCCCTCTGTTAGATTTTGAAGGCTCGGCTCCGGCTGGGTTCCCAATGGCCCTCGCGCGTTTCCTAGCTTCTTTTTTTCCGGTGCAGCAAGCTATGCTTGGGAATATCAGTGATCATTTTCCTTGTTATAATGGAATATGAATAGAAGCTATGGTTTTTCCTTAGCTTTGGAAACACTGTGGTATATCCATCCTCAAGAAACGGGTTCCTCTGTAGAGAGCGCAGAATCAAGCTGAGGGGAGAATGCAGCGAATCACCACCACTCATCTGATGAAGATGAAAAAGAAGGCGGAGAAGATCGTAATGATCACTGCCTATGATTACCCAGCCGCCGGCTTGGTGGACGAAGCCGGAGTGGATGCCATATTGGTTGGAGATTCTTTAGGGATGGTGGTTCTTGGTTATGAAACGACTATCCCGGTCACGCTCGACGATATGATCCATCATACCCAGGCCGTGGTACGGGGAGCTAAACGAGCTCTGGTAGCCGCCGACATGCCGTTTCTCACCTACCAGACAGGATCTGCCGACGCGTTGCGGAACGCCGGACGATTGTTGCAGGAAGGCGGAGCGGCGGCGGTAAAGCTGGAGGGCGGCACGGAAGTTTGCCCGCAAGTCCGGGCGCTGGCGGAAGCGGGGATTCCTGTGATCGGTCATCTCGGCTTAACTCCCCAATCCATCCACGTTTTTGGCGGCTACAAGCTGCAGGGCCGGGAGCCAGATGCGGCCCGGAGGATTCTGGCCGACGCCAAGGCCCTGGAGCAGGCTGGAGCATTTTGTGTTGTGCTGGAATGCATTCCCGAAGATCTGGCTGCCAGGATCACCACGAGCCTTTCCATTCCTACCATCGGGATCGGCGCGGGAGTGCATTGTGACGGGCAGGTGCTGGTGCTGCACGACATGCTGGGCATCGCCGGAAAGATCAGGCCGCGGTTCGTGAAGCAATACGCTCACTTGGGGGAAGCGATCCGAAAAGCCGTGGAGCAATACGGTGAGGAAGTTCGGCAGTCGAAATTTCCCATGCCCGAACATTCCTTCACCTCCGAAGAAATCGCGGGATCGCCCTCTCCCTTGGCGAACAAGACATGACTGTGGTGTTCGATACGATCTTCGCGGCGGGGCAGTGGGTTCAGACGGAGCGGGCGGGCGGAAAGACCATTGGCTTGGTTCCCACCATGGGATTTTTGCATGAAGGCCACCTCAGCCTCGTTCGCCGGGCGCGGCAAAGGTGTGACCGTGTTGCGGTCTCGATCTTCGTTAATCCCATGCAATTTGTTCCTGGAGAAGACTTCGAACAATACCCCAGAGCTTTTGACCGGGATCTTTCTTTATTGGAACGGGAGGGAGTCCATGCGGTTTTTCATCCGGATGTGAAGGAGATGTATCCCCTTCAGCCGGTGACCTCCATTTGCATCGGCAAATTGGGAGAGCTTTTGTGCGGAGGGTCCCGCCCAAGCCACTTTCGTGGAATAGCGACTGTGGTGGCCAAGCTGTTTCACATTCTCCAGCCGGACCGCGCTTTCTTCGGCCAGAAAGATGCACAGCAGGCAATCATCGTACAAAAGATGGTCTGGGACTTGCATTTCCCTGTGAAGATTGAAATTTGTCCCACGGTGCGAGAAGCTGACGGGCTGGCGATGAGCTCGCGGAATGTCTATCTGAGCCCGCACGATCGTGCCGAGGCCACCATCCTCTATCGGTCGCTCCAGCATGCGGAAAATCTAATCCGCTCCGGTATTAGTAATGCCTCCAGGATAGAGCAGGAGATGCAAGAGATGATCCGCGCCGTCGCGGCGGCGGAGTTGGACTATGCCCGAGTGGTGGACCCGGAAAGCCTCGAAGGGATGCGCCAAATTGATGGCAACGTCCTCGTTGCCGTGGCAGTGCGCTTTGGCAAGACGCGCCTGATTGACAACATGATGATCACAGCCGAAAAACGAGAGAGGAAATGACAAGAATGTTCCGGACGATGATGCGGGCAAAGATCCACGGAGCTACCGTTACGGAAGTGAATTTGCACTACGAGGGCAGCCTGTCCCTGGACACCCGTATCATGGAGGAACTCGATATTCTTCCCAATGAGATGGTCCAGGTTCTCAACCTGAGCAACGCCGCGCGCTTCATGACTTATATCATCCCCGGAGAAAGAAAGAGCGGCGTGGTGTCCCTGAATGGCGCGGCCGCCCGGCTGGCAGCGGTTGGTGATAAAATTCTGATCGTCTTCTACTCCATGATGAACGATGAAGAAGCCCGAACCCATCGCCCGAAAGTAGCGATCGTAGATGACCAAAACCACATCGTGGAGATTCGCCACGCGGCGGAGTCGCCGTTCTCTCCTGGGTACGGAAAGAGATAATCGTGCGCATAAGCAAGGTTTATACTCGCACCGGGGACCAGGGGCAAACCAGCCTGGTGAATGGAGATCGCGCCGGCAAAGATTCCCTGCGCGTCTGCGCCTATGGGGAGGTGGATGAGCTGAACTCCTTCCTCGGCCTCGCCCGCACGAAGATTACCGGCGCCGAGATTCAGAAGTTGCTGGAACAAATACAAAATGACCTGTTTGTCTTGGGCGCGGACCTCGCCACCCCTCTTGGTCCCGTTGGCGGCAAACAGAGCCCGATGCGCCGCATCCGTCAAGCCGAGGTCGAGATTCTCGAAAAGTCTATTGACCACTACAACGAAGTGCTCCTGCCTTTGAAGGAATTTATTCTGCCGGCCGGCAATGAGGCTGGCTCCCTGCTGCACGTGGCCCGCGCCGTGGCGCGCCGGGCCGAACGCGAGACGGTGCGCTTGGCGCAAGCAGAAAACATTAACCCGCAGGCGATCATCTACCTGAATCGTCTCTCCGACTTATTATTTGTGCTGGCGCGGGCGGCCAACCAGCAGGGCGGGTCCTCCGAAGTCTTCGCGCAGTTTCATTAGTAGCTATAAAAAACCTAAGACATCCTGAGCGAACAAAAGCAGATTCCTCGCTGCACTCAGAATGACAGCGAAGGAGGGAGGAGCGACGCGTTACCGAAATATGTGATCGAGCGTGAAATTCCAGGAGCAGGCAAGTTCAGATCTCAAGAGCTTCAGGCTATCTCCCAGAAGTCCTGCGGCGTGCTCAACCGGTTGGGCCGCAAATTCAGTGGGTCCAGAGCTACGTCACCGGAGACAAAATCTACTGCGTTTATATCGCGCCCAATGAGGAAATGGTACGCGAGCACGCCCGTCAAGGCGGCTTTCCCGCGAACTGTATTTCAGAGATAACGTCGGTGATCGATCCGACAACGGCTGAGGGTTGATCCTTCCATCGTGATGGGGATGACACCTGGAGCGAAAAAATGAGGGGATTTGCCGGAAAGAAGAAGCGATTTTCGGTGGAGCCAGAATCAAAGATTTTGAAACAGGCGGAAGTAGGGGTGCCGATCGGGGAACTGACCCGGAAGGAAAGATATCGGGGCAGACGTTCCGGGAGGAGTGCCTGAACGCCCACTTGGTTCACGACACCGCAGGATGCCAAGCAGCTTGGCGGAGGGAGTAAATTGGATTTGGGTCCGGTTCCTATTAGCCGGTTGAGGATTCGCTGGTGTAGGTGGGGAACCGGGGCCCGCTGAATTGGACGCCAATGTTGTATTGATCCCCTTCCGCTTTGACCGCCCGCACAACCACGCCCTTTGTCAGAAACGGAGTGGGCGGTCTCCGGCCAGCGGCGGGCCGAAGAATTTCCAATTCCAATTCCGATCCAATGTCCAGTTCATGCGAAGTGTGAAACGAACAGCCTCCCCTACTGACATCGCCTGAAGAAGTCGCTTCCTCAAAGAGCATCCCATGGCGATCCATCCCGCGCACGTACATCTCGAGAGCTACTCCCACCCGTCTTTGCCAGCGGTGGTCATCGCCCATTCTTTATTTCTCCGTGGAGGACGCTTTCTTGCTCGCCGGACTTTCCTCTCCCGCAGCGGTGTAAAAGTCGCGACGATCGAAGTTGATGCCTTGCACTTTCTTACCGGCCAGAGACTCCTCTCCTGTAGCGGCGCCGGCCGTTAAAGAGCTCTCCGGAGTTCTCCGGGACTCTTCCAGGAACTTTTGCATTTTCAGCAAAGGACGTCCCAGCGAGGCCAGATATCCGGTCCACTGGCCTTCGATCAAACCGTCGCGCTCCAGGATTCCTTGCATACCCTGGATTTTGGAGTCCATGTCGTCCAGGTAATGTAGCATCAGCGCTTCCGGAAACATTGGAAGTTTTGGCGATCCGAATTCGTACTGGCCGTGGTGGCTGATAATCAGATGCTCCAGCAGCGTTTGCAGGGGCCGTGGAAAATCCGGCATCCCGGCCAGGGTACGGTGAAGAATTTCGAGCTCCAGAATCATGTGCCCCAGCAATTGGCCTTCCGTGGTGTAGGAGAAAGAACGGGAATAGGAGAGCTCATAGATCTTGCCGAGGTCGTGCAGAACCACTCCAGCCAGCAGAAGGTCCGAATCAATTCCGGAGTAGTTTTGGACTACCAGCATGGAAAGGCGGCACAGAGAAAGGATGTGTTCGAGCAAGCCTCCCAGGTAGGCGTGGTGGAGCGTTTTGGCGGCCGGCGCCAGCTTCAGCCGCGCGGCGATCTCCGGATCAGAGAGGATCCGGGTGAGCAACTCCTTCAACGGGGCGGTCTCGATCCCCTCGACTACCGCGCCCAATTCCTGCCACATGTCTTCCGGGTCCCGGGCAGACCGCGGAAAAAAGTCGGATAAATCTACTTCCGCATCTTCCAGCCGCCGCAGCTTGTGCAGGGTCATTTGCACCTTATTGCGAAAGATCTGGATGGCTCCCTTGACCTTGATGAAATCGTCGCGCTCGAAGGTGAGATGGACATGTTCCACGTTCTCCCACATTTTCGCGTCCAGCTCGCCGGTTTTATCCGAGAGGGCTAGCGATAGATAGCTTTCCCCAGTCTTCTTGTAACGAAGCTCTTTGGATTGGACCAGGAATTCGGAAGTGATGACCTGGTTGGGCTGAAGATCGCGGATGTAGGTTTCTTTCATGCAGACTACTGCTTCTGCGCGCTCGCCTGTTGGGCAGACGCTCCCGTGTCAACGTATCCGGGCTTGATGGTGATATAGCTTTCCTGCCGCAGTTTTGTCAAATAGTCGCGCAGGGCGGGCTGTATCTTCTGGTAATAAATCCTCTCGTGGATACTGGTCTCGGCCTCGGAGAGCGGCGGGATACCGGCCTGAATATGCTCCAGAAGCTTGAAAATCAGCAATCCGTATTTGGTCCGGATGATGCCGCTGATCTGGTTCTTCTTCATGGATAAGGCTGCGGTTTCGATTTCGGGAGCCATCGTGCCGCGCTCGAAAAATCCCGCATCTCCTCCGTTCGCCGCGGTAGCGTCATCGGAATACTTGCGGGCCAGCTCCGCAAAATCCTGGCCGCCGTGAGCCGCAGCTAGGGCCTCTTCCGCCTTCTTCTGCAGTTGCGGCAGCTCCTCGGCGGATTTTCCGTCCGTAGAGATCAACATTTGCTGGATGTGAGCTCCCTCGGGTCGCTCCAACTCCTTTTTGTGCTGCTCGTAATAAGCATTGATTTCGGCTGGAGAAACCACAATCCGCGAGCCGACTTCGCGGCTGATCACCTCTTGCGTCAGGAGATTATCGCGCAGATTCTGCTTGAAATCTTCGTAATTCATGCCCTGCTTTTCGACTGCCGATTCCAAAGCTTCCATGCTTGGAAGCTTCATCTGGATGCGAATTTGGTCCAGACGCTTGACCACGTCACTATCGGCGTTGACGCCCACTTCCGCAGCCTGCTGCACCAGCAATTGCTGGTCAATCAGATCCCGCAGCGCGTCCTTGGCCTTTTCATTAAATTTGGCTTCCAGATCCAAGCCTCTCGAGTCCTGGGAAAGGTCCTGGCGGATGGCCGCCAAGGTGCGATTGTATTCCGAGAGCACGATGGCGCGATCGTTCACCTGGGCAATAATTTCCTCGATGACGCCAGCTGTTACAGGGATAGAGCAAAAGCTGACCAGTAAAAGGCCTGAAAGAAAGCGCAGGATCGTTTTTTGAGACATAGGAGTTAGTTTACCTCAACCATTCCATTTCAGTATATTTTAGCACCTGTCATCCCGCAATACGTATTTCACGAGTTGGCCGGTCCTTTTAGAGTGCCAGCGTCTTCCTGGGGAGAGCCCCCCCCTAGGGAGCAATACTTGAGTGTATCGAGTGCCCGTGGTATCATTAGAAGATTAATGAAACCAGCCATCAGAATGGTCGCCATCGATCTGGATGGGACCCTGCTCAACTCCCAAAAGCGGATCTCCACGGAAGACGCCCGGGCACTGCAAGAGGCATTTGACCGGGGTGTGGAAATTATCCCGGTGACGGGCCGAAATTTCAGCTTTGCGCTTCCCGTCGTGGAGACATTGCCGTTTGAGGTGCCGCTGGTAGCGAGCAATGGCGCCGTGATTCGGAAGCAGAACGGTGAAACTTTCTTCCGATGCCTGCTGCCGCTAGCGATTGCCCGCGACATTTTGGAGGCTACGGCGGAGTTTCGCGCTTACACGGTTGTGGTGTACGACCAGCCGGGGGCAGGCCATTTGCGGATTCAGGAGCGGTTAAATGGAACCTCCGCCTCGGAACAAACTGTTTCCTATCCTCCGGGAGGAGTGGCTTTGTCGCCGTGGCTGCGGCGCAACCAAGCTCTTGTACAGAGTTTTGCTTCTTTGGAGCAGGCGCTGGAAGGAGATCCGCTGGAGATGCTCTTTACCGGACCGATGTCCGTCATGTCCGGAGTGGCTCAGCGGCTGGAGAACGGATTTGGCGCCGGCCCCTCATCCGAAAACCGCTTCCGATTGCTGCGGACCGAGTATCCGGCCCGCGATCTCGCCATCTTGGATGTGATTCACAGAGATTGCTCCAAGGGGCACGCGCTCGATCATTGGAGCCGCACGCGCAAGATTCCGGCCGCGGAAATCATGGCAATCGGCGATAATTACAACGATTTGGAAATGCTGCATTTCGCCGGTTTTCCCGTGGTGATGGGGAACGCCGATGAATCTTTGAAACGACAGGGCTGGGCCGTCACGCTCGACTGCGATTCGAGCGGCGTGGCTCATGCGCTCAGACGATATGTCCTCTAAATTGCTATTCTTTTTGATGCTTGCTTCCGTCTGGATATTGGGGGCTTTTTCTGCCCGCGCTGATTATGCCAGCCTGGCGAATGGCTTCCAGCTTCACGTAGAGCGGCGGGAGGACCATAGCTCCGTTGTAAGACTCTTTCTGGCAGGCGGCGGCTATGTGGACCTGGCACCTTCCCAGTTAGTGGGTTACGAGAAGGAAGACGCGCCGCAGCCGTTGCCGGAAACGAAGCCTGCGGGTGTGCCGAACATACTGATCATGGCTGGCATTCGGCACGGGCTCGATCCTCTGCTGCTCAAAAGCATCATCGCCGAGGAGTCCAACTTCAACTCCCGTGCGGTTTCGCACAAGGGCGCCGCAGGATTGATGCAACTCATGCCAGAGACGGCGGAATGGCTGGGGGTAAAAGATTTCTTCAGTGCTGCTGAAAACGTGGAGGGCGGCGCTCTCTACCTGCAAACTCTCCTGGAACGCTATCGGGGCGATTTAGTCAAAGCGCTGGCTGCCTATAATGCAGGCCCGGCAAAAGTGGACCGTTATCAGGGAATCCCTCCTTACGCTGAGACGCAAAACTACGTGCGGCGCGTCATTGAGCGCTTTAACCTCGAAAAAACAAAAAAGTAGGCGCTGCACAAAGTTACTGCGTACGCCTTGATCGCGCGAGCGCTTGGCAATAGAGGAGTGTATAGTTCTGTCATTACCGGGGCTGAGAAGGAGCGCCCGGAATTGGGATCGGCGGGAATTGCGGGAATGTGAAACCAGGCATGTTTGGCTGAGGGCCAGGCCGGGGTTGTGCGCCTGTCTGGGGTTGTGGCAGAGGTTGCGCCTGCGCCCCACCCGCTCGGGCAAGGGCGGTTGCGGCGACTGGATCCTGGCGAGGGTTATAGATAAACTCCCATTTATCGTACTCGCTGTATGTGTTCCAGACTCGGATGGAGTCGTTCTTGTTCATGCTGGCGAAGCCCGCAATCGGTCCGCCGCCGATGATGGTGGTGCTGGTCGCTTGCTGAGATGACGAAGAAGCATCCGTCGCGCCGGCCGCGGACGTTCCTTGCGATGATGGCTGGTCTTGAGCCGCGGCGCGAGGTTGCAGGGGATTGAGGCCGGGATTCGCCGACGGAGCCAGGGTAGGGTCATTGGGCTGGGTTCCAATCCCGGGCAATCCAGCAGTGGGCGTGGGGATCGGCGAAAATCCGGTTGAGGAAGGCTGGCCGGGGTTTTGCTGTCCCGTGCCGGGTGGAAACAGTCCGCCGGGCTGCAATTGCTGGGGAGAAGGGCCAAGGCCAGCCCCACCTTGCGGGGATGCATTCGAACCCGCCGCCGGAGAGGCGCCCGTTATTACGGGAGCCACGGGAGATGTCAAAGCGTCTATAAACACGCCGCCCGGCCCGACGTGAATCAGCCGCCATTCTCCATCCTTTGTCATTGGGTCCTTAAAGCGCTTTCGAAGGAAGCGGAAACCGTTGGTTTTTAGCAGTTCATCCACGGAGTTCGGATAGCGGCCAAACTTTCGGAAGAAAAGCTGGACCGCACGCTGGTATTGCATGCCGCGAAAAATCAGTTCTTCCTCTCTTTCCCTCTGGCCTTCAAAGGCCGCTTTGGGAAGGATCGTGGAAAGGCCCACCAGCAGCAATGCGGCCAACAGCACGAAGACGATCAAAACGTAACCACGCTCTCCGCTTCGTCTCGCGCGGGCACCATTGCAACTCTGCCGATCGTTTCCGTTCGCAATCATTGTTCAAACTCTGATCGAGGCACTCTACTTTGCCGAATAATGGAGAGCAATGTTCCTCTCTTTACTTCGGTATGGTTGGGGACGGGCACTGTTTCAGTCCTTCCTTCGCGTCTGCGCTGCATAAACCATATGGCTTCCACGCTGCCGGACCTGTGCGAAATTATGTCTTTGAAGAATGCGGCAATCTCTTGGCCCGAGAGAATCCGAAGTTTACCCATGCGCCACTTCGAATCTAGTTACAAATATTTCAGAATGCAGAACGCCTTTTGATCTCCTCCGGATCGGCACATTCAAGGAATAGTTCCACGGCTTCCTTTAGGCTTGCGGTGACCTCCTCAACCGCAGATCCCTGGCTGGCCACGTCGAGTTCGGGACACAGGGCGACATCCATATCGTCCTCTCTTTCCAGTATCGCGGTGTAGGTATTCTTTGCCACAAATCCCTCCCTGCCACAAAACTATTTCATATAATTCGCCCAGTTCACAGGGCCTTTCTTGTCTCGCCATGTCTCTACTCCTCGACCAGTGGAAGTTTCCCCTGCTGATGGTTCT
>Ga0207017_1103_pt1 | contig 13294 bp, 10 predicted proteins | sample Alteio_BWMinCont_51_FD_153472 | JGI IMG/M metagenome (GOLD analysis project Ga0207017, IMG submission 153472) | Enriched cells from forest soil in Barre Woods Harvard Forest LTER site, Petersham, Massachusetts, United States -... | ecosystem: Environmental > Terrestrial > Soil > Temperate forest >...
AGGTAAGTGATTTAGATGATATAGTAAAATATATTGTGAGTAGTGAGTGGTCAGTTGTGAGTATAAATGGTTGATAGCTCATACGCTGGCGCGGGTCTCTGACCCGTGCCTTACTTCTTCATCTCCTCCAGTCTCTTCTGCATGACAAACATTTCATCCCGTAGGCTGGCAGCCTGCATAAAGTCAAGGTCCCTTGCAGCTTTTTCCATTTCCTTTTTCATTCTGGCAATGGCTTTCTCCAGTTGGGGAATGGTTTGATATGTTTCTTCAGGGTCTTCCGCTACCATAGATAGCTGTTCGTTCTCTATCGTGTACGTAGGGGTATTGCCATACCCTTTAATATCCAATACAGACGTTTGCTGGAATACCTGCTCTTTTGATTTGGTGACGGTGCGGGGCGTAATGCCATGCTCAATGTTATAAGCGATCTGCTTTTCGCGGCGGCGGCTGGTCTCATCAATCGTCTTCTGCATGCTTTCGGTCATCTTATCGGCATAAAAGATCACCAGGCCGTTCACATTACGAGCTGCGCGTCCAGCCGTCTGTGTAAGTGATTTCTCATTCCGCAAAAAGCCTTCCTTGTCGGCATCTAATATGGCTACCAGTGAAACTTCGGGCAGATCTAATCCTTCCCGCAATAGGTTTACTCCCACCAGTACATCTATCTCGCCTAAACGCAGTTGGCGTAAGATCTCTACTCTTTCCAGTGTATCTACTTCGCTGTGGATGTATTTCGATTTTATGTTAATGCGATGCAGGTATTTATCCATTTCTTCGGCCATACGCTTGGTGAGCGTTGTTACCAGCACCCGGTCGCCTTTGGTGACCCGCTTATCTATTTCGTCTAAGAGATCATCGATCTGGTTTACACTTGGCCGGACCTCTATTGGCGGATCCAGCAATCCGGTGGGGCGTACTACCTGTTCAACAACAACGCCACCCGTCTTTTCTAATTCATAATTACCCGGCGTGGCAGATACATAAATCGTTTGGTTCAGCATGCGTTCAAATTCATGAAAGTTCAAAGGCCTGTTATCTAAGGCGCTTGGCAGACGAAAACCATAATCTACTAATATCAGCTTGCGGCTGCGGTCGCCGCCATACATGCCGCTTACCTGCGGAATAGTCTGGTGGCTTTCGTCTATCACGCATAGAAAGTCTTTTGGAAAATAGTCTAACAGGCAGAAAGGTCTGGTGCCGGGCATTCGCCTGTCAAAGAAGCGGGAGTAGTTTTCAACGCCATTGCAGTAGCCCAGCTCGCGTATCATCTCCACATCATAATTTACGCGCTCGCTTAAACGCTGCGCTTCTATGAACTTGCCTTCTCTTTTAAAATATTCAGCCTGTGCATTGCATTCATCCTGTATCTCTGCTAGTACAGTTTGTATCATATCCTTTGGCGCCAGGTAAAGGTTAGCAGGAAAGATAGCCGCATCCGGTACTGTCTCAATGCGTTTGTTACTTGCAACGTCAATTTTTTCAATGCTCTCTACTTCATCGCCAAAGAAAGTAACACGAAAGCCATAATCTACATAAGGTAGATTGATGTCTACAGTATCTCCCTTTACTCTAAAATTACCACGATTAAAATCTCCCTGACTGCGGGAGTAAAGGGAGTTGACCAATGCATGCAGAAAGCCCTGTCGTGAAACTTTCTGATTCTTTTGAATGCGGACAATACCATTTTCAAACTCAGCGGGGTTACCGATACCATAGATACAGCTTACACTGGCAACTACTATTATATCTCTGCGGCCGCTTAGCAATTGAGTAGTTGCCTGAAGCCTCAATTTATCCAACTCTTCGTTTATAGAAAGATCTTTCTCTATATAGGTATCGCTAACAGGCATATACGCTTCCGGCTGGTAATAGTCATAGTAGGATACAAAATAGCCTACAGCATTATCAGGAAAGAATTGTTTGAACTCGCCATATAGTTGAGCTACTAATGTTTTATTATGAGTTAATACCAGCGTTGGCTTCTGCACACTTTGAATCACATTAGCTATGGTGAACGTTTTGCCAGAGCCTGTAACGCCCAGTAATGTTTGGTCCCTTTCTCCAGTCAGTATGCCATCTGTAAGCTGTTGTATGGCCGAGGGCTGGTCGCCGGCAGGAGTATATATTGAATTAAGCTTAAACATCGGACTTGTGAGTGGTGAGTTGTCAATGGTGAGTGAGGAGCAGTCAATTGTTTTTACTCACAACTGACAACTCACTACTCACAATGGTAAGTTACTTAAAAAAATAAATATATCAACACAATAAAATACTGTTGCACAATTGGGTTTTATGATTTAATATTGCAACGGTTTTTCATAGGATATTGGATTTTAAAACGGGGTTGAATTTCTATTCATGCCCCTTTTTTTATGCCTGTTTGTTAACACTCTACTTTATAGAGAAAGGCCTCGCGAGGAGACCTTTTCTTTTTTACTAACCCTTATATTGCAACAACGAAAAAACTAAGTATTAGGAAGCGGCAGGTATAGCAGGAGCAGGTGTATTTGCTGCAGACCCTTCTGCTATTTTTGCTCTTATTTTTGCTTCCAGTTCAGCGGCCAGCTCAGGATTATCCAGCAGCAATGTTTTTACTGCTTCTCTTCCTTGCCCCAGCTTATTAGTGTCGTAGCTAAACCAGCTACCGCTTTTATTAATTACGCCAAGTTCTACTCCCATGTCGATGATCTCACCTGTTTTGCTGATACCTTCACCGAAAATGATGTCGAATTCTGCTATGCGGAAAGGTGGCGCTACTTTATTTTTTACTACTTTAACCTTTACCCGGTTACCTATTGCTTCTTCTCCGTCTTTTATCTGTGCCATGCGGCGGATATCAAGACGAACAGATGCGTAAAATTTCAATGCATTACCACCGGTAGTAGTTTCAGGATTACCGAACATGACACCGATCTTTTCGCGCAATTGGTTAATGAAGATGCAGATAGTATTTGTTTTGTTGATAGTAGCTGTGAGCTTTCTCAACGCCTGGCTCATAAGACGCGCCTGCAAACCCATTTTACTATCACCCATTTCTCCTTCCAGCTCACCTTTAGGTACCAGTGCCGCTACGGAATCTATCACCACTACGTCCAATGCACCGGATAAGATCAGCCTGTCAGCTATTTCAAGTCCCTGCTCTCCATAGTCGGGCTGTGAGATTAAAAGGTTGTCAACGTCTACACCTAATTTTCTGGCATAATTGCTATCAAAGGCATGCTCGGCATCCACTATGGCGCACATACCGCCTTTTTTCTGCGCTTGTGCTATTACGTGAGTAGCAATAGTCGTTTTACCGGAAGATTCAGGACCGTAAATTTCTACCACCCTGCCGCGGGGCAAGCCACCTATCCCAAGGGCCACATCCAATCCGATAGAACCTGTGGAAACCACTTCCATGGGTTCCTGAGACCTTTCGTTCATCATCATTACACTTCCCTTACCAAAGTCCTTGTCGATCTTGTCTATGGTGAGCTTTAGGGCTTTTAATTTTTCTACGTTTGACATAATTGTTTCTGTTTAGTCTCCAAATTTATTAATTAAGCAAAGTTAATGGAATTAAGTTATGCACACTAATTATTTTAGTAAAATGTGACTAACTTTTTTGGATAACCGGCGTTTACCGGCTCCGTTATTTTACTTTTCTGCCTTTCCAACTGTATCTGCCAAACTTTCCGAAGAAACCGGCGATAACTGTATATAGAATGTGCAGGGGCTGCATTAAAGGGAACCAGATCATTAGACGCTGCATGCCGAAAAAGCGGGCAATGGGATACATAAACATCATTTCCCACATGATCTTAGTACCCAATATAATCAAAGCGTTATACAGCCACTCAGGGTATACTATACACCCGAGAAATAGCAGCAATAGCAGTGCATTAAGGGCATATACAAGCGATAAGACAATTCCGATCCTTTTATCTTCATACTTATCTGCCTTGCTGGCCCAGCGAATGCGCTGATGAAGAAATTCTTTCCAGGTGCCTGCAGCCTGTGTGTCTACGATTGCATTCGGATTTTTAAGATACATAATACGATCAGGATATTTCCGGAATATTTTGTGCATAAGCAGCATATCGTCGCCGGAGGCAATCGCATCTATACCGTTAAAACCATTTACTTCATAAAATGCTCTTTTTTTATAGGCCAGGTTAGCTCCGTTGCACATAGAGTGGAAACGCTTATGGACAGACGCTCCGGTAACCCCCTGCAATGCCATAAAATCAAGCGCCTGAAAAATAAACAAGAGGGATTTCCTTTTTCTTCCGGAAGGGGGCACAAGCCGTACCGGGCCTGCGATAAAAGCCGGATTATAACGACTGTATGCAAACCCCATATTTTCTATCCATCCGGGAGGTGCAGTGCAATCCGCATCTGTAGTTACGATCAGGTCTCCGGTGGCCTGCTCAATAGCTACCTCAATGGCCTTTTTTTTGTATGAGTTGATAGGCCCGGTAATATGATCTGACAGATTGATCAATGTTATATTGGCAGCGGGAAAGTTCTGCACTGTCTGTGCAGTGTTATCGGTAGAATGATCGTTTACCACGATAATCTGTAATAGCTCTGCAGAATAGGTTTGCGCAGCTAAAGATTGCAGGCAGATTGCAATATTTTTTTCTTCATTCCGGGCAGGGATGATAACGGTGATCCGGGTATCAGGTACAGGCAATTCCTCTTCAACAATACGACCGCCTTTTTCTTCCAAAATAATTCTGAAAGATTTGGTGGGAGCACCATAGGGAAATATATCGTCCCACCATATTTTATAAAAAAATAGTAAGATAAAGTACGGTACCAGCACAAACAAGGTTAGATATATTAAGATGAGCATGGTCAATTATTATTTCGCTTTAGAGCAAGAGGATAAAAGTAGACGAAAATTCACTAATTTTAAATAGCCACAAAATTTAACTATGCACAATACGACCTCTAATATAGCTTCACTACCACGCGGTGCTGAATGGATAGTAAAAGAAAGTATCCCCTTCGATACATTTACTCCCGAAGATTTTAACGAAGAGCAGCGGATGGTTAAAGACATGTGCCTGTCTTTTCTGGATAGCGAGATACTACCTATTATAGATAGAATAGATAAACTGGAACCCGGCTTAATGCCTTCACTGCTGGAAAAGGCCGGCGAACAAGGGCTTTTGGCTACTGCGCTCCCCGAACAATACGGCGGATTGGGGAAAGACTTTATTACTGCCACGCTGGTGAACGAAGCACTGGGCGGCGGCTTTTCTTTTTCTGTGGCTATGGCCGCGCATACCGGTATCGGTACATTGCCTATTTTATATTTCGGTAACGACGCACAGAAGCAAAAATATATTCCTAAGCTGGCTAGTGGCGAATGGAAAGGGTCTTATGGATTGACGGAGCCAAATAGCGGCAGTGATGCCCTGGGAGCTAAAACAACTGCTAAACTTAGTGCTGATGGAAAATATTATTTACTGAACGGGCAGAAATGCTGGATCACTAACGGAGGCTTTGCTGATGTATATACCGTGTTTGCAAAGATAGACGGAGACAAGTTTACGGCGTTTATAGTAGAAAGAGGTTTTGAAGGATTTACGCAAGGGCCTGAAGAGCATAAGATGGGTATTAAAGGGTCTTCTACCGTGCAACTGTATTTCCAGGATTGTAAGGTGCCGGTAGAGAATGTGTTAGGAGAAATTGGTAAAGGCCATGTGATAGCCTTTAACATTTTAAATATAGGTAGATTGAAATTATGTGCTGCTGCCCTGGGGGCGGCTAAGCGCTCGGCTACTACAGCCATTCAATATGCTACTACACGCGAACAGTTTAAAACAGCCATTGCCAATTTTGGCGCTATCCGTAATAAGATCGCTCAGATGGGCATTGATCTCTGGATATGTGAAAGCGCTTTGTATCGCGCTTCCAAGTGGATAGATGATAAAGAAGTGGAAATGATGAACAGCGGCACGGCGTTTAACGAAGCGCATTTAGGTGCCGCAGAAGAATATGCTATCGAGTGTGCTATACTGAAAGTGTTGGGTAGTGAGGTATTAGATTTCGTAGTAGATGAAGGTGTGCAGATACATGGCGGCAACGGCTTCAGCGATGAATATATTATCTCCAAAGCCTATCGCGACAGTCGCATCAACCGCATTTTCGAAGGAACGAATGAGATCAATCGTTTATTGATAGTGGATATGGTGTTGAAGCGTGCTTTGAAAGGTAAGCTGGATTTGATGGGGCCTGCTATGGCAGTAGCAAAGGAATTAGTTAGTATACCTGACTTTGGCAGCAGCGATGATACACCTTTTACTAAAGAGAAAAATATAATAGCCAATTTTAAGAAGGCTATTTTAATGGTGGCTGGTGCTGCCGTGCAAAAGTTAATGACAAAGCTGGAAAGCGAGCAGGAAATATTGATGAACATCGCCGATATGGCGATACAAACCTTCTCTGCTGAGAGCGGTCTGCTGCGGGTAATGAAGCTGGCGGATCAACGCGGCGCAGATAGTGTTAATTATGAATTAGACATAGTGCGAACATATCTGTATGATGCTGCCGATAAGATCAATAAGTATGGCAAAGATGCTATCAATGCTTTTGCCGAAGGCGATGAGCAACGCATGATGCTGCTGGGGTTGAAAAGATTTACAAAAGTAGAACCTTTCAATAGTAAAGCTGCTAAGGAAAGAATAGCAAAGAAGCTGATCGGGGAGAATAAGTATCCGGCTTAAATAGCCGCGGTTCGCGCGGGGTATACCCCGCGCTGACGAGAGTCTTTATACTCACATCCTTCCCTGTTTTATATCTTCCACTACGGCCGGATCCAGCAGCGTAGAAGTATCGCCAATATGCTGCATTTCTCCTTCGGCAATTTTACGTAATATCCGTCGCATGATCTTGCCGCTTCTTGTTTTGGGTAGTCCGTTTACCAATTGAATCTTGTCAGGCTTAGCTATGGCGCCAATGATCTTTGTTACTGTTTGTGTGATAGCCGCTTTAGCAGCATTCTCATCCTCCGGCTTTTTGGTCATTATTATATATGCATAAATGCCCTGTCCTTTTATATCGTGTGGATATCCTACTACTGCGCTTTCTACCACGTCGGAATGCATATTGATGGCATTCTCTATTTCCGCTGTACCAATGCGATGGCCGCTAACATTCAGCACATCGTCTACGCGTCCTGTTATTCTATAATTACCTTCTGCATCGCGCAAACAGCCATCACCGGTAAAGTATAAATTTTCATACGCAGCGAAATAATTTACACGGCATCGTTCATGATCACCATAGGTGGTTCTTATTATACCTGGCCAGGGAAATTTTATACAAAGGTTACCACTTACGTTATTGCCTTTGATCTCATTGCCTTTTTCGTCTATTAAAGCAGGTTGCACTCCCGGCAAAGGAAGGGTTGCGTAAGAAGGTTTTGCAGGAGTAATGCCAGCTAAATTGGAGATCATGATGCCGCCTGTTTCTGTTTGCCACCAGGTGTCAACGATCGGACATCTTTTCTTTCCTATATTTTCATCATACCAATGCCAGGCCTCTTCGTTGATCGGCTCGCCTACTGTGCCCAACACTTTTAATGAGCTTAGGTTTTTGTCTTTTAATGGCTCTATTCCATAACTCATTAGGCTACGGATCGCTGTTGGAGCAGTATATAATATATCTACTTTGTATTTATCGATGATCTCCCAAAATCTTCCTGCGTCAGGATAGCTGGGGATGCCTTCAAACAGTAATGTCGTAGCGCCTGCGCTCAGCGGTCCGTAGACAATATAGCTATGGCCGGTTATCCAGCCAATATCGGCAGTACAAAAATGTATTTGTCCGGGCTGGTATTGAAATACATTTACAAATGTGTAGTTGGCCCATACCATATAGCCGCCGCAGGTATGCACAACACCTTTTGGCTTACCAGTGCTGCCGGAAGTGTAAAGGATAAACAGCATATCTTCCGCATCCATGATCTCAGCCTCACACTTACTATCCGCTTTTTCCATCTCCTCCTGCCACCAAACATCTCTTCCCTTTATCATGCTGATGGGTGTTTTGGTCCTTTCATACACAATGACTTTTTTTACGAACAGGCAGCTCACTAGTGCGTCGTCAATGATATTTTTTAGAGCAATATCCTTTGCTCCGCGATAAGCGCCGTCGCAGGTAAGCGCATATTCAGCCTGTGCATCCTGTAACCTGTCAGCAATACTCTGTGCACTAAAACCGCCGAATATTACGGAATGGATAGCGCCAATCCTGGCACAGGCTAGAACGGCGATGGCAAGTTCAGGTATCATACCCATGTAGATGCATACACGATCGCCTTTTTTTACCCCGTTGTTTTTTAAAACATTTGCAAAGCGGCAAACCTGTTCGTGCAATTGTTTATAGGTAAGTGTACGGCTTTTTTCGTTCGGATCATTCGGCTCCCAGATTATAGCAGGCGTATCACCGTTTTTATTCAGATGTCTGTCAATACAGTTTTCTGTAATGTTAAGTTTTGCACTCTGGAACCATTTTATCGTAGGCTCTTTAAAATTCCATTCGAGTACTTTGTCCCACTTTTTCTTCCACTGAAAGTTACCAGCAATAGCAGCCCAAAATTCTTCCGGCTGCTCTATGCTGCGCCTGTATTCACTATGATATTGTTCTAAGGATCTTATCTGATAAGGATATGACATAATAAATAGAATGAAATTTTAACGCCACCGCAAGGTATTGATCAGGTGTCTCATATCTTCCTGTAAAAAATTATTTACTACCCGCAGGGAATCTTCGTTAGGGGTGGCATCGAAATATAAAGCTCCGCGCAGGAAATGCTTTACCGAGTCGGTAACGAGGAACTGGTTAGCAGTAGCTGCGTTGCCACCCACTTTAAAATAAATGCCCCGTACACCAGACGGCGTTATGAACACACTGTCATTTATAGACGAAGCCTTAGCTGTGTGCTTATACGTCATGGCATACGCATCATTCAGGAGTTTACTAAAGTCTGTTTTACCAATTACTTTATAGCTAATATATATTCTTCCGCTAAAGCGGGGAAAGTCGATATTGATCCAGTAAGGATTTTCCGGCTTTGCTTCAAAAAAGCTGGTGTCCCGCGATATACTGGCATATACAGGATACTCGAACGTATATGGGAAACCAGGCTTATCAAACAACTGATACTCTCTTTGCGGAAGATCGATTTTGAAGTAGCCGCTTGGCTTGGGAGAATAGTTGCTGTTGCAGGCGGTTAATAGCATTAGCAAAGCTATTATCGTTATTTTAGTCATTGTTTTTTATACTCAGCTTTACTTTACGTATGCGATTATGATCTACTTCCAGCACAGTGAATTCAAAATCGCCTGTTGTGATCACATCATTTACCGAAGGGAATTTACGCGATAGCTCCAGCAGCAGGCCGGCTACAGAATCGCTATCACCGCGCATCTGGTCAAAGGTGTCAGCCGGCAGATCGAGCATACGGCATATATCATTGATCATAGTACGGCCTTCAAAAATATAGTTGTTGGCATCCAGCTTCCTGCTGCCGCTCTCCTCTTCGTCGAATTCGTCCTTTATATCGCCAATAATTTCTTCCAGAATATCTTCCAGGGTAACAATACCGCTGGTACCTCCAAATTCATCTACTACCACGGCAAAGTGTATACGCTTGCCCTGAAAATCGGCCAGCAAATCTTCGATCAGTTTTTGCTCGTGCACGAAATAAGGCTGTCGCAAAAAGGGATGCCAGTTAAAATTATCCGGTTCGTCCAGATAAGGCAGCAGGTCTTTGGTATGAATGACACCTACAATATCATCGAGGCTGGATTTATATACCGGAAGCCGGGAATAGTGCAGCTCTTCCACCTGGCGTATAAGAGAATGAAAAGAAAGAGAATGATCTACACCACTTACGTCCAGGCGGGTACGCATGATCTGCCGCACAGTAATAAAGCGGAACTTGGCAATACCTTTCAATATATTTTTCTCTTCTTCAGAAGCCCCTTCGTTGCTGATATCTATATCGTGATTAAAATCTTTAAGATTGTATATATCCGCTTTTTTGCCCAGAAAACGCTCTATGCGATCTGACATTTTAACCAATGAAAAGCCTACACGCCGAAAAAGATAGTGGATCACTTCTATAACAGGCGATACGCTATAGGCAAACCAGAGATTGCTCTGCGAGGCCCACATTTTAGGCATCACTTCGCCCACTAATATCAGTACGACAGCTATAATGCACATCCTGAGCAGGAACCATCCTGCACCACCATACATGGGGAACAACTGAAGGATGAGAAAATTGGAGAAGATAATGATGGCTACATTAATAAAGATGTTAGCAATAAGCAGCGAAGCAAGTAGTGTTTTAGGCTCTTCCAGCAGATACACGATGCGCTTCCAGGCAGTGTCTTTTTTAGTTTTGAGAACGTTGATATCCTTATAGGTAAGAGAAAACAAAGCTATCTCCGCGCCGGAAACGATGAATGAAAAAATCAATAGTGCAAGGATAATAATGGATAATACCGTGGTGCCTTCCATGTTGACAAGGAGAAGTTGGTTGCTCATAGTGCAAAGTTATGTTAGAAGGGCAGATCTCCTGTAGGTTCGCTATCCAGCGCCTCTCCGTCATCACCCGGCATGTGATGCAGGCCACCAGAGTTGTCTGTGCGTTTATCAAGCATAATAAGGTTATCTCCTACTACTTCTGTAGCAAATTTTTTATTGCCTTCTTTATCTTCCCAACTGCGCGTGCGCAGTCTGCCTTCTATATAGACAAGGCTACCTTTGTGAAGGTATTTTTGAGCCAGCTCGGCGAGCCCTCGCCATAATACAACGGTATGCCATTCTGTTTGAGAGATTAGCTTACCTCCCCTGTCCTTATAGGTTTCAGTAGTGGCAAGTGAAAACTTGGCTACCCCAATATTACCATCCAGGTGCTGAACATCCGGATCTTTACCGAGATTTCCAATGAGCGTTACCCTGTTAACACCTCTCATAAAAACATATTTGATGGTTTTATCAAAACCCTGTTGGTCTGAATTCCCTTTAAAGTTATATTTTTTCAGACAAATAGAGCGTACCGGAAAGGTAATTATTTATAAAAGCGGGAAAAGGGTAGTTTTCCAGATCGCGAAGGGTGACCGGTTCATACTCTTTCAGCCGGGGCGAGGCTGATTTAAGGGACACTGTTATAAATTGTCCCGAGATAGTTTGATGGCTTAGCTGCTGACGATATTCCTTCGAGATATGTTTCAATTGTACGGCTTTGCCTGTGAGGTTTTCTGCCATTGCCTGGAAAGCAGCAGGGTCTGCTATAAAATCGCTGTCTTTCTCTACAAGCGGAAATTCATACAGGTTCTCCCAGATATCTTTTTCACTGCGCTTATGAATGTACACCTTGTCTTTCCATTCTATAATAAAGTAGTAAAACCAGCGGGTCCTTTTTTTAATGGCTTTCTCTTTTACAGGCAAACGATCTACTGCATTGTGACGGTAAGCCTCACACTCTTTACGTTGCACACACTGCGGGCACAGAGGTTGTTGCGGCTTACAAATGACCGCACCGAAATCCATAATGGCCTGGTTGTAAATGCCGGGCCTTTTATGATCGAGCAACGCCTGGGCCAGCTCGTTAAATAATTGTTTGCCCTCAGTGCAGTCCACAGGCGTGGTAATACCGAAGTAGCGGGATAGCACGCGGTACACGTTGCCATCTACCACAGGGTAAGGAAGGTTAAATGCAAAGGAAGCGATGGCTGCTGCTGTATAAGGACCTATTCCTTTGAGCGCCAGTATATCTTCATATTTGTCAGGAAAGACACCGTTATATTTTTCTGTGATGATCTTAGCAGTGGCTATTAAGTTTTTGCAGCGGCTGTAATAGCCAAGACCTTCCCACAACTTAAATACCTGCTGCTCAGGCGCTTTTGCCAGATCGTGAATAGTAGGGAAGGCTTTAATAAAGTTGTTGTAATATTCCCATCCCTGCTCTACTCTTGTTTGCTGTAAAATGACTTCACTGAGCCATATTTTATAAGGATCTTTTTCTCCTTTCCACGGCATCTGCCGTGTGTTGGAAGACTTATTCCAGGCTAAGAGTTTTTTAGTAAAGTCCGGTTTCATCAGTTTCTTTTATCCAATCCCCAGGACAGTTTAGTCCTTAAAGTTTGTAAAAAGTTATTCTCATTTAAACGTACGAGGTTCAGATTAAATTTTTCCCTTTTCACCGCTAACTGAATATTTTTTTCAACGATCTCTTTGCGGGAATCCAGCACACAGATAAAATGATCTGTTCTGCCTTCCACTTCGAATGAAACAATATTGCTATCAGGAACGATGATAGGCCTTACATTCAGGTTATGGGGGGCTACAGGCGTTATTACAAAGCTGCCTGATTCAGGAAAAACTATGGGTCCATTGCAACTTAGGGAATACCCGGTAGAGCCAGTAGGAGTGGCTACTATTAATCCGTCTGCCCAGTAGGTATTGAGGAATTCTCCATTGAGGTAAGTATGTATCTTGATCATAGGAGAGGTGTCCGTCTTGTGGATAGCGAACTCATTCAGTGCATAAGGCGTTTCGCCGAAGAGAGGGATATTGCTGTCTACATGCAGCAAAGCACGCGGGTCTATAACAAAACTGCGTTTAACCAGGGCCGCTACAGCCGTTTGCAGCTCTTCCTTGCCTATGCTGGCCAGGAAGCCCAGCCGGCCGAAGTTGATACCCAGCACGGGAGTATTTTTATTACGTACAAGCGTTACCGTATCCAGCAAGGTGCCATCGCCGCCTAGACTAATGAGGCAGTCGATCGTATAATCGAGATCGTTAGATTCATGAAATACTTTTATATCACCCGGCGGTAGCTGGATGGAAGAATGACGTAGCTGCTCCAGGAAAGGATAGAAAATAACGGGCTCTATCTGCTGCCTGCTGAGGCTGTCGAAGAAAGCCTGTATTTCTTCCTTGTGATCAAAATCTATTACCCGACTATATATTGCTACCTTCATATTGTGAGTTGTGAGTAGTGAATTGTGAGTTATCAGCAGGGTCATCACTCACTACTGACAACTTACCACTCACTATTAAAAGTCATTCTTAATGTGTAAAAATAGCCCGTTTTGTCCTAATTGGTTAAAACTGTATTCCACCCGGAAAATGAAATCGTATAAAGTTACAACATCCAATCCGGCGCCGGCGGTATAGAGCATATGATTTACGAGAGAATTGCCGGGAAAGTTTTTATTGTACACATATCCCAGGTCTCCATAAACTTTGAGATATATTTTAAAAGGCACGACATCATGTGAGTGGG
>Ga0207017_1104_pt1 | contig 13170 bp, 9 predicted proteins | sample Alteio_BWMinCont_51_FD_153472 | JGI IMG/M metagenome (GOLD analysis project Ga0207017, IMG submission 153472) | Enriched cells from forest soil in Barre Woods Harvard Forest LTER site, Petersham, Massachusetts, United States -... | ecosystem: Environmental > Terrestrial > Soil > Temperate forest >...
TCGAAATCCAGGCCAACCGAAAGGCCTGGGAGCGCAAGGCGCAGCTGCGCGCTGTTTACAAGGGATTTCATGAATTGATAGCCTCACGCATCGACAGGTCCATTGTTGGGACAATCGTCGAACTCGGATCCGGTATGGGATCCATCAAAGACGTGATTCCCGACTGTGTGACGACGGACCTTTTCGCAAATCCGTGGCTAGACCGTCGGGAAAATGCCTACCAGCTGAGTTTCGCGGATGGCAGCGTGTCCAACCTCATTCTTTTCGATGTTTGGCATCACTTGAGGTATCCCGCCACGGCCCTGGCCGAATTCAGGAGGGTTCTAGCTCTAGGGGGCCGCGTCATCGTTTTCGACCCGGCAATCAGCCTTGCCGGGCGCCTGGTTTATGGCCTATTCCATCACGAGCCTGTGGGAATGGGCCTACCCATAACTTGGGAGGCGCCGTCCGGCTTCAAGCCGGACGACGCGGACTATTTCGCGGCGCAGGGTTCTGCGACACGGATTTTCTGGAAACGGCAGGATCCCAGGAGGTTCGCCGGATGGCAGATTGAGGAAGTTTCTCCCCTCCCTTCGTTTGAGTATTTTGCGACTGGAGGTTTCTCGGGCCCCCAGATCGGAGGTACGGGGGTCTTCCGTTTCTGGCGGCAACTCGACAAAACACTCGGACGGTGGCCGAATCTCTTTGCCGCTCGGCTACTCGTCGTTCTCAAAAGGATCATCTAATCATGATCCTCGTCACCGGCTCCGCCGGGTTCATCGGTTTCCATGTGAGTCAACGCCTGATGAGGGAGGGCAACGCGGTGGTGGGCGTCGACAACCTAAATGCCTATTACGATGTCGGCCTCAAGGAATCGCGGAACAAGCAGCTGATGGCGAACAGGCTCTATCGCTTTTTGGAGGTAGACTTGGCTGATGCTGCGGCGGTCGCGGGTATATTCGCAGACGCAAAACCTAGCCTTGTGATCCACCTCGCGGCGCAAGCCGGAGTAAGGCATTCACTGACCCATCCTCGGGCCTACGCCGAGAGCAACCTCATCGGATTCCTCAACGTCCTTGAGGGATGTCGAATGGAGAAGACGGAGCATTTGGTCTACGCCTCGTCGAGTTCGGTCTATGGACTCAATACCGCAATTCCGTTCTCAGCTCATCAGGCGGCTGAGCATCCCGTCAGCTTCTATGCCGCGACCAAGAAAGCCAATGAGCTCATGGCGCACAGTTACAGCCATCTCTACAGGATCCCCACCACTGGGCTTCGGTTTTTCACCGTATACGGGCCATGGGGCCGCCCGGACATGGCACTGTTTGCGTTTACGAGAGCGATATTGGCCGGAAAGCCGATCGAGATCTTCGGCGATGGCACGATGCGGCGCGATTTCACCTATATAGATGATGTCGTAGAGGGTTTAGTTCGGCTTTCGAAGATACCCGCGGCTCCTGATCCGGCGTGGTCGAGCGCCAATCCGGACCCTGCTTCGAGTTCCGCTCCCTATAGCCTCTACAATATTGGCAATCACACCACGATCGAGGTGCTTCGGCTTATTGAAGTTCTTGAGGCCTGCTTGGGTATGAGAGCGGTTAAGAAATTTGTCCCGGCTCAAGTCTGCGAAGTCCACTCGACAATAGCCGATTCCTCGGATCTCGAGCGAGTTACGGGATATTTGCCGTCCACAGCACTCGAACTCGGGGTCGAGAATTTCGTTAGGTGGTATCGGGAATACTACAGCCAGGGCTAAGACTATGTCCCACTCGTCCAACCAATTGAACGCGGAACATCTGGATAGAGTCAGGTCGTGGTACGATCACAATCCCGACAGGCTCGACGGGGCATCGATTGGTTACCGAAAGATACTAGCCCACTACTACAACCTCCTTATCCCGCCGAACTCATCGGTTCTCGAGATCGGATGCGGATCAGGAGAGCTGCTCAGCCGGATTAGGGCGAGGCGACGTCTTGGAATAGATTTATCTAATATTCAGGTAACGAAGGCCCGTGATAGTTTCCCGGATTGCAGTTTCGAGGTCCAGGGAGCGGAGTGGCTGGAGCTCGGCGAGCGGTTTGATTGCATCATAATTTCAGACACGCTCAATTTTGCGGCGGATGTGCAGCAAGTCTTGGAGCGCCTTCATGCGGTCTCTCTCCCTGGAACACGTCTGATCATCAATTACCCTTCGGCGCTCTGGCGGCCGGTTTTCGCTGTCGCGAACACGCTTGGAATCAAGCGAAAGGCGCCACCGAGTAATTGGCTTAGCAAAGCCGACGTGCGCGGCTTGATGGAGTTGGCTGATTGGAGTCCGCTCACAGAACAAGCTCGAATTCTTTGGCCTGTGATGGCGTTTGGCGCCGGAACATTCGTCAATCGCTGGCTTGCGCCGCTTTGCCCGTTTTTCTGCCTTACTGTTTTCTGCGTGGCTCGTTCCGTTCGATCCCACAATACGGGCCCGCTTAGCGTTTCCGTCGTGATACCCGCACGGAATGAGGCCGGCAATATCGAGTCCGCCGTCAGGCGGACTCCTAATATGGGAGCGGGTACCGAACTCATCTTCGTCGAAGGGCATTCCAAGGACAACACGTGGGAAGAAATTGAACGGGTCGCCCGGGAATTTCCGGAGCGCCGAATCAAGATTCTCCGTCAAACTGGACGCGGAAAAGGAGACGCCGTTCGGGCGGGGTTCGCGGTTGCCGAAGGCGACTTATTTATGATTCTCGACGCCGACTTGACCGTGCCGCCGGAGGAGTTGCTGAAGTTCTATAATGCCGTCGCATCAGGCCGGACTGAATTCGCTAACGGTTCCCGCCTTGTATACCCAATGGAGAAGGCGGCAATGCGGTTCCTCAACATGTGCGCGAACAAAACGTTTGGTATTCTCTTCACCTGGATACTAGGACAGCCCCTTAAGGACACGTTGTGCGGCACAAAGGTCCTCCGGCGTGCCGATTATGAGAGGATCGTCGCGAATCGGGCTTTTTTCGGAGAGTTCGACCCGTTTGGTGATTTTGATCTACTCTTTGGTGCCGCCCATATGAACATGAAAATTGTCGACGTTCCCGTGCGCTACCGCGACAGGACCTACGGATCGACCAACATTCACCGCTGGCGCCATGGATGGCTTCTCCTTCGTATGGTTATGTTTGCGGCAAGAAAACTCAAGTTTGTCTGATAGGAAAATGACAGAATCCAAGCTGATGGAATTGTCCCGTCTGGGCGTCCTTGGATTGGCGGCGGCCTGGCTTCTCCACCCTTTTGCCACTGCCCAAATGTATGGCGCGGGCGACGCACTTTGGTACGCAAACATGCTCGCAGATTTTGTTTTGCAGCTTCGAGCGGGAGTTTTCCCAATTTTTGCGGGTCAGACTGAATTCGCATTCAATGGGGCCGTCTACCCTTTGCGGGTTGCTCCGATGTACCAGCATCTTGCGGGCATGATCGACGTGCTCACTGGCCGAACGCTCGGATTCATCACCCTTCAACACCTGACCGTAATTTTCTGCGGCGTGGCAGGAATCTTTGCTAGTTACCTGACGTTGTGCAGGATAACGCCGAATCGGCGTTGGTGCGCTACAGGATTTGCAATCGTCTATCTGTCCTGTCCGGGAATTCTAGGGACAATTTATACTCAGGACCTCTATATGACATGGATGACCGTGCCTCTGGCTCCATTGGCTGTCTATGGAATCATTCGCACATTCAAGAGGGACGACATGGCATCCCAATTCTGGCTGGGGGCACCGCTCGCTGCCTTGTGGTGGGCGCATTCGCCGATTGCCCTTTGGTTCACTATCATTGCAGCGGTCTCTCAAGGAATTCGGCTTGCCGGTCTTTTGGATAGTTTTGTTCCTTTTAGGCGTGCGACGATCGGCCTCGTGGTTTTTGCGATCCTGGCGCAGTATCCGTTCGTTTCGGTTGCCGAGATAAAGACCCCGGGCGTTGATTCAACTGTCGTCGGTTCGCTTGCACATCCTGAAAAGATCGTAGAATTTGTGCATGCCGCCTTTCCGAGAGTACTCTTGCCGCTGTCCGACCATGCGCGTGAATTGTCGGACCTCCAATTGGGGTATGCCTTTTGGGCAATATTGATCTTCTCCTCGCTGTTAATGCTGAGAGCACCTAGGAAGGACCTTGCGATCCTTCTGATCGGATCTGTCTTTCTATTGATGCTTTTGACGCCAATTCCATGGCTGACAAATAGCATGTGGCATCTTTTGCCAACGTCAGTTGTTCGTATCACCTACTATTGGCCGATGCAGAGATTTTACCTTATCCTGGCCGCACTTCTAGCTGCAGCTGGCCAGATTTCCTCGAATATCGAATTCCGGCGGCATCGTGTGCTAGGTGCAACTTTTGCGATTGTTTTAACCAGCGGTTGTATTTGGAGCCTTTGGGAGTCGCGTCAGTTTATCCGAATTGCTACAGAGCGGACTGGAACCGCGGAGTCATCGTCCCGTGCCCAGTTACTCGAGAATATAGTTCTGATGGACCATTCCTATGGTCTGTTTCCGAAGATACCGGCATACTTTTCGAACGGCGTTGTGGATCCGAGGTCTGAATGGACCCTTAGGTCGCTGGCCAGCGGGGAGCTCCTCTCCGGCAAAGTGGGACGCATAATATCATCGGGACTCTTTTCGGGGACTGTGGATGCGAACCCAGGCATCCTCGATCTCGGCCCGAGGTTCCACTTGGAGGCCGGACGGCGTTACGGGCTCAAATTTGATTTTGCTCGCGGGGATGTTTCCGGAATATTGCAGATTTTGGGGCACTCAATGTTTCGCGAGTATTCGTTGCCCAGCTCAGGAGGAGGGTTGGCCTTTGGAAGTGAACTGGGGAATTCTAGAACCGTCGACCTTTGGACAACTGATCTCGCGGGTGATGACGTTTACGTGAGGTTTATTCCTATGGCGCCGGGTGCTCACGCGGCCGATTTTGAAAATTTCGGCTCCTATGAGATGCATGAGATTCAATTAGGGGACGACCCAGTGACCATAACTTCGCTGATTCCCTACAAAGCCAGAGTATTTGGGGCCACCGCTTCGCTTCTCGAAACTCCGCGGGTCTTCATGCCGGGCTATGTAGGCGTCATCGACAATGTACCTGTAAACGTGATTCGCTCGGAAGAAGGACTGGCTGAAATAGCGATTCCCTCTGGGGATCATACAATCACGCTCAGTTTCAAGGGTTCGCGGATCTTACGGATGTCTTATTGGGCGGCCGTGTTTGCCTGGTTAGCGGCAGTTTTTGCCGGAATCATGATGCAGCTTCGGGCTAAAAATTTATACGTTCCTTCTCAATGACTAGTGGTCGCTTTGTCACGCGAGTGTGTATCGAGCCGATATATTCACCGACAATTCCGATAAAAAAGAGCTGAACGGAAGCAAAAAAGAACAACCCGATAATTACCGGTGCCACGCCAAGCGCAAATCGATCCCAGTAGATTAGCTTGTATAAAAGGTAGCCGATAGCGGCAAGAAACGAAACGGCGGATGCGGCAAACCCAAGCATTGTAGCAAGGCGGAGTGGGACTTTCGAATGGCTTGTTATCCCGAGCATGGCCACGTCATAGAGCGTGTAGATATTATTCTTTGTGATACCTCTAACGCGTCGAGGCTGCAGATAGGGAACCAATTTCACCTCGTACCCAAGTTCGCAAATTAGGCCGCGAACATACGGGTACGGGTCGTTGAGTGATCGAAATGCTTCTATGACTCTTCGATCGTAGAGTCCAAACCCCGTGACATTTTCAAGCAGTTCAACGTCAGCAAGACGTTTGACGAGACGGTAGTAAGCTTTGCGCGCAGCAAAAAATATTGAGGTCTCTGCACTGTTCGTTTTTTGTCCAAGCACCACGTAAAAGCCAGTCTGCCAAAGGCGGATCAAATCAGGAATAAGGGTCGGGGGATCCTGCAGATCCGAGGCCATGACAATTACGGCGTCGCCACGGGCTTGCATAAGCCCGTGGAAAGGGGACCGAACGTGGCCGAAATTACGCTGATTTAGGATGACCTTAACACGGACATCCTCTGCGGCTAATTTACGGAGCTCTATCTGGGTACCGTCGCTTGAAGCGTTGTCGATAAATAGATGCTCATACTGCAGATCACGAACCTGTTGCATTGCGCCTCGGATCTGGTCGCATAGCGCACGTACATTCTCACGCTCGTTGCGGCAAGGCGTAAGGATTGAGATGAATCCGGTGGAGGTTGTCACGAAACTACGACATGCTCACGTTGTTGATACGCGGTCGATGCTGCAAGCTATACGGAAGAAGACAGATTAGAAAGCGCCTAAATTCGGCGTCTTTGCTTGTTATGATTATCGATGGCTCTGCGCGATATACACCGAAACAAGTTACTATTAATCGTTACAAGCTTAGTTCGGCTTCGGTATTTTTGGCGAACTGCTTCACGCATTTTCCATAATCCGAGTGCCCATTCAGATTGTAGGCAGATAAGGAGTATATTCAGGGACGAGCTTCCTTATTTCAAGTTTGACCTGATTCGAATCCATCGTGACAGCGTTCTGACTTAGATTGAGGATACCATGCCGCAGGGTCTCAAACGGTAGAGGCTCGCCAGTGAAACGCATAATTTTAGGGTGTTCAGTCGGCACCATGCTCTCTGTATTATAGTTTAGTTCTTCAAATAGCTTCTCGCCGGGTCGCAAGCCGGTGAATTTAATTTCGACGTCGATCTCTGGTTTCAAGCCGCTTAGCTCGATCAGCTGCCGAGCTACGTCGACTATTTTTACCAGTTTACCCATATCGAGCACAAATATTTCCCCACCTTGTCCCTGTGTCGCACACTGAAGCACTAACCCCACGGCTTCTTGAACCGTCATAAAATAGCGCGTTATATCGGGGTGGGTTACCGTCACGGGTCCACCTGAAGCGATTTGCCTCTTAAAGGTCGGTATCACGCTTCCGGACGAACCAAGGACATTTCCGAATCGAACAGCCATGAACTTAGCGTGAGTACCGTTGTGGCGCTGGAGCGCCTGGAGGTATAGTTCCGCTAGCCGCTTTGTAGCTCCCATTGCATTGGTGGGATTTATAGCCTTGTCCGTAGATATAAGTACGAAGCGTTCGACGGCAAATTCGCTTGAAAGGTTTGCCAGTTGTTTGGTTCCTATTGTGTTGTTTCGGAAGGCTTCAAACGGCTGCTGTTCCATCAAAGGCACATGCTTATGGGCAGCCGCGTGGAAAACCAGTTGCGGTCTATATATTGCAAAGATTCCGCGCATTCTCTCAAAATCAAGAACATCTGCCACTAATGGTGTTATCTCGGCTTTCGCTCCTAGGGCAAGTAGCTCCTGTTCAATTTCGAACATTTGCACTTCACATCGCTCAACCAGCATCAATCGCGACGGATGAAACCCTATTATCTGCCGACACAACTCGCTACCGATACTGCCACCCGCTCCGGTAACCATAATTACTTTGCCCTGCACAAGCTCCTCAATTCGATTGGTCTCAAGATTTATGTGTTCTCGCCCTAGTAGATCTTCAATTTGCACTGGTCGGATTTGAGAGGCCTTAACGACACCGTTAACCATTTGCTCCATAGATGGTACAGTTTCGAACCGCAGGTGTACTTCGTTGAATAGCTGAACTATTTCTCGAATGCGTCGCCCGGAAGCGCTTGGCATTGCGATCACTGCCTCATTTGCTTGAATTTTGCCAGTTGTCAGTAACTCCGGGGCGCCTACGACAGGAACACCATGGATGCGGGTGTTCCATTTGGCGCGATCGTCATCAAGAAATGCTATAGGAAACATGCGCATGTCCCTCCGTAGCTTCATCTCTTTAGCTAGATGGGCACCAACGTCGCCTGCACCCACTATCACTATTCGACGCAGCGGCCGAAGACCCCTTCCGTCGACGGTTCTGCGTTCTCGCGTCATTCGAAATCCGAGACGTGCAATGCCCAAGGCAACTGAGTCCAATAAAAAGCTTAAAATTATTATCGAACGCGGAGGCGCATGTTGACCTTCAGTCGCATACCAAACAATAAGCGATATAACACTCGCGGATGCGCAAGCGACGACAATGCGCCTGGCATCGGGAAGGCTAAAATAACTTAACAGGCTCCGAAATTGGCCAAATAATAGTAGGGAAAGCAGCTCGAGCGGCAACGACCATTGCAGCGTCTGCCAGAATAGCGCTTGTTCGTCGACCGGAGGGTGGAATTCGAAACGAATTAAGTATGCTATCCAGTGCGCAGCGACAATGGCCCCACTATATATGACGACTAGTAACAATACTCTGGTAAAGCCACTTGCACTACCGAATGGCAGGCGATTATCGCCTAAAGTGCTAGAAAACGGTGATGCGCTGGCGGCGGCGCGAGAGCCAAATGGAGATGAGCTTCCCATAATGCGATTCTGCAGAGAGTGTAAAATTGTGCTGCTCTCCTTATTCATATAATCTGAGAGAACTGGGCCATAGGAGCTACCTTATTAGGGAAAAGCATTTTGGGAGCAGTACTAAATCGAAGTATTGGCATAGGCATTAATATAGCATTCCAGAAGCAATCTTAGACTGTTGGATTTCCATACGTCGAGTTTGAAAATAATCCCACTCTGAATTATTCCGTTGCCGGGGAGATGTATTGCGAAAACCAGAGATTCTGGGGGTGAAAGTTAATCGATGTAATATGGACCATGACCGAGAGGTCTTCACCGCGCATTACGAATTGATAGAGGTCGATGGAGCACCGACCCACCGGTGTTGCAACAACGGGGCGGAGTCAGTAACCTGGCGCCTTCAGGGGTGACTAAAGCTGATCGGCATCGATACTCGCTCGATCGAGCCCGACGACACACGACAGAACGGGACTATCGAATGCATCAACAGAAGCTTCTGCGATGAATGCTCCCAAGGGTAAGCTCTTTGCGAACGAATTCGAGACTCGAAACGCCGCCCCGGCATTCGCTTGGCCCATACTACGCTACCTTCGTCGGCGCGAACAACTACAACAAAAACTGGGAAAAACAATGCGCCCATACACGTACTCCGGGTGGATCAAAATATGCGGTCCGACCAGAAAAAGTAGTTTGGCGGCCGGTGCAGAAACGAGTCCAACTATGGGACTACTCGGAAAACCGACGAATAGCCCAGCCGGTTCTCGTGCACAGTGCGCCTAAAGATGCCTTTAGATAATGTGCATTATCTCCGACTTGTAGACTTGAGAAAATTCCTAGCAGTGCGCAAATCTTGGTTTTACAGAAGCCGAACCTTCAAGAACTGCTGGCTATGGCAGCCATGCTTGCCATGATTAGCTCGAAGCATGGACTCGAACAATTCCCATAAATCGACTCCTGTCGGCTGGAACTCGCCTCCAAGAATGTTGGTTACTGGTGCGGATGGATTTATAGGATCAGAGCTGATTTGCCGCCTGAACAGCGACGGCCGAATCGAAACAAAAGCCGCTGTACGTAACGCATCCAACCACCTACCCAAAGAGATCGAACAATTCCCATTAGGGCAATTTGACCGCGATACGAATTGGTATACGGCATTGAGAGGCGTTAATGTAATAATTCACGCCGCAGGGCGGGCTCATTTGACACGCGACTTGGCAAAAGATCCGATTCGCGAATTTCGACGGACGAATGTCGAAGCTACATTGAATTTGGCTAGGCAAGCAGTAATCGCCGGAGTGCGCCGATTTGTTTTTCTGAGCTCAGTCAAGGTCAATGGGGAAGGATTTCTTTCAATTGAGCGACCGGTTACTAATTCATCACTTCAACATGTAGCGGGTTCATCGAGCGAGTTTGGCATTTACAAGGAGTCGGACATCCCCACTCCAAGCGACCCGTATGGCGTCAGCAAACACGAAGCGGAGATCGGTCTTCGGAATTTAGCGGAGAAGACAAGTATGGAAGTTGTGATTATCCGGCCTCCATTGGTCTATGGACCTCGAGTCCGAGCAAATTTTCTCTTACTTATGCGGGCCGTCTCGAAAGGAATACCGTTGCCTTTCGGAGCGGTAAACAACCGCCGAAGCCTTGTTGGTCTGGACAACCTAATCGATTTTATCCTGAAATGCGCTGAGGATGAGGCAGCTGCAAACCACACGTTTTTTGTAAGCGACGGGCAAGATCTTTCGACTCCAGAGTTAATTCGCCTCCTTGCCAATGCCATGAATCGCCCGACAAGATTGATTCCTGTTCCAGCTTCTATTCTACTTTCAGTGGGTTCCCTATTGGGCAAGAGAGACGAGGTTCAGCGGCTAGTTGGCTCGCTGCAAGTAGACATAACGAAAGCCCGGCAAATATTGAATTGGGTCCCGCCATTTAGCTTAGGAGAAGGCTTAAAACGAGCTGTCTCACACGTGATTTAACGACTTTATCTATTCACCAAGAATGGAGGGGATAAAAAATATCTATTTGAAGCGATTTTTTGATACGACCCTAGCATTCTTCGTTATTTTGGTCTTGGCGTTACCGATGTTGTTTTTGGCTCTACTGGTAAAGCTTACATCAAGGGGACCTGTGTTTTATTGGTCCGAACGTATAGGTCGAGATAACAGGCATTTCAAAATGCCTAAATTTAGAAGCATGAGGGTTGGCACCCCGGCCGTAGCAACGCACTTACTCAATAATCCAGAGTCGTTTGTCACTCCTGTCGGTAGTTTCTTACGCAAGAGCAGCCTCGATGAATTACCACAACTTTGGTGCATACTCAAAGGTGACATGAGCTTTGTTGGTCCGCGCCCCGCCCTATTCAATCAAGATGATTTGGTACTCCTTCGTACAAAATCTGGTGTTCAAAAACTAATGCCGGGACTGACCGGTTTGGCGCAGATTAATGGACGCGACGAGTTGCCAATTGCTGAGAAAGTGGCGCTCGACGCTGAGTATTTGCGCCGGCAATCGTTAGCATTTGATGCCACGATACTATGGCGTACTATATCCAAAGTCGTAAAGAGAGACGGAGTGTCGCATTAGAGTCGGTATCTATTTTCGCTTTTGGGAAGGCTTTCTTTTGCAATCACCTCTGGATGTAAAATGCCACCGCCCATGAAATTAACGTGACGCCCTTATGGATAACCCCAAACCATAACTGATTTAAATTTCAGCAAAGACCAATTCCCGCAATCCCTCGCAAAGTGAAATCTTTGGGCTAATCTGCAGTTCCCGAGCAATCTTGGAATTATCATAAATAACCCGGGTTGTTAACGCGTTAACTCGTGAGACGGTCAATGGAAATCCGGGCAGAATATAGCAGACGCTGGCTATCAATTTGGCGAGCCCGATGGGCAAGCGCTTATAGGTTATATTTCGTTTCAACGTAGCGTCTATTATCATTACAAGTTCTTCTATAGAACATTGGTGCGAAAGGATATATATGCGATTGCGCGCATTTGGGTTTACGATGCAGGCAACCATAGCGGCCGCAACATCCTCAACATGAATATAATATGTCTGAGCGCCCGGCTTCCCAATAAAGAAAAAACGGCCTTTTTTTACGGCGCAAATTAAGCTACGGAGAGACTGGTTCGGCATATCAAGTCCATACACTGTAGATGGTCTGAGTATTGAATATTCGAAGGCTCCTTTTTGAGCTGCAGCTAGTACAAGCGCATCGGACTGTGCTTTTGTTTGCTCGTAAATTGACACTGGACATTGCATGGATTCCTCCGTTACGAGTCCCACCATCGGGCGTCCATATACGCCAACGCTGCTTAGGTGCACCCAATGTTTCACGCGTCGCGAGGCAGCCTCAATCAAACGCTGACAGCCTTCGACATGCAATCTCGGCATCTTCGACTCGTCTTTTATCTCGCCCGCACAATGGATTAAAACGTCCTGCTCCGCTAGAAACGCTGCCAGATTTACATTCCTATCAATTAGGTCTCCTTCAAATATTTCAATTTTATCTGAAATTGACCGAGCCTTTTGAGTATTTCGGCTTAAAATACGAACCTGCCAGCCGGCAACCAGACATTGCCGTAGCAGATGTCTACCGACAAAACCTGTTGCTCCCGTGATGGCGACTCGTTTCGTCATATTGGAATATGTGTATACCGAGGCATGCTTTAGATAAACTTACAGGACGTTAGTCGGACCAATTTATTCATTATGTCTTCCAGGTGATTTCCGACGAACTTCATCTAGCCTCACCTTGTAGAAATCTATTAGCGATTTTGTTAACAGCTCCTCGGAAAACATTTCGACTGCGCGGTTGCGGCCCTTTTTGCCCATGGAAATACGCAACTCCGTATCTTTTTCCAAACGGTGGAGAAACCCGACCAATTCCGTGAGATTTCCGGGTTCAAATAAGAATCCGGTCACACCATCTTCGACAGCATCGGAACTGCCGTAGATTCGCGAAGCAATCGATGGAATGGCGGCCGCAGCAGCGTCGATCAATACGGTTCCGAACCCTTCTCGGTAGCTTGGCAGGCAAAAGACGTCAGAAGCCGCCATATATTCCTCAGGAGTATTAACAAAATCGACAAAATGGACCCGATTAATGAACTTGGCGCAAATATCCCTTAGCTGGGGTCTCAGATACTCCTCATCCGGGCCTATGATGATAAAATGAGAGCTTTGATTCAATGCATTGTAAGCAGCTGCAGCCTCAGCCATTATAATAGCTCCTTTATCCCTTGTAAGTCGCGACATATAAAGAACCACAAAGGCGTTTTCAGGAATCTTATGTGTTCCTCGAATCTTATTTCTAAGCTCTATACTAGGCCGAAAACGATCTATATCAACACCACTGATCGAACCATTTCCGAGGACTGACGCCTTACGATAGGAGAGCACTCGTTCTTTCACAATAAAGTCACATTGGCTGACGCTGTCGACTAGGATGGCAGTTGCAAAGAAAGCCGTGAGCTTATCAGCGAATTTTAGGATTCGGCGCGTCGTACCGGTCTTTGTACCCCATACTTGGCCCGTAAATGTATGGATACGTATCGGCGTTCCCTTGAAAAACGCGGCCGCCATAGAGAGAAGACCCGCTTTCGGTGTTGCTGAGTGTATTATGTCAAAATTCTCTTCCGAAAAAATTCGATATAATGAAAGTAACGCAAGTATGTCCCGAAGAGGCCTTATTTGACGTTCGATGCGAACAGGAATTAGAGCCGCCTCGACATTTAGATCCCGGAGCAACTGCGCATTCGAGGTGTTAACGATTACTGTGACTTCGAACAGGGCAGTAAGGGCCC
>Ga0207017_1004_pt1 | contig 13126 bp, 14 predicted proteins | sample Alteio_BWMinCont_51_FD_153472 | JGI IMG/M metagenome (GOLD analysis project Ga0207017, IMG submission 153472) | Enriched cells from forest soil in Barre Woods Harvard Forest LTER site, Petersham, Massachusetts, United States -... | ecosystem: Environmental > Terrestrial > Soil > Temperate forest >...
TCACCACATGAATAATCGATTTAATATAATTTCTGATCTGTTCTTCACTAGACGTTGACCCCGCCTGCTGCATCATAAAAACAAGCTGTGTAATCGCCCCTTCCGGCGAATCGGCATGTACCGTACTCAAGCTGCCAGGATGTCCACTGTTCGCCGCTCGCAGATAAGGCCACACTTCTTGGCCACGAAGTTCCGACAATAAAATCCTATCAGGTCGCAACCGCAGGCATGCTTTAAAAATATTAAGCGCGGTGATTTGTTCATTTTCTTCATTGAATAATAAATGTGCCGAATTAGACTGATGTGTCACAACCTCACGAGTATCTTCAACTGTGACTAGACGCTCACACTCTGGAACATATTTAAGACAGGCATTCAGAAAGGTAGTTTTTCCTGTTCCAGTTCCGCCACAAATTAATATGTTCTTTTTCGACTCTACCGCCAACTTGAGAAATGCTGGAATGTCATTGTTCTGATACAAGTCAACAAGCTGTCTATCAACATCGTGTGCATGGCCGCGCTTAACGTTATCAAATGCCCCGTTTTGCACTAAATCATCCAGCGACATATCACGCCGTTGGTGTCGCCGGATAGAGCAAACAATTTTTCCAGCCTCCGCAGCTGGTGGCATGACAAACTGGACACGCTCACCATTCAACAGTGAACCCGATACTATAGGCGCAGGAAAATCTTTGTTATTGAATTCCGCAACCAATGCAACAACCGCCTCTAAAAATGGATACTCCAACTCTGGCACTTCAAGCCGTGTAAATGCCCCGCCGCATTCCACGAATATTTCGCTAGGCCGGTTAATGCAAATCTCTGTCACCCCATCTTGTTTGAGATAAGGCATGAGCGGCGCGAGATGCCGCTCCAATGCTTTCATAGACATATTTCAACCTGCTTAAAATACATTGATAGATGGCTTGGCTGATTTCATGGCATTCTCAAACTGCAAATCCTTCGCCACAAAAACCATGATGGGCTTGCCTTGCATAGTTCTTAGTGTTGGTGCAATCATGCCGTCTTGCTGCAGACTTTGACTCGCGGACTGGGAGAAGCTGTTGACTATTGCCGTGCGATACGATGACAGCGAGTTATCCTGATCGCCGCCTGAAACACCCATTGTCGCAGTTCCTGCGCCAATCATAGACAAAAGAGATGCCGTACCAAAGCGCTCCCAGAAGTGACGATCAATATTGTCAGCCCCCATGCCGGACACACCCAATCTATCTATCCCACTTGACCCGAGCTGAACGGAAATACCTTCTGGTGTAATCAATCGCTGCCAGACAATGAATATCCGTGACTGTCCCTGCAGCATGCCGCTTTTATATTCGCCTATCAGGCGGCTACCTCGTGGTATTAACACCTGCGAACCATCCTCGGCATATACTGGCTCACTGACGATTGCCCGCAGTGATCCTGGTAAATCGGAATTTGTCGCTGACTCCAATATCGCATGAATAAAGTTACCCGCAGCGATAATGGTACCAAATGACCCCATCGCAATCGCCGTCGCGGTTTGCATACCCTTTTGCGCTGAATTTTGTAAAAACTGCGTATTAGGATTAACATCTTTAGAGCGATCATCCTGTACCGCTGATTCGGCATTCTCCTTAGTGCCGCTATTAACCAACATCAGCGGTGCAGAGATGCGCTGCTGCAATTGCTGCTGCTTTTCTCGCACAAAAGCTGTGCGCGCAGCGATCTCTTCTTTGCTGATCGGTGCTTCTTTTTTGTTATCAGTTTTCGCAATGGATACTCCCGATTGAATTAGCGACTGAGAAGACATAGTATCGCTTTTCAGCGTATACAATTCCTCAGCATGCCTTTCTAATTCCTTATGTGATTGCGATTTGAAGAAATAAGAACCGACTATGATCACTATCGCAACAAACACAATCACCAACCGAAATTTATTGTTGCGTATCTGTTCGGCGATTTTCGGCATGCCATCTGCTTTATTAAACTTCTGCATGTGAACTCCTTAAACTCTTTTCCAGTCGCCAATGGCAAAATTGTTATATACCGTCGTCACCGTTTCACCGTCGCGCAGCGTAAACTGTTTGGCAACAGTGTTGACCACCAGATACTCCCCCTGCATGTGATAATTAACTAAAGTTTCATTGCGATGCTGATCGACAATGAATACTGAAGGTAGTTTTCCGCTATTCTTGAATTTAAAGAAAGTGAATTGACTGTTATCAAATACAGACACAGGTGCCAGATTGTCATCACCTGTATAACTGTATTTCCAGTTCAATTTATCCGGTTCAAACGTTGCCACAGCATTTGATTGACCGCTGGCATTGAAACCGCCTTGCGTATAAACAAACTGCAGCTTATAAGTTGGCGCTCCATCCTGCCGCTGTGAGTCGAGCTGAAAGTTGTAACTATTGGTATTTGTGAGCACTGTCATGTTGGTTTTGGAAGCTGCCACTGGCTTGATAAAAAGATTATTGGCGACTGGCACAGCTTGCCATGCCATGCTGTCACCCAACGACACATTCTGCACTACCTCATTGGGTGCAAAAGTGATTTGAGTTTGATAACCATATTGACCATTTAGCTGCACAACATTGTTCGGATCATACTGCACCACCTTGATGTGGCTGTCGGCAGCAATACGGTGCGGGTGACTCGCCGCTATTGCAAAACCCGCGGCCAAACTCGATAAAACCACTAAACTTCTTATTAATATTTTTTTCATGTTACTTATCCTCATTATTATCTACATTAACTTGACTAACTTGGTAATACGTCACCTTGAAACCCAGCGGGTCACGCTCCAGCATTTTTTGAGAAGTTTCGGCAGTTTGATATTCCCAGCGAATAATGGCTTCTTTTTGTATGACTTGTTCAGAATGAGAGGCACGGTCATGTAAAGTCTTTTCAAACTTCACATCAACTGTATTGTCATTCAAACGATTAACAGATATAACGCGAACGGTGACATAACTGTCTTTACCAAATCGTTGATACGGCGATTGTTTGTTATCGCTTTTCATCCAAACTTCATATTGCGACCTGACATGATCAGCAGACTGCGCCCATACTAACTGATAAGGAACATTGAGATTGTCTAAATCATAGTTCTCATAATTCATCACATAATGAATTATGAGATAACGCGACAGTTCCCAGTTTGCAGACAATGTTGTTGGTTCTAATGTACCGATTTTGGTAATCTCTCCGGTTGCATGATCGAAGGCATACAGATATGGCACTTTTTCCTTAAAAGGAAGCAGCAGCAAATTGCCAGTTAACGACATTGCCAAGAACGCAGTTACCACGACCAAGCTCAGTAAGCAGCGTCGCAACCAAATGCTTTGCGAATAATATCGGTCATAAGACCAATTTCTAGCTTCTTGGTGATTAGTCATAATTTACCTCGATTTTTATAGGTCGATATGGATTTGCCCTTACCTAGATTTCCGGCACGATCAACAAGTTTGGGTGCACCTAATTTATTCCACATGGTTGACACCATCGCTGCGCCAGATGAAAGACTGGTTAAGACAATGCCGCCGCCGAGGGAGCTACTGATTCGTAGTACTTGCGAAAGAATAAGTACAGTTGTCAGGCACAAACCCATAAACGGTGCGAGACCGACAAATTGCATTTCCTCAACCGGCTGTTTCAGATGCGGCAGCGTGACATTAATCACAGACAGCATGAGCATCAATATCGCCGAAGTGATGATAGGAATGAGGGCGATCGTGATTAATTTATTCAGCCAGGCACTGAATAAACCTTTGGTTGTATTCCACATAATAAACAAAATAAATATCGGACCAAGTGCCAACGAAACTGCCATCATCATTTTGGCGTAGATGAATAACAGCAACGCAAACACAATCATTAACATGCCAATAAACAGGACAAGCACTCCATAGAACATGAATGCTAACCCAGATGCACTAAAACTGACTTCGCCAAAGAAACCAACTGCTGCATTCACGACCGCCTCGTAAATTCCGTCCAGTGCGGCAGTAATATCTCCTGAGACGTGTCCATCACCCGAAGCACCAATCAGAATTTGCGAGATATGCGCCGGTTCATTGGTGAAAATGTTGTATACAAATAAGTGATACAATTGCCAATTCATCACTAAGGCAAAGACACATAGCATCAGAATAAGTCGCTTGATTACATCTCCTATCTGGAAATGATGGTTATGGCTGATAAATTGATAGCCGAGCAGCATCACATAAAGCGTGAATAGCAGCGTAATCACATCAGTGTTAGCCTGAATAAAATGGACGTAAGCGTTATGAACAAAATTCGTAATCACCGCGTCCACTGTATTCATTGACCCTGAAAAAAATGAGTTAAACTCAATCATATTTACCTCTACCACTGATTAATCTTGATTTTTTGACCGCAGAAATGACCTTGATGATCACATGGGGCTTTCATTGCATCTGTCACGCAACCTGCCACGAGTAAAGCCAAACCTATTACCACACAAAAATTGATTAAAATTTTCATACCACCCTCCTACCCTCTAGTTAAAAATTTCGCATTGGATAACGCATTCATCACTGATGCTTGTTCTGTGATTGCCTGTTGCTGATTGACAAGCGCCGACTGCCTCAGGATTTCCAAATTAATGAGATTACCTTCAACTTGAATGCGGTTAGCCAAGTCCATTGCTGCCTTGATATCTTTGGTGTTTTCAATTTGCCGCATTAGGAGCTGCTGGTAAGCGATTTGCTGCTGGATTTTGTTGTAATCGAGTTCGCTAGCTGCGCGAGCGGCAATCGTAGTCTGTGATTTGGCGGTGTAATATCGCTGAGATCTGGGATTGCTTATACCGCGATTATAAACACTATGATCCAAAGGAAAATCACGTGAAATCACGCCTATCATTTCACCTAGAGCGCCATCACCCTGACCGCGCTCCGCCATCTTGATGACACTATTCCAATCATTTGCGCCGGCTCCATATGACTGATAATCATGGAACTGATATGTTCCATAACCAGAGTGGCTAGTCAGGTTTCCATTAACCTGATCCATCAGCCGCTGCATTTCTTTCTGGTTACGCAGCATGTCTTGCTGCAATGACAGTTCGTTGTTCAAGATTCCGTTAGTAATACCTGCTTGCTTGCTAATGACATTGATAATGTCTTGAAACCAGTTAGCATAAGATGACGAACTCAATATCAGCATGAAACTGAATAACAACCATTGTCTCTTCATTTCAAACTCCTCACTTTTGTAATGAATAATGGCAACCAATCAGCGGGGTTATCGCCGACTTCGGCTCGGATTTTGTCGTACAGGGCAAGATTGCTTTCACGACCGGAAATGATGGCAATATCATCGTCCATACCGGATAAATCAGGACGGGCAACAACTGATTCCTTATTGACGCCGTGACCATGCACCAGCAGAAAGTAGTGCTGGTCATCAGGGAGTGTTCGCACCAGTTGATATTGATGTTCGGTTAATCCAAAACTATCGATATATACGCTGCGGTCGGCAGATGGATTCGGAAAAAATATTTTGCAGTGAGATGACTCATTGATTGCTTTATTGATGGGTGAATCCACCGTATCGCTGGCGACTTGGGTGGCGAGGCCAAAAATAATATTTTTCTTGCGCGGTGTGCGAGCAAGATCGTTGAAAATATCTTTGAAAACTGGATCATTAAGCGCATGCCAGCCTTCATCAAAAAAGATCATGCCGCGCTGGCCTGCCATCACCTGCTGAACGCGATAAATCATGTACATCACTGCAGGCGTTTTACAGACAGGATCCGCCAATATACTGCCAAGATCAAAACCGAGCACATCGGCATCCAGATTCAGCGAATCTATTTCATTGTCAAACAGCCAGGCATATTGGCCATCACTGTGCCATTGATCAAAGCGATTGCGCAGCGAGCCTGTTTTGCGGGCACCGAAGAACGAAGCCATATGACAAAATTGACGAGAGGACTCATGCAGACGATAAAGTCCATCTATCGCACTGGAAATAACTTCGTTGTCTGCTTCTGTCAAAACTTCATTATTGATTGTCAGCATCTGTCTCAATAATGAATTCAGAAACGCGTGATTTTCTGCTGAATCTTCGAGCTTGCAAGGATTAAACCCTGTCTTGATTCCGGGTTTGATGCGCTCATAGATACCACCCATCGCACACACAAAAATTTCCAGCCCGCGGTCTTTGTCAAAAATCACTCTTTTGCCGCCGAATTTCATACCCTGGGCGATCAGAAATCCAGTTAAGAGTGTCTTACCGCTACCCATCGCGCCAAAAATGAGAAAATTGCCTACGTCCTTGTGATGGAAATTAAAATAATAGGGTGTTCCTGCCAGTGTTTCGAAAACTGTGACAGCATCTCCCCAATGATTACCGGTCAATTTGCCTCGATAATAGTTATGAAAACTTGCCATGCCAGCCATATTGAGGGTTGAAATTGGCACCGCGCGCAGTACATAGCCGAAATTACCCGGAAGCTGTGACCAGAAAGCACATTCACAAGCGGTATCTTCACGGACGCAGGTAATATCCAGATCGGCAATGCGTGAACTGATCATGCCGACATGTTTGTTAAGTTCATCGAGACTATCCGCATAACAAGCAATAGTGAAATGATGCAGCCCAAAACCCACTTCACCGCTGGCAGCGTCATCAAACGCATCATCTAATTGGATAGTCTGGCTGATAGATTCATCCTGAGTCTGCAGCATCTCCTTCTGTTGATCGCGCACTTTACTCTTCGCGTTTTGGCGGTCATAAAATCGGTATGACTGAGTGATCAGGTACTCGCATTTCAGTTTGCTGATTTCATCGAACATACCCTGCGCGGTTCTTGGCGAGTAACCTTTAATGGCAAGCATGGCAGCAAAGCGGCTTTTTCCATCAGCAGCACGAAACTCGATTATTCCTGCACGATTGTTAAAAAATAATCTTTTACTCGGTAAAAGACTTACAGCATCGACAGCCGTCATTGGTATTGAATGAGAGTCGATATTGATAATCCGAGACAGGAATTCCAGCGGAGCTGAAAATTTGTCATTATTTTTTCTATATGCTGATAGTAACTCACAACCATAATCAGTCATCGTACTCATGACTTTGCGTGTCATGTCACTCAATTCAGCATGTCGTTTTGCAAGATGCGCTTCACGCTGCTGCTTATCTAGTTTGCAGTTAAACTGTTGCAGCAATGAAAATCCAAGATTGATAAATCCTTCCGGTTGCTTGGTTATGATCGCAAGATAAAGGTCATTCTGAAACATCGTCGCTGACTGGATTTTTTGGCAGTAACGGTAATTCAGGGCGCTAGCATAGCCTTCAGGATACGCGCCAGCAGGATAATCCGTAACACATCTGCGCACCTCCCAGCAATAAAATGCAAAGTCAGATGAAAATCCTTTCAATAAGTGATTGATACGTACCTTGTACGCATCTAAATCAGCGGCATCTCTTGAAATGTAATCCAGACCTTTTAATTTGATGACCTGAATCAACTTGTCACTTCTGTCCAGCAGCGTCACATCATCATAATGAGTCATAATATTGATATGACATGAAGCTGGTTCTTCAGTTCGCACAACTTTAGGTAACATACTGATCATAATCACCACGGCTCATAACTGTTAACTTTTCCCCAATACCAACGGTTGAGAACCGGCGGGGTTTTGATAATTGATTTTGTGTTTAGATAGAAAAAATTCGGTTCCTTGATTGACAAACGCACAGCCAGCAAATGAATGACTACGAACAAGGGTATGCCCAAGAATGTATGCGCATTGATGCAAATTAATGCGCATAGCACTACATTTCCGAAGAACAGTCGAAGATTTACCCCCATAAACATCGGTGATCGCGTCAACCCAAGCGCCAGATGATCTTGTTCTTTCTGGTAGTCATCACTCATCGTTAAAAATTCCTGACAAGTGACAAAATGCCGTTCACGATTGAACCGGCGCCAAAGATAATGGATATACCCATAATGGTGTAACCCAGCGTTGACCATTTAAGAAAATGACCAAGACACAAGAGACCAATGATCATCACGGAGATGGTGGCGATTGTGACGCCTGTCGCTCCATACATGGCATTAGTGATATACAGTAAGCCTTCACTAACTGGTGTTTCTCCGCCCGCAAAAACTGAACCTGAAAGAATAAAACTAAATGTGCCAATGATTTGCTTAGTTTTAATTATCCCGTGTTTTATGTTCATAAATTTATCCTCTATTTTCTTCTATAAATTTTTCATCTTTTCTGTTCACTAACTGCTTTATACCAATGCACGCAGCAATACCATCGGCCGTTCAAACCATGCGGTGCAATTGTTCCAATATTCGTGCAATGTCCTTCTGGCGTTATATATCTGCAAAGACGATCCACAATTTCTGCGCTTTCTCTGGGTACTGAAATTTTCCATCCACATGCACAATATTGTCTTGATCGAGAAAGTGATTTACCGCATTCAGGACAGTCATTAAACAATTCCACTTTCAACCTCCTCTTTCGGTAAAACCAATTCGCCCATGTATTGCTCAAATTTGGTGGCATTAAAAAGAGTGGCGGGTCGTAAAAATTCGGCCATTTTTAAATCTGGCCCCCATTCTCGTGTTTTCTTTGCAATGACTTGGCGGCAATCCATAACGGTCGCACCAGAACGCAGCCGAGCTATAATGAGCTTTAAATTCGCGTCGACAGGACGGTAAGCGCGGTCTGTTTTTTGATTCAAGAAATTTAGAACTTGAATTGCCTGTGCTTTAATTGATTTTGGTTCATGATTAAGTGAATCAATGTCGGGTTCACCCGACATAAGTATCTTGTCTTGCTCTTGTTCTTGTTCCTGCTCTTGTTCCTGATTAGGCATACCCTTCCCAAAGGCTTCGGGTAGGGCTTCTTGGAATGTTATAGTTAGATTATCAACAAATATTTTTACACTAGAAATTAAGGTGTTTTTTAATTCGCATTCAGGTAAGTAATCGAGATATTGCTCCCATGACCTAACAACGTTCGGTGACTCGGGATGATTGTACTTAAGAAAATTGGGTAACCAGATAAAAGCAGATTTTTCTTCAAACTCAACCATGCATTTTAAGAAGCTTTCATCTAAGGCTTTCTTTAGCCTTTCAACAGGCCAGTGTAATTCACTAGCCAAACCGGCTAGCGTTGCACGCATAGCGCCAATCGGCGTTAAATGAGGATGTGTTAATAAGAGAAAAAAAACTAACTTGCCGTCATCTGATAGACCATTAAACTTCTGATCATTCCATATACGAGTATCAATTTTTCGATAACGTGCCATTATTACTCCTCGAATATTATTCAATCGGATAAATATCAGGGGCAGTGATGTATCTCGATACTGCGCCTTTTGTTATTTTTTCAATCTGTATCGCATATTTAATTGGGATACGTTTATTTCCATTACACATGCTGCGGACATATACTTCTGAAATGCCAAGCTGATTAGCAATCTTGGTACGGACCGTTGGGCGCTCTAAGCGTGGAAATGTTTTTACAAATTCGGAAAGAGTCATTTTTGTACGGGGTATTATTGTAATGCGCGTATGTTACTATAAGTATACACATAGTCAACATATTTAATACAATTAGTATCTATTGAGATGAAATGATACGGATGGTATCATGTGCTGTATTAAAACATATAAAAAAGGCTGTATCACATGACAACATGGTCAACGCGCATCAAGTCACGCATGAACGAATTAGGCATGACTCAGGACATGCTAGCGAAAAAAATGGGTATCACTCGCGGCGCGATCACACATTACCTTTCTGGCAGACGCGTGCCGCCATTAAGACAATTTCAAAAACTAGCCGCGATTTTAAAAGTCGATCCAGCTTGGCTGCAATTTGGAACAGAGACAGAAGGGAAGGAAGTTAATAAAAAATTACTTAAAAAAGAAACTTCAAGCCAAAAATACTATCAAATACCTATTCTTTCCTGGGAACAAGTATCCGAATTCATTAATATGAAATCAAATCATTCCAGAAATAAAGACTACCTCCAACATTTTTATACTGATAAATCACAATGGTACGCACTTCGCATCAAAGGTGATGCCATGACAGCGCCATTAGGAAATAGCAAAAGCTTTCATGAAGGTGACATTATAATTGTTGATACCGACAAGGAAGTTAAACATGGAGATTATGTGATTGCGCTATTACCTTCCTCGCATGAGGTTACTTTTAAGCAATATGTCATAGATGGCGGTATTCGCTACTTAAAGCCGCTTAACCCACAATATCCAATTATTGCAATTGATGAAAGTACACATGTTTGTGGAGTAGTAGTTCGCTATATATGCGAGCAATCAGATTAAGTTTATTTTGGATAGATTACGGCAAAGAAATATAAATCGCCTGGTATTTTGTTTGTTTCTATAATTGCTCATAGAAATTATTTGAGTTACGAGAATTATTTGAAGATAAATTTCTGCGTTTGCTAATTAATTGTTACAACTGGTTCACCGCCTAGATAGGTTTCCATAAGTACAAAATCACGGTCGCCTTCAGGTTCATGTAGATCAAAAAAAGTATTACGTTGCAAATGATAGCGATTTTCAGGATCTCGTCTTGATTCATCTATAGCAAAATTTCGCGCTTCATCTTCCTCTGGAAAGCGACCTACTTCTGTATCTTCTTGAGCTACTTGTCTAACTACTCGAAAATTATTAATTCTTTGGCTGTTACTCATCTTATAATCCTCCTTTTTAATACGAGAGTACTTAATCCATCAATTCATTTCATCATTATTCACGGATTACGGAAAATAATGCGAAAGCGCAGAAAAAAATGTAGCTTCCTATTTGTGTTTTCAATGCTTCTTGATAGGCATTAGATATATAAATTCTTCTATACCTATTTGATTATTTTTGACTTTACGGCCGTCTTTAATTGTAATCGGTAATCCATGTAATTTTCAGGTAAAAACTTGCATCCCAAGACGCTCGCGATAGAGTAATAAATAACCATTTTTAAGAATATTGCTGTTCTTATTCGATTTTGATATTGTTCACGCTTTCTCGATGATTGGTCTTAGCATTGATAGCAGATAATTTATCGTAGTGGAGTTAATGATGATTACAAGATTTGGTAAACATACTCGCCGTAGTATTTTTGGGTCAACAATGTCAAAAAAATCGCCGTTCCAAATGCAACAACGACATTTTTTCAATTTTGATTTACGCCCAGTATTTGGGTTGGGCGCGGCGGCAGGTGCCATAGGGGGTATAGCCGTTTATCTTGGGCTCAAGTATATTATCGACAATTATAAATTTGAAATTACCAGAAAAAATACGGACAAGCCTGAAAATGAACAATCCAATGACAATCGATCTACGATAAAATTAGGCAAATAAACACAACTCTTGGTAGAGTATCTGTTCGGAATGTACATGGCTGAACGGATACATATTCGGTTAATTTTCGTTACTGACAAAATTATAACTATTACGAAACAATCATATTTGAAATTGTAGAAAAGCAGCAATCATAAGCTTATTCGGCTTAATTATTTTGCTCAAATATAGACTAATTTTTTAAATTAATGTTTATCTTAATTAGGATATAAAAATGTTTAGATCACAACGTATTGAACTATTCAAACAAGCTAGAATCGCATTTCTACAAGGTGGTGCTCAGCAATTTTGTGGTAATGTCAAAATCTTTCGCATGATAGAAGAAGAAAGTAAAAATAAATTTGTCGTTTTTGGTATAAAAAAAGAAGAACAAGATCAGATCAATTTTGATGCATTAAGGATAGAGATAGCTAGGGAAATGGGATTTGCAGAACCTAAACAATATATCCAATTCATTGGTGATTCCCATTTATATAGTAGAGAAGGAACATCCTATGCAAAACATAAGTTAGCTCAAATACTAGAGCAGGATCGAGATAGCATTGTTCTATATGGATATACAGGATCCAAAGAAAAAGAGGGCACACAACGTCGTGATATCAATCAACTACTATCAGACTGGGTAGATGAAGATCCAATGCGTGCAAATAGAGTCGTAGCAAATATTGTTGATGAACATACTATTACTGCAATTAATCAATGGGGCTGTACTTTTTCTGAAAATGTGCGTTACTTTTTTCTTGTTCATTCGGATACAAAAGAGCCATCAGTAAAATTTGGCGATGATATTGCATCGTCAGATGGGCTGACAAGTTTAAAAACATATTCATTTGAAGGTGGTGTTCAAGCATTAAGGCAGATGATGTATATGTTAAAACGTGATGTAGCTATCCATGGCATTTTAAACTTACGTGATTTAAGTGATCCAAGTAATCCAGTCTATTTTGATCCTGTTTTTAGAAAGCCTTATCTTTCAGCAGTTGAATTTATCCAAACTATAAAAGAAAGTTCAGTTGAATTTTATAAAGCAGCTGAAGATTATCTAAGTAGGCATGCACTTTACAATAAAAATAAAGGTGATGCACTTACTAAAGAGGCATTATGGGTTACTGCATGGGAGGAACTAGTAAGCGGTGTAAGAAACAAATTGTCTCTATTTACATGCGAATCAAATCTCAAAATAATGAGTGAAGATATCAGTGCTTCTGCATTAGTTGCGATATCACAGCAACAAACAAGAAACAAAATCAAGTCTGTTACGTCCCGAACTCATTCTACGCCAGCCAGTCAGTTTAACTATATTGGCGTCGTTGATGGATTAGATCCAAAAAAATCACTTTTACAGCAGAAAAAAGCAAAAATATGCTATGAAGAAGATGGTATCAATATACCGGTAGAGATCAATCATGGTGTAATACTTATTTTTAGAACGAACAATGGTCATGATTATGTTTTAGGCAAAGCACGAGTCAATCCTGCCGCAGATAATCCTACTGAGTTACAAGCCTCGCTCGGCGATACAGGAGATAGCTTAACCAAAATTGATTTTTCCAAATCGTTATTACATACGCTGCAGGACAATATTGATAAAGAAACAAATCACGGGATTTCATTGTCTGATTTTACACTCTCATCCGTGTATGTTTGTCATCGAGCGCGGGAGTGGAAGGTTTGCTATTTAAAATTGGTTGCGCTTAGTAAAACTATTTTTAATGATCATGCTCTAAAGAAGAAAATTATGCAGATGAATGATCA
>Ga0207017_1105_pt1 | contig 13112 bp, 7 predicted proteins | sample Alteio_BWMinCont_51_FD_153472 | JGI IMG/M metagenome (GOLD analysis project Ga0207017, IMG submission 153472) | Enriched cells from forest soil in Barre Woods Harvard Forest LTER site, Petersham, Massachusetts, United States -... | ecosystem: Environmental > Terrestrial > Soil > Temperate forest >...
GGTCCCAAATCTCCCCGCAGCGCAGCAGATCATGGAGATCCCTGGCGGCCAGATGATCGAGATCCTCCCGCACCATCTGCAAGCGTTCCAACCCTTTAAGCAGCATCGCCTCGGTCGTGATGTACTGGGACCCCTGTCCCGCCGCATATTCATCCATAATCTTCTGGATTCGGTGGAGCAGCATTTTGGGAAAGAGGTACTCCGGGTTCACATCGTCCTTGGTGGACGCCGGTTTCCCTTTCTCGTAATTTTCCAGCGGCTTCCACAATTGCGCCTTAATCTGCTCCACTTGGTCCTGGTCCACGGCCGGGGCAGCCCCATTATCCAAAATGTAGGCAACCGCGGCCTTCCCGGCCAACCGACCTTCCACGTGCGAGCCGGACGAGAACTTGTGAGCCGAGCCTCCCACTCCATCGCCCGCGGCAAACAGGCCTTTGACCGTAGTCATGCGGTTGTAACCCCAGAAGTACTCCTTGGGAGCTACATCCTCCGGGCCGCTGACCCACGCCCCGCATCCGGAGGCGTGCGAACCCATCAGGTACGGTTCCGTCAACACGACTTCGGTCGGTGTCTTAGCCGGGTCAATATTGTCGGAGGCCCACAGGAGCGCCTGGGACATGGTCATGTCGAGAAAATCTTCCCAAGCGTCTGACTCGATCTCGCGCACTTTTTTGGGATCGCCCTGGACTTCCAGAAACATGCGCTGGAGGGCCTCGTCGGTCCGGAGATAAAAAGGAGCGCCGCCCGCCCGGAAGTCAGCCATCATCTGGTGGTTTCGCAGAGGGGTGGGGGTCGGTTTGGCGAGGCCGTACGGAGCCCATTCCGGAAGCAGGTTCGCCCACTTCTTTTCCACCAGTTCCCCTTTGCCGTTCTTCAGCTCCGCCTTGAACAGCAGAAACCACATTCCGACCGGACCATAGCCATCCTTGAAGCGCGCAACCACCAGACGGTGTTCCATCTGCGTCATTTTGGCTCCGGCCCGCATCATCAGGCTGTAGGCTGACCCGGTGTTCCAGGGCGCGTACCAGATTCGGCTCAGGCCCTCCCCGTGGGAATGGGGCCGGAAAACACCCGTTGCCCCGCCTGCGGATACGATCACGGCCCGAGCCTTAAAAACGTAAATTTTGTTTTCCCGGACGCTGTATCCGACGGCGCCCGCAATCCGGCTGGGGTCCTGGGCATCCAGGAGGAGCCGCGCGACAAAGATTCGTTCGTAAAGATTTCCCTCGCCCAGCGCGGCACGGGCGGCTTCCGCCACGATCGGCTTGTAGGATTCCCCGTGGATCATGATCTGCCAGCGGCCCTCTCGCTTGTAAGTGCCGTCCGGATTCTTGAACATCGGGAGTCCCCATTCCTCGAACAGATGGACGGAAGAGTCCACGTGACGCGCGATGTCATATACCAGGTCTTCGCGGGAGATTCCCATCAGATCATTGCGAACATAGTGAACGAAGTCCTCAGGTTTGTTTTGATTCCAGCGCATTCCCAGGTAAAGGTTGATCGCCGAGAGTCCCATGGCGACCGCTCCGCTTCGCTCGAGGGCTGCTTTCTCCACCAGCACCACTCGCAGGCCCTTGGCCTTGGCCCAGTAGGCAGCCTCAAAGGCAGCCCCGCAGCCCGACATCCCTCCGCCAAGGATCAGCACGTCGGTCTCTACAATCTCCGTCTCCGGTTGTAACATCTTGATTTCCTCTTGATTAGGTCCTGGTTGGAGTCGGCAATTGGTCTACTAACAACCACTTTGGTTCTCCGTAGAGCAATTGGCTCTTCAAACTCTCCGGCGTGGGGGGAGCATTCTCTTTGTGAGGCACAATGGAGCCCCACGGAGTCGTGCGGATGGGGTATTTGAAGCGCTTCGTCTGCCCATTCCGATACTTGACGGTCCACAGGATCGAGTCTGTTCCTCGAAGAGGCGTCAGGCTCGCTCCCAGCGGCACCACATCCGCATAACCTCGCATCGAGATCGCCGACTGCGGGCAGACCTTTACGCAGGCGTAGCATTCCCAGCAGAGATCGGGCTCGCGATTGAACGCTTTCGCCTGACCGGTGTCTAGCCACATGATGTCGCTCGGGCACATAAAAACACAAGCCGGGCGGGCCAGTGTTTTGCACCCGTCGCATTTATTGGGATTAACGTAAGTTGGCACCCTTTTCTCTCCTGTCTATCTTCTTATGATTCACCTTGGGCGTATTTGTGCAGCTTCACTTCCACTTTCTCTTCCAAACTTGCATAGTACTCTCTTAGAATGGCCAGCACTTCCGGCCGGCTGAAGTGATCCGGCACCTGCTGCCCTTCGGAAAGCATCTTCCGCAACATCGTTCCACTCAGCAGGAGCCGTTCCGCATTGCCGTGCGGGCAGGTCCGTGAAGAGGCAAGCCCGTCACATTTTTGGCAGTAAAAAGTCCAGTCGATTTTCAAAGGCTTCAATTCTAAGGCATCCTTGGGAATTTGTTCGAAAATAATTTGCGAGTCGAACGGCCCGTAATATTCTCCCACGCCAGCATGGTCCCGGCCGATAATCAGGTGGCTGCACCCATAGTTTTGCCGGAACAAGGCATGGAGTAATGCTTCTCGAGGGCCTGCATAACGCATCTCCATCGGGTAAGCAGCCTGAATGCATGTGCCCTTCACAAAATAGTTCTCGACCAGTGCATTGATTGCCCGGACTCGTCCTTCTGCTGGTATGTCGCCGGGCTTGAGCTTGCCAACCAGTTGATGGATCAACACGCCGTCGCAAACCTCAATAGCAATCTTGGCCAGGTATTCATGGGAGCGATGCATCGGATTTCTTAGTTGCAGCGCCGCCACTGTGCTCCATCCCTTTTCTTCGAAAATTCTTCTGGTTTCCGCCGGACGCAAATAGACTTCCTTATATCTTTCCGGATAGTAGCTTTCGCTGAACACCCTTACCGGGCCAGCTAGATTTACCTCCCCTTGGGCCATCACCTTCGCTACCCCGGGATGATTGGTATCGGTTGTGCGGAAAATCTGCTGACATTCATACTCCTTATCAATCGCATACTTCTCCCGCAGGGTCATGCTTCCCATGAGATCTCCGCTCTCTTCGTCAACTATCGCCGCCTGCTGTCCTTCTTTGAGAGCGAGCGCCTCTTCTTTGCCGGTCGAAAGCGTTATGGGAATCGGCCAAAAAACACCATCGGTTGTTTTGAACTCCTCGCACACAGTCTTCCAGTCGTCACTTCCCATGAAGCCTTCCAGAGGAGTAAAAGCTCCGATGCCCAGCATGATGCAATCAGAAGTCTCGCGAGAGGTCACTCTGATTTTTGGTAAGCTCTGAGCTTTCTCCCTCTCCTCCTGCAATTCTTGCCCTGCCAACAGCAATGGCTTCAGTTTCTTTTCCTTGCCATGCGGATTGACTAAGGGCATTGCTTCTTCCGCTTTCTCTTGGTCTATGGCCGCGATGCAGCACGCAGGTGTGGAATCTTTGGTTTCTTACCTTGGGCTCCGGCAAATTGCCAATTACAACATAGATCACCCTTCGGGACAAGCGCTGGCGACATGTCGTTCCGATCACCGCACGGCTGCGAAGTGTGGAAACGAAAACTTCTCAACAGAGGGGTTCACCTCATAAGTTTCAATAGGAATCAACGGGTTTCAACAAGAGGGCCAAAGCCCTTTTTAGAGCGATCGGACGATCTGGGGAGTTTGGGTCGAATCCAACCTGCTTGTTCCCCAAAGCAGGAATCGGTGTGCATTCGCAACTTCTGATGATTTTGGTATCATCACGACACTGGGGAACCTTTCTGGGCTGTTGGAGGGACCGTGCACGTTCGGACAACTCCTGCAAGCGGAAAGTCCTGTGGAACTCCCTCCCGAACAGTGAGCCTTACTGCGTTTGCGGATGATGTCGGTCTGAGCTCTCGCCGAGTTGCGTCTCTTATCAAAGCGAACACTGGCATGACGTTTGTGGCGTTATATCGGGACCTTCGGATGAGAAGGGCACAGAAGCTTCTGGCTAAAACTTCACAGTCAATTAAAGAAATCTCCTCTCATCTGGGGTACAAGAATCCCGAAACCTTCTGCCGAGCTTTCAAACTCGTAAACGGTTGTACGGCTAGCCATTTCCGAAAACGTCAATAGAATTTCCGAATTCGTCAATTGAATTTTCTTGACGACTAAAACGCAGGGCTGTAAGGTCTGCGGGATAGTCCAGAACGAGTTCGAATTTTAGGAGGCTGAACTACGCTGAGGCGTCTTTGTCCGCAGTGCTCTCAACATTTTTCCATCGATCTTCGGAGGTGGCTATGCGTCAGGGAATCCGAGTATTCTTTCAGAGCAGAATTTTCGCATCGACGGTCCTGGTCATCTTGTTCATGGTGACCAGCATGCCAGCACAGGAGCCAAGCCCCGGGCAGACTGCGGCGAGTGGTACGACAGCCTCCCAGAACGCCGTGCCACGGCTCATTCAGTTTGGCGGGGTTCTGAAAGATCACCTGGGAAACCCGCTGACCGGTGTCCAAGGCATTGCCTTTAACGTCTACAAGGACCAATCGGGCGGCACGTCTCTCTGGACTGAGGCGCAGAACGCGACCCTTGATGAGCAAGGCCGCTACACCGTGATGCTAGGCGCGATGACAACGGATGGCGTGCCTCTCGATTTATTCACTTCCGGCGAATCCCGCTGGCTGGGCGTCCAATCGCAAGTGCAGGGCGAGACGGAACAGCCGCGTGTGCTCCTGGTCAGCGTGCCTTATGCGCTGAAGGCGGCTGACGCTGATACCCTTGGCGGCCAACCGCTGTCGGCTTTTGTGCTGGCAGATCCTCAAGAGCTGGAAGACTCACCGGCCGCAGGCACAGGGACTTTGGGACATGCCGATCCCCCAGGCATCTTCGTTATCAAACACCGTTTTCATCCTAAGGATGCCTCCTTGGGTGGCACTAGTTCCACGAACAGCCTGGCAAAATGGCTCGACTCCACCGGTGACATTGGGAATTCAGCCGTCTATGAGAGCAGCGGCAACGTCGGCATTGGGACGACGAGCCCCGGCTATAATCTCCATGTCAAGAGCGGTGGCATCACGGACATCCGATCCGAGGGCGCGAATTATGCAGTGTTCTCCTGGAAGTTGGACAGCGGCGGAACAGACCAGAAGGCATGGCAGTTCTTCCCGCAAACGGTCGATAATTCCTTAGTTCTCGAAACACTCAATGACGCGGAGAATGCCGCGGTGCCTGCAATGCAGATCTTTCGTGGGACAGCAACCGCGATCACGAGTGTCACTTTCCCCAACGGCAACGTCGGTATCGGAACATCCAGCCCGGGAGCCAAACTGGACATATCGACGGGAGCCGACGCCACCAAGGGCCTGACCGTCAGGGACAACAGCTCGACACAGTCCGGCAACCTTCAGGAATGGCAAGACAGCTCCAGCAATGTTCTCGCCTCCATAGATCCCGCCGGAACATTTACAGGGCCGCTGGGAATGATGCTGATCCATTCCTCCTTCGCCCAGGCGGCCGGCGTGGACCTAGGTACAGCTTCCTTCCTCCCCAGCGACACCCTGATGGAAGCTCAAACGGGAACTACCGCGAGCTCGATAGACGATACCGTTGGCGGCGTCCTCGATGTTACAAATCTCAGCCGGACCAGCACTCTGATAGAGGGGCTTGGCAGGAAAGGGGCCTTTCTGAGTGCTCGCGTGCGCTGGAACAGCGCCACCATTGCGTCCACTCATATCTTCTATGTGCTGGCAGGAGGTGCGGAAAGCACTTCCACCGCTAGCGTACCCCTCTTAACCTCTTCGGCTTCAAACGGCGTTTATCAGGGTTTTGGGTTCTGCGCATATGGGAACCACCTGATGGGCATCACCACTAACCACACTACAGCAAGCAACACAGGAACTTGCGCAAGCCCGGACAGCACAACCACCACCGTCGATCTGTCAACGACACTCACCTCAGGGACCTTCGTTGAACTGATGGCGGTTCGCGGCGCTTCCGCCGTGCTGTTCTATGTAAATGGAATCTACAAAGCCAGCAGCACCACTAACCTGCCCTCCACGGCGGCAAGCACCTACGAGGTCCGAACCCAAAACGAAACGTCAAGCGCAACGAATGCCATAGCGCAGGTCGGCTTCCTTACGGTAGGTATTCCGCGACCGTAGGACCGCCGGGAGTATATGGCCCTGTCCAACACGCTTTCCAAGGGAGGATTTCATTATGTTTCGCCTGACTCTTTGCTTTTCTGCATTGCTCCTGATGCTGGCGACTGTCCCAGGTCTAGCGCAAACCACTACTTCGACAGCCCAACCGACCGGTGTGGACATTCTCAATCAGTCGCTCAGCGCTTCCGGGGCTGTGAACCCGCAGAACCCAGTCCAGAGTTTCACTGCCACCGGGACGATCACGTTTTTCTGGGCCGGAGACCAGGTCCAAGCGCCTGCCACGATTCGCGCTCAAGGCTCCGGGCAATTCCGGTTGGATGCGAGCCTGCCTGCCGGAACCCGCTCTGTTGTTATCAGCCATAATTCCGGTGCTCGGAAAGACGCAGATGGAAAACTCACCCAGATTCCAGCCCACAACACTTTCAGCATGGGCGGCTCCTCGTTTCCCTATCTGTCGATAGCCGCAGCGCTGGCTGACCCCACGGTAACCGTTTCTTACGTCGGTCTGGTGCAGTCAGGAACCCAGCAACTGCAACAGATACGAATCACGAAAAGCCTTCCGCAGGACCAAGACCCCCAAGGTATTGTCGCGAAGCTCTCTCCCACCGATTATTTTGTGGATTCGCAGACAAACCTGGTGGTGAAGACTACGGATGTCACGCACCCGATTCAAACACTCACTGAGAGCTATCCCCGCGAAATAGACTTCGAGAACTATAGCCCTATGAGCGGCGTGGCTGTTCCCACGCTGGTGCGGGAGAAAATCGCTGGCCAGACAATTTGGGAGTTCAGTCTCTCGGGCATCACGTTCAACACGAGTCTCACGGACTCAGATTTTTCGGTCCAATAGTATCCCCGGCGGCCTGTTGACTGCCGGGAGAATCTTTTTTGCGGCCAAAGCGGGGCCAAAACCGAATTCATTTCAGCCAAAGAAGAGACGCGAGGGGAATCATGATTCAGCGTGACCGGAACAAGCGCCAGCTAATTCTGTTGGGTTCTCAAATACTGCTTTGGACGACTCTCTTCGCCGGCCGCGCCTACGGGCAATCCTTTGCGCAATATCTTCAGAAGACCGGCTCTCCCACGCTTGCCGCGACCGAGCGCGTTCCGATGGGCTACGTCAATGTGGCCAACGGCAATCTGCATATTGAGATTCCCTCGGTCTCCATTCCGCAGCGCGGCGGGCACGCCTCTGTGGCCAAGATGATTTACGATAGCCGCATCTGGAAGATTGTAGATGACGGCTCAGGCGGTTTGATGTGGGTGCCTACCAATGCCGGTGCTAGGGGCTGGCGTTATTCTTCTACCGGCTTGGAAAGTGTTCAATATGACTCGGTTGCAAACATATGCTATGACGGCTACGGCGGCCAGTACACATGGTATCAATACCAAACTATCGTTATACAGACGTGAACGGAACCACCCGGCACTTTCCGCTCTATTACGAAACTTCAAATACATGCCACACAGCAGGTACTACCACTTCGTCCGGCCCCTCTCTCGACGCCACCGGCTACGTGATGAACTACTACACCAGTTACCCCTTTAACGGCAGCCCAAAAGCCGTCATCGCGCCGGATGGAACAACGGTCTGGACTCAGGACCTCTCCATGTACACCTCGACTCGCTGGAAGGATACCAACGGAAATTTCATGGATCAAGACACCGGCGGCAATCCCATTGAAGACACTTCCAGCGCTATCTACGTAGGCGTGACCGACACGCTAAACCGGATAACAACGGTTGAAACTCAATACTTGTACACCCATAACTACGACACGGCGATTTCCGGAGGAGGCTCCTCCTTGGCCGAGAATTGGCACCCAAGCTCCGGTTCTTATGTGTCCATCTCCACCGGTTTCTATCAATCGGGCGTGACCGACTATTGCTGTGGTGCAGACTGGAGCGAATCAACGATTACCGCCCCGGATGGCACCTATACATTTACCTATGACAGTTACGACGAAGTAAGCTCCATGACTCTGCCTTCCGGTGAGACTATCAATTTCACATACAGCAACTTCACGGATGCGCAAGGAAATATCCAGCATTGGATTCACACGGTAGCCTGGGGAGGCGGAACGTGGACTTTCACGCCCGTCGCCTCCTGTGGAACGGGATGCGACCAGCAAGTGACGGTCACGCGGCCCAGCGGAGACGATACGGTCTATAGTTTCAAGTTGGACAACGGCGCCTGGAACACAACAGTCCAAAAATATTCCGGCTCGGCTACGAGCGGCACCTTGATGCTGACCACGCAAAATGGTTTTGACAGGACCCGCAGCAACCCTCTCGGCAGCGGCCATGCCTTCGTCGAGCAGACCAGCACAACGACCAGTTGGGCGGGAGCCGCGCCTTCGAGTCATGACCTGGTGAGCGGGACTCAGAGCGACTTTGATAGTTTTACTTACACGTACCAAGGAACCAATTATACGGATGGCAGCCGGGGAAACGTCACGGAGCACCGGGAGTACGCCTACGCCAGCAACTCCACAGGCGGGCTTACTCCAGGCAGCCTTCTACGGAAACAGGATTACACCTACTTGCATGATTCCAATTCCAGTTATATATCTCCAAACATCGTCAACCGCCTCACCGATGTTCAGACGAAAAACGCAACTGGAACCAAGGTAGCGGAAACCATCACCACCTACGATTCTTATGGTTCCGGGGGCGTCGCCTCGCTCGCCTCGATGACCGGTATCACCCATCACGATGACACCAATTTCGGCACCGGTAATAGCTTGCGTGGGAATCCCACACTGATTCAGAGCTGGGTCAGCGGCAGCACGTATCTTTCCACCATCCGCAATTACGACATGACCGGCCAGGTGGTCAGCACGAAGGACTCGAACGGCAATACCACCTCACTGAGCTATTCCAATAATTTTACACGTTACTGCGGCTGGCCAACCATATGGTGCTCGGATTCCACCGCGCCCTCCACCGCCGTGAATGCGTTCGTCACGCAGGCGACCTTGCCTGTCTCGGGCACCATGAACTTTGGCTACTCCTACTGGAGCGGCAAGCAGGCGACCTCGACCGACCAAAACAGCGCGACGACGACTTCCACTTATGCCGGACCATACGATGCCCACACCGGCACCTATCTGCCCTACGGCGGATATACCACGACGACGTACACCTCCGCCAACCAGTACAACTTCACCAACTGGGCCAGCACCACGGCCCAGCTCACGTTGGACTCGATGGCCCGGCCGCAATACCAATATCTGTTGACCGATCCGTCGGCGGGACAAAGCATTATCTATACAACCTACGACTCATCCGGTCGTGTCTCCACCAAGACGAATCCCTATCGCAGCACCAGCGATCCCACCTACGGCACAACTTCTTACACCTATGACGGTCTTGATCGGGTCACACAGACGACGCTTCCGGATAGCAGTATATCGCATACATATTACGGCTCCAGCGTAACGTCTTCCCTAGGGGGGCAGACTAGCCAACTGTGTTCCTCCAGCACTTATGGGCTAGGTTTTCCAATCCTAAGTAAGGATCCGGCAGGTAAGAAACGCCAAAGCTGGAGGAACTCTTTGGGGCGGCTGATTGAAGCGGATGAGTTTTTCACTACCTCATCGCCCGGTTCGACTGTAGCCACGTGCTATCAATACGATCTGCTCGGTAACGTTAGCGAAGTGGATCAGGGAACGCAAACTCGCACTTTTAGTTATGACGGCCTTTCGCGGCTGACGTCGGAAACCACGCCGGAAGCAGGCACAGTAAATTACTACTACACCACCTCAGGTGGCACGCTTTGCTCCGGAAATTCTAAGGTTCTCTGCCGGGTGGCCGATGCGCGGAGCATCACTACCGCCTACACGTACGACGCCGAGAATCGCCTGACTGGGAAGAGCTATTCCAACGGCGACCTGCCGGTGGAGTATTATTACGACCAGACGAGTTATAATGGCCTCACGATCACGAATGGAAAGGGGCGGCGCACCGGCATGTGCGACAATTCTGCTTCCGGCACGTGCAGCGAATCCACCTCCGGCAAGGCGGCGTGGAGTTTCAACAGTGACGGAAAAATCATCACCGAGAAACGCAGGATCGACGGCGTCACCGAGAGCATCTCTTACAGCTACCTCCTGAACGACTCAGTGAACCAAATCACCTATCCCAGCGGCCTTCCAATAGCGTATGACTACAGTTATGGGATACTAATAGACGCTTATTGCAATGTCTCCTACGGCCAGCCGTGTAACGGCACAACCTTCACTAGCAGCGCCGCCTATGCGCCTCACGGCCCTCTGGCCAGCGTGACGCTGGGTTCTCAGTACAATTACACCTCAGGCGGATTCCCGATTACCTACAGCTACAATAATCGCTTGCAGCCTTCGGAGATCAAGACAACGAACTCGGACGGCAGCGTAACGTTGATGGATCAGACCTACAGCTTCGTCAATAGCTCGGTGAACAACGGGACGGTGGCTTCCATCACGAACACTCTCCACACGGGCCGCAGCCAGTCGTTTACTTATGATGAGATCAACCGGCTGGCGACCGCACAGAGCGCAGCGACCTCCGGCACGGATTGCTGGAGCGAGCAGTATACCTACGACCGCTACGCCAATCTTTCGCAGATCAGCCCCGTTCCCGGCGGCTGCGCTGGCGGATTTCTGAGCCTGTCCGTGAGCAACACCACCAATCAGGTCACCAATCCCGGCTACCGCTACGATGCGGCAGGCGATCTGCTGGCGGACGGCTTCTCCACCTACAACTGGAATGCAGAGGGGCGCATGGAAGGGACCGCCGGTTTCACGTATATCTACGATGGCGATGGCAAGCGCGTGGCCAAGGTGATCGGCGGGCATGGGCGCGGAGATGAGGACAGAAATCCCGACCGCGAAGCGCATAATTCTGAAGAAAGGCTCTACTGGTATGGCTTGAGCGGCGAGGTGCTCGCGGAGAGCGATTTGAGCGGCAACATCGCCTCGGAATATATTTATTTTAATGGGGCGAGGATTGCCAGGCGCGATGTTTCGAGCGGTAACATCTACTACCTCATCGCTGACAGCCTCGGCTCTGCACGGATGATTGCGACCGCTTCCGGTACGGTCGTAGACGAATCCGATTTCTATCCCTACGGTGGCGAACGTATGATCACTGGCAGCCCCACGGACAACCACTACAAGTTCACCGGAGACGAGCGCGACTCGGAAAGCGGGTTGGATCATACCGAGAAGCGGCAGTATACATCGATTACGGGGAGATGGTTGTCGCCTGATTCATTGCGCGGTAAGGCTACCGATCCGCAGAGTTGGAATAGGTATTCATATACTGCGGGAAATCCAGTGAGTCGCACCGATTCTAATGGTTCGGACTGGACCGATGTGTTCAATCTTGTGGTTGATTCCGTGGTAGCACAGGGTTACCACTGTTTGATCTACCCTGATCCCATAACGGGAGAATATCCTAGCGACATCCCCACTTGCAGTACGATCTATTGGATGCCCTGGATACCCTTGTCACCATTGGAGACAAGCGATTCGGATATCAGTACTTCGATAAGCCCTAACGGCACGGCGACGATTACGCTATCCACGGAGTTCGTTAATTATCTAGTCGGCACAGGAGCCATTGCAACTGCCCCAGCGGTACTCCGGGTTGTCCTAGCTGCCTGTATCGAAAGTGTGCCATGTGTCGTCACGGTTGGATTGGCCACGATAGGGGTCGAACTAGCCATCTGGCTTCAACAAGCTAAGACAGCCAAAGACCGGGCAAACAAGCAAGCAGCAGATGCCGTCGACGCTTATGAACGGGAATGCGGCATCACATTGTTGCAGCATCAGCTGGACCAAATACACGATGATATAACGAAGCAGGATCTTGATTTTCAGGGGATCATAGATTACCTCAAATCAACCTTCGGGTGTCCGGCCCAGGAACAAGCACATTGACGCCAAAGTTAATTCTTCCATCAGCAGCAGAAACCACAAAAGCATTGCAAGTGCTTTGCGGACTTCGATTACTGAAAATTCATTGCGCCGGACTACTCCGGATCATCCATTTCTCGGCAAAAGCGCCAAACGAGTTCGATTACGATGGAGAAGTAGATTGGGCTGTACATGTGGATTGTGCTTGGCGGCTGGACCAGCATACTAAGATTTTGACAGGCAGTGATGACTGGTTTGTCACAGAAGATAAGACGCCACCACCAGAGGATTGGGATGCTGAGCAAGGCGGCAGTTTCCAAGAAGCAGTGCTTCGTTCCGTCTTAGCCGATCCAGATACCAGCGGGCGTACGATTCGGAACCGAACGGAGAGTTTTATTGTGGAAGCCGTCGAGGCTGATGATTGGGCTGCTTGTATGATTGGAATGTCGGACGGGTTCGCGTTGCGGATTTTTACTGATGCAAGCGCCCGTGAAAGCTGGCGCATTTTTAAGCCAGGCGATTTGAGTTCTCATTTCGTCATTCCGCCGCAATCCTCTTCTCAAACCGGTCGCAAGGTTTAAGAGATCGTAGTCCTTCGCCAAAACTTGTGCCTACCAAAAACTTGACAAGGGCCCCATTTAGGCGACACTTTCCGAAAGGCTTTTCTTTGGGGCTGCTAACAGCAGATTTCGTGGTTTAGCAGCCAATTCGTATTTCTGCTGCGGGGTCATCTTCAAAGCTCGGTGAATCCTTCTGGTGTTGTAGTAGTTAATCTGGGCGGGTAGCCCAGGTGAGCCCAGAAAGATTATTCGGACCTCACGGAGAAGGAGCTATGACATCTGAAACGTTTGACACATTGGAAAAGCGGGGACAGACGGGACGTTTTTCCGTCCTTAGAAGATCAGTGGTCCAGCAGGAGCCTGCCTTGTCTTGCGTTGGGCTCCGGTTTTTCGGGCCGACCACCTTTTTGCGGAGTCAGACGACGGCCCGTCGCCTTTTCAAGACCCTCGATGAATTCCGGCGTTCCCAGCGGTCGGCCCGTATGGGTGCTTTTGCGGATGGCATCGGACTCCGCTTCCGTTCCGC
>Ga0207017_1108_pt1 | contig 12767 bp, 11 predicted proteins | sample Alteio_BWMinCont_51_FD_153472 | JGI IMG/M metagenome (GOLD analysis project Ga0207017, IMG submission 153472) | Enriched cells from forest soil in Barre Woods Harvard Forest LTER site, Petersham, Massachusetts, United States -... | ecosystem: Environmental > Terrestrial > Soil > Temperate forest >...
TGATACCCAACTTGTCGACATAGCGTTCAATACTTTCTTTTCCATCCGGGGAGAGGCGTATTGTTGAAGGCCCGATGTTTTCATGAGAATCAAAAATGAGGCGGCCGCTTGCCAAAGGATCATATTTTTTCCATTGAGGATGTCGTGACCGGTCGCGCAGCCCTGCCTGAGAAAGACCGTTTCGGCCGGCGAATAAATCAGATCAAAAAGCTTTGCCTTGGGCGGGAGTCTTTTCATTCGGGACCGAGAGATTCTCAAATTGTTTTTCAGATCTTTCTCTGGGGACCTTAATATATTCATCGGGCCTAGCGCCGAATAGCGTTCGTTCCCAAACGAGGATTGACCAATGGCCGTCGCATTGATCAGGAGATCTGATTCGGGCAGGGCCTTTTCCAGTTCGGTGTTGTTTTTGAGCACACGCCCATTATGCCAAATTTTATTGATTGAACGCCCCAGTTCTTCGGCCTTTTTCCGTGTTCGGTTCATGAGGAGGAGCCTTCCCTGCGAGCCTAGTTTTCCGGCAACGGCGAAGGCGACAGCCCGGGCGGATCCTCCGGCTCCCAATAAGATCACAGTCAGTCCGGAGAGAGATTTAAAAAAGGGTTTCTTTTGTCCTGGCAAGACGTCCAGCAGACTACGTACGGCGCCTTCACCATCGGTATTGTATCCCACGAGTTTCCTTTTCGAATTCCGGGCGATGACATTCACCGCTTTGACTCGTTTTGCCTCCGAATTCAGCGCATCCAAGAGGCTGAGTCGGACGATCCGTTCTTTGTGAGGGATGGTGACGTTCAACCCCAAAAACCCGGGTTTCTCCTCCAGTTTTTGAATGAGCGTTTTCAAATGTCCGGCGTCAACGTCAAACGGAACGTAGGCAGCGTCGAGGCCGATTTTCCGGAAAGCGGCATTCCAGATTGCTGGGCTTTTTGAATAGCGACTGGGTTTATCGCCGATGATTCCGGCGAAGTATCCACGGTCGTTTGCGAGGCGTGGTATCTTTAAGTTCACAGAATCAAGCTTTCATTTCCGTGGGACGATCGAGCGGTTTCTGGGCGACCGCAAACAAAGACAATCCAATGGGAGTTGGAATGAGCCTGTCGAGAATTTTCAGGCAGGGGACCATTTTGTCCCAGGTTCGCATGTCGGTTTCCCGGTGAACGGATAACTTCAGGATTTTTCCATGCCATATCCAGGCGGGGACTCCCAGGGGGTTAAAATACCGTAATTCGACCGGGGAGAAGTTGGCGGCGCCTATCATGCGGAGCAGTTCGCGCTTTGAATACCTCCGGAAGTGATGGATGATCTTATCAATGCTTCCATAAAGCCATTGAAATGCCGGAACGAGAAGAACCAGTTTTCCGCCGGGTTTCAACAGTTGTTGGAATACTTGCATCATTTTCTGATCATTCTCAATGTGTTCCAGGACGTTGAGGCAAATAACGGTGTCGAACGGTTCAGCTGAGAGGGATTGGAAATCCTCGCCTTCCAAGTCCATCGTCAGAACCCGGCATCCAGGTTTTCCCCAACGATGAATTGATTCACGGAGTTGCCGGCAGAGTTCTTCGGAATGATCGACGCCTACGTAACGGCGAAGGCCCGGCTTCTCAAGAATCAGGGATGTTAAATTACCGTTTCCACAGCCGGCCTCAAGAGTTTCCGGGCCAATATGGGGAGCGATCAGTTCATAGATCCACTTTTGGTAATTGATCATCTGGCCGACGGCACGCACCTTTCCTTCCATTCCAGAGTCAACAGTTTTCAATTCGTGCGAAGTTTCCATATTCAAGATACGCGGGAGGTCGGGGCTCCAGCGGGCCGCCTGGCGATCAGGGACATTTTATCTCCCGGATTAATTTTAAGGTTGATTGAATCAATTCGAAAAGTTTTCGTTAGACGATGGAGCGCGCCAAAGACCGTCGGCTGGTAACTGCAAAGACGCTCTAAGGCAAATCCAAGAGGTACATGTTTACCCGCGGTTCCTTTCCACTCAATGTGAAACCCGATCCTGCGAAGAAGCTCCGCGAAGTTTGAAGTAGAGAAGAAATAAATGTGCTCATGGGGCTTCTGATATTCCACCCAGCGTTTTCCTAGTAAACGGGCGCAGAGGCTGCTTTGGTCGGGGGTAATGATGGATAAAAGCCCCCCGGGCTTCAATTTTTGAAAGCATTCGCGGATGGTTCGGGTTGGGTCGGGAAGGTGTTCGATCACGTCCCAAAGCGTGATGACGTTAAAATGTTCATCGGGGAATGGTAGATGCGTAAGGTCCGAATGAGCGACGTCTAGTTGAAGAGTTTCCCGGGCGTATTGCACCGCATATTGCGACGTGTCGAGCCCTTTCGTTTCCCACCCATCGCACCGCGCGATGTCAAGGAGATACCCGAGCGCGCACCCAACATCCAGAAGTCTCCCCGGCCGGTCGCCGGAGAGTTTGCGAATCCGGTTCCAGCGTTGTCGGAAGGTTTTCTGGATACTGGGTTTTTCTTTTTGGTAGTCGTCGTATCCATGTACAAGCGAGTTTGGACTTTGAAAATAAGATTGATTATAAATTGATTTTAAGCTCTCGAGCCGGAGTCGTGGACTTGTATAAACCAGCTGGCAGCCACCGCACTCCACAATACGGAAGCGCCCGATGTGAAACAGGGTTTTAGGGATATCTTGGCCGCATAAGTTGCAAGGAACCGATTCCAAGTCATTGGGTTGCCGGTCGGTTATGGCGTCGATCAATGTCACGTTCCCTTGTTTCCCACGAACACCTCGAGACGGCCGAATGTCGCTTTCTCCCGAACTTTTTCCGTTTGAAGGCGAACGGCGCAGCCCGGATCAATGGTGCGATCGCATACGCCTACCCAGGGCGTTGGTTCCGCCAGGGTGGTGGAAGCCAGTTCTCCCGGGGTGAATCCTTTCCCATAGCGGTCCAGATAATATCCGAGAACCGGCGGGGCGGCCGGCCAGTTAGAAACGATGACGATTTCAGGCTGGTCGGGTCCTAGGGAAATACGCGTTTTTAAGAATGCAATGGCGTTTTTCCAGTCTTTGTCTTGAGGCATCAATGCCTTGGCGCTGACCCCCAGGTTGATCACCAGCGCGGCGGCCAAAAGAAGGCTAGCGCGACCGCCCGTTTTCCAGGGAACCATCAGCATCAGGATGAGAAAACAGGGGACGATCAGGGGTAGTTGATAGTAGTTGTGCAGGGCGTTGGCCCCAAAAAAGACGGTCAGATAGCACGCGATGGACAAAACAGAAGCTCCAATCCATCCTTTCGAGGAATTCCAGCGCGCCGCGATGTCTTTACTATTCGATAGCGTCAGAGCGACAAACAGGATGACAGTGCCAGGCCCAACGAGGTAGAGAACGATGCGGCCGCCCAATTTAAGGATGTTCCCGGCCCGTAGGATTCCGCCTCCGAGGAGAAGGTCGGAGCTGATGCTCGAGATTTTATACCCCTGACTGCCGAGAGAATTGACTTTCTCACCGTAGAAGAACCACAAGGCGGCCAGCGCGGTCGCGACGACCCCCATAAAAATCGGGGGAAGCGCTTCCTCTTTATTCCGGCAGGCCGCCAGCAAGAATAACGGCCAGAGAGCAAATAGAACATTGGGTTTCATTGAAAGTGATATGGCCGTCGAGAAAAAAAAGAGGAGGGCTTTTTTCTTAGAAGGAGCTTTCAAATACGCAAGAAAAAAAGAAAAACTCCAGCATCCGGCCGCGTTATTGAGGATCTCAATCGAGACCCATTGGCTGGTCGCGAAAACAAGCGGAGTACCCATGATCAACACCATGCATGCGGGCCGAGGCCAGCCGGTGCGGTCGTTGTCTGGCAGATCTTCCTGGATTTGACGGACAATGTTCGCGAGCCCGGCCGCCAGGAGGAGCGCGGCCAGCCAGCTGATCAGTCTCCCCGATGTTTCCAGAGAAAGGGACGTGAGTCGCACCATACCGGTGACGAGACTCTGATAGAGCGGAAACTCAAGCACACAATAGCCGGGTTTGCCAAAGAAATGCAATTTAGGAAGAAGCGGATGCCAGCCTTCCTCAAGAAAAATCTGGATCGTCTGTGCCGTTTGGGTTTGCCGATGAGAATGCGAGTTCAGGAGCGGTTGCCCCCAGGACCCGACCAGGGCCAGAAAACTCACAGCGACGAGCATCACTCGCGTGGCGTCCGGTGGTCGGGTCATCATTTCCGGGTATAGGACCGAGGGACGTCTTTATTGAGGATGTCGTGCCGCCGGGAGTGATAGTCCCCTTGAGTCAGCCATTTCTCAATGAAGCAGTAGAGGACGATAAAAAGGTAGCGGGATCCCATCTCTTTGATGCGGAGGTTGGATTGCCCAACTTCCCGGTTCGTCCATTGGTTGGGGACGACGGCGTAACTGTAACCGCGAATAATGGCTTTCAGTGGAAGCTCCACTGTCAAATTAAAGTGGTGGCTCATGAAAGGTCTTAAGCCTGCGATCGTGTGGCGGCGGTAGAGTTTGAAAGCGTTGGTGACGTCGTTGTAGCGCAGGCGAAAAAGGACCTGGATGAATTTATTAGCGAGGCGGTTCAGGACGCGTTTCAGGGGAGGGTAGTTAATTGTTTTCCCCCCTTTGATGAACCGGGATCCGAAGACGCAGTCGACGGATTTTTCTTCCATGACCTTAAAGAATTTGACTAGGTCCTCGCTGGAGTCTGAGCTGTCCGCCATGAAGAGCGCGACAGCATCTCCCTCGAAAGTTTCCAGACCGCATCGCACCGCGAAACCAAACCCGTTAGGAGGGTTATTGTGAACGAGTCGGATCGTGGGTATTTCGTTGCGGAGAGTTTCGACCCGTTGGACGGTGCCGTCTTTGGAATTGTCGTTCACAACCACGATTTCATGATCGATTCGCGCGGTAGTCAGTTTGGCGTGGAGGTCCCGGAGTGTTTTTTCAATACAGCCTTCTTCGTTATGGGCCGGGATGACGACGGAAAGCTTCATGACGTTATTTTCGGGTGCCGTTCCTTCGTGGCTTCGATGATCTCGCCTAGAATACGATCTAGATCATATTCAAACTGCCAATCTGGAAAATCCGTTTTGAACCTGCGTACGTCGCTGATCCACCAGATATGATCGCCAGATCGGGCATCCCCTGAAATGGACAGGGGGACTTCACGGCCGATGAGTTTTTCTATTTTCTGCACCGCTTCTAGGATTGAACAGTTACTGTGACGGGAACCACCCATGTTATAGACCGCACCGGAACGGGGTTTTTGAGCGAAATGCCAGAAGGCGTTCACAAGATCATGAGAGTGGATGTTGTCCCGCACCTGTTTCCCTTTGTATCCATAAACCGTGTAAGCTTTTCTCGTCACGGCGCACAGCACCAGATAGGCGAGAAAGCCGTGGAGTTCAACGCCTGAGTGGGCGGGTCCGGTTAGACAGCCGCCACGGAAAACCCCTGTTTTAAGCCCGAAATAGCGCCCGTATTCCTGCACCATCGCGTCGGCCGCGAGTTTGCTGACGCCGAAAAGACTGTGCTTGGACTGATCCACCGTCATGGTCTCATCGATGCCGTATTGGAAATAGGGATGATTTTCTTTGATTTCCCAGCGGAGAGTTTTTTCATCCAGGGGCAAAAAATTGGGCGTATCGCCGTACACCTTGTTGGTTGAGGTGTAAATAAAAACCGCCTCAGGGCAATGGCGCCGGACGGCTTCCAGAATGACGAGCGTTCCGGTGGCGTTGATAGAAAAGTCTGTGAACGGTTCTCGGGCTGCCCAGTCGTGGCTCGGTTGGGCGGCGGCGTGGATGACGACGCGGGTTTGCCCCCCATATTTCTTAAAAAGCTTATCGATCGCTGCTTCATCGCGGACATCCATGTCGTGGGGTGTGAAGCGAGGGCAGAGCCGCTCTAGTTCTTTGGTATTCCAACGGGTGGAGCCTCCCTCACCAAAAAAGTACTGGCGCATGTTGTTATCGATTCCGACCACGTCATACCCTTTTTCATTGAAGAACTTGACCGCCTCGCTCCCAATGAGGCCTGAGGACCCTGTGATAATCGCGACTGTCATGAAGGGTTCCTTGCGATCATGAGAAGAGCAGCTTTAAATCGGCTTCGTTGTCTCTCAGCCACGAGTTGATTTCCCTGACTATGGTTTTGACGGAACGCCGTGGGGTCCAGTGAAAGGTCCGCTCTGCCTTTCGGTGATCTGAGATGTAAAGCGGAATGTCCACGGAAGTGGTGGCGGCAAACCGGCCGATCGGGACCTGATTGCCCGTGACGTCCTGACACAAAGCGGTCAATTCTTTCAGAGACGTGGAGATGCCGCGACCCCCTCCGATATTGAAGATCTCTCCCGGGTTTTTATCCAGAGCATGGATTTGTTTAATCAGCAGATCAAAAAGATCCTGGGGGTGCAGGAGATCGCGGACCTGTTTCCCCGCGCCGCCAAACCCGGTGTAGCGCAAGTTTTTCCCAAAGAAGTGGTTGGCGACCCAAAGGGTAAAAACCCCCTGGTCCGTTTTTCCGAATTGGCCGGGCCCCGCTATCACGCCGCAGCGATTGATGAGCGCCTTTAGGCGGTAGGTTTCGACATATTCCTGGATCAGGATTTCCGAGGCCAGTTTAGAGGCTCCGTAAAGGGATCGTGCGCTGTTGGTCGGGAAATCTTCGGCGATTCCATTCCTGCTCAGTCCTTTGACGGGCTTGCCCGCGATCATCTCAAAACGCGTGGCAGTTTCTTTCAAAGGGATCGACTTCAGTGGTTTTAGGGAATAGACCCGCGAGGTTGAGAGAAACAAAAAGTGCGGTGCTCTCTTCCGGGCGAACTCCAGACAGTTGATCGTCCCCAAAAGATTGGTTTCCAGAACATAATGCGGCGATCCATCCAGGCCCGCTAGCACGCTGGGTTCCGCAGAGGCTTCAATGAAGAGATCGAAGTTATGCGCGAGCGCGCCAAAATCATGCGGATTCCGGATATCCCCATGGATAAAATGAATCCCGTGTTTCCGGAAGGAGGAGATGTTCAGTTCCGACCCCCGACGCTTGAGATTATCAAAAACCGTGATCTGATTTTTTGAATTGTTTTCTTTGAATGCACGGGCCAACGACGAGCCGACGAAACCCGCGCCGCCCGTAATAAGGATTTTCATTGAATTTTACAATGATAGCAATTCATCAGAGGCTGCGATAAACGGCTTCATATTCTTCGGCGGTCTTCCGCCAGGTGTATTGGCGGGCGGTTTCCACCGCTTGTTTCGACATGGATTGAAGCCGGGAGTCCGGCGCCGATAATGCCTGGAAGATCACATCGACGGCATTGGCGCAGATATGGCCATTGACCTCATGTTGAACGACATCCGGGACCCCTCCGAAACGAGTTACAAACGGGACGCAGCCCGCGCTCATGGATTCCAAGAGAACAAGGGGAAACCCCTCCGAGAGAGAGTCCATCATAAGGATATCGCTGAGGCCGTAGGCTGCCCGGAGGGACGCGTCTGATTCGAAAAAGCACACTTTGACTGACAGAGACCGGGCCAGAGCTGAAGCGCGCGCGCTGTTGGCGCGGTCATTTCCGAAAACGAGAACGTCGACAGTTGTTTTTTCATTATTTGACCGCTCAATTTCTTTCAGGCCCTCAAGAAGCCGCAGGAGCCCCTTTCCTTTATAGTCGTTGCCGACAAATAATAGCCATCTCGATCGGGGGTCCTGTCCCGGAAAGAATTTTTTTCTATTGAGAAGGACGTCGTGGCGCACTGCGGAGTTGTAAATCGCGCCATCAACTCCGGGTGGAATTACTATAAAATGGCCGGGTCGGCGGATATTCATTTCCTGTTCGACATAGTTCCTGACTTCCGTCGCCAAAAACACAACCACGCGGGCCTGGCGAAAAACATGTTTCTCTAGCGCGCTCAGCGCGCGGAATTGGGCGAGCGACATCGGGGAGTTCTTCTGCCCGGGAACCCGATTGGCTTGCCAATGCTGGCTGTAGAGGCCATGGGCCGTGAAAACATCGATCGAACCCAGTCCGAAATTGTGGTAATGACGTATGACGTTATCAAAGGACCTTTGCCAGGATGACTGAAGCGCGAACTTCCATTGGTTGAGGCCGGAAACCGATTTGATGGATTGATAGGCGCGACGGGGAGTTCCGGGAAGAAGCCTGACGTCACTAGCGGGGCCATAAAATTCGCAGGGCCTTTGAGCCAGTTGGATTTGCGCACCGATCAGGTACTCCGCGCAACGCGCCAAACCTCCAACACTGTTGTTTAGATAGTGGCGGACCGCCCTAATGTCACCTTTCATTTTTCCAGGGGTTGGCCCGTTTTCTTTTTTGGAGCGTTTCGAAAAGCGCTTTGCAAGTTTTCACGGGAAACCGCAAGCCGCGCAGGGCCCCCAGCGTGAAGGAGGCTGCCGCGTGCCCGGGTTGACGTTTTTCAAAGAGCGCTGCTCCCAGTCGCAGATAGTCGAGGGCAATGGCTCCTTCGAAACCCCCCTCTTTCATATAAAGCGTTTCGAGAGTAATCCGTTCGCGTTGACACAAGTCCCGCCGCCGAGTCAGGTTCGTTTCATGAACATTGTAAACAACGAGCGGTTCTTCGGCGTAGTCGATCGCAAATGATCGGCTGATGCGCAAAAACAACTCGTGGTCCTCTACGAAAGAGAGATCTTCCCGAAAAGGTCCGACCGAGTCAATGACTTTCCTCGGGATGACAGCGCTTGCGCAAGGAATAAAATCTGTTTGCAGGAGCCGAGAGAAGACATGTCCCCGAGCGGGCGCCATGAGCTCGAAAGAACAATGGGAGCTTCCTTCCGCGCGCCGGTAAACCGCGTCGCTGAAAACGAGCCCCAGCTCTGGGTTCCGTTCAAAAAGAGACATCTGTTTAGTGGTTTTCTCCGGAAACCATAAGTCGTCATGGTCCAGGAGTGCGATGTAGTCACCCTGGGCCACCGCGATCGCCCGGTTCCTGGTGAATGAGACTCCTCGGTTGCATTCATTCCGAAGCAACTTGACGCGGGAGCCGTAGTGCTTTAGAGCGCCAGCCGTATCATCCGTGGAGGCATCATCCACCACGATTGTTTCGAGACGGGGATAGGTTTGCGTCAGAACGGACTCAACGGTTTGATTGATCCAAGGTCGGGAATTGTAGGAGGGAATGATGACGCTGACCAACGGTAATCCGGCGTTCATGAAAGGGTGTGAGCCCACTCCATCAAGGTGCTGGTGACCCGGTCGACATCCTCCTCTTGCATTTCGGCGTAAAGAGGCAGCGTTAAAATTTCACCATAGAGCCGGTCGGTCGCAGGCAGTGGACGATCTGCGAAGGTGCGAAAGCGGGTGAAATGGTGAGCCGGAATGTAGTGGATGCCGGATTCGATTCCGCGGCTTTTCAAGAATGCCATGAGGGCGTCGCGTTTCCCATTCATGACGCACAGGATGTAAGTGAAAAGGGCCAGGCCATTATAGTTTGTATCAAGGAGGCGCAAGCCAGAGAGATTTTTGAAAGCGGCGTCGTATCGGCGGGCGATTTCAATTTTACGTTTGTTCATCGCCCCAAATTTTTTAAGCTGGACGAGGCCAATGGCCGCATTGATATTGCTCATGTGGGTGCGATATCCCTGGTCGGTCACATCATAGAACCAGGATCGCTCGTTTCGATAACGGCTCCAGGTGTCCTTGTCAATTCCGAGGATTCTTTTCCGGCGCAGTCTTTCGGCCCATTCCTCGTTTCGGGTGGTGACAGCCCCCCCCTCTCCGCAGGTGATGTTTTTGATGGGGTCAAAGGAAAAACATGTCAGATCGCCAAAGGAACCGATTTTCTTCCCCCCTGAGTCGCTGCCAAAGGCATGAGCGGCGTCTTCCGCCACATGGAGGCGGTGTTGCCGCGCCAGATCCAAAATCTTTTCCATATCACAGGCTTGTCCCCGGTAATGGACCGGGACGATGGCCTTTGTCTTTTTTGTGATGCGTTCGGCAACATTCTTGATATCCATATTGAGAGTATTTTCTTCAACGTCGCAGAAAACAGGTCTGGCGCCCAGGGCCGTAATGGCCTGAATCGTGGCGACAAAGGTTAGGGAAGGAACGACGACTTCATCTTCCGGGCCGATTCCCAAAGTGTCCAATGCCATGTGAAGGGCCGTGGTGCCGGTGTTGGTGGCGATGACCTGCGAGGGTGGTTTTCCTCCGAGGAAAGCGGACACGGCGTCCTCGAATTCCTTGGTTTTGGCGCCCATGCCAAGCCATCGGGAATCGAACACCTCCCGGACCGCGGCCAGCTCTTCTTCGCCCAGATGGGGGCGTGAAACGGGGATGGTTTTCATTCGGCGACCTCGCAGTTGATCAGGGCGTCAATTTGGTTCGTTTGCGCTTCCGAAAAGAGAAGGACGGGGAGCTTGCAGTCTTTGATTTCCAGCTGGCTGCCCCAGAAATTCTGATGAGATCGAATGAATTCTTTAATTGTTTTCAAGGGTGTTTTTTTGATGGGGCCGATCAGGCCCGAGTTTTTGTCCAGCAATTTAAAGAGACGTCTGAGGTCCCGGGTTTCGCCTGATGTCAGATGGCTTCTGCCTTTCATACCGGACCATAAGGTTTCGAAAAGAAGGTAAAGAGCATCAAACCCCCATGGTCCCCCTTCTTCGGCGAAGTGTTCCCAATCGATCACATGAGTCCCCGTTGAATTGAAAAGTATATTGTCCAGGGAAAAGTCGCCGTGAAGCGGAACGCGGTTTTTGTCGGACCGCGGCCAAACTTCGCGGTAGTGCATGATGGCCTGCTCGATCCATTGGGCGTTGGGACCCAGCCCTTTTGTGTAGAGGCCTTTTGACCCCTCTATCCATTCCGCTTCCAGAATCGAGTGTTCATTTCTTTTCTCGTACCGGATTCGAGAAGGGGCCGGCGGTGGATACCTTCTGGCTTGATACCATTCCCAACCCCTGGCTTCGCGGTCCAGAATGAATGTCCCATCAATTGTATGACTTGTCTTTCGAAGATATTTCTTTTCGCCCCGGGTGACAAGGTAGGTATAAACCTCCTTCCCGTGCGCGCAATTATTGAGCAGTTCGATCATGTCCGGGCGATCGCGATGATGGAGCGGGCGAGCCATCGGAGGCGCATAATTTTAAAAAGCGCTTTTTCCAATTTTTGTCGGGTCGCAGACCCGCGGAAAGGATCAAAATCGGCAAGATCGTTTGAATACGGAACGATCCTCTCCGGGAATCGGTAGTCCGGGAAGCACAAATAAGAATCCACTGATGAAAAACCAGCTTCTATGAGAAGTTTCTCCAATTCTTTGAATGAATAGAGCCAGTTGACATAGGGCCTTTTCAGTTGGAATCGAGAGAGGAGGCCCGCCATTTTTCGAGGCAGGATGGTTGTGAATCGGAGACTGTTGTGAGGATCTTTCGCCCCGAGAAACATGTCGTACGCGTACCGGTTTTCAATCGCAAGATACAGTTTCCCCCCGGGGACCAGGTTTTCGCGGACCCGTATCAAAAATGATTTTTGATGGTCGCGGGGGCTCCCCTGGTAGGTTCTCTCTGCTCTGTGACCGTGAAATTTTTTTAACTCCACGGTTCCCGATTCCGGGATCCATTCCAGGACCCCGTTCACAATGGCCACATGGGCTTTATGAGAAAGAATCGGCATGGATTTAAGATCCGCGTTCAGGAGTGCGACGTTGCCGCAGCCGCTCTCAAGGGTCCGGGCCTTGAGAAATCTGAGCGAATCCAGCGTTTGGTCAATGCCGAGAACGAAACGGGTTCTCTGGGCCAGAGGAATAGTCAAGGCTCCCCACATGCACCCGTAATCGATGCAGGTCTCTTCTCCGGTCAGTTCTAGAAGTTCAAGACCTGCCTGCCGTTTGGGGGAATAAATCACATTCTCTAGCCAGGGTTGTTTTTCACGCAAAGCCTGCCTTGCTGGTTTGGATTTCAATGCTTCGATGAGTTCCTTGTTTTCTTCTTTATTCAGATTTGACCAGTAGTTCGTGTTTCCCGCCTCAAAGATGCCGTCTGCGTTGACGCGGAAGCGATTTTCCATTTCGGACAAAAGAGTTTCGGATGTCATCGCGCTTCCGCCGCGGGTAGAATGTGTCCCAGGATTTTCCGGGCCCCTTGCCTGATTCTCTCGACGTCTTCCTTTTTCAATCCAAAGAGTTGAGGGAAACGGTAGAACAGGCTGGCCGAGAAGAAAATATAGACCAGTCCTCCCCCTATCATGAAAGGGAAAGGTTTCTTGAGAAGAGGAAGCCATCCAGAGAGAAAGACATCGGCCGTCCTTCCAGCCCATCCCAATGCGAGAAGAGCCGCCAAGGCCGTAATTTGATGAAGAAAATGGAACGGCCAGCCGTTCATTCGGGAGATGACGTAGATTTCCCAATTGACGCATACCATCTGCCACGCAACCATTTTTGAGGCCAGTCCGATCGCTCCGAGTCCGAATCCGGGCAAGGGAGCTGAAGGCGACGCCAGAATAAAATAACTGATGGGAATGCCAATGATCATCATTATATTGACAATTCTTGCGTGGACGTGGGTTTTTTGGCTGGCGTACAGGGCCCCGCTATAAACATGGCTCAACGCCTGATGAAGAGGGTAAATAAACATTAGCGTCAAAGGCAGTATCGCTGACTCATAACTTTTCCCCACCGTGTTTAAGAGGATTTCACGCGCGTAGGGGATAAAGAGGCATCCGATCCAAGCGCAGATAAAGTACATATTTTTCCCTGTTGAATGACAAAGGTACTTCATTCTTACATTGTCACTTTTATGGTGTGCTTCGGCGAATTCCTTCCAAAAGACTTGCCC
>Ga0207017_1111_pt1 | contig 12455 bp, 13 predicted proteins | sample Alteio_BWMinCont_51_FD_153472 | JGI IMG/M metagenome (GOLD analysis project Ga0207017, IMG submission 153472) | Enriched cells from forest soil in Barre Woods Harvard Forest LTER site, Petersham, Massachusetts, United States -... | ecosystem: Environmental > Terrestrial > Soil > Temperate forest >...
TGAGTTTCCTTTTCCGATGGTCCAGGGAGGTCAAAACGTGGGCGCCGTGACCATCCAGTTCCGTCCGTTTGGCGTCCGGTTGGATTTTACGGGGACCATTGATAACGATGATAATGTTATCCGCCTTCATGTGGCTCCAGAAGTGAGCACTTTGGATTTTACTAATTCCATTTCCATTTCCGGTTTCGTGGTTCCTGCGATTTCGACCCGACGGGCGGAAACGGAAATCGAACTGAAGGATGGGCAATCGTTTGGGATTGCCGGCCTTATTGATCATCGAGCCCAAGTTCAACTGAACAAGATTCCTGGAATCGGTGACATTCCCATTTTGGGGCAATTGTTCCGTTCCAAGTCCGTGAACCGTAGTAACACCGAATTGTTGGTGATCGTAACCCCGCGCATCGTTGACCCGGTTCAGGTGGCCCCGCCGCCGCCGTCGGCGCCAAAGCCCGCGATACCGGACTTCGATGTTCCGAAGTTCGACGAAAGCCTGCCAGGGAATAAGGGTCTGACGAGACCCTCATCACCTCCGGCTTCTAAATGATCATAATGTCTAACAGAGAACCCCCCAACACCTCATTGATTGAAAATTTTTCTTCCGGCGCACGGCTCTCGGTCGTCAGTATCTGCCTTGATACTGAGACGAGAGGGCTGCTGAAGCTTTTCGTCGAGTCCACTTCAATGGTTCGACTCCGCCCGGATTTGGACGATTACCGCATTGAGGATAACGATTCGGTCGCGGATTGGATCGGGGATCCTCCACCCGATATTTGTCTGATTGATTTCGACAAGGACCTCCATAGGGCCGCCGTGGCCGCCGAGAGAATCCATGCCAGCGCCCCTGAAACCGCTATTTTCGCCGTGTCATCCCATGCCCAACCCGACTTGATTATTCAAGCGATGCGCAGCGGCTGCAATGAATACCTGTTAAAGCCCATCGACCGCGAGCAAATGCTGAACGCTGTCGTGCGGGTTGGAGGGCGCAAGCGGGAGAAGAAGGAAACCTATAATGCAAATGTCATGACGTTCATCGGCGCCAAAGGAGGATGCGGCGTTACGACCCTGGTTGCCCAATTGGGCGCGCTATTGGCTAATGAATGCTCCAAGCAGACTCTGGCTATCGACCTTCATCCCAATTTTGGAGATGCCGCACTCCATTTGGGATTGAGCAAGTCTCGTTACCACTCCTTCGAGTTGATCGAAAACGCCGACCGTCTCGATGCTGAATTGCTGCAGAGTCTCGTGGCCCATCACTCTAGCGGCTTGGATTTGGTTCCTGCACCCGAAGAGATCGATCCAGCACGGCATATCTTGCCTGGGGCAGTGGCCAGGACATTCGACTTCTTGCGGCTCCATTATCGGTTTGTTCTCGTCGATTTACCCCCCGGGGTGGATGATCAAAACCTTGAGTTTATTCGCTACTCCGATGAAGTTTATCTCATCACGGTTGCAGAGGTGTCAGCGCTGCGGAATGTATCTCGATACCTCGATTACTTGACTCGAATGGAGGTACCGCGAGAGAGGATTCGCGTTGTCGTGAACCGTCACCACAAACGAGGCTCCATCACGGATGAACAGATCGAGAAGGTTATAAGGGGAAACATTTTTTGGAAGATCCCTAATCAATACTTCCAGGTTGTCAAAACGATTAATAGTGGCGATCCCATTGCGCAACTCTCCAATTCTGAAGTAATGCGGAACCTCAAGGGATGGGCTGAAGCCATTAGCAGCAAGTCGGGAATGGAAAACAACAAAACCAAGGAGAGCCGGAGAATGCTGCGGTTCTTTAACCTTTGAGATCTGCGAGCGCTTGCCTGGATTGCGTAGGTGATTTCAAGCACATTATGCCGCCAAACACTTCAAATGCCTCCCCTGGCGATGAGAGAAAGAGAGCTGGAGTAAGCTTCCAGGTATATCAGGAGTTGAAGTCCACAGTCCATAGGGAGTTGTTGAACAAGGTAGATCTTGAAAAGGTGGCAACCGCACGGGACGGGCGGATCCGTGCGCAGGTATACGCCGTCATTCAGGATCTTGTGGAGAATCTCAGTATTCCGATGACTGCTCCCGAGAAGGAGCGCTTATCTCGCGAGGTATTGGACGAGGTCTTCGGTTTGGGGCCGCTCGAACCGCTGTTGCAGGACCCAACAGTCAATGACATCCTGGTGAATGGTTACAAACATGTATACGTCGAGCGGGCAGGAATTCTGGAAGAGACCAAGATAATGTTCAAGGACAATGCGCACCTGATGCACATCATCGAAAGGATTGTGTCGGGCGTTGGGCGACATGTGGACGAGTCTTCTCCCATGGTGGACGCTCGACTCGCCGATGGATCGCGCGTCAACGTAATCATACCTCCTCTGGCTGTGGACGGTCCTCAACTCTCTGTTCGTCGTTTTGGCCAAAAACCAATCACGGAAAACGACTTATTGGCGAACAACACGCTCTCATTACCCATGCTCGAACTGTTAAGAGGCGCAGTGAAATCGCGCCTCAACATCGTTATTTCCGGGGGGACAGGGGCCGGTAAAACGACTTTATTAAACGTGTTGTCCGGCTACATCTCCGATAAGGAGAGGATTGTGACCATAGAAGACTCAGCGGAACTACAGTTGAAGCAGAGTCATGTGGTGCGGCTGGAGTGCCGCCCGCCCAACATTGAAGGCAAGGGTCTCATCATGCAGCGGCAATTGGTGATCAACAGCTTGCGAATGCGTCCGGACCGCATTATCGTCGGCGAAGTACGCGGCGAAGAAGCTTTAGATATGCTCCAGGCTATGAATACTGGACACGATGGCTCTCTAACCACAATACACGCCAACAGTCCGCACGACGCAATTTCCCGCATGGAAACGATGGCTCTCATGGCAAACATAAATCTTTCAGAAAAAGCCATCCGTCGACAGATTGTTTCTGCCGTCTCGATCGTGATCCAGATTTCACGCTTTAATGACGGTATCCGTCGCATAACGCATCTGACTGAAATCACCGGCGAAGAAGAAGACACGGTCAGTATGCAGGATGTCTTCGTTTTCGTACAGGAAGGAATCTCCCCTGGCGGCCGTGTATTGGGTTCATTCACCGCTTCGGGAATACGGCCAAAGTTTGCGGAGAAACTCAAGGCGTCGGGTGTCTCAATTCCGGTGGACTTCTTTGAGCCTTCCATGAATTTGTGATGTTCGGGGTTCTCATATGACTCCTATTATTCTATTTCCTCTGCTGTGGATCCTAAGCTTTGGAGTTTTGCTCTATTTTTTGAGGCCTACTGGAACGGAAACCGCCATTCAGCGCCATTTGGCCAACTTAGAGAAGGACCAAGCGGTCAATGCCGACAGCAGCACCATCCTTAAGGAAGAGAGGCTGAGCCCGATCCCGTGGCTGCACGATTTGATGAAGCAGGTACCTGGAACGTTGGCGCTGTTGCTGCTGATCAAGCAAGCGGGAAGAACGTGGAGGGTATCTTCCCTCGTTTTGTTTTCGATGCTGGCCGGCCCAGTCGCAGGGTTGCTGGCGTCGTTCTACATTTCAATCACAGCTCTGAGCGCTTGTATAGGGATTGCGGTGGGACTGTCGCCTTTTGTTTATCTCTATTTTTTACGGGAAGCGAGATTTGGGTCTTGTAACGATCTGCTTCCGGAAGCGGTTGACCTGATGTCGAGAGCACTGCGCGCGGGGCACGCCGTTACTTCAGTGCTCGAGATGGCTGGCCGTGAGCTCCCGGAGCCGCTGGCCTCCGAGTTCCGAACTGTCTATGAGGAGCACGGATTGGGACTCCCCTTGCGGGAAGCCATCCTGAATCTTGTGCATCGGGTGCCGCGCGACGACATGCGGTTTTTGGCCACGGCAATTCTACTTCAGAAGGAAACGGGGGGCAACCTGGCGAATATCCTGGACAAGACGGCGGCCGTGATGAGAGAGCGCGTGAGAATGCGGGGCCAAGTCAGGATTTACACAGCCCAAGGGCGTATCACCGGGTGGATCATGTGCTGTATACCGTTTGTCCTGCTCGCGTTGATTAGCTCGGTTAATCCCGAGTACGAGAAGATATTGTTTTCCGACCCCCTGGGTGTAGACATGATCTACGCCGGACTTATCATGATGGTTTTCGGTATTCTAATTATCCGTAAGGTCATCGATATCAAGGTCTAAAACAAATGACGCTGACATTCCTCCTCATCGGGCTTGGCTATTTCTGGGGATTCTTTCTCTTATTCTTTGTCTTGCTACCGCGGTCTTCGGCGGAGAGTGCCTTGCTCGAGGAAATAACCAGACAAGAGCGGGGGGATGAGCGAGGAGGCGCTTCCCGTTTGTTTCGCTCGGGCATAAGCGTAGATCGGATGGCTAAGCCTTTCACCCTCTTTCGTGGTCTCTTCGCCCGTCAACACGACCCGGATCTTGCCCGCCGACTGATGCTTGCTGGATACCGTAAGCCTGTTCACGCTGACATCTTTACCGTCACAAGATTGACCTTGCCTGCTTTCTTAGGAGCTGCTGTCGCGTTTCTCGTCAATGAGAGCACGATCCTGTTCACCCTCCTGACGGTTATCACGGCATTTTATCTGCCTGACTTGTGGCTCGCAGAAGCAATTAAGAAAAGAAGAGAGCGAATTAGGCTAAGCCTCCCTGACGGTATGGACTTATTGTCGATCTGCATGGAGGCAGGTCTCGGTTTGGACCAGGGGATAATGCGGGTGGGGCAAGAACTTCGAGTAAGTCATCCCGGGCTGAGCGAAGAGTTTCTGCAGATTAACTTTGAACAGCGAGCCGGCGCTCCGCGAATTGCTTCCTGGAAGGCGTTTGCGGACCGGGTAAATGTTGAAAGTGTCAGGTCTTTTGTAGCCATGCTAATTCAAACGGAGCGTTTTGGAACTCCGATTGCCAAGTCCTTAGCTGTGTTTTCAGACATGTTGCGGACTCAACGCCGACAACAGGCGGAGGAAAGGGCAGCAAAGACCACTGTTAAGCTAGTGCTTCCGTTAGCTTTCTTTATCTTCCCCGAGACTTTCATTGTTACTGTGGGACCCGCAATCATTACGCTAATTAGAAACATTGGACTTGTTACAGGATGATGGCGAAGACAGTAGTCTGAATTCCTACTAAGAGGTGACGGATGGACAATATTAGTTTGATCAGGGTCATTTCAGGGGTTATTGCCGTGGTGTTGCTTCTTGTTCTGATCTACAGAGCGAAGAAGAAGGCCCCTCGCTAGAGAAATCGTTCCGCAAATCAGTTGGGAAGAGATATTCATGTTTCGAGAAACCCGCCAGGTATTTGTCTATAATAAGACAAAGGAGACTTTTCTTGCCTTTCGGGTCAGTGTTGCCGACTCGATGCTGAGCCGGCTGATTGGTTTGTTAGGCAGGAGAGCTCTCAAGCCGGACAGCGGCGTATGGATTGTCCCGGGAAACTCGATTCACACCATCGGCATGCTGTTCACACTTGACGCCGTGCTAATCGACAAGGATTTCAAGGTAGTGGGTCTGCGGGAGTTGGTGCGGCCGTTCTCGGTAATACCGCCTAATTTTCGTGCTGAGAGCGTGATTGAGCTACCGGCGCACACTATCTTTAAGAGCCGAACCACAGTGGGTGACCAATTGCTCATCGAGAGATACGAACCGAAACAGCCTACTGCGTCAGACTCGCCGGGATAGCCGCTCCGTTTCCTGTGTCGGGCTGCCATGCTTGCCCGTCCGATGCGCAAAGCTGAGGCGCCGTCACTTTATCAATGGAAACAGAACAGCACTGAAAGGTTTCACCGAAATCATCGCATGCGGGTAACGACCGGCGAAGACGGAATTTCGGGCACGGCTCGCGGTTCAGAAAAGCATTAGGAATCTTTCTTAGCCAGGATTCCAAAGTAATGCGCTGTCTCCCGAACTCGGAATAACGACAGGATTAGTTCCGTCCCGCGGATGAACAGGTCCTTCCAGTTTCTAATGTACCAGGTGGCTCGTAGAAAAAATCTTCCGCCACAGGCAGAAAGCCGGTGCGGCGCAGCAGATTACGGACCTCCTTGGGCGAAAACATCCACAATCTCCGAGGTTCTTCAGCCGAGGGAGTCCACATCGCTGGCTCAGCGGTCCCACGGCCTGTCCAGCGGCGAAACAGGTTGCGAACAACCGACGGACATTGGAAAACCAACAAGAGATGTCCGCCACTCCGCAGAAGCCGGTGGGCCTCGCGCAGGTGATTCTCCGGTTCGGAGACAAACCCGATCACCACGACTGAGGTGATAACATCGAAAGAGGCGTCCGGGAAATCCAATCCGGTAGGCCGACAAACGGCGAACTGGATCGCAGCATATTCCTTGCCGGCAAAGGTAACACGTTCCGGATCGACGTCGACGCCGAGCACGGGGTGGGTCTTTGAAATCGCAAAAGTGATGTCTCCGTACCCGCTACCGAAGTCCAGAACTTCACCCTTCACGCGACTGAGCAGGCGGAGGACCAAACGATGCCGGCGCCGCTGATGCCAGTTCTGCGGGGCATTCTTCTGGTACCTAAGCGGAATTAGAATGGCTCGTCCACTGGCCATCAGCGATAAGAATGTAATTCTGTTGGACGCCAAGGTTTCCTTTGCGCTTCCCCGCCTGGAAGAAGCAGTCTCAGATGTCGAACCCAGCACGCCTACCGGGGCTTTTCTTCAATGCTTGATAAATGGGCCACACGATCAAGGTACCCAACGCGGAGTTGACTCGATAGTTATTCCTTTCAGTTGGCGTGGAAGGGTACAAGCCGACAAACTCCGACCTGACTATCGCGTCGCGGTTAACGAGAAAGATAGCTACGCTGAGTAGCGTGACACGGCTTTAGATGACGGCAACGTTAGGGGTCTTTCAGTTCTGGAAAATCAGTTGGGTGCGCAGCATAGAGTTTCCGGAATCTGACCTTGCGCAGCTACGAAATTTGTCTAGGGCCCTGTCGATACCCAGAAGCAACCCATCAAGCGTGCATGGGATAGCCAGAACCTCATCCGCCTCTGCGTCCCGATTGCTGTCTCGGACCGGCTCTCTAGCCAATACCATCCACGCTACCTCCCGTGAGGTTCGCTTTAGGCTGTCTATCGTCTCGGCGGATCTGCTGCCGCACGGATCGTATTCTTCCGAGATCAGCAACTCAGCACGACCGTCTTTCAAAAGCTCCACAGCTTCCCCTAGTGAGGCTGCCGTCTCACAGTGATGTCCCAAGAATTCAAGGAGCAGAGCACGAGCTTGTGTCTCACTAAAATTACTTCCCGCCACAAGGATGTTAGCCATACTTTACTGTCCTTTCGCCTCCCCTCAATTGTTGAGCTTGATGATCGTCTCACATATTATTGGAGCGCATTTTGTTCTACCGATCACGCTCATATTGAAAGCAAGCGTGATGCCAATTCCAGATACATATCTGTAAGAAATCTGCGAGTAATTTATAAGTGTATATATATAAATGAGTTGAATAATCGTAGTACGTTGTACAAGAAGATTAAAGGCATTAGATAAAGAATACAAAAAGTTCATATGTTTACAGTCCAATGTATTTTTGTATTCATTTTGTGCTGACGGATTGAAGGAGTAGTTACATAAATTAGTTTAGATATTACCATGCCGTAAAACTGTATACAAATGATAACACGGCAGAATATGGTTTCTAAGCGGCCTGATTAATTATATTAACATTATTAGAATGTGCAGTATGCATAGGAAGAGATTGTGTGCTCGGAATAGCATCGGAGGTTAGAGGGCGGTTCGGCCTGATTCGAATAGAATCGGCTGGCCGAGCCAGCGGGCATGCGATTGGACGAATTGCTGATGCGATGCTGCGAAGAAAATGAGATTCTGGTGATCTACCTGGGCGGAACGATGTTTGCCTCTCAAGTAAGTGTTCAGCGAAGTGGGCGTGGATATCAAGGCGAGCAAGCAATGGGACTTATATATTTAACTTCCTTAGTTCAAATATTTGGGGCTTCCACCCAGGAAAACCCCTCGGCCAGTGTTATTGATGCTATGTAGACGTTTCCTCCGATAGCGGCGCACTCAGGGTCTAATTTTTGTCCTTCTGGGCTAATGCAGGCCCCAAGATAGGATTTAGCTATTTCTACACCATCTCCTAAAGAAAACGGTTCTCGTCCCCGCACTTTCTTCCAGCCGCTATCTCGATACTTCAAAAATTCTGATCCAGAATCCGCGAGCAGCTCTGCCTGCGCTTGCCCCCTGGGGTGAGACAACGAGTTAAGACACTGTTCGCCGTTCGCTGAAAAATGATTGTACGGCGAGATTGGTCTGTTGCAAGATGGCCGACGGCTGGTGAAGCGGAGGCGGGCTCTGGTGGAGACCAGCCCGCCAAGGAATAGCCAGCCGGAAACTCATCCAGACGATGAGTTGGGGGCGCGGTCGTCAGCGGTCGCGCCCTCATCGGAGGATAGATTTCCTCATGCCTCAGAAAACTCATAAAGAAAGTTGCCGCGCAGCGGCCTCCTTGTTCTTCTGCGCTGCCAGATGGGCTTCAAACTCCACCGGCGGCACGTAACCCAGCGCCGAATGTAGACGCTTGCGATTGTAGATCCGCTCCAGAAACCGACCGATCGAAGAACGCGCTTCCGCCAAATCCCTATACTCGCTGCGATAGACCTCTTCGTATTTCAGTGTCTTCATAAACGACTCGCAGGCTGCGTTGTCCCACGGATTGCCCTTGCGGGACATGCTGATCCGGATTTCCTGGCTCTGGAGCAGGTCCGTGTAGTCGCGGCTGGCATATTGAACGCCCCGATCAGAATGGTGCACCAATCCAGGCCCAATGCTGCGCCGGGAAAGCGCCATCCGTAACGCCGCCAGCGCCAAGTCGTTCTCCAGCGTGCGATCCAAGGCCCAGCCAATCACCCGGCGCGAGTAGGCGTCCAGGATCACCGCCAGGAATACAAACTCCTCCTGCAACCGGACGTAGGTAATATCGGCACGCCAGAGTTGATCCACGTCACTCAGCACCATCTGCCGCGCTAAGTTCGGGTAAACCCGCAGACCGTGCCCGGAATCGGTGGTCAGGACGAACTTCCGCCGCCGCAAGCACAACAGGTTGTCCTCCCGCAGGATTCGATGAACCCGCTTGTGGTTCACCTCCCAGCCCCGTCGTTTCAGTTCGGCGGTGACCCGAGGGCGTCCGTAACTGGAAAACTCCAGCGCAATCCGTTGAATCGCGTCGCGCAGATTCATCTCCGGATCGGGTCCCGGCGGAGCTGCCGATTGGCGGCGGTAGAAGCCCGCCCGGCTCATTTGGCTCAGCTGCACCATGCGTCGAATCGTCAAACCTTTCCCCGCCTTGCTGTCTTCGGCAATTTGCTCGCTGATCGCGGCTTTCCATTCAGTGCCTGCAGCATCCGCTGCTCTTCGATGCGCTGCAAGCACCCCTTCAAAAAATCGATTTCCAAGACCTGCTGACCGATCTTCCGTTCCAGTTCGGCCACCCGGCCTTCCGCCCACCGCCGCTTGCCCAGCCCAGGGAATGCATTCCCCGGACCCTTACGGAACTCACGGCGCCACCGCTGCAATACGTTGGGGTTCACTTCCAGTGCTCGTACCACTTCCCCCAGCGAAACCCCTTGCTCCAGCCGTTCGATGGCCGCCAACTTGAACTCCCTCGTGAAACGTCTGCGAGACAATCCCATGACTCATTCCTCCATTCAATGAATTATGAGCCTTAACTGGTTGTCTCACTTTGGGGGGCAAGTCCAAAACCTCCTCATAGAAATGAAGAATTCTGGTCAAACTCCCGCCTACAACTACACGGGGTACTTGATTTCCAAAATAGATGCCTCAGCCTTTAGTCTGCAATTCCCACATCCGCTGCCACCCGAATTAAGCATCAAGAGGGGCGATCTCGGTTCTGGAGAGATAGTTGAGCTAGGGGGACTTTTGAACGATGTTACAGTAGAAGAACTTGCGGATATTCATCTGGCAACCAAAGCATTCCATGTATTGGGCAGGTTAAACTATCGGGACGCATTCGGCAAAGAGCGACATACGGTGTTCCGACTCATAAGCCTCGGAAGTCTATTTGCAGAGGGGCGCTTCTCAACAAACTCCGAAAGTAGCGAATCTAACTAAGAGATTCAAGGAAGTTAAATATATAAGTCCCCAAGCAATCACTGTCTGAGTCAGTACAAAGCACGTTGGCTGCCCGCAAATCGCTGAAGGGGAGTATGCATTGAGTGAATCAGACCAGAAACCAGACAACCCGCTAGACTGGCAATTGGAAAAGATAACAGTCTTTTAAAGGGCGGCGAACTTTGGAGCTAAATAGCTGACCCTGAAAAACCACTCAGGCTGGATGGGGAAGGGGAAGAAAGGGTTTTGGGAGAGGTTTTAGCAGCAGGAGCAGAAGGGCGCAAAAAGGTTTGGCGGGGTGGGCGGCGAGCCAGGCGAGGAGCTTTCTGAGGTTCTGCCCGCAGGCGGAGAGCAGCGCATTGATTCTGCTGCCGATCATTCCTTTCAAGTAATTGCGTCCGAGGCATCCATCGTTCTTCATGTGACTGATGGCCGCTTCGATGCCGTTGCGCTTGCGATACCAGCGGCGGAGTTCCGGCTCCTGCTTGCGTTTGCTTTTGGCAATGAGCACGCGGGCCGGCCCTTCGTAGTTGTGGCCGCGGTAGCCCCGGTCGACGTAGATTTCGCCCGCAATCACCTGTCCCATCATTCTCTCGACCTGCTCAACGGAAGCGGCCAGCGTGTGGCCGTCAAACGGCCTCTGAGAAAAAGCCACGGCGCCCACCACGAACTGTCCCTTCGCCGTGGTCACCAAGCCCACTTTGTGGCCGAACTCATAAGGCTTGCGCAGCTTGCCCTTGGCGATGCACTGCGTCTCCGGCGCGTGCACACTGTAGATTCGGTTCGGCTCGCCCCTCTGCTGCCGAAAGATTCTTCTCGCCAACGCTAAGGCCTGTTGCCATGATTCGCTCCATTTTTCCTGCGGCAGTTTTCTCTCGATGTCCCGCATCACCCGCCCCAAGTACGTTCGCAGCTTCTTGGTATGTTTTCTGATCCCGGCCTTGTGCCGTCCCCGCGCGCTTCTTCCCACGGCATGCAATCTCTGTGGCCCCACTCGTTCATAACTCTGTCTCAACTCGATGCCCTCCCGTTTGGCTAGGCGCACCAGCTTGCGTCTCATGTCGTCGAAGATTTTGGCGTCGGTGGGATACGCCACCGCACGCTCTTGAACTGTCGTGTCCACCACCACTCGCTGCAGGCTTTGCGGTTGGATCACCTTCACATCCAGGCCTGCCGCGATCGTCTCCGCCAGCATCTGCTCGGCTCCCGCCGCCTCGATCTTCCTCCGCCACCGCGTCATCGAGGTCGCATGGATCGGCACCTCGTGCTCGAAATACTTGCTCCCGCACAGGTGCTGCCAGTACGGATTCTCCACCCACTGTTCGACCACGTCCTCGTCGCTGAGCTGGTACAGGTGCTTCAAATAATGCAGCCCCACCATCAGCCGCGTCGCAATTGCAGGCCGTCCGTTGCCCGGATCGTACAGCGGCGTGAACGCTTCATCGAAGCGCTCCCACTTCACGGTCCGCGCCAAGCGCGCCAGCGGATGCTCCAGATTGATCAGATTAATTAGTTCCGGCCGGTACAACTCGCCTTGCGGTTCTTTGCAGGTGGGTTTTCGTGGTCTCATCGTTTTGCCAGAAACTCCTTCTTACTTTACTCATTTCTGGCAATCCCGGTTTCACCAAAATCACTTCTTCCCTTCATTAATTCAGCACAACAATAGTTTTTCAGCGGAAACTATTTAACTTTCACGGCTTTTCGTGAAACGTGAAGTTGATTTGAGTCAGTAAAACGCAACATTTCAGTACGGATGGGCGCTGCGTGTAAATTTAGAACCTATTCAGGAAGGAACAAGGCTGCTTAGCATACAACAAGCCGGAAGCGCATTTGCTCAGCTGCGCCTGCGCTCTGGGGTGAGACAACCAGTTAAGACATTGTTCGCGGTTCGATGGAAAACGCTCGACGGACGATACGACTGTACCTCAGAATGGGCGTCGGCTGGTGAAGCGGAGGGGCGCTCTGCTGGAGAGCAACCCGCCAAGGAACAGCCAGGCGGGAACTCATCCAGACGATGAGTCGGGGGGCGCTATCCTCAGTGGCCGCGCCCTCATCGGAGGATAGATGTTCCTTTCTTCCTCTGGGAGGCCATGTTCGAAATGAGCTGGTCGGTGCGGCGCAGGCGATCGGCCATGATCTGCATCACCTCGATCGCAAAAAAGGGGTATGGGAAACGAGGAATTCAAAACGTTTCTGATCGACGGGGACGAGTTTGCAGTCCGTCTTTGCCTTGGCTGACGCGCTGCGTGGGCCATGATCGATGAGCGCCATCTCGCCGACGACCGTACCGGCGCTCGCTGTTTCCACCAGGATGGAATCCACAAAGATTTCTACAGTCCCGTCGGAGATCACGTACATCACTTGGCCAAGCTCCCCC
>Ga0207017_1112_pt1 | contig 12448 bp, 7 predicted proteins | sample Alteio_BWMinCont_51_FD_153472 | JGI IMG/M metagenome (GOLD analysis project Ga0207017, IMG submission 153472) | Enriched cells from forest soil in Barre Woods Harvard Forest LTER site, Petersham, Massachusetts, United States -... | ecosystem: Environmental > Terrestrial > Soil > Temperate forest >...
TCATGTACCATCCTGAAAAGGGCTAGACATCGTTCTTATTCAAAATGGTTTTATTTCCATCCGCCGCCCAGTGACTTATATAGTCCCACAACGGCATCTAACTGTTCTCTTTTCAGCGTAGCCAGTTCCAACTCACCTTGCAATACACTGCTTTGTGCGGTGATCACTTCTAAGTAAGTTGCCATGCCATTCCGGAAAAGCAGGTTGGCGTTTGTGATAGCCTGTTGCAGTATATTCACTCTTGATGCAACGATCTGTTGTTGCTCCTTCAGCTTCTCTATTTTACCTAATGCATCCGACACCTCGCCTACCGCTATCAGTACTGACTGACGGAATTGTATCACTGCCTTTTCTCTGTCTACTTTCGCCAGTTCGTACTGCGTCCGTAATTCACGACGCCTGAACAGTGGCTCTGTAAGTCCGCCCCCGGCAATACCAAAAAGAGAGGCAGGGATATTGAACCAGTTACTTGCCTTGAAGCTGTTTAAACCCCCCGTAGCGGTGATGACCAAAGAAGGATAAAGGTTAGCCTTAGCGATGCCCACATTAGCATTGGCGATGGTTAAAGCAAGCTCTCCACTACGCACATCAGGACGACGTTTTACCATTTCCGTTGGCACACCTGTTGAAATCTCATCCCCCACCGGCACTTGCACCAGAGTGGTGTTTCTTATTATCTGTGCAGGCAGGCGGCCAGATAAAATACTCAGTGCATTTTCCTGCAACAGGATCTCTTGTTCCAATTGAGGTACCAAACCTGCAGCAACTTTCTCCTGAGCTTCCGCCTGTTGTATGCCCAGGGCTGTTACCTGTCCTGCATTGAATTGCAGGCGAATGATCCGTAACGTGCTGTCATTCAGCAAAAGATTTCTGCGGGCAATGGCTAGCTGCTCATCCAGCATCAGCAGATTATAATAACCCTGGGAAACACTGGCTATAATATTCGTTTGCACCGCTTTGCGGGCTTCTTCCGTTTGAAGGTAAGCTGCAAGCGCTTTAGACTGTTGATTGCGTATCTTTCCCCAGATATCTGCTTCCCAGGAGAGGCTGGCATTGGCTGAATAATCTTCGAGGTGTTTTTTACCTAAGAAAGAGCTAAGAGAAATACCATTCAGACTGTTATCTGAAGGACGGTTAGTGTTAGCTGTTACATTCAGGCTAACTTCCGGCAGATAACCCAGCTTAGATTGACCCAACACCAATCTGGCAGATTCGATGTTTTTCAAAGCCAACTGCATATCATAATTCTTCACAATAGCGCTGTCGATCAATTGCTGTAGGGTTGGATCTGTAAAGAGATTCTTCCACGGAAGATCTGCTATGCTGGTGCTATCCGCAGTTGAAGGCACAACCGTTGTACGGGACGTTTGATGGAAATCGTTAGGAACCTCCGGTTGAGGCGTGGCTATATCCTTTGATACTTTACATGCAGCGAAAGACAAGGTCAGCAGGATGCCAATCAACACCAACGGAGTACCTATTCCCAGGGAAGGCATAGACCCTCCTGAAGAGCGTGTCACAGGCTCTGCTACCGGCGTAGGCTTGCGACGGATCTTCTCTTGTAAATATTGGAAGATGACGAAAAGTACAGGCACAATGAACACACCTAAGATAACGCCCGTCAACATACCACCTACAGCACCAGTGCCGATACTGCGGTTACCAAGTGCCGAAGCTCCTTTCGCACTCAGCAGTGGCAACAAGCCGGCAATAAAGGCGAAAGAAGTCATCAGAATAGGACGAAGACGCAATTGCGCGGCTTCTATCGCTGAATCCACCAGCGACATTCCATGGCGACGACGTTGTACAGCGTACTCTACGATCAAAATGGCGTTCTTGGCCAACAGACCAACCAGCATGATCAGGCTCACCTGTACATATATATTATTATCAACGCCCATGATCTTCAGGAATGCGAAGACCCCGAATACGCCTACTGGTATCGAAAGGACGATAGCCAGCGGCAGGATATAGCTTTCATATTGAGCTGCCAGCAGGAAGTATACGAATACCAGGCTAAGAATAAAAATGAAGATCAATTGACCGCCAGCTCTTTTTTCTTCCCTTGTCATACCAGTCCATTCAGTGGCATATCCTCTTGGCAATACTTTCGCAGCTGTTTCTTCGATAGCCTTGATCGCATCACCGGTGCTATAACCGGGTTTGGGAACGCCGTTGATAGTAACGGCATTGTATAAGTTATTGCGGGTAACGGTTTCAGGACCGTACACTCTTTTCAGCGTAATGAGTTGGTTGACAGGCACTAACTGACCCCCTTTGCTCTTCACATAAATACCATCGAGCGAAGTCTTATTAGCGCGATAAGATACATCGGCTTGCGCCATAACACGATAGTATTTACCAAATCGGTTGAAGTCGCTGACGAAGCTACTACCATAATACACCTGCATTGTTTTCATCAGGTCGCTAATAGAAATATCGAACTGCTTCGCCTTGTTATAATCCACATCCATCATATATTGAGGGTTACCAGATGCAAACGTTGTAAAGGCATAGGCGATCTCCGGACGCTGCATCAATGCGCCGATAAATTCATTGGCAGTTGCACCCAACTTGTCCAGCGAACCATTGCGTTGATCCTGCAACATGAACTCGAAACCGGCTACGTTACCAAAACCCTGAATGGTAGGGAAAGTAAAGAAGAAGGCGTGCGCGTCCTTGACCTGCGTAGCTACCTTCATTGACAAGTAGTTGGAGATGGCCGTTGCATCCTTCATCGGACCACGCTCGTCATAAGGCTTCATCCGGATAAACCCGGCGCCATAAGGAGAAGCATTAGCGTTAGAGATGAAGTTCAGGCCTTCTACGTTATAACGTCTGTCAGAAAAAACTTCTCCTTTCACGAGGCTATCAATCTCCTGCATGGCCTTATGCGTCTTTTCCAAAGAAGAACCCGGAGGCGTGTTCACCGCATAGAGTACGAAGCCCTGGTCTTCTGTAGGAATAAATCCGGTAGGCGTTTGCTTCGCCATTATAAAAGCCACGAGAGCAATGATAATCAGACCGCCGACGGCAATCCATTTTTGACGAAATAAGAATCGGAGGCTCTTAAGATATCTGCTGGTCATGCTCTGGAAACCGGCATTGAATGCATTGTAAAAGCGGCCCATAAAACCTTTTTTCTTTCCGTGTGCCTCAGCATGATCATTCTTTAAGAATAACGCACAAAGAGCAGGACTAAGCGTAAGCGCGTTGACAGCAGAGATCAGGATGGCGATAGCCAGCGTGAATGCAAACTGACGATAGAACACGCCAGCAGGTCCCTGCATAAAACCCACGGGAATGAACACCGCTGCCATCACCAACGTGATGGATACAATAGCACCCGATATTTCACTCATAGCATTTATAGTGGCAACTTTGGCTGACTGACCCGTATGTTCCATCTTAGCATGCACTGCTTCCACGACGACAATGGCGTCATCCACCACGATACCGATAGCCAGCACCAGCGCGAACAACGTTAGCAAATTGATCGTGTAGCCAAACAATTGAAGGAAAAAGAAAGTGCCGATAATAGCTACCGGCACGGCGATAGCCGGGATCAATGTGCTGCGGAAATCCTGCAGGAAAATAAATACAACTATGAACACCAGTATAAAGGCTTCGATCAAAGTATGTTTCACCTGATCGATACTGTTATCCAAGAAGTCCTTGGAGTTATACATGATGGTTGACTCAATACCTCTGGGCAACTCCTTATCAAATTCTTTCAACATGCGCTCAGCCTCGGTGAGGATATCATTGGCGTTGGAGCCGGCTGTCTGAAAGATAGCCACACCAGAGGTTGGATTACCGTTTAGCTTACTGTTGGAGGAATACGTATAAGAACCAAATTCCACCCGCGCCACATCTTTCAATCTTACCACTGACCCATCACTGTTAGATTTGATGATGATATTCTCATAATCTTCATTCTTATTCAGCTTGCCTTTGTATTTCAACACATACTCGAAAACTTCCTGGCTGCTTTGTCCAAAGCGGCCGGGAGCAGCTTCCAAGCTTTGATCTCTAATAGCGTCCGTCACTTCAAGAGGAGAAAGATTGTTGGCAACCAGGCGATCGGGCTTCAGCCATATCCGCATGGAATAGTCTTTCGTACCAAAAGGCTGTGCGTCGCCCACACCGGGTATACGCTGCAATTTGGGGACAAGATTTATCTTGATATAGTTCTGCAGAAAAGTCTCATTATAAGTAGTGTCTTTGGAATAAAGACCAACAAACATGATGATACTATTCTGTTGTTTCTGGGTGGAAATACCGGCCTGTATTACTTCCTGCGGTATCTGGCTGGTGGCCTTAGCTACGCGGTTCTGTACATTCACCGCAGCAATGTCCGGATTGGTGCCCTGTTTGAAGTACACCGTTAGCGTCATGCTACCGTCGTTACTGGAGTTGGAAGTCATGTAGGTCATGTTCTCCACACCGTTGACGGCTTCCTCCAGCGGAGTGGCCACTGAACGTGCTACTACTTCCGCATTAGCACCGGGATACGAGGCCGTAACAACTACGCTTGGCGGCGCAATATCCGGGAAGAGTGTGATGGGCAATGAAAAAAGGGACAAACCGCCCAGTAGGAGTAAAATGATAGATATGACCGTTGATAACACCGGTCTTTCAATAAATTTCTTAAGCATAAAAATTCTCTTTCGCGATAATTGATTTTATTCTTCTGACCTATCCCTGGTCTGTTAAAAATTATGGATCGTTTACAAAGGCATTGCCTTGCGGACACTGTCTGCTGATAGCAATTGCGGATTGATAGCGACACCATCTCTCAGGCGATCCATTCCGGCGAACACGATCTTCTGACCAGATTGCAGCCCTTTGTTGACAAGATAATAAGCAGTGGTCTGCCCACTAATGTTGATAGGTTGACTGGTGACTTTATTAGAATCTCCCAGAATATAGACGTAAACCTTATCCTGCAATTCATAGGTGGATTGCTGTGGAACTGCCAGTGTGCTGCCGCTCGTTTGAGGAATGAGTATCTTGCCTGTGCTACCTGTTCGCAGAAGGCCATCTGCATTAAGGAACACAGCACGAAAGCTGATGGTCCCCATATTCTTGTCGAACTGCCCTTCCATGAGTTCTACCTTTCCTTTAGCAGGATAGACAGATTTGTCGGCCAATTGCAGCTCCACGGCCGGCATGCCCTGTATCTTTTCGGCAATGGTTTTGCCGGTAGACTGGCTGGTGAATTGCAAAAAATCTTTCTCGCTCATGGAGAAATAAGCATACACTTCTTTCACGTCAGAAACGACGGTTAGCGCTTGTGTCTCGCCCTTACCTACAAGGCTGCCTGTTTTGAATGGAATTCTTCCGATGTAACCGCTAACAGGAGCTTTCACTAACGTGTAACCCAGATTGATACCTGCATTGTTGCCGGCTGCCTCTGCTTGTTTTACTTCAGCCTTTGCAGCATCATACGCAGCTTTAGCAGCTTTTAGTTGAACCTCAGATATTACTTTGTTTTCTACAAGAGACTGAAGCCTGCTCACTTCGATAGCAGCCTTTTCAAGATTGGCTTTTGCTGCCAGCACATTAGCCTGTGCATTGTTCACCTGCTCATCGTAAGGGCGGTCATTGATCTTGAAAAGAGGCTGACCTTGCGATACGTAAGATCCTTCTTCCACATAGATCTTATCCAGGTAACCGCTGACCTGCGGGCGAACTTCCACGTTAGTCTTGCCTTCCACTGTTGCGGAAAATTCCTGGAAAGTAACAGCGGAAGTAGTAGTGAGTTGGAGAACAGGAAGTGCTGGCGGCGGCATTGCGACTCCTGCTCCGGGAGCACCTTCCGAGCTATTGCAACTGTACAAAGCCAGTGCTGAAAAAATTGAGGCCAATATTAATATAGGCTTGACTGTTGATTTTGTTAGTTGATTCATGGTAGTTATTGTTTATTCTTAATAATTATTTAACATTGATAGGATATCTAACGCCGTTAGATTATTTTATAAAAAAATGTTCTGTTTAAAGGTTTTTTATAAATGCAGTCACGGTATCATCCATTACTTTTTTATTCATAGTATTAGTTATATCCGAAGTCCGCATGATCATTATCGATATTAACCCGTGTATTACGCTCCAGAACGCATGCGTTTTAAAGCAGGCTTCTTCCGGGTTCGACTTTTTCTTTGTAATTACTTCCTGTATAGCTTCGTAAACAAGGTCATTAAAAGCATTTACTTCAGGTTTCATTTTGCCAGCGCCACAACAAGGCATTCCCAGGCCATACATTAGCTGGTAGTATTCTTTGTTTTTAAATGCGAAGTTCCAGTAGGCATTAGCCAGCGCTTTAATCTGCTCTTCCGGATTATCGTATTTTTTTACGACCGCTTCCAGCTTCTGCTGCAGCAAGCGGAAACCATCCATAGATATCTCGAATAAAATGGCTTCTTTATTTTCAAAGTAATCATACACCACCGGCACGCTATATTCAATTGCATCTGCAATCTTCCGTATAGAAAGCGACTGCCAACCATCCTCTTTTACGATCTTTAAAGAAACTTCCAGTATCTTATTTTTCGTTTCTTCCTTTAGCCGCAACATCCTGTCCTTGCTTCCCATAACCATGAAATTTATTAATGATGTTTAAATTTCCTAACACCGTTAGGCAAAGTTAAAACTATTCTTTTTTCTCCGCCAAAAATATTTTTCCAGATAAGCCATAATAGCATACCTTAATAAGAATTTAATGCTTGTGCCGGTAACTATTTCTATTATTATACCCACTTATAATCGTCTTCCGCTGCTTCAGCAAGCTATTGCTTCTGTAATAAAGCAAACGTATGAGGACTGGGAGCTTATTGTGGCGGATGATGGCTCTACCGATGATACGGCGACCTATCTGCACGGTTTGAAAGACTCACGTATAAAATATCTGGGATTGACACATAGCGGCAATATAGCGCATGTAAGAAATAAAGGAACAGAAGCAGCATCAGGCACTTATCTTATGTTCTTAGATTCAGATGATTGCTGGTACCCCGATAAGCTGGCTATACAACTGCAACGTACGCAGGAAGCGGGGGCTCAGTGGAGCTATACTGCTTATGAACATATTAACGCTTCAGGCGAAACCGTGGCTGCCCGCTCGGGCCGTTCTACAGTGCTTTCAGGAGAGATAACGGCTTCGTTGCTAACAGCGGAAGTAGGTGTTTCCATTTCTTCCCTTCTGGTAAGCAAAAAATTATTTGAGCAAACAGGTAGATTTGATGAATCCCCTTTGCTCAATTTACGTGAAGATTATAATCTTGTTCTACGTTTAAGCCTTAGGGCAACTACATTGGGTATTCCTCCTGTACTGGTACAGGTAAGAGAGCACAGTGGACGCACCACGCATACCTGTACAGATGCCTATGAACGGATGGCTTATGTTTACTCCAAATTTATCCGGCTGACCAACGATAAGAATTTACAAAAGATCGCCCACGCCCGGCGGGCAAAACACTTGATGGCTGCCGCTAAGCTGGCATTCAAACAGAAAAATATCCGGTTGGGCATAAGGTATAGCATAGAAGCTTTAAAGAGGGTGAGCAGTTGAAAGCTAAATAAAATGGATAATAAATAGATAATAAATGGTGATCGATCGATTATCACAGCTAAATAATTGACTGTAACGGCTAAACGATTGATCATAAAGCTAAAATGATAGCTGGCAATAGTTCTTAGATTAACTGTAGTAGTTCGAAAATTCATCCTATTGGCTCTATGATCGATTATAGCAGTTTTATAATTAACCGTAATTGCTAAACAATTGACTGTACCAGTTAAATAATGGGCTATTCATGAGCGTTAAACGACTATAATTGTTTAAGAACTGATCATAGGGGTTTTTGATCTGATTATACAGGCACGTTGATAAAGGCTGAAACATCCTTTTAATTCTTCTAACAATTCATCTATTTTTTCTTCTCTCATGAAAAAACCAAAATCAAATATGAGAACCTCTCAACTAATTGTAGCGGTTGTAGCCGTATTACTCGTTGCAGTGATGGCTTGTCAGAAAGCTGAAGTTGTGCCGTCGCCCGCCTCCTTCACTGTAGTTAATGCAATGCCTGACGTCAACTCCATTATACCGAGATTGGGCAAGGATACATCTGGTAGATATTTCAACATAATGGTACAAGTTGGTTATGGCTCTTCACAATTATATTCTCCGGTGGCAGGAACTAACCCTTTGATAGTAGCACCCAGTACAGATACTAGCTCTAAAGTTTTTAATGGCACCTTTTCATTGGTTTCCGGTGGCATCTATTCTTTTTTCCTTTCAGGTGATGCTACGCATCCTGATACGCTGCTGGTAAAAGATAATATACCCAACTACACGGATAGCTCCGCAGGCATACGTTTCGTCAACCTTACTTCTGGCGGCAAAGCCCTTTCTATTAGTTTTTTAAATGATTTAGCACATACAGAAGTTCCTTCTTTGGTTTATAAGCAGATCACGGATTTTAAGAAATATGATGCCAGCACGAATGTCGGCGGAAGCTATACATTTGAGATCAGGGACCAAGCTACTGGAGATTCACTAACAACCTATACCTGGTATTATCCAGTATTTAAAAATAATACCATCGTTATTGCCGGATCTACAGATCCTACCAGCTCGACACCTTTGAATGTTTTTTCCGTCAATAATTATTAACCCCCTACCTTTTAAGACCCTCTTTCCGGAAGTCCGGACAGGGGGCTTTTGTTATAAATATTTTTTCATTTGCCAAAAGAATATCCTTGTTCTTTCAATTTGGGAAATGCTCTGGAAGGACATTGTTTTTGTGATTTCAGTAATATTTAGGTAGTTAAGCATTACCACGCCTGAACACAAAAACATGAACGATTGCCTTTAGTTTAAAAAAGATTTATCTACTGTGTTCCTGCTATGATGATTATCGAAGTGACAGAAATCACTTGCACCCTGTGCCTATTTGCCTGTCAATCACCTCTTTAATAAGCAAAACGTCCTCGGCGGATGTAACTAGAACGCGTTGGTTTGAAAAACCACAAGTTCGAAGAGACCCGCCGCTACCTGTAGCTCTATACATGTTTTGCCTGCCCATTTTTCCCCTCTAAAGGGCGTGATGCAAACAATATCTTGTATTTTTCTTAAACACATTAATTCTATTACAAGAATTAATTTTCCCAATAGAAATAATAATGATCGTTGTCTTGTCTTCTGACAGACAACCATTTGCCTAAAATGGTATCCTAACGTTTGCAAACGGTTAACTACCGGTTATTTCCTGGCTCTATATGTATATTGTCAGATGGCCGGAAGACAGAATTTTAGTGATGAACACAAGCTGTACTACGTGACCTTTACCTGCTACGACTGGTTGCCATTAATTAAATTGACCGATGGCTATGATATTGTTTACGAGTGGTTTAGGCGAATTAAGGCAAAATATAATATTCAGGTTGCCAGCTATGTTATCATGCCTAATCATATTCATTGTATCCTGAACTTTCCTGAGAAGGGCTTTTCATTGAATACTATTATTAAACAGGGAAAGATCTTTATGGCAAGGAAAATACTAGATCGTTTGAAAGCTTCTGGTCAGTGGGATGTGTTAACCCAATTGAGCGCCGGCGTTGCGACTAACAGGCAGGAAAGAGGGCAGAAATATTGTGTGTTCAACAGGAGCTTTGATGCGAAGGCTATTTTGAGTCGGAAGTTTTTGGAGCAGAAGGTCAATTATATTCACCTAAATCCGGTGAGAGGTAATTATAATTTAGTCGAAGACTGGCGCGACTATCCGCACAGTAGCGCAGGGTTTTATGAGTTTGGTAATAGTATTTATTTTAATCCTGTGCATTTTTCTGATCTGGAATAAAATGTCGGGATATATCACGATCTTCGGCATAAAGTGTTTCGATTGTTGGTTCGGCCATATGCGGCTCGAACTTTAGATATAACCCATTTCTGTGTTTTAAAAATTGCTCTAATGTATAAGAAAGTATCCCTGTCCTTCTTTCTGGCATGTTACTTTGCCGTTTGTCGCATATCAGCTCAGACTATTGACTCTGTTGCCAATAAAAATATCCAGATATGGACAAAATATGAGAACAGGAGGACCGCCTCCTTGTTCCTTAATCTCGATAAAGCCTGGTATGCTCCCAACGAGACCATTTTATTCATGGGTTACCTGGTCGATCCGGGCGGCGATACAGCGTTGCATCATACGCTGCATGTCTGCCTGATCGATCTCGCCCTAAAAAATGTCGTGGCTGCTGACCGTTTTTTAATGGACAATCGTTTCAGCACCGGTTCCCTGTCTATTCCCTTTAATGTGAATTCTGGCAGTTACCTGTTGGTAGCATACACTAATATCATGAAAGACGGCCGGCCTGAGCATTTTTTTCGTAAACAGATTTATATAAAGACAGGCGTTAAATCCACATTTGAACAGCATGTCTCTCTGGCTGATGACCACCGGGTAACTGCGGATAGTATTGGTGTGAATTTGCGGGTAACAACTAGTTATGGAGGATTGGCGTCGGGAGGGATGATTCATTATAGCCTTTCCGGGAGCGGCAAAGTGTTGCATTCGGGACTTAAGCGGATCGATAATTTTGGAGAAGCTCATCTTGTGTTGCCTGCACGTGATACACTTGAGAACAATCTAATTCTATATACAACAATCAAGAGAGATAGCGCTGAGCAATCTTTCTGGGCGCCGCTTGTTCTCAGGCCTCACCAGATAATGGTACATTTCTATCCTGAAGGAGGTAGTTTGGTTGCTGGTCATCCTGTCCGCCTGGGCATCGACATCCGTAGTAAAAGTGGACGAGGCCTTTCCACCAGGGGCGTGTTGACGGAAGATGGCAAGGATATAGCGGAATTTACTACGGATAAGTTCGGATTAGGTATCGTTTCCTGTACGGTGCAGTCAGGTAAGCAGTATTATGTTCGGCTCAGTGATTTGCCTGCAGATAGCTATGTCTGCAATAAGTTCCCTGCTATTTTATCAGAAGGATTTACAGTGCAGGTAGAGCGGGGTGTAGTACGCGATTCTCTTAGAGTAAATATACAGGCGCCACGCGACTACATGAGTTGTGTAGTTATGTTATATACGAAGCAGGATATTCTGTTTTCCGGCAGAATTTGGCTTCAACATGATAAGGGGGTCTTTACGCTTCCCACCGGAAATTGGGCCAAAGGCGGTGTCGCACATTTGGCCTTGTTTAATGAAGAGGGAGCGCCATTGGCTGAAAGAGCTGTCTATATTTCTCCGTCTCGCGTTCATGTGAATCTTCAACCGGACTCTGCCGTGTATAGCCGCCGGTCTAAGGTGAATATACATGTTAAGCTGACCGATGATTATGGGAGAGGAGTTCCGGGCTTATTCTCTATAGCTTCTGTCATGTCTACAAAGCTGAGATCGGACAATGATGATATTGCCCGGTTTGCAAATTTCGAGCAGTATTTGCCGGTTGATCATGAACCATTACCTCCTATGTTTTATTTCAGTGAGGACAATTCTATCGAAAAAATTCTGTTGACACGCTTCACTCATAGTGATTGGCAGTTGATCCAAAAGGACACCTCTTTAACTACGGTGCATCGTAATGAAGATTTTGGGCATGTTCTGTATTTAGGTAAAAAGGTAAAAAGGCCATTGGATATGATCCTACAGAATTCTTCCCTATATAGCTTTTCTACAGATTCTACTGGTCATTTTGAATTGCCTTATGAAAAGGTTATTGCTCTGAAAAGTAAAGATCCGGTGGTTATTGTGATGAATAAAAAACATAAGCAGGATGACTATGGGATTTATTTGGAAAATAATTACGATACAGTCAATCATGAAGTAGCTCTTGATTATTATAGTCCTCAATATCTATATCAGGACACTACGACCAGAGAGGAGAGCGAAAACGACAATAATAACAACAGAGAACCTTTTAGTTTATTTAAACGCCTGCAGGCGGTTGTGGTAAAACCTAAAGGCGAAGATGATTGGGATCCGCCTATAGGACATGGCCCTTGTATGGATTATGTTTGTATTCATGGCGTTATAAATTGTGGGTTTGCTGCTCATGGCGGTGCGAATCTCCGTCCTGGTTCTGATAAACCTATCGTAGGTAATGAATACCGGCGGAGAGCTTATGATCCTGCTACCGGAGGGCTTACAGGACCCTTTACGGCTCCTTTTATATACAGGAGCTGTTTGTCTTGTAAAGGATGTTCAGTTGATGCACCATGCGTTTTTCTGGGCACCGTTAAGGCAATACACGTGGACGAACCATTGTATAAAGCTGATTCTACCAATTTTACTGATTCTCTGCCAGCTACTTCTACCACTTTGTTTTGGCAGCAATTCATCACGAATGAGAAAGGTGAAGCTACCTTTAGCTTTTATACGAACGATTTAAAAGGTGTATTCACTAATGTATTGCAGGGTATTTCTGAAAACGGAGC
>Ga0207017_1109_pt2 | contig 12366 bp, 11 predicted proteins | sample Alteio_BWMinCont_51_FD_153472 | JGI IMG/M metagenome (GOLD analysis project Ga0207017, IMG submission 153472) | Enriched cells from forest soil in Barre Woods Harvard Forest LTER site, Petersham, Massachusetts, United States -... | ecosystem: Environmental > Terrestrial > Soil > Temperate forest >...
TCGCTGCCACCCAGCTTGCAGCAGATTATCCCGGGCTTGTCTGGGCTACAGGCCTATGGTTTGGGAGTGCCGCAGGATTTGATTCAGGGGATTGGCAATCCGAATGACACGTTCACGAATAAGCCTCTGGGAGTTTATTTCCAGGACTCGTGGCAGGCGTCGCCCACGCTTACGTTGAACCTGGGCGTGCGCTATGACGTAGAGTTTCCGCCGCAGTTTGCGCCACCGAATCCGCTGGCGGAGGCAGCTTACAACTCGCTGGGGCTGCAGAAGGGCATTCATACCGATTACAACAACGTGCAGCCGCGAATCGGAATGGCCTGGGATCCGAAGGGGAACGGCAAATCGGTGCTGCGCGCGTCGTATGGCATGTTCTACGATCATCCCTTGCTGGGACTTTATTTTTTGGGTGATGCTTCGGACGGCTCGAAGAGCGGACAGTTGCTGTTTCCCGGCGGAAGCCCGTGCAATCCGGGAGTCGTGCCGGGCGCAGGCAGCTTGAACGGAACCAACATTTTTCAGGGCATTTTGAATTCGCCGGACTGCCTGCCCACCGTTCCCGGGTATCAGGCGGGAGGGCAGCGATTTAATCCCGCGCCTTTCACGGGAAATTCTCCGGCCAATCCATTTCTCTTCGTGAACCAGAACTATTTGAATCCCTCGACATTTTTCCCGTTGGCGTTTCAGCCGTTCGGGTATCCGCAGTCCAAGAATTTTGTTTACGCTTACTCGGAACAGGCGAATTTGACCTTCGAGCAGGATTTGGGCGGAGGTTACGCGCTGAGCCTGGCCTATAACTTCAACGGCGGACGGCACCTGAACCGGCCGATCAATGCCAACACCGTGCGGGGAGACTTGCTGGTGAAAAACTGGCAGACGGCTTTGAGCGATCCCACTTCGAACGCGGCGGCGGGTCCGCTGAGTGTCGGCGCGGGGCCGGCACCTTGCGGGGTCAATCCCAGTGGGGCGCCGTGGGTTTCGCCGGCGCTGGTGAATTTCTTTCGGCCCTCGGGTTTGAATCCCGCGATTGCAGGCGCGTTGCTCACCGTGCCGGCGGCGGCTCCTTGCGTGGGATTGGCGCAGCAGATTCTACAGGCCGAAGGGCTCAACGCCAGTTGCAATCCCGCCACGCTGGCAAACTGCGTTCCCTTCGGCGATATGGATGCCAACTATTCCAACGGCAGCTCGATTTATAACGGCTTCACCGCGAATTTGCGCAAGCGCTTTCGCAAGCACTACGAGTTTCTGGCGTCCTACAGTTTTTCGCACGCGATCGACGACTCGACCGACTTACAATCGCCGCTGGCCCCGCAGGACAGCTACTTCCCTCAACTGGAGCGCGCCAACTCATTGTTTGATCAGCGTCACCGGTTTGTATTCAGCGGGGTATACCAGTCGGGAAAGCTGGGCGACGGGTTTGCCAGGAGGTTCTTCAGCAACTGGACGCTGGCGCCGATTGTCGAGGTCGCGTCCGGGCGTCCATTCCTGGTGGTTACGGGCGACAACACGAACTTTCAGTTCGCACCCACGGCGGCGCGCCCGAACGTGGTGACTGCGTCTGCCGCGGGGGACGGCTGCGGTCCGGTGGTGGCGTCCAGGTTCTCGCCGACCGGGTTCTTGCAGGAGCCCTGCTTTACGGCAACCTCCAACACCACGCTGCTCTCACTCGATGGCAATCTGGCTCGCGACGCCGGGGTGCAACCGTGGACGGTGTTCAACGATCTTCGCGTGGCTCGCCGCATTTACTTTGGCGAACGCATGAATCTGGACCTGATCGCCGATGTGTTCAATATCGCGAACAAATTTAACGTGGCTGGCGTGAACCAGCTATGGACGAATGCTGGACAGCCGACGGCGGCTTATGATCCCAGGCAGTTCCAGTTCGCGATGAAAGTGAATTGGTAGGAAGGCAGCAGTTAGCGGTTGGCAATCAGCACTCAGTGGTCGGTGGTTTGACTGAATGCTGAATGATGATCTGTGATTTGCTACACGCTTTTCGTCTTTCCATTCTTCGCGATTGCCAGGAGTTGTTCCTGAATGCCACAACCGAATGCCCCGAGTGCGCGGACGCGACTGGTCCGCGAAGCTGGTCGTGCGGTTTACGATCGTGCCGCTGCCTACAAGATTCTGGACGAAGGCTTCATCTGCCACGTGGGATTTGTGGTGGAGGGCCAGCCCTTCGTAATTCCCACCGGCTATGGGAGAGTGGGTGACAGCCTGTATATTCACGGCTCGGCCGCCAGCCGCATGCTGCGCCGCGTGGATGAAGGTGTGGCGGTCTGCGTCACGGTTACGCTGCTGGATGGGCTGGTGCTGGCGCGCTCGATTTTCAATCACTCAATGAATTACCGGTCGGTTGTGATCCTGGGAACGGCGATTGCGGTGACCGACGCGAATGAGAAACTGGAAGCGTTGCGTCTTTTGTCCGAGCACATCCTGCCAGGGCGGTGGGCGGAATCGCGTCAGCCCAATGAGAAGGAACTTAGAGCGACCCTGGTGATGCGGCTGCCGATTGAGGAGTTTTCGGCGAAGGTGAGGCAGGGCCCTCCGATTGATGATGAAGAGGATTACGCATTTTCTACCTGGGCGGGGGTGATCCCACTAACCCTTGTGGCAGGGGAGCCGATTGATGACGCGCGACTTATGCCCGGGATTAAGGCGCCAGAATACGCGCTAGGCTACAGTCGCAAACGCTAAGCTCTGAGCGCTGGATGTGGCATGGCAGGCGGTGTGATTCCCATTCTTGGGGCAAAACAGATTTGATTGCATCGGTAGATCTGATATTCTTTACTGTAAGGACATCAAGTAAAGATGAAGAATTCGAGCACCATTAGCAGCAAGGGCCAGGTGACCGTACCACAGGAGATCCGCAATCGCATCGGCCTCTCCGCCGGCGATCGGGTGGAGTTCGTGGTGGAGAACGGCCAAACCCTAATCCGCCCACTTCGCAGCGAGACCAATCCTTTTGAGAAATACAACGGGGTGTTGAAATCCTTTCGCAGCCGGAAGGAGATTAATGCCTGGATCAGTGAGATGCGTGATGAGGAGAAGCACCACGATTGAGAACGGCACTGGATACGAACGTTCTGTCCGCGCTGTGGTCCGGCGAGCCGTCCGCGCGAGATATCCAGTCGGCATTGTTTAAGGCGCGAGGGGAGGGTGGCCTGGTCATTTGCGCACCTGTTTACTGCGAGCTCCTCGCGTATCCATCGGCGACTCAGGGTTTTGTTCAGGAGTTTCTGGGCGAGACTGGCATCTTTGTGGACTTCCTCCTTGATGAGCAGGTCTGGCAAAGGGCGGCCCATGCGTTTGTTGGTTATGCTCAACGGCGCCGCCGCTCGCGAGGCGGATCGCCCAAGCGGATGTTAGTTGATTTTGTGATAGCCGCCCATGCCCTGCTGCGCGCCGATCGCCTTATGACGCTGGACGCGTCCCGCTACCGGCAGGACTTTCACAGGCTGCACGTCGTCTAGTTTCGGAGGGCCGAAATAAGTGCAAAGAGCGAAAGAGTCTCCGGCTGCTTAATGGAAGATGCGTCCTCTCCGAACGAACGGTTAGAATCAAAAAATACCTTCCATGCGCAAGGTCTTCCATTTCGCCTCTCCGTCCGGCCAGTATGTGGCCGATGCCGCCGTACTCTGCTGCTTCGATCACCGTATCGGTACGGTGGTGCGAGAGTTCCTGAAGAAGCAGGGCATCGAGCGGCGGGACATGATCATCGTCGCCGGAGGAGCTAAGACGCTGGCCTCGCCGCGTAACGACTTCGAACAGGACTTCATCCTGGAGCAGGTCCGCATGTCCATCCGACTGCACCAAACCAAACGTGTCATCGTAATGAGCCACTCCGATTGCGCCACTTACGGCGGCCTGGCTCATTTCAAGGGAGACACCGAGGCCGAGGCCAACCATCACCGCGGCGAGCTTCTACGAGCCAGAGAGCTTCTCACCACAACCTTCACAAAGATCTCGGTCGAGCCCTACTTTGTGAAGTTCGATGGGATCTGGCAGGTGTATGAAGCGGTTCCATTGGAATCTGAAGCCTAGGGTGCCGATACGATTCGCAAGAATGCATCCGGGCTTGGCCTGCTAGGGAATCAATAAAAGCTTGCCCGTGGTCTTACGGCTTTCCAGATCACGGTGGGCCTGGGCCGCATCGGCCAGCGGATATGTGTGTTCGGTTCGCAGTTTGAGTTTGCCATCAGCGATCATCTTGAAGACAGCGCTCGAGCGCGACCTTAGCTCCTCCGTCGTGGCAATGTAATGAAACAACGTGGGACGGGTGACGTAGAGCGAACCCTTGGATGAGAGTTGAACCAGATCGAACGGAGGCACGGCTCCGCTGGACCCGCCGAATAGAACCATCATTCCGCGCGGCCGCAGCACGTTCAAACCTTTCTCGAAAGTCGTCTTGCCCACGCCATCGTAGACTACGTCCACGCCTTTGCCGCCGGTCAGGCTCTTGGTCTCCGTCTCGAAGTCTGTCTGGGTATACAGGATTACCTCGTCAGCCCCGGCATCCCGCGCAATCGCGGCCTTTTCGTCGGTTGAGACTGTAGCAATCACGCGGACCCCAAGGTTGTGCGCCATCTGCACCAGCAGAGATCCCACGCCGCCCGCCGCCGCATGCACCAGAGCGGTTTGGCCGTGGCGGAGAGGAAAGGTGTCATGACTCAGGTAGTGCGCGGTCATGCCTTGCAGCATGGCGGAGGCCGCTTGCTGATCGCTCACGCCTTGCGGAATTGGAACCAATCGCTCTGCCGATACCGCTGCGTCCTCGGCGTAGGAGCCGAGAACGCCCGTCCAGGCGACGCGGTCTCCGGGCTTTACCGATTTCACTTCCGGGCCCACGGAGGTAACCGTACCCGCGCCCTCTTGTCCCAGCACAAACGGCAGCGGCACCTTGTATCGGCCTTCGCGCTGATACACGTCAATGAAATTCACGCCCGATGCGGCGATCTTCACTAAGGCTTCATTGGGCTTCGGCTGCGGAGCTGGCAAGTCGACCAATTGCAAAACTTCCGGTCCGCCGGTTTGCTTTACCTGGATGGCTTTCATCTTTGGTTTCGATTCTCACAGGCTTGCGGGAGATTCACCAGGAGGCGCTGAGGCCGTGTCGCTTCGGATAGAGAGATCTGGGACGGGTCACCCCCCCCGAAACATTCTTGCAGAGGTTAGCATCGCTGAAGTAACATCCCGAGCCTGTCCCTAAAGTAACCGGGAACAACCGACTTGCGGATTGACCCATCAAAATGTGGGGCGTAGCATGAAAGGGTCTTTTGAGAGCACGGGAGATCGCGGTAAGTTATAGATAAACATGAGGATTCGAGAACTCTATCTTCTGATCGTGGCAGTGGTCGCCCTAGGCGGCACGGCCTGTCAGACGTCGCAGCGACCGGCGACTTTGTTGCCGCAGAAAAACTCCACGGCGCCAGCTTTGTCGGCGACGACCGCTCCTGTTCCCCGGTCCACGGAAGCTGCTAAGACCGCTCCCGCAGCCAAAAACCAGAGTGAGGTTAAACCTGATCCGGTTGCCGAGTTGATTGCGCAAGTCGAAAAGGAATACGGGATTGGTCAGGATAACTATCACGCCGGGCATCTCGAGGCTGCCAAAGAGAATTTCGATCATGCGTTCAATTTGTTGTTGGAGAGCCCATTGGATGTGCGCTCCGACGAGCGGCTCCAGCATGAATTTGATCGCGTCCTGGATGGAGTGAACGGCCTCGAATTGCAAGCTTTGCAAGAGGGCGATGGTTTTGCCCAGCAAAAGTCGGAACCGGCGCCCATTGATGAGGCGAACGAGGCTGCGGTCCCGGTCGATCCCAATGTCAAGGCGAAGGCCGAGGCCGAAGTGGCGGCTACGCACTCCGATCTTCCCCTGATGATGACCGACCCGGTGGCCGGCTACATCTATTACTTCTCGACTCGCGGGCGTGGGACTCTGGAACGCGCGCTGGCTCGCAGCGGACTTTATCACGACATGATTCAGCGGGTGCTGAAGGAGGAAGGCGTTCCTCAGGATCTGATTTACCTGGCGCAAGCTGAATCGGGTTTCCATCCGCTGGCGCTTTCCCGGGCTGGAGCTCGAGGCATGTGGCAATTCATGGCCAGCCGGGCCAAGGGTTATGGACTGGAGCGCGACTGGTGGGTGGACGAACGCCAGGATCCTGAAAAGTCCACTCGAGCCGCGGCCCATCACCTGAAGGATCTCTACAACGAGTTTGGCGACTGGTATTTAGCCATGGCCGCGTACAACTCGGGTCCCGGCACGGTGCAGAACGCGGTCAAGCGAACGGGTTACGCGGATTACTGGCAGCTCTACAAGCGAAACGTATTGCCCAAGGAAACGCGGAACTATGTGCCCATCATCCTCGCCGTAACCATTATGGCCAAGAACCCAGGACAATATGGGTTAGACAAGGTGGTTACGGAGAAGCCGACACCCTACGATGCGGTTAACATCGACTACCCGGTCGATCTCCGCCTGGTGGCGGAATGTGTGGACGTTTCGGCTAGCACGTTGCAGGATCTGAACCCCAGCTTGTTGCGCTTGACCACACCCAAGGATCGGGAGTTTGAGCTGCATCTGCCCGCGGGCACGAAGGATCGTTATCTCAGTGCGATTACCGCCATTCCGCCTGATATGCGGGTGTGGTGGCGCTATCACAAAGTTGCCCCAGGCGATACCTTGGCCTCGGTGGCCAGGGCTTTTCACACCAGCCCGCAAGCTATCGTTCAGGCGAATAACCTGGACGGAGTTGAGAACCTGCCGGCTGAAGCGCAACTCATCATCCCGGTTGCTCCGGGCAAACACCCTGCGGACGAAGGGGCGAGCTATTCGCGCCGGGCGACCAGCTACAAGGTTCGTAAGGGGGACACAGTTCAGACGGTGGCCGACAATTTTGGCGTTCCTCCTGCCATGGTTCGCCGTTGGAACCACCTGAAGGGGGACAGCGTAAGAGGGCGTCGGGTCTTATACGTACATTTGCCGGTGGCGCCGGACGCCAGTGAAAGCCAGCAAGCGGCGTCAGCTAACCCTCATTCGCATAAGAGGTTGCAGGCTAAATCCGCGGAGTCGATCGTGCATCATAAAGTGCAGCGCGGAGAAACCCTCTCGTCGATTGCCAAGTCCCACAATACGACGGTCGACGCGCTGAAGGAAACCAATGGAAATCTAGCCACCTTGCGGCCGGGGATGATTTTAGTCATCGCCACTCCCGGTCGATAGCGTCCTCGCTACCCAGACTTTTCGAAACCAGCGTCATCCGTCAAAATCCACAGCCGCAGTTTTGCAAGCCAGAATAAAAACAGCAAATCAATTCGGTGTAATATGCATTGGTGAGGTGGGCGGCAACCGGTTTTCGGTCACTGCCCGCGAAAAACTACTGTGCTATAATCGCGACCCGTTCAGTCGGGCAAGGGAATTTTTCAGTAGTCTTTTTAAGTTCTTGACGCATTCAGTTGGAGTGGAGCAACCGGCGAGGAGTGCAGCCGGAAATTTCAGGAGGAGCCATGAACGTAAACGAAACCCTCTATCTACGAGATGACGAAATAGACGAGTTTGGCGACAGCGGCGCCTACGGCGAATCGCTGGAAGAGGATTACGAAGAAGAAGAGGAAGAAGAAGAAGCGGAACTGCCGGGCGTAACCGATTCCGAGACAGGAACCGGGATGCCAGCGCCCCCGCCCGCGATGCCAACCGGAGGCGGCGGTGGAGGGTCTTCCAAACCTCCTGCCCGGAAAACGGCTCCGAAAAAGAAGGCGAAGAAAGCGGCGCCTAAGAAGGCAGCCAAGAAGAAGCCCGCGCGCAAAGCCGCGAAAAAGAAGTCCGCAAAGAAGAAATCTGCAAAGCGAAAACCGGCGAAGAAGGCCAAGAAGAAGGCTGGCAAGAAGTCCTCACGCCGACGTCGCTAATCAGGATTAAAGACGCCCGCTCCTCTGGTTGACCCGTTCAACCTGGTGTCATTCAGAGGAGCGAAAGCGTCTGGGAATCTAGGCTGCGGCTGGCCATACCATAACCAAAATTTCTTCACTTTGTCCGCTGACGCATATGCTGGCGGCGAGGGACACCTCCATTCAAGCGGACTCGAGTTGGCTGCTGCGCGATGGCCGGATGGCGGACATGCGCGAGATGGCCGCGACCATCAGGCTCGATAGCAGTTGCATCGTCGCCACATCGCGGTTATCGAAAGCGTGAGGAGCGCCGGATAGAACCTCGAATACGCCCAGGGTTTTGCGGAAGTGGCGCAGCGGCGCGGCCAGAATCGAGCGTGCGCCCAAACGGCGGCAACTGGCCAGATCGACCAGCGGGCTTCGCTCGGCGTCGTGGCACAGCACGATCTCGCCCGTACGAACACAGTCGGCGGAAATTCCAGAGTCTGTCTGCAGACGCACTCCGAGATCGGGCGCGGTTCGACCGGTGCGGGCGCGGCAGATGATTTCGCTTCCCTGGCGCAAGGCGATGGCGGCGCCGCTGGCTCCGGTCAAAGCCTGGGCCCTTTCTGCAATGACGCTGATCGCGGGCTCCAGATCCATCTCTCCGGGATGAATATCCAGTTCGTTGCTGGAAATGTGCGAGCCTACGGATCGAGCATGGCTTCGCGAAGGCGCGAGGGTCGCGAACGAAGCGGGAATACGATTTTCTGAAGTAGCTGCGGGTACGGTGCGGAGCAACTCACGCACCAACCGGTCCAATTCGGCGTCCTCGATCAAATGAGCAGTCTGCTGCCCCCGCAAAGAACCTCCCAGTACTCGCGACAAGCTCATCACAGCCCGAGAGCCGCACGCCAGGCAGTATGGAGTGTTGTTCTTGCTGATCAACTCACATGCAACGCAGAACACGGCGGTCGGCAAAGTGAGAAAGGTGATGTCCTGCCCGGTAAGCTTTTCGGCCATCTTTTGGGATTTCCTCTGGCGAGTTTCTTTTTTCAGCGAACGAATGAAGAAAAGTAAATGGCAGCGGTGGCGGGCAGAAGTAACAGCGCTGGTTCCGGGCTGTGGATAAAACTCTTTGGCCCTGAATTGTGAAACATTTTTGCATCGTCACGAAGAGGCGAAGGGAAAAGGGAAGAATAAAACCAAGCACCATCTGATTAGAAACAGGCTCACATTGCCCGCGCTGCCACCAATTCAGAACCCTGCTCGGCCATGGGGATCAGCTCAACCTTTTGAGCCGAGGCACGATGCAACGCGTCTGCCAATGCAATCGGGAATATAGAAGTGAGCAGGTTGATGTCGAACTGCAATTCACGATCATTGTAGAGGCGATAGATGGTCATCGAGCCGCAGCGGCCATTTCTGGTAGTTACGAGGTCCAGAGTCAGCGACCAGGCGCCGGTCGATTCGCGGGCCAAATTGATACCCGGCTTGGTCCAACGTAGGCAAGGAATTTCTCCCCAGCGGGAAATGAGATTCAACCCGTGGATGATGGGAACTTGGGCGGATTGGGAGTCCAGCCTCAAGTCGAAAGCATCGAAGTCATTGCCGGTGAGTGCAGCCACCAGAATGCGACAGAGCTGTGCATAGTCGCTAGTGACCTTCAACTCTTCTGTAGCCCTGCGGATGGCGAGGTTATTTATAAGAGCCTGACGCTCGATAGTACGGAGGGCCACACGCCGCAGTTCGCCGAACTCCAGATAGCCAAGATGCTGTACGCCAATCCAGATTCCGGTGCCTAGCACAGCCAGAACCAGGCCCAGCATGTCGCCGGTCGGCCATAGCAGAAAAAGGCTGAGCAGAGCGAATAGCGCAGAGACCGCGTAAAGCGTAATCACAACCTGCCGTTGAGAAAGGCCGCGCTGCAGAAGTTTGTGATGAATGTGCTCACGGTCTGCGGTGAAAACGGGACGTCCACTAATGAGGCGGCGGACTACAGAAAGAGCGGTTTCCAGGATGGGCAGACCGAAGGAAACGACGGGAATCGCGACTGCAATAATAGTGGGGGCTTTCTGAGCGCCCTGGAGAGCGAGCGCGCTCAACATAAATCCGATGAATAGACTTCCGCAATCTCCCAGAAAAATTGTCGCAGGGCTGAAATTAAAGCGGAGAAATCCCAGGACCGAGCCCGCCAGCGCCAGGGCCATGAGCGAAACCAGAGCCGAACCTGAGACTAAGGCTACGGCGAATACCACCATGGTAGAAAACAAGGCGGAGCCGGCCGCCAACCCGTCCAAACCGTCAATGAGGTTGAAGGCGTTGGTTATGGCAAGCACCCAGAGCACGGTAAGTGGGAGACCTAAAAACCAGGATAAGTGGCGAACCCCAAAAAATACCGGCAGATCAAGAATACGAAGGCCGCCGGCGAATAACATGGCACCCGCCACCGCCTGAACGGCAACCTTCACATAGGGGCTGACGGAATAAACGTCGTCATAAACGCCGAGCGCGAAAATGAGGCATCCAGGCAGCAGAATGGTGAGCAGGGTTCTGAAAGAGAGGCCGAAAATCGCAGTGTGATGGCGACCGGCGGCCAATGCGACTGCAAACGTCAGAAGAAACGAGAGAAAAATCGCAACCCCGCCGAATCGCGGCAAGGGACGGCTGTGCAGATGGCGATCCAGAGCCGGGGCTGCTACCCATCCGTGCGCGGTTGCCAGATCACGCACGCACTTGGTCAAAACAAACGAAATCAGCAGCGACCCTGCGAACGTCCCGAGGTAGAAAAGTATCAACGAACTCCTCTATCGTAGCGAAGCGCAGGCAGCCCGAGAATTCTGCTGCGCCTTCCTCGACCTGCGATTTCTTCCCTAAGAGTACACATTTGTCTTCCCTGGGGTCTGTTGCGATAACCTTCTTAGATCTGCTACACAGATGCCCTCGTGCCGGGGGAACCACGCTTATGGCGGCTCGAATCGGCATGGCAGAAGCCATGCTTCCCCCCAAAAGACCCTGTAGTACCAGTTCTAATTCAATCAAATGCTACAACCGTCAACTCCGCGCCGCTATTCTCTGTCTTGGTACCTGGGCCGGCAGAAGTTGATTGGTGACTGCGTCGACTGATGCTGGATGTTTGCGATCTGAGCACAGGGCCAAGGCCATAGCTCCATTGCGCGTATATGCTGTGCTAGACTTCTTGCAAAAATGGTGACAGCTTTTTGTACATCGTTTACTCGATGGAGTTCGCCCAAGTTCATCTGGATCTTCTTGCTTCTATGGATGGCGGCGGCCCCAACCGCGCAGACCATGCAGTTGGGCGAACCCGCAGGGTCTTCTTCACTCAGACTTGGAGCGGGAGATCTGATCGAAATTGGCGTGTACAACGTTCCGGAACTCACGACCAAGACTCGAGTCAGCAGCAAAGGCGAAATTTACCTGCCACTGATCGACTACGTCCGCGTCGCAGGGCTGACGGCGGAAGAAGCTGAGGGCCTGATCCAGAAGCGGCTTTCTGACGGCGGCTTCGTGAAAAACCCCCACGTCAGTCTGTTTGTGAACCAGTACGCATCGCAAGGCGCGAGCGTATTGGGCGAAGTAGCGAAGCCGGGAGTATATCCAATACCGGGGCAACAGCGGCTGTTCGATGTGATTTCAGCCGCCGGTGGGTTCACCGATAAGGCCGGCCGAAGCATTACGGTTTCGCATCGCGATCAACCTGACAAACCGATCACTCTCCCACTGTCGCGCAATGTGGCGGACAATCCGGAGAGCGACATTGCCATCCTGCCCGGGGACACGATTATTGTTCGCAAAGCAGACCTGGTTTACGTTGTGGGCGATGTAGGGAGACCCAGTGGATTTCTCATGGACAGCGGCCATGTTACGGTGCTGCAAGCCATCGCTCTAGCGGGCGGCACGACGCGCACTGCGAATCTGGGCGGCGCCAGAATTATTCACCGGGGGTCCGGGGGACTAAGCGAAATTCCCGTCGAACTGAAAAAGATTCTCAGGGCGAAAGCGCCGGACGTGACGATGCAGGCGGACGATATCCTTTTTGTTCCAACCAGCGCGACCAAAATTTTTGCTGGACGAGCAATGGAGGCAGCGATGCAAGCCGCCAGCGCAGCCAGTATCGTCGCCATCCCATAGCCGATGTAGAACTCGCCCGTACGTTCCTCCGCATGCCAAATCGCTAAGCTGCGGCTGCCGCGACACGTTCACCATTCCCCAATAAATCCTGCAACACGTAGAGATATACCTTGGCGGTGCCGTGACGAGAAAAATTGCGGACAATATGTTGGCGGCCACTGCGGCCCAGCGATTCGCGCAACGCCGGATCAGCCGCCAGGCGGATGACTGCCTCCGCCAGCGCGACGGGATCTTCCGGTTGGATGTAAATCCCGGCATTGGCTTGCTCCATAACTTTGCGCGCATGACCGTCCACGCCGAGAATCACGGGACGTCCGCACGACATAAACTCCAGCATTTTCGTGG
>Ga0207017_1113_pt1 | contig 12326 bp, 8 predicted proteins | sample Alteio_BWMinCont_51_FD_153472 | JGI IMG/M metagenome (GOLD analysis project Ga0207017, IMG submission 153472) | Enriched cells from forest soil in Barre Woods Harvard Forest LTER site, Petersham, Massachusetts, United States -... | ecosystem: Environmental > Terrestrial > Soil > Temperate forest >...
AGTTCCGCTCCTTTTAAAGGCACTATGCTGCCTACATAAGCGCGGGTAAATACCGCATCTATATGGCGTTCTTCAGCTTCGCGTTTAAAATAATGCTTAAGCCGGCGGGCATCTTTACCTTCCTTACTAAACCAGGTGGTGGGTGACATTACGTAAACCTTGCTTTTAGTGTAAACATCGGGGTACTCTTTTTGTGGATCAAAACTGTCGCGTTTCGAGTTTATATTAACCTCCCGCAGCGCGATGGTCTGGGTGGTTAAAACAATTTTCTTTGCGACCATATCAACAACATACAATGTATCCGACACGTAACCCGGAGAATTAAAGATGAGTACATGGCCCGCTTCGGTTCTTATCTGGAAATTCCCCTGCTTATCGGTTAGTGTGTATTGCTTACTTGTATTATCCCTTACAAAAACATCAGGCATGCGGTTATTGGTACCGCTTTCGAAAACAGTGCCTTTTAAAAAGCCCTGCGCGTTTACAATGCCGGTAATTAAACATAAGAGAAAGAATAAAAAGTACTTTTTTTGCATAACAGGTGAATTATACTGTGAATAACCTTTTTTAGTACTTATGGTTTTAGTTTTAACATTTTATGTTAGTGAGTAGTGAGTAGTCAATATACCTACTCACTACTCACTACTCACTACTCACCACTCACTACTCACCACTCACTACTCACCACTCACTTCTTAACCCAAACATTATTATCCGGGTTGTAATCCGGTAATACTTTATCAGGATCGTAGGTTACTGATTGTATTTCTTCGGTTGATGGATATTTGAATGTCCATGAACTGTTACGTTCCCAAATTTCAACCGGAAGTTTTACACGATCTGTTTTACCGCTTACGGTTTTAATTTCAAGTATTACAGGCATAGCCATTTTTTCCAGGTTGTCAATAGTGATTAACGCGCCTTTTGTAGGGTCATCGTTCAAATATTTTACATCACGTACGGCAACATCAAGGCGCCAATCGTTTTGGAACCAGCCGCGCCAAAACCATTGCAGGTTTTCGCCGGCAGCGTTTTCCATGGTGCGGAAAAAGTCATCCGGTGCCGGATGTTTATAGGCCCATTTTTCAATATAAGTCCTGAAAGCAAAATCAAAGCGCTCAGGGCCTAATATTTGTTCACGCAACAGTACAAGACCTGCGCTTGGTTTTGAATATAAAAGGGTGCCATTATTTCTTTCTTTGAGATTTGCCGGCTGGCTCAATATCGGCTCTAAGCCGGGGCGCGTAAAGCCTAAGGCGCCACGGTGCATATCAAGGGCGCCGGGCCTGGTATTTTTATATTCCCCGTTATTAAAATCAGCTGTAGATAAAGTATTGATGAATGTATTAAAACCTTCATCCATCCAGCCATATAAACGTTCGTTCGAACCCACGATCATTGGGAACCAGGTGTGGCCGAACTCGTGGTCGTTAACGCCCCACAGGCCCCTGCCTTTTGATTTGTACCCGCAAAATACGATACCAGGATATTCCATACCGCCCACAATACCAGCTACGGCTGTTGCCTGTGGATATGGAAATTCGAACCATTTTTTTGAGTTATACTCGATTGATTTTTTTACATATTCGGTCGATCTTCCCCACGCATCATTGCCATCGCTTTCAACAGGGTAGGCCGAAACCGCCATTGATCTTTTGCCGCTCGGCAAGTCCATCTTCGCAGCATCAACAATAAAGGCCGATGACGCACCCCATGATGCATCGCGGGCATTTCTAATAATAAAGTGCCAGGTCAGTTCCTTTTTGCCAGCAGGACGTGAAGCAGGATCAGTAACTTCGGCAGCCGAACGTATGATCACTGTTTTCTCGCTGTTTGCAGCTTGTGCCCAGCGCCTTTGCTGTTCGGGCGTATATACTTCCTGCGGGTTCATCAATTGCCCGGAAGCTATTACGATATCTTTGGCGGGAGCAGTAATTTTCAGGTCGAAATCACCATATTCAAGGTAAAACTCGCCAGGGCCGGTGTATGGTATAGTATTCCAGCCGGAAAGGTCATCATAAACACACATACGGGGATACCATTGTGCTACCTGGAATATCTTCCCGTTTTTGGTGTCTTGTATGCCCATACGGTCTGATCCGTAGTTAGGGGAGATAAACGAATATTCAATTTTCAATTTTACAATACCGCCATTTGCAGCTACAGCTTTTGGCAGATAAAGCTGCATACGGGTATCCGTTACTAAAAACTTCACTTCAGTTTCAGCACCCTTTAGCCCGAGCATTTTTATCGATTTGATTTTATAACCTGCATCAAAATCCTGGCCGCGGCCCCAGTTGCGGCTGGTTGGCACTGGCGGATTGCCGACTAAAGGTACTATTGCGGTTCCCCTGGAATCGAGTTTAAAAAGGTTTTGCTCAAGGTTCATCCACAAATAGCCAAGGTTTTGCGGACTATTATTGGTATAGGTCAATATTTCGGACCCTTTAATTTCATTTGTTTCATCATTCAGCGTAGCCGCCAATTGGTAATCAGCCCTGTTCGACCAATATTTTGGACCAGGTTCGCCATCTGCTGCACGGTATTCGTTACCATTTTTTGTATAAAACAGCGGCCCGAAAGTTTCGTGATAATCATAATTAGTGGCTGGCGCTGTCATTGTAACAGCAGCTGTTTGAGGGGGGGGTAGCAGTAGTAGTTGCGGCAGGTGGCGTCTGCTGTGCCTGGCTAAAACTTGTTACTGCCATAAAAGCCAGCGTACAACCGGCTATCAGGTTTAATTTCATTTCGATATAATTTTTTGAGTTACTTAAGGCAAGTATAGGATAAAATACACTACGGTGCTTTAGCGTAAAACATTTGTTACGTGGGGGTTGGTTAATAGTTGATTAGGTTGGATTGGGTTGATTGAGTTAAGGGTTACTGTCTCAACTTAATCAACTCAATCAACTACTCACTTAATCAACCCGCCATAGGCAGTTTCATCAAACCCAAAAAACAAAAACCCATCCTTTTCAATAACGGGGCGTTTTATCATGCTGGTTTTTTGCTGTAGCAGCTTTAAGGCATCTGCGCTGGTTTTTATACTCTCTTTTACCTCGGGGTCAAGCTGTTTCCAGGTTAGGCCCTGTTTGTTCATAAACTTCTCGTACCCGGCTTTTTTATCCCACTCATCCAGTTTTTCGGGGCTGATGCCCAGTTTTTTAAAATCGTGAAATTCATAAGCTACATGGTTAGCTTTTAACCAGTCGAGCGCTTTTTTAACTGTATTGCAATTGGTTATTCCGTAAACTTTCATAACGTAAAGATACAAGAAGAAAGAGTCAAGAAGCAAGAACCAGGAATCAAGAGAGGCAGAAGGGAAAAGAAGCAAGCGCCCATTTTATTTTGGCTCTTGATTCTTGCTTCCTGGCTCTTCAGACCTACCCTCCCGAGTTTCCGCCTGATTTACCGCCGCCTTTGGTGTCATCGTTATTAATACCGTGCTGTTCTTTCTTTATCTCGCTGTTAAGCTTGCCAATCCTATAGCTAAACCTTACGGCAAAGGTTTGATATGGGTTTAGGTTATACGACGACTGGTAGAATTGCGGCGTAGTTGTAGTTGAGATGTTATTATGAAACTTACTTTCGGGGCAGTTGGCCACAAGGGAAATAGTAGCCTTTTTATCTAAAAACGTTTTGGTAACCACCAATGCATTGTATATAAAAGCATTGGTTTTGCCTTGCAGGTTTACATTGCCGCTAAAAAAGCCTGCATCAATGCCTACCCGGTAACTTTCATTAAACTTATAGCCCAAATTGCCGAATGCATTGCCTGTTAAACCTGAGTTTTGATAAAACTGGCCATCAAAAGTACCCCGCAGCCAGATGTACGATAACTGGCCATTTAAATTTAATGTAAGGGCTTTTGTTATAGAAACATTGGTGTTTATATTAAGGCCCAGGGTGCGGTTACTCCCGAGGTTTTGATAAGTAGTTGATGTAACCGTATCTATTTGTTTGTTAGCTAAAGTGTCCTGCTTTATGCTGGTTACGTTTTGGATAGAGTTATTTGAAAACGCATAGCTAAGTCCGGCGTTAAAGGAGTTTTTTGCGAAGTTGCTATACGTAAACTCAAAAGTATTATTCAACTCGGGGCGCAATTTGGGGTTGCCTGTGCTGATAAACAAAGGGTTGGAGGTATCAATAAATGGATTGATCTGCGAAATACCTGGGCGTTGTATGCGTTGGGTAAAGCCAAAATTAAGGCTGCTTGTTTTAAATGAGCGCTGTATCGACACAGATGGGATGAGGTTATTATAGCTTTGGTTAACCATGGTATTTACCGATGAAAAATCGGCATTTATTGAAGTATGCTCAAGGCGTAAACCTGCTTTGGCTGTCCATTTGTCGAGCTTTACCTGGTACGAATTGTACAGGCTGTACACATCCTGTTGATAATTGAAATTATCGGTGTAAAGCGGGTTTAAATTATACTGGCTTGTAGCTGAGTCAAGGTCCGACCGTTGAAAATTGCTGAAGTTGTTTCTCAGAATCGCTTTACCGCCTGCCTCTAAAGTAACAGCTTTAAAAGGCTCGGCGTAATCTACCTGGATGGTATGCTCCTTCCCTCCTGCTTTGTTGTACTGGTTAAAATCCGGCTGAAACGATTGAAAATAATTCAACCGTTGCGAGTAAATATTATTTTGTTCCTGGGTATTTGGCGAGTAGCTGTATTTGTAAGATAAGGTAAGTAATTGGTCTTTCTTTTTCTTAAACCCAAGCTGGTAATTAATTGAGGCATCAACCCCCAGGGAGTTATTATAGCCCGTTTCATCCTGCTCATATTGCTGCGCTATCAAGCCATCATTATTATAAGTGTTTGAAAACAGGTTATTGTCCTGGCCATTATTGCCGTAAAATGAACCTAAGGAGGCTGTTAATAAATTTAAACTATCTATTTCATAGCTAAATTCAGCAAAGCCATACCTATGGTCCCCTGTATTAAAATTGACACCTTTTTGCGATATCGTTTGGCCGCCGAAAAAGGTTTGTGAATTTCCAAAGTCAGAATTGAACTCATTTTGATGATTGATACCGGTAAACATCGAAACACCAAACTTACCCTGCTTTATATTTGCTGTGAGGTTTAGGGCTGGCCCGAATACACTGTTATAACGGCCGCTGATATTTGCATTATACCCCTGGTCGGCATTTTTTTTGGTTATGATGTTTATGATACCGGCCAGGCCTTCCGCATCATATTTTGCTGGCGGGGTAGTAATTACTTCTATCTTTTCGATATTAGTTGCCGGCATGGATTTTAAAACATCCGAAGGGTTTTTGGCAACCAGCGCCGATTCTTTTCCGTTGATGAGTATTTTATAATTACCGCTGCCTTTAAGCGTAATATTATCATTGCCATCAACAGCTAACAGCGGCACTTTCCTCATCATATCCAAAGCGGTCAATGCTACGCTTTCCGGGTCGGCCTGTACATCGTAACTAATCCGGTCAACCTCCTGTTTCATAATAGGGCGCACTGCCGTTACCGAAACTTCCTTTAGTTGGTTGCTTGATGCTGTAAGCAAAACTTTGCCAATGTTTACATCAGCTTCAGTACCATTTATGTCCACTACTTTGTTTTTATAGCCCATGGTTACAACGGTGAGCTGGTATGGTTTGCCCACCACGGTTTTTAGTTCAAAACTGCCGTCGTCTTTTGTTAAGCCGCCCTTTACTGATTGTTTCGTTTTAGCGTCCAATAATACGACAGTGGCATAGCCAAGCGGCTTATCAGTTGCCGAATCAATAGCAATTCCCTTAACTGTTAACGTTTGCGGCGCTGTTTGGGCCATTAAACTGGTTGACAAATAGCAGCAAAATGCCAGCATTAAAATTTTTTTTATGATGATGGGAATAACAGGAGTGAAAATTTGGCTTAAAGACATAGAAAGGTAGCGATCCGTTACATAAATTGAAAGGATTTAACATTATTTAACTAAATAGTTAGTTTTTATTGAGATGGGTTACGAACTGCTATCAATCATAGCATAAACCCTTTCAAATATGGCTTACCTACCCACCCCGGGTTTGCAGATGCATCCCGGAGAATTTTCCAAAGGCCTTTTCACCAGTTGATTTGTTGATAGTTAATTTAAAACAAAAATTGCCTCACAAAATCTGCGGCTATTGGCCCCTGGTCCTTCAACGCCGTTTGGAGGGTTGTCCTGAAGCTTTTATCGTCACTCTTTTTACCCTTTTTAGGCGGAACGATGGTGTTTTCAGGCAAGGTAGTATCAGTTACTTTGATGGCAAACCAGGTAAGGTTTTCATGGGGCAATGCAACGCCCAGGATCATGCCCGGCAAGCCGTTGAACGACTCGGGGCCGCCCGGAACCGGTATTCGCGTGGTATAGAAGGCCACTACGTATATGGAATCGAGCATAATGCCGTTTGCCCTGCGACAACGGTAGCCTGCAATATCGCGGGTTTCATCAGTGATCTTCCATTTTATTTTGCGGGTGCTATCATTTACCATGAAGGCATCGGTAAAAATTTTCTTTTGAGCGATGGTCAATCCGGCAGTCAGGTCGGAATATATAGTGTTGTTCTGCGTCATCAGTGGCGAGAACGAAAACAAATTATTGGCCGGTGGGTCTGCTTCGATGGGCGTAAACAGCGTTTTATTGCTGCTGAATGAGAGCGTACTCTTTAATACCCTGAATTGCGGGCTCGTTTTTTTGTAGTTATCCAATGCGGGTACCAGGAAAGCTTCATTGTCTTTATTTATCTCCCTTTTAATCATGGCCCATACATTGGTTTTACGCTCAAACTCAATTGTGCCCGATGTGGTGAAATGTACACGCTGTGCCCGGAGACCTGCAGCCATGCCAAATAAACCGGCAAATAGTATGATCTTCTTTTTCATAATGTTATTGTTTAGACACCCCCGCAGCCATTTTGGTAAAATCATAATTGATGGTAAGCATAAAATATCGCTTTAGCGTATTATTGGTAGTTTGCGTAATGAGGTTAGCCTGGGCAATACGCGAAAAGCCGGAATTTTGATTAAACACATCGTTAACCCATAGTTCGACCGATAAATTATCATTCTTGAGGAATGTTTTAATAATAAAAGGGTTGAAAATAAACTGGCTAAAGTTCTGGTGAAACGACTCGGTAGCTGCATTGTACTGGTAATTACTGTACGTGCCCACCTGGAATTTCCCCGGCAGGTAAACTGTGCCGTTAATATTGGCCAGGGCGCCCCAACCGTTGTTGTTTACGTTTGGTTGCAGGGATGACTCGCTGATGGTATAGGTAGGTCCGACCTGCAGACCAAGCTCGACCTTTTTCATTTTAAACATCCCAAGATTAATTGACGGGTTAAATACATAATTTTTCGACATGTTAAGCGAATCGTTAGTATAATTATAAGAGGTATTGCCGTTAACGTTAAAGCCGATACCCGCGTTGATGCCGCCCAGGCCCGCGATTTTTCTTCCGAAATTAAACCCGCCGTTGAAATTAGTAGTTGTGTGGCCCGGCAGGTTAAAATACTGGCTAACGCTTTGACCCACTGTGTTGTAATTGATATGATTTACAATAGGGTTGTCTACAAATGAATAATTGCCGTAGACGCCAAAAAACTGATCGGTAAGTACTTTATACGAGCGGTAGTTGATATTAAACGTGTTGGTAAAAGACGGGGTTAGCGCCGGATTACCGACTATTACGTTGAGCGGGTCGCTGTTAGAGGCCACCGGCTGTAATTGCTCCAATGTAGGTTGCGTTGTTGTACCGTTATATTCGAAAGTGAAACTTTTTAGCGGCGAAAAGCGGTACTGGAACCGGGCTTGCGGCGCCCAGTCGATAAAAGTGCGGTCATTTAAATGACCTGTAAAATCATCCAGCTGGTGAAACTGGTCGTCGGTTACGCGGGTACCGAAATTGAAGGTAAGTTTTCCTTTCTTATAGCTCAGAATTGCGCCTGCGTGGTTCAAAAATTGGTTAAACGTATAATTGCTGCTTAAACTATCAATCGTCTGGCCAAAAGTACCGCCTGGCGCGAGATTGGACGTAACCCTGTCGGCGCTGGCGTGATTTACGCCGATGCCATAATTAAGCACTAGCGTCCATTCCGTACTGAACGGTTCGGAATAGGTAAGATTGGTGTTAAACAAATTGCTTTGCAGGTTATTGGTTTTGGATTCATTGATATTTTGTGTGCTGTCAACCTGCTGCTGCGTGTTATAAAAATTAATATTTGATTTCAGGAATCCGTTTGCCTGGCTCTGGCTATACGACTCACTAAGCAGGAATGATAGCGTACGCCCGGGTTTGTGAAATTTATGGGTATAAAAAGCGCTGCCGTTAAATGCCCGCTGATCAACCGTATTGTTCATCTGGCGCGTGCCGCTGTTTACTAATGAATTGTTCAACGAATCGGTCGAAGTGTAGTTATTGTCGGTGATGATATGTTTTAGCGTCCCGTCTATCGATATCTTAAGGTTTGAGCTGGTATCCAGTTTTGTCTCGTACACAACGCTCAGCTTTTGCCTGAACATGGTGTTATGGTAATTTTGGTTTGACCGGCTATTAAAAATACTGTCGGGGAGGTTGTTTTGGGTAAGCACATTGGTTGAGCCGTCAATACTAATAAAGCCTACCTTATAATTGGCGTTTACCGACTGCTTATCATCATTCCATTTGGTGCCATAGTGTACACCTGCGGTTTGCGCCAGCGGAAAACCCTGCCCGCTGTAAATTCCGCCGAAAACATCCAGGTCATCGCTGCTTTGGGTGTTAATGTTGATGCCATTGTCGGTAAAATCCAGCTGATCGCCTGTGCCGTATTTCTGTTCATCCTCAAAGCCCAGGCCCACCTTGCCGTTGTTGCCGATGGTGCCGAAAACAGAAAATTTTTCCTTGCCTTTAAACGCGTTAAATAATGCTTCCCCCTGGTAAATACCTTGCGGCCCGCTGCCGGCCTGGAACTTGCCGAAAATGCCGGTGTTTTTGTCCGCCTTCAACTTCACGTTAATGGTTTTCGTAGTTTTACCATCATCCACGCCGGTAAAGGCCGCCTGATCGCTTTTTTTATCATACAACTGAATTTTATCCACCATGTCGGCCCTTATGTTCCGGGTCACCAGCGTTGGGTCATCACCAAAAAACTCTTCGCCGTCAAGCAAAACTTTGGTTACGGTTTGGCCCTCGGCAGTAATTTTACCATCCTTGTCCACTGTTATGCCCGGCAACTGTTTCAGTAAGTCCTCAACATTGGCATTTGGCTGAATAACAAAAGCCTTTGCGTTAAATTCGGTGGTATCACCTTTAATTTTCATCTGCGAGGCAGTCCCTTTAATAATTACTTCCTGTAGCAGGCGCGATTTCGGCGACATGCCGACATTACCAAAATCATGCGCTGTATTGGCTGAATCAAGGCTGAATTGTTCTGCATAATCGGCATAATCCGGGTAAGCCACCAGCAGGATATATTTGCCTTTGCGCAGGCCATCAAGCCCAAAAGTGCCATCGGCTTTGGCATAGCCGAATTTTACCAGTATCGAATCCTTTGCTTGTAATATAATGACGGCGGATGTGCCCAGCTTTACCTTTTCAACACTGTCCGCTACCGTGCCCTTTACGGAATATCCGTTTTGGGCCGAGGCGACGAGCGCGAAAAAAACTAAGCATAAAGAAAGTAAAATTGTGTGTCTCATGGTTATGGGTTGGTGGGTGACTAACGCAACTTTGTGGATTTTATTGTGGTGAAAAACAATCGTTGCCCGTTTCGTTAACCAGCTGTACATTAGACAGGTTTACGAAGCATTTCGTTGCAGGGCTTTGTATTTTTTTTCAAAGCTGTGTAAATAATTTTAAAAGCTGATTTATCTCATGGGCTGTCTGGCCCTTCAGTAATGCCCAATCCCCTTGCGCCGCTTTGTGCATTAAAGTGCAAACCAAAATTAGGATCGTCGGCGATGCCGGATTTCATCGAATAGTTTGGTTGCTCCAGGTATTTGGCTTTTAATTTCTCATGGAGCCCCTCGGGTTGTTTTTTGCCGTTCACCATCAACGCCGAGTTGGTAAGGTTGAATTTAATTAAGTCGCTTTTATCGCTGATGACATTTGCGTTAACCAGGTCGGCAATAACGCTGGCGATAACAGGTTGCAGGTCAATACCGGCTTTAGTTATCCACCTGCGTTGTAATCCTTCAAGCTGTTTTTGCTGATCAGCTAATAAAAGACGTTGTTTTGAGATGATTTGCTCGCGCTGACTGGCTTGATCGGCTGAGAAAATCTGCTGTTGCTGAATCAGTTTTTGCCGTTTCGCGGCTTGATCGGCTGCAAAAAGTTGTTGTTGACGTATGAGCTGCTGATTCTCCCACGCTATCGAATCTGCTGTGTATCTTGGCTTGATTGCGCCTTTGTAATTAGGCCCGTGTGGGGCTTTAGGCTGCCGCGGCAAACGCGGCATTCTTTCGTTAGCTGCCGTCGCATCAATAAATATCCCCTTCCCATGCATCTGTACCGGACCATAGTAAAGGCCGTTTCCGTCATAAATACCATATTTGGCCTTATACCGTTGCTGCATCTCATCAGATTGCTTTTGCCCGTTCACAATAAGCTCGGTATTGCTCAAACCGAACCATTTTACTGAAGCTGCGCGAGGCACCACCTTTTCCTTCACAAGGTCAGCAATTACGTTATAAGCTCTTTGTTGCTGTTCCGTATAACTGATGCTATCTTCCTCCATGCGCTTCCGCATCGCCTGCACTTTCATGGCCATGGCTTCCGGTTCGCTGGCAATATACCTTTGATCATCATTTTGTTTTGATGTTATTGCACCGGCTTTCTGATCATCTATGAATTTTTGTTTGGCGAATTTGTCAGCGCTTCCGTCTTTAAACTTAGCGGCAGGGGATTTTGCTTTATATCCTGCGTTGTCTGCATCGCGTACACGCCGTTTTTCCATCAGCTCACTTACAATCAATTGCAGCGTGTATTCATAGTCTGGCAGCTTGCTTTCCGCTATCTTTGCACCGTTTAACTCCATCGAAGCTATCTTGCCGTCGACCACGATAAAATGGTAAATATTCCCCTTGTCATCCTTTGCACTGATATCATTATTGACCCAGTCAGCATCACCGTGTTTAAAAAGCACGCTGGTAAAGCGGATGGCGGTATCAGTTACAATAATAGTATCTTTTGCACGGCTGTTCGGTTTGCTGTCATTCACACGCTGGCCTTCGGGCAAAAGGTGCATTGAAACAGTCATAGATTTGCTGATGGCCTTGCCAGATTTGTTGGTGTATTTGACTGTAAAATGCTTAATAACCGGGTTATCCTTCGATATTGTGGTGAAAGCAGATAGCAAAACCAATCCCACCGCCAGCACCGATTTTTCAGCCACGCTCAGCCTTTTGTTCTCCTGGCTGATCATTCGTTTCAACCTGTCGCGCAGTTGATTGCCAGAGCCGATGCTCATGGCGTACCGGGCCTGGCTAAACTCGCCGTAACCAAAGGAAAGTAATGCCTCCAGGTAATTGGCTTTGCGGTTCATGCGGCTTAATACCATATCATCACAACAGGCCTCCCGCTCGGTGCGAATAAGCGACGATAGCCAAAGCAAACCCGGGTTAAAAAAGAACACGGTTTCAACCAGCCCCTGCAAAATATTTACTAAATAATCGCGGCGGCGGATATGCGCCAGTTCGTGCCATAAAATGCCGTCCAATTGCTCAGGTGTAAGCTGAAATGCTATGCCCACCGGTAATAATATCATCGGCTTAAGCCAACCGACGGCAACCGGTACTTTAACGAGTTCAGACTGCACCAGGCGGACTACCCGCCTGACGCCGATCTGATTACTAAACAGCTCAATCTTATGTTTAAGTTCTTCGGTAACATCACTGATTTTATAATGCCTGATACGCTGGATGTACAGCAGGCCGCTAACCATTTTAAGGCTTTTCAATACAAAAAACAGCAACCAAACCAGCACGATGACGTTCGCTGCTAAATACTATCCGGGAAACGCCAGGCTTTCGAAAGATCCGAATTATGGATTGTGGTATAACGCCAAAACACACGGGGTGGCGCTGGGCACCTTTAATATCGATTTGGATGCCTTATAAAAGATTATGTAAAAAACGTAAATATAAAGAACCAAAATACCCGACAATATGAAAACCTCAATATTAAACCAATGGTTTTCCGGCGATGAGGCCAAAGCCATCTGCTGGACGCTGATCCACTCGCTTTGGATCGGGCTCATCATCGCACTGCTGTGCGGTATCGTTATTGCAGCTACGCGTAAGTCGGCAGCAGCGTTGCGTTACCGCTTATTATGTGGTTTGCTGCTATTGTTTGTGTGT
>Ga0207017_1093_pt1 | contig 12298 bp, 16 predicted proteins | sample Alteio_BWMinCont_51_FD_153472 | JGI IMG/M metagenome (GOLD analysis project Ga0207017, IMG submission 153472) | Enriched cells from forest soil in Barre Woods Harvard Forest LTER site, Petersham, Massachusetts, United States -... | ecosystem: Environmental > Terrestrial > Soil > Temperate forest >...
CGTTATATTAGGCCATTCGGAGCGCCGTCAGTATTTTGGTGAAGATAATGCGTTGCTTGCTAAAAAAACGGATACCGTTTTAAATAATGGATTGAAGCCTATTTTTTGCATTGGCGAAACTTTAGATCAACGTGAAGCTAACACACACTTTGAAGTTATCAAAAAACAACTGGAAGAAGGTGTTTTTCATTTAGATGAAGAGCAATTCGGTAACCTGGTTATTGCCTATGAACCTGTTTGGGCAATTGGTACAGGTAAAACTGCCTCTGCTGCACAGGCACAGGAAATACATGCATTTATCAGAATTGAAATTGCTGCCAAATACAATCAGGGGTTAGCTAACAACACAACGATATTATACGGCGGAAGCTGTAATCCGAAAAATGCCCCCGAACTTTTTGCTCAACCCGATATTGACGGTGGTTTAATAGGCGGCGCATCCCTAAAATCGCGCGACTTTTTGGATATTGTTAAGGTATTTAATTAAGATTAGGGATTAATTGCTAATCCTGAATTTTTAAATTATCCCAAACAAAATTATCGAAATACAGGCTAACGATGTTTTTAAAACATCGTTAGTTTTTTATTGTTAACTTGCCTGATAACCAATCTCGGGCCTCCGTCACTCTTGATAAATTCATGAAGAAACTACTAAAGATATTACTTCCGCCTTTTGCAGGTTTTAGCCTGTATTTTATTGGAGTGAGGTATAATCCGGAGTATTTTGACTTAAATATAGGCGACATTGGGGCGGGTGGCTTAGCGGGATTTATGGCTTATTACAAGTTTACGCTACCCCTATTATTTACTATTGCTGTTTTAACGCAATTACTTGTAGTGATACCTGTTTGGAGGGGAGTGATAAATAGATCGGCAGTACGAAGGTGGGTGGCTTTTATTTCACTGATTTTGATTTGCGTATTATTTGCCGGCGGAATAAGCTATTTAATTTGGGATGAATCAACCGGTAAGCATCATTTAATAGTGGTTTTTTTGTTTATGCTGGCCGTGCAACTGGTTTACTGGTTTATAGACCTCTTTGTTTTATTTTTATTGGAGTAATAAGTCTTTGACTCCAACATTAAATCTTTGAAATGAATTATTACGAATTGCTTTTCACAACTATACCGGTGGAGGATTATCAGCAGGATTTGCTGATCAACGCCCTGGGAGAAATAGGTTTTGATACTTTTGAGGAGCTCGATTTTGGCTTTAAAGCATACATACCCGCTGCCGATTTTAACCAGGAAAAATTGGATAACGAATTAGTGGCATATAAGGATATGTTTAGCTTTAGTTACGAGATAGTACTCATACCACAAAAAAACTGGAACGAAGTATGGGAAAGTAACTTTGAGCCAATTGAAATAAAAGATCAGATTTTTGTCAGGGCAACATTCCATCAACTAAAGCCGGAGTTTCCTTATGAGATTGTAATTGACCCCAAAATGGCATTTGGAACCGGGCATCATCAAACCACATCAATGATGCTGGAACTGATGCTGGAAAATGATTTTGAAGATAAAAAGGTGCTCGATATGGGCTGTGGCACTGGTATTTTGGCCATTATGGCATCAAAATTAAAAGGTACAATAATAACGGCCATTGATTACGATCCGATTTGTTTTGAAAGTACTATAGAGAATGCCCAATTAAATCGGATCGACAACATAGGAGCTATCTGTGGCTCAAAGGAGGCAATTCCTGATGAAGAATTTGATATTATTTTAGCCAAATGAGCAAGGTTATGCAAATGAATAAACGGACTGCAAACAACAGCCTCCTGCTTACCGGTTACTTCGTCATTAATCATATTGATCAATTCAGAAAATAAACTTAAACCCTCGTTATAATCCAGGTTCATTTTCCAGTTTCCAGCAACAATTTTTTTTCTCATGATTCTTATTTTAGTTGATTGTGTTAGATTAAATTTATTCAACCCCTCTTAAAACCTTCTGTGTTCTTCTGTTAATTCAAATACCTTTTTCAATATTTCCTGTTCATTTTCGTCAAAAACGCGATGATCTCTGCGGGCAAAAACTTTACCTGCGGTATCAAACATCTTTTTAAGCGAGTAAACTTCAAATCCCTGCGCACCGCCCCATGCAAAATCAGGTACAAAATTCCGTGGAAAACCAGCGCCAAATATATTAGCACTTACCCCTACAACGGTTCCTGTATTGAACATGGTATTTATAGCGCATTTGGCATGATCAGCCATTATTAATCCGCAAAATTGTAATCCAGTTTTACGGAATCGCTGGGTAGTATAATCCCACAATTTTACGTCTTCATAATTATTTTTAAGATTGGAGTTGTTAGAGTCAGCACCAATATTGCACCATTCGCCCAATACAGAATTACCCAGGTATCCCTCGTGCCCTTTTGATGAATAGCCCCAGATTACGGCATTGTTCAACTCTCCCCCAACCCGTGAGTATGGGCCAACTGTTGTAGCACCATATATTTTAGCTCCCATTTTAACCTGCGAATGCTCACATATAGCAAAAGCACCACGGATATGCGTTCCTTCCCAAATTTCGGTATTGGCTGAAAGATAGATGGGGCCATTGGTAGTATTAAAGGTAGAACATTCGGCAACAGCGCCTTCTTCTGCAAAAAAGTCATTACCTATAATGGTATTTGTTGAGCTGATAGTTGCGCTGGTACGGCCTTTGGTAAGTAAAGTATAATCCTTTCTTAACTCAATATCATTCTTCCTGAAAATATCTTCGGGATGCCTGATAATAACCGGAGTATGGTTAATGCTAACAGCCTTGTCAAATTCAGCCTGCAGATTAAAGTTCGCTGCTTCCCCTGCACTCAGTTTAGCTGCTATTAAATGATCATCATACTTTATGGCTTCGCCAATTTTTAAATTGCCGATAGCTTCCGCCAAAAAATCATCGGGGCAAACCGAACCATTGACAAATATATTTTCGGACTCAATTTTTACAGGAAATTTCCCCTGTAACCAGGATTGGGTATAGAAAGAATGCTCAAGCTTTAAATATTTACTCCACTTTTCGGCAATAGTAAGAATACCGATACGCAGATCAGCAACCGGGCGGGTAAAAGTAAGAGGCAGAAGTGTTTGGTGTGCGTTATCGTCGAATAAGATAATTGCCATGGTGCAAAAATAAAAAAAGTCCCCCGATGTACCGGGAGACTTGTAAATATTTTATAAACAAGAAATTATTTCTTGTTGTAACGGGTACGGAATTTATCAATACGTCCGGCAGTATCAACAAGCTTCATTTTACCTGTATAAAACGGGTGTGAAGTATGCGAAATTTCTAATTTGATTAACGGATATTCGTTACCATCTTCCCATTTTACTGTTTCACGGGTATCGATGCATGATTTAGTTAAAAAAGCATAGTCGTTTGACATGTCTTTAAAAACAACTAATCTATAATTTGATGGATGCAGGTCTTTTTTCATTGCGTTATAACTTTCCTATAAAAGAGGCGCAAATATAGTAAATATTATTAAAAGCAAAAATTCAAAATTTAAAAATATGATTTTAGGTATCTAACTATTACATTACAACTGATTATTGAGCTAATTTACACCATTGGGCGTTGACTTTCTGCATTTACTGCGATACTTTAAACGCAATTAAATCGGTAACAAACATTTTGCACTCTTCACATATATTTTCAAATCGCAGAATCCGTTAAAATCAAATAAACGAAGCACATTATGTGCAATAAGTGCAAAGTTCCTTGTTAATTGCTCTCATCCCGCTAAACTTTCAACCATATGAAATTTACTTTTACTTCTATTTTATCATTGTTTGCTATATTAGTTATTACCGGCTGTTCAAAAAAAGACAGCTTTCCTCCAAAAGCTTCAACATACGGCTTAACTACCACTTTTGCCGGCAGCGGTTATCCGGCTTCTGTTGATAGCACAGGTTTGGCTGCTGCTTTTAATGAGCCAGCAGCTATCGTTATAGACGCCGCCGGCAATTTATATGTGGCTGATAGCGGCAATAACGAAATCAGAAAAATCACATCAAGCGGAGTGGTAACCACCATCGCAGGAAACATCAACAAGGGCTCTGCAAATGGCATAGGTATCGCGGCAAGCTTTGCCAACCCATTGGGTATAGCTATTGATGCTTCAGGTAATTTATATATAGCCGATAGCGGGAATAACCTGATCCGAAAAATGACAGCAGCAGGCATAGTGACAACCCTTGCAGGCAGCGGAGCCGTTGGCGCGGCGAATGGCCCGGGTACAACAGCAACATTTAATAACCCCAGTGGCATAGCTGTGGATTTAACCGGCAATGTGTACGTAGCCGATGCAGGAAACAACCTGATCAGAATAATTACTCCGGCGGGCTTAGTGAATACTTTTGCCGGAAGTGCGTTTGCCGGAGCTACAAATGGTAGCGGAGTCAATGCAAGTTTTAATAACCCACAAGGTTTAACATTTGATGCAACAGGGAATTTATATGTGGCCGACGACGGTAATCATCTAATCAGGGAAATAAACTCATCTGGAACAGTAACTACATTTGCGGGAAGCGGCAACACAGGTTATACAAATGGCGCGCTCTTATCAGCCAGTTTTAATGAGCCTGATGCGGCAGCATTTGATGCCACTGGCAATATGTATATTGCCGATGAAGGCGCCAATATGGTGAGAAAAATCACTTCCAATGGCACAACCTCAACCATTGCAGGCAATGGTACCATTGGATTTATTAACGGCACAGGAGGCACGGTTACATTTAACCAACCAGCCGGAATAGTAGCCGACAATTCGGGTAATTTGTTTGTGTGTGATTATGGGAATAACGTGATAAGAAAGATTGTTATAAAACAGTAGGCCTATTTTCATAATTATTTTTGCCACCATTTTATTTTTCTTTTAAGGATTCTATGTAATTGTATAGTCTTATCAGACAGGGAATCCCAGTCACAAACGCCGCTGTATTCCGCTGACTGACTATATGACCCAGGTTCTTTATATCCTCCATAATAAATGGACAACTTCAGGTCTCCAACAAAATCTAGACACTCTCGCTTTGGCTTTACTGGGTTTGAAATAATATCTTTAATTATATTAAACAATGAATCCTTTTCAGCCATCGTGAAATAAATTCTCAGAGTGTCAATCTTAGTTTTCTTAGGCTTAGGTATAAAAATCGTTCCATGATAATGATATTCAACTGTCGATGAGTCATCGTAGTTATCAATTTTTATACATGTATTTTCTTCTGAAAGGACAGTTACCGTACTCCAAGTCAAACTTTGTATTTGTGTGTGTGTTGTATTATTTGAATTGCACCCTATATTCATTAACAACGATATATAGAAAACAATTAACGCAACATATTTCATAAGGTTTAGTGAAGGTTTTTATATTAAAACATGTATATAAATTAGAAATTTCAATTGAGAAACCATTAACCAATCTCCTGGCACAATTCCACCAAAACTCCATTTGCCCCTTTAGGATGTACAAAACAAACTAACTTATTATCGGCTCCCCGTTTAGGTGTATCGTTCAACAAAACAAAACCTTCCTTTTTCAGTCTTTCCATTTCCGCTGCAATATCATCTACCTCAAAAGCAATATGGTGAATGCCCTCCCCTTTTTTAGCTATAAATTTTGCTATTGGGCTGTCAGCAGTTGAAGCCTCCAGTAATTCGATCTTATTAGGGCCGTATTGTAAAAAAGCGGTTATAACACCCTCGGAAGCCACTTCCTCCGTTTTATAAACAGGAGAATTCAATAGTTTTTCATAAGTAAGTGCAGCAGATTTAAGGTCGCTAACCGCTATACCGATGTGTTCTATTTTGTTCATGTCCAAATATTGTAAATAATTGACGTTATAAGGGGATTTTTGCCTTATTTTTAATGATTTTAAATAACTTTATGTACCTTTGTTTTGTTAATAATTACGACTATGAAGCTTCCAATATATTTAGACAATAATGCTACAACGCCAATGGATCCACGCGTGCTTGAAGCAATGTTACCTTATTTTAACGAAAAATTTGGTAATGCCGCAAGCCGTAACCATCCTTTTGGATGGGTGGCCGAAGAAGGCGTTGATTATGCACGCGAACAGGTAGCCAAATTGATCGGAGCCAACGAAAAAGAAATCATTTTTACCTCAGGAGCTACAGAATCAGATAACCTTGCCATTAAAGGTGTATTTGAAATGTACAAAGAAAAAGGTAACCACATTATAACCACCGTTACTGAGCACAAAGCTGTATTGGATGCCTGTAAACACGTTGAAAAGCTGGGCGGAAAAGTAACTTATTTACCTGTTGGGGAAGATGGCTTGCTTGATCTGGCAGCACTTGAAGCAGCGATGACCAGCGAAACTATTTTAGTTTCTGTGATGTATGGTAATAACGAAATCGGCGTAATTCAGCCGATAAAAGAAATATCAGCCATTGCGCATAAATATGGCGCTTTGTTTATGACGGATGCGGTACAAGCCGTTGGTAAAATACCTGTCGACGTTAATAAAGACGGTATTGACTTATTAGCTTTATCGGCACACAAAATATACGGTCCCAAAGGTGTTGGTGCATTATACGTGCGTCGTAAAGGCCCAAGGGTTAAAGTTACTGCCCAAATGGATGGTGGTGGCCACGAACGCGGCATGCGCTCAGGTACTTTAAATGTACCGGGTATTGTTGGTTTAGGAAAAGCTTGTGAATTGTGCGGCCTGGAAATGGAAAGTGAAGCAAAACGTTTGTCGGCTATGCGCGATAGACTACAAACCGCTTTAACCGTATTGGAAGAAAGCTATGTAAACGGAAACGTTGAACACCGTTTGCCACATGTTGCCAATATCTCCTTTAAATATGTTGAAGGTGAAGGTTTAATGATGGCAATGAAAGATTTAGCGGTATCATCAGGTTCTGCATGTACTTCGGCTTCTTTGGAACCATCCTATGTATTAAAAAGCTTAGGTTTAAGTGACGATTTAGCACATTCTTCTATTCGTTTTGGTTTAGGTAGATTTACAACTGATGAGGAAGTTGACTACGCTATTGAGGTAACTAAAAAATCGGTGACTCACCTGCGCGAACTTTCACCACTTTGGGAAATGTTTAAAGAAGGCATCGACCTTAACTCAATTGAGTGGGCCGAACATTAATTGATTTCGGAAGTGCGCCACCGCTAAAGCTAAGGCGGCACGCGGTCGGATTTTCGATTTCGGATTTTATTTATTTTTTAATTATAACAGACTAATAAAAACAATATTATGGCATATTCAGATAAAGTAATCGATCACTATACTAACCCCCGCAATGTTGGCACTTTGGATAAAAGCAGCCACAAAGTAGGAACAGGTTTAGTTGGTGCACCTGAATGCGGCGACGTTATGCGCCTGCAGATTCAGGTTGATGATAACAATGTGATTACTGACGCTAAATTCAAAACATTTGGTTGCGGATCAGCAATTGCTTCATCATCATTAGCTACAGAGTGGCTTAAAGGTAAAAGCATTGACGATGCAATGAAAATTGACAACATGGATATTGTTGAAGAATTAGCGTTGCCACCGGTTAAAATACACTGCTCGGTATTAGCAGAAGATGCTATTAAAGCAGCTATTAATGATTATCGCGTTAAAAATGGCTTAGCGCCAATTGAAAGCGAAAAAGTACATCACTAATCAGATGTGGGATGTTAGATATGAGTATTGAGATACTTGTATCCTAACGCTTTTGTTAACTGATTTGAAATTAGGCTATTTGAAAATAAAATCTCAAATCTCAAATCTTAAATCTCAAAAATGGTAACTGTAACTGATAAAGCAAAAAATAAGATAGAACACCTGATACAGGATTCGGAGCTTGATGCTTCTTATTTCCTGCGTGTTTCTGTGCAGGGCGGTGGTTGTTCAGGCTTATCATACAACCTGGACTTTGATAACGAAATTAAAAAGGGCGACCAGTTTTTTGAAGATCAAGGCGTTCGCATAGCATTGGATATGAAATCATTCCTTTACCTTGCCGGTACCGAACTTGATTTTTCTGATGGTTTAAATGGCAAAGGATTTAATTTCCATAATCCTAACGCAAGCCGTACCTGTGGCTGTGGAGAAAGTTTCTCCGTATAAATAGTTATTAGGTAAATACAATATAAAAAAAGAGATGTCATTGACATCTCTTTTTTTATACCCGATTCTTCAACTTTTAAATACTCTTTCTAAAATATTCTATAAATTTTTCATACTTATTGTTGTTTTTTAATAAGATAAACTATAAGTTTATATTTAATAACATTAACTAAACCTCAACAGACATGAAAAATTCAAAAGATCTTAAGCAATCTGCTTTAACCCGCAATGAATTAGCAAAAATTAAGGCCGGCGGCGGCGTTAACTGCAACACAGTATGGGCCGAATGTGATCCTAATTGTGGTCATTTCACTGCTTCGTACTCCGCTTATGTGAGTTGTATAGAAGGCTATACTTCCCAATGCTCACCACTGGAAGGCTGGGGACAAACTTGCGGTAATTATAATTGAGACAACACCTTTATATTATTTAACAAAAAGAGGCGCTTGTACAGCGCCTCTTTTGTTTTAAAACATACCATTTGTATGCGCCATAGTAAGTGGCACTTCCTGCTCAACGCACCAGTGTTCCGCAATTTTATCACCCTCAATTCTGAACATGTCGTAATGGGCATATCTATTTATTGAGTTAATAAATTCACATTGCGCCATAACAAAATCCCCTTCTGCAACTAAGCGATGAATTTTAACATTGTAATCTGATATTTTTAACAACTTACCATCAGGGTCGTGATCCAAATAATTTTCAGTGATGTATTTATCAGTTTCCATTGGCCGTCCATTTTCCAATATTTCCTGATAAAATTTATCTATTAACTTTTTATTCACTTCCTGATCTGCTCTTTCATCTATTACAGAAATCCCATTGGTCATTGTAATAAAGCCGTCTGCTTGTTCCTGTTGCGCCTGGCCGGCATCCCAGTGTTCAGCAATAAAACCATCTTGCAATCGAAACAAATCAATTACGGCCATCCTCCTGCCCATAAATTTGATATCCAGGTGAACGGCAACAAAATCGCCATCAGCTATCGTCCTGATAATTGGCGATGGCCCGCGTTCCGCCGGTTGTGGTAGCGTTTTTAAAAATTCAAGCATTTCCAGCAGCCCAGCTTTTCCGTCTTTTACAGTTGGACTATGCTGAATATAATCGCCCCTTATATATTCATCAACCAATGAAAGATCAAGATCGCGGATTATTTTCCGGTAACATTCTAATACTATTGTTTTATTGGATTTAGTTTCCATTATTTTAAGATTGACAGAGCGGGGACATGCAAATTATACGCATGTTCAGCTCAATTTATAAGCTAATATTCATTAAATGATTATTTGAGAAAGGCAAATACAAGCAATCACCGGTTAAAACCAGCGTTTGTATAACCTGTTAGCAGGCCGGATTTTTGGTAATCCGTATTTGATATGTAATGAAAGTAATTATGATGTAAATGTAGTTAATAAACAACAATAAAATCAAACAGATATGTGTTTTAATAACACTTTCAATTTTTAAAAAATAGAATTAGCTTTGTTAGCTAATATAAAACCTGATTAAACTTTAATGAGCACTGCAACTGACCAATCAACCATTCCGTCGTTAATAAGGAATGTGGTAAAAAACATCCACCCGGATACCCACACTTTTATGACCCATAAGGTAAATAACGTTTGGGTTGAAATCAGTTACAAGCAAGCACTGGCAAAAATCGATGCTATTTCGGCCTGGTTTCTTGAAATAGGTATAAAAAAAGATGATCACCTGGCCCTGATCATTGAAAACGGTCCCGATTATGTTTACTACGACCAGGCTTTACAGCAATTGGGCGCTGTAAACACCTCCATATATCCTACACTTTCGGAAACCGAAATTGAATATATCCTGAACGATTCGGCGGCGAAAACCATTTTGGTTGGTAATCCTTTTTTGTTGCGAAAAGTTGCCAAAATTGCCAATAGCTGCCCCGCACTTATCCGCATTATACCCGCGTTTGATGACTTTGAAAAACTTACCGATAAATTAAACCTGAATGCAGGCGTTGTGGGTTTCAGTCAGGTTATTGACGAAGGATTGGCCATGATTGACCGATACAGAGCCGCCATAAACAGTGCCCGCGAAGCCATTTTACCGTCGGATATTTCATGCCTTATTTACACATCTGGCACAACAGGAACGCCAAAAGGTGTAATGCTTACGCATTATAACCTTACAGAGAATGCCAGGGTATGTTTAATACAAATCCCGATTATCGAAAAAAAAGACGTTTTTCTTTCGTTCCTGCCGCTTTCGCATGTATTTGAGCGTACCGCTACCTATCATGTATGCTTGTTTGTGGGCTGCCAGATAGCCTTTGCTCAAAGTTTGGACTTACTGGCCAAAAACATGGGTGAAGTACGGCCAACTGTAATGAATTGTGTTCCGCGCTTGCTTGAACGGATTCACGACAAGGCCATGAAAAACGGTACGGATGCAGGCGGTGCAAAAGCCAAAATATTTTTATGGTCGTTAAAAATTGGCAAACAATACCGCGAAGCTAAAGAACAGGGCAAAAAGCCGGGCATTATTTTGAGCAACCAGCATAAAATAGCCGAGAAACTGGTATTCAGCAAAATAAAAGAAAAAACAGGTGGTCGTTTAAAGATCATGCTATCAGGCGGCGGTGCATTGCCTAAAAATATTGGTGAGTTTTTTGGTGACCTGGGTATAAAAGTGCTGGAAGGTTTTGGATTAACAGAAACCTCGCCGGTAATGTCTGTAACCGAAACCGACAGGATAATTTACGGCACCGTTGGCCGTATTATTCCGGGTATTGAGGTTGCCATTCAAAATTACGACACGCAAAAAATCTATACCATTCAAACTTATGAGTCCTTTAAAGAAAATTTTGAATCGGAAGAGGGTGAAATTATTGTACGCGGCCATTGCGTAATGAAGGGATACTGGAATAAACCCGAAGAAACAGCATCAGTAATTGATAAGGACGGATGGTTCCATACCGGAGATATAGGTCGTTTTTATCGCGGCAATCTGCAAATTACTGATCGTTTAAAAAACATGCTTGTAAATGCTTATGGCAAAAACATTTACCCTACACCTGTAGAAAACACTTATTTAAAAAGCCCAAAAATTGAACAGATATTTTTAGTGGGCGATAAACGCGAATACATAACCGCCATTGTTGTGCCTGCAAGGGAAACACTACAGGAAACCTTTAATCTATCTAACGAATATTTCGAAAAGCCGGATCTGTTTATTGAAGATCAGGAAATTATTGATTGGATTGGCCAGGATATTAAAAGACAATCGCACGAGCTGGCGAAATTTGAACGCATCAAAAACTTTAAGGTAAAACGCAATCCGTTCAGCATGGAAGAAGGCGAGATCACCCCTACCTTAAAAGCTAAACGCAAAGTAATTGAAAAGAAATACGCTGATCAAATTGATGAAATGTATCTACAGGAAGCAGAGGCGGATTAATTTCGGAAGTGCGCCACCGCTAAAGCTAAGGCGGCACGCGTCTGATTTTCGATTTTGGATTTATCTTTTATCACTCCAAATAAAGAAACAATAGCCGTTCATGTAACGGCTATTGTTTTTATAAAAACTCAAGTATGTTAATAATACGTTCCACATTATTAAATTTTTCATTATCAATACTATCTTCTATATGCTCATGTGCCCAGGTAATATGATAAGGCACGTGAATAGCATAACCTCCTATGTTTAAAACAGGTAGGATATCGCTTTTTAATGAGTTGCCAACCATCATTAATTCGCAGGGCTGTATATCAAGATGTTTTATCAATTTAAGATAATTGGAATCATCTTTTTCTGACATAATTTCGATGTGATGGAAATAATGATTTAGGCCCGATTTCCTTAGTTTTCGTTCCTGGTCAAGCAAATCGCCTTTTGTAGCTACCACCAGTCGATATTTTCCTTTTAAGGCTTGCAATACATCTTCTACCCCATCCAATAATTCAATTGGTTGATTAAGCATTTGTTTACCTAAATCTATTATTTGATTAATAATAACAGCACTGATATTATTATCTGTTACTTTCAATGCCGTTTCGATCATTGAAAGTATAAAGCCTTTTATGCCATACCCGTATAAAGCCAAATTGGCAATTTCAATTTTAAGCAGCTCGCGCTCCAATTCCCGTTGGGTTGAATATTCGCCAATCAATAATTTCCTGATCTTCAATAAACAGATCCGGCTTTTCGAAATATTCG
>Ga0207017_1115_pt1 | contig 11986 bp, 14 predicted proteins | sample Alteio_BWMinCont_51_FD_153472 | JGI IMG/M metagenome (GOLD analysis project Ga0207017, IMG submission 153472) | Enriched cells from forest soil in Barre Woods Harvard Forest LTER site, Petersham, Massachusetts, United States -... | ecosystem: Environmental > Terrestrial > Soil > Temperate forest >...
AATATTAAAAATAACCCTACCAGACTTTCTATCAATCGTTGAGGCAACATTACCACTCCCCTATCATCATGGCTGTTAAAACAAAATCAAGACCGAGTACGGCAAGTGATCCGTAAACAACGGCACGTGTGGTTGCACTGGCAATTCCTGCGGAAGTGGGTATGGCAGTATATCCCTGAAATACTGCTATCCACGTTACTGCGATACCAAACACAATGCTTTTGAGTATACCGTTAACAATATCTGCGTGAAACTCCACGGATGATTGCATGTTGGACCAGAATATACCTGCATCCACACCTAACCATTTCACACCGACAAGATAAGCGCCATAAATAGCGACGGCGTTAAAGATCATGGCAAGAAGAGGCATGGAAATAAATCCTCCCCAAAATCGTGGTGAAATGACGCGGCGCACAGGATCAACTGCCATCATTTCCATACTGGATAATTGTTCGGTTGCTTTCATCAAGCCAATTTCTGCAGCGACAGCAGATCCAGCGCGGCCTGCAAATAAAATTGCAGTGACAACTGGCCCCAATTCACGGACAACACTCAATGCAACCAATGGCCCCAGTTCCTGGGAGGCGCCAAATTTTGCAAGGGTATGATAACCTTGCAAGGCTAGCACCATGCCGATAAAAAGACTGGATACCACGATAATCAAAAGAGACAACACACCTTCTGAATAAACTTGCTGAATCACCAGGGGAAATCCCTTTCTGAAATTCGGCGGATAGAGCAGCATCTGATAAAAAAGGATTCCGGCTTTGCCAAACTGTCTTAAATTGTCAATTCCAAATTGGCCTACCAAGGCAAGACGGTTATCACTCATGGTTGTTCTCCTCCTTGCAGGAAATCATTAACCAGCGGCATGGCAGGATAATCAAACGGAACGGGCCCATCAGGCAATCCTTGAATAAATTGCTGTAACTCAGATGAAGAATCACGGGAAATGGAATCAGGCGTTCCATGCCCCACCACTTTTTTATCTACAATGACATAAACATAGTCAGCTATTTGCATGGTTTCCTGCACATCATGAGAAACAATAATACTGGTGAGATTAAGCGAGTTATTCAGTGTTTTCACCAATTTTACAAGTACGCCCATGGAAATGGGATCTTGTCCGGTAAAGGGTTCGTCATACATGATGAGTTCGGGATCAAGTGCAATGGCTCTTGCCAAAGCCACGCGTCTTGCCATGCCGCCAGATAATTCATTGGGCATGAGATGCATGGCACCGCGCAATCCTACCATCTGTAATTTCATTAAGACCAGTGTGTGTATCATGGATTCGGATAATTGCGTATGTTCAAGCAAGGGAAAAGCAACATTTTGATAAACATTGAGATGCGTGAATAAACCGCCCTGCTGAAATAACATGCCCATGCGTTTTCGTAATTGATAGAGTTTTTTATGGGATAAGGCATGAATGGGCTGACCTGCAACTTTTACCCTGCCATCAGTTGGAGTTAATTGACCGCCAATCAAACGCAGCAAGGTTGTTTTACCTGTGCCGCTTGGGCCCATAATGGCGGTTATTTTTCCTCGCGGAATGACAATATCCACATTATGAAAAACGGTTTTGCCGTTTTCATGCTGAAAGGACATATTATTAATTTCTACTAAATGATCTGATTTTGGGTCTGATTTTGGCATAGGGACCAGTTTCGCAAATGATGTGGAAAATAGCTACTGGATTTGCCGTATCGTATCAGTGAATATGGGCACAATGAAGGTAAATGGCAAATATCCACATTAATATATTCATGAGAATTGCAATTCCAACCGCTGCACTGCTCATGTCCTTGGCTAACCGGGATTGGTCGTGTATTTCCAGTGATATCCTGTCAACAACGGCTTCGATGGCTGAATTAATCGCTTCAACCAGTAACAAGAATAACAGCAGCAGTACTAATATCAGCTGAATCAAGGCCGGTATATGCAGCATTAAAATAAGTGGGGCCAAGAGAATGGAGCAATAGATTTCGATACGAAATGCCTTTTCATTGTGCCATAAACCCTGAATGCCTTGCGTGCTATTTTTAAGTGCTTTTAAGATACTGAAACCATTTTTTTTTTCGAATACCATCTCTGCTGTTCCTATCCTTGAAAAACGTCATTATCATCAAATTCCTTAGCCTAGTACAATGTTTCAGTGATTTTGTCCTTTAGGTCCAGGTAATCGGGGTCCTGTCATGGTGGTCTCCATTTTATGTGCTCGCAGGCTGCGCGCGTAAAATGGAGACCACCATGCCACCCCTCATGCAAGCTTTTTGAAGGACAAAATCACTGAAACGTTGTCCCAGTAGACCTTTAAGCCATCCACAGTTAAGATAGGGCACACAAAATTCAGCAGGATTTGCTAATGGAAAACGATAAAATCTGCTCGCTTGCACGCGCAGTGATTGAAATAGAAGCCCAAATGATAGCCAATCTTGGCAATCGCATTGATCAGGATTTTGCCAAAGCATGTCATTATCTACATGAATGTGAAGGACGAATTGTGGTCATTGGCGTAGGCAAGTCAGGCCATATCAGTAAAAAAATTGCAGCGACTTTGGCAAGCACAGGTAGCCCTGCCTTTTTTATTCACCCGAGTGAAGCCAAACACGGTGATATAGGCATGATTACACGCAAAGATGCGATTTTGGCCTTGTCCAATTCTGGCGAATCTGAAGAAATCACTTCCATTCTGCCTTTTATCAAACGTCTTGGAATTCCTTTAATTGCCTTAACGGGTAAACCTCATTCAACCTTGGCCAAGACTGCAACCGTTCATATCGATGTGAGCGTAGAAAAGGAAGCTTGTCCTTTAGGTCTTGCACCCACTTCAAGCACAACCGCAGCCCTTGTCATGGGTGATGCGCTTGCGATGGTTTTACTGGAAATGCGTGGTTTCACTGAAAATGATTTCGCTCTCTCCCATCCTGGCGGGACACTTGGCAAACGTTTGTTATTGATGGTGAATGAAGTCATGCATCAAAATACTGCCATTCCACTGGTGAGTGTGAATGCATCACTCAAGGAAGCATTGGTCGAAATGACACATAAAAAATTGGGCATGACGACAGTCGTGAGTGAAACCGGCGAATTGGCAGGCATTTTTACCGACGGTGATATACGTCGAGCGCTGGATAAGGGAGCGGATGTGCATCATACCCGCATGCAAGACATCATGTCCAAAAATCCAAAAACCATACGCAGCAATATACTTGCAGCAGAAGCGCTTAACATGATGGAATCCTACAAAATCACATCGTTGGTTGTCATTGATACTGCATCAAAGCCTGTGGGGATTATTCATATTCACGATATTCTCCGTGCAGGAGTGATTTAATGCAGACCTTAATCGAGAAAGCCAAACCCATTCGTATTCTCATTCTGGATGTAGATGGCGTATTAACTACCGGTGCGATTTACTATGGGAGCAATCATTTTGAAATGCGCGGCTTTCATATTCATGATGGCATGGGCATTAAGCTACTGCAGCAGGCAAATATTCAAGTCGCCATTATCTCCAGTAAAAAATCCGAAGCAGTAGAAAAGCGTATTCAGGAATTGGGTATTCAGCATGCTTATCTCGGGTATGAAAATAAACTGCCAGCCTATGAAGACCTTAAGCAAAAACTTCAACTCACCGATGCAGAATGTGCCTATATGGGTGATGATTTGCCGGATTTACCCCTGCTCCGCCGTGCTGGTTTTTCCATTACCGTTACGAATGCACCGGAAATTATAAGACAACAAGCTGATTATATAACTAAAATTAAGCCTGGTAAGGGCGCGGTGCGTGAAGTCTGTGAATGCATACTTGAAGCACAAGGTAAGCTGCAAACTGTGCTGCAATCCTTTTTCATTTAAGGGTTAATTAATACAAAAGCCTTATAATGACACCCTGTCTAATTATCCCGACATAGCCACGAGGAAAGATCAATGATAAGCCGAGAGTTATTTGAAGAGCAGAAAAGGATATTGAATACTAATATCGAAAAGCATCTCAAACAAATACAAAATCAAAATAAGCTGTTGGAATTGTTCAATGCAATTCCAATAAATCAAGCAAACAATCTTACGAATAATCTTTTTGATATAGGAAGGATAGCCGGGATAGTTAGTCTGCAGCTTAAAATAATTAACGAGAAAAAAAATGTGAGTGATGTGAGTGAAAAGGAAGTTTTGGCTATTGAAGATTCAGTGGATGATCTTAGTACAGCATGTAAATTTTTTATGAGAAATTTTGCTTCAAAAAATGAAATCAAATGTGTAAATAGTATTGAAAATATAGTACCTCTATTGCATCAGCTAACACAGACCATCATATATTATAAGGGTGCCAAAGATAAATTATCCTTTTTAGAAAAGACAGTAATAACTACCTCAATTTTAAAAAATAATAATCCGGATAAAACTGAACTCTCACCATTTGATCAAGCATGTGCAAATTTGAAAGAAGTTTTAGAAGATGCCAAGAATGATGATACAAGAAAAGACTTGGTTGCTGCAGGTTATAACGCTCTTTTTTTAGCTAAAGAAGTGAATAATGAGATAACTTGTCAAGGTCAGTTAATTGATTGGGTAAATGGCATTGCAAATCTAATAAAGGATCCCGAGCACTATGTAAATTTTAACATTCATTTAAACAACACTAAAAATGTTATGGCACTTTCCAACCAATTCCCCAGGCTAAAAATATTTGCGGGCGTCATGCTGGCTATATTCGGTCTTGCTTTAGCTGCATTCTGTATCACTGTTGCAATTGCTACTTGCGGCGCCTCATTGCTAATCAGTGGACCTGGGCTAGCCGTTAGCGGTGCTCTCATAGGAGTAGGAGTAGTTGGTACAGGTGTGGGTCTTGGATTCGGAACGTACATGGGTCTGAGATTTGCAGAATTCGGTTATAAAGGTGAATTAGGAATAGCTGGAGAGGAGATTGCATCAGCGGCGTATAAATTTCAGAAATCATAAATTTCCATGCTACAATCCTTCCTCTTCCAATCTCTGAAATCCTGTGGAGTCTTGCGATTCATGACATCTAAGTATTTGATAATCAGCATTATTACCATAATGGTACTTGGGGTCACTTCCTCTGTCATGTATTTTTCCTATCGCCCGCAATCTACCATTACCATGCGTTCGACCCTCCGCCCAGATGCCATTATGGAAAATGTTTCCGCTGTGATTATGGATAAGCAAGGCAAGCCCAGCCTGAAAATTGTCTCGCCAAGGATGCTGCATTTTGCAGCGAATGATACTACTCAGCTTTTGGAACCAGAACTCACGCTTTATCGTAAATCCCCTAAACCCTGGTTTATTAAAGCGAAATATGCGAAAGCCACTCAGGGAATAGAAAAAGTTAATTTTTGGGAGGATGTCAGCATTCACCATGCAGCAGATCAAGGAAATCCCGCAACACTCATTAGGACCCCTACTCTCACAGTCCATCCGAATAAACAGATTGCACTCACTGATGATTTGATTACTCTCATTCAGCCTAATCTCATTGTTAAGGCAACAGGAATGTTTGCTGATATGAATACCGGTGATATCAAACTCATCTCTCAGGCGAGGGGGGAATATGTACCGAATTCGTAATTATTTAATTATGGGTCTTTGCTTTTGTATCCCCGCATATGCCCTCGATAGTGATAGTAGGCAAAGGCTGAATATTGTGGCGGATTCCGGAATTTATAATTTCAAAACCGGTGTTGATATTTATCAAGGTCATGTGAAAGTTGATCAGGGTTCAACACATATTACTGCAGATAAACTCATTACCAAAAAAAATCAGCAGCATAAAATTCAGGAAGCGACTGCCTATGGTGTGGAAACCCTCGCCCATTATTGGACCCTGCCAAAAGTTAGCGATCCTGAAATGCATGCCCGTGCGAAAATAATCAAGTTTTATCCGCTGCAAATGAATGTGTCACTTGAGCAGGATGTTCATGTCACACAAGGAGAAAATGCTTTCAAGGGCGAGCTGATTCACTATAATAGCAAGGATCAGATCATCACCTTGCCCACTTCAGCAAATGGTCATGCTGAGCTTGTTTATAATCCGGATAAATAATTATGTCCAAGATCTTGCGTGCTCAACATTTAAGTAAAAAATATAAATCTCGTCATGTCGTAAAAGACGTATCAATTTATGTTAACCGTGGTGAAGTAGTGGGATTGCTGGGGCCAAATGGTGCGGGAAAAACCACTTCATTTTATATGATAGTCGGTTTAATTCCAGTCGATGGCGGGTGCATTACGCTTGATGATATTGACGTGACGAAAATGCCCGTTCATGCGAGAGCACAATTGGGCTTAAGCTATTTGCCTCAGGAAGCGTCCATCTTTCGAAAATTAACAGTCGCACAAAATATCATGGCTATTCTTGAATTGCGTAATGACTTGACTAAGTCTGAACGCAAGTTAAAGCTCGAACAGTTGCTGGAAGAATTTAGAATTACGCATATTAAAGATACTCCAGGTTTAAGCTTATCAGGCGGAGAAAGACGCCGCGCAGAAATTGCAAGAGCACTTGCAACTGAGCCCAAATTTATTTTACTGGATGAACCTTTCGCTGGTATTGATCCCATTTCCGTGCTGGATGTGAAACGCATTATCAATCATTTGCGTAAACGGGGAATTGGCATACTGATCACTGATCACAATGTCCGCGATACTTTAAATATTTGCGAGCGTGCCTACATTGTGAATCAGGGAAAAATCATGTGTGAAGGTAATCCAGAAGTCATATTAATGAATGAAGAAGTTCGCAGTGTTTATCTGGGTGAAGAATTTAATTTGTAGATAAGGGTCATTAGCACATGATACGTCATCAAATTACCATTCAAAATAAATTAGGCTTGCATACACGTGCTGCAGCCAAACTGGTTGATACTGCAAAAAGATACGCTAGCCGCATTGAATTGGTCTATGGAGACCGTGTCGTCGATTGCAAAAGCATTATGGGTGTGATTACGCTTGGCGCGCAGAAAGATAATGTGGTTGATGTGATGATTACAGGTGAGGATGAAGCAGAGGCAATTGAGGCGATTAATCAATTGGTGAATGGGAAGTTTGGAGAGGATTAATTCCTCCTGACTTGCTAGTTTTCAGGATGCCCCGCTGCATATTTGTGTAGTATGCTGGCGATCAATGTTTGGTATGGCATGCCTTCAAATGCAGCTTTCTGCTTGATACGAAGTAAATCAATGCTGGATAGCCTGATATTTACTCTCGCATCTTTGCGCAAGGTGTTTCGTGCTGCTTTTCTGGCCACGTCTTTTTCATGCTTTAGATTCTTAACAGACTTCCATTCACCTTTATCAAAAGAGTCCAGGAATTCCTGTTCTTCTTTATCCAGCTTAATGCGTTTCTTTTTCATGGTCACCTCACTTGTTATTTGCCAAGGTATTTTTTCTTGGCCTTGCGACTTGGAATAATCGTTTTGAGAAATATCCTTTCCCTGTCCTGAACGAAAGGAACCAGATATACATAATAGCGTAACCCAACCTTGCTGGAATTTATAACTCATATAAACGATCTTTATGGAGTGTCATTCTGGTGACAATGGAACAATCAGCCACATGATGATATAAAGCAGGAAACTACATCCCCCCAGAAAGAAAAATAAAATAAATAACAATCTGATCCAGGTGGCATCCACATTAAAAAAATCTGCGAGACCACCACATACGCCAGCAATCATTCTGTCCAAACGTGAACGATATAGTTTTTTATAAGTTGATGGATTCATATTCAATCTGCTCCTGCTATGATTCAAGTAAAAATTCTTCCAGCGTTATTCCACGAATATATTCTGCGCCCTAACGTTAATAACGTTAGCACACCTAACGTTGTTAACGTTAGGTAGGCTAAATCATTTTCCCCATTTCAGCTAACTCTCTGCAGATAATTGTTGGGTTACGCGCTAACCCAATACGACTGCTATTAATGCAAAAATGTAACTGTTTGTTAAATAACATAATGCTAGCATAATACTCCGGTTGTAACCGAAGTTTTTATGATATATACTTCGGTTATAAGCGAAGTACTTTCAGTCATTATAATTGTTCACAAGGCATCAGCAATGCAAGGGCAGATACTTGAAATCCAGAACACCCTACTCGATGATTTCGAAAAAGAAGCTTTTTACCAACGCAATATTTTTGGAAAGCTTACTTACGACAATTTCATAACCGGCATCGTTGGCCCACGCGGAATCGGCAAAACCACTTTCCTTCTTCATGAAGCACTCATTCATGGTGCAAGAGAGGGCAAGGCAGTTTATATCAGTGCAGATAATATTTATTTTTTGGAAAATCGCCTCTTTGATCTGGTGAATCTACTATATAAAGAAACACCGATTGAATATCTCTTTATTGATGAAATTCAAAAATATGATAACTGGCAGCAGGAACTCAAAAATATAGCCGATAGCTTCCGTCGATTGCGCGTCGTGTTTACGGGAAGTTCGATGATTGAACTTGTTACTGGAAAATATGATTTGTCACGCCGTGTCACGCTGCATCATTTGCATGGCTTATCATTCCGCGAATATCTGGAATTTTATCATGATATTTCGCTGCCAATTTTATCCATGGAAGAGATTTTAAAAAATCATTCTCAATTATCACAAAATCTGACTATACCCAAACCATTAATGCATTTGAAAGAATATATGCGAACTGGCTATTACCCTTTTTTTAAAATGTTCAATACCGAGAATGAAAAATTTCAGGCAGTGCAAAATGCCATACAAAAATCCATTTATGAAGATATATCCATTTTGCATAATTTAAAAACACCAACATTAATGCTCATTGAAAAACTATACAAATATGTGATTAATTCGCTACCTGGAGAAATCAGTCCATATAAATTAGCCAATACCTTGAATAAGGATTATGAACATATCAGCGAATATTTTCATTATCTTGAGCAATCTGGTTTAGTCCGATTTTTATATTCGGCACAATCAGGCAAAGCCCATATGCGTAATCCTGTAAAAATCTATCCAGAAAATTGCACTCTTATTTATTCCAGTTATTTACCTATCCATACAGAAATTGAAAAAGGAAAAACAAGGGAAACATTCGTATTGAATCACTTACAAAATACAGGAAAACAGATTTTTTACAGCAAAACTGGAGATTTTGAAACCGACGGTATCACACTGGAAGTAGGTGGAAAAAATAAAGGTAGAGCACAAATTAAAGGAATAAAAGATGCCTATATTCTGGCTGATGGCATCACAACAGGATTTCAGAATACCATTCCAATGTATTTATTTGGATTTATCTACTAAAAACCAGTTTGAATTAAACTTGCCTAGCTCCCCGCCACCATCATTTCTCCAATTAATATCGAGCCCGTGCGAATATTGCCGCGTACATCAACATCATTTCCGATTTCCTGAATGCCTGCATACAAGTCCTGCAATTTGCCAGCGACAGTAATTTCCTGCACTGGATATTGTATCTCGCCATTTTCCACCCAAAATCCACTTACACCGCGGGAATAATCTCCCGTCACCAGATTGGCACCATTCCCCATGGTTTCAGTAACCAGTAATCCCTTGCCCATGGTCTTGAGTAAATCCGCCAAAGTTTTATTGCCTGGTTTGACAATAAGATTATGCACGCCGCCTGCATTGCCCGTCGTTTTCATTCCCAATTTTCGCGCAGAATAGACGCCGAGACAGTATTGCTGCAATACACCATTTTCTATAAATACGTTATCGCGTGTTGCAACGCCTTCATCATCGAAGGGTGCTGTTCCCAATGCACGATATAAATGCGGCTGTTCTTGCATATGCATAAAGGAAGGAAATATTTTTTTGTTCAGATGATTTAGCAAAAAAGAAGATTTGCGATATAAATTTCCGCCAGAAATGGCCGCGATAAAATGTCCCAAAAATCCACGCGCTTCTTCAGCATGATAAATAACCGGTGTTTTCATGGTTGAAATTTTTCTCGCACCCAGTCTATTCACAGTTCGCTCTGCTGCTTCTTTTGCAACATGAGAAATGGATTGAAGCAGTTTTGGATCTGTCGCAATGGTGTAACTGTAATTGCGTTGCATCTCATCTGCTTGCTTGCCAATCAACACACAGCTTATCTCATGACGCGTATGCGGATAGCCTCCCATGAAACCATTACTATTCGCATAGAGATAAAAGGCTTCCATGGTAGTGACAGTGGTTTCTTCTGCACTCATGATACGCTTATCAAAAGCGATGGCTTCGCGTTCACACTGTATTGCCATTTCAATCGCATCTTCTACCGAAATAGGCCAGTGATAATCCATATCAAGGTGAGGATAATCAAAAGCCAATTCCTCTTTTTCAGCGAGTCCCGCTTCTTTATCTTCATCCGTAAATTTGGCGATATGACAAGCAGCTTGTACCGCAGCTTGCACTGCTTCTGGCCGCATATCTGATATGCTTGCTGAGCCTGAGCGCTTGCCAAAGAGTACATTAATTTCTATGGATTTATCTTGCTGATATTCGACTGTTTCTACATCGCCATCGTGTGCTGAAACTGAAAATCCCTTGTTTAATGCAATCACACATTCTGCCTCTGAGGCACCCAGGTGTTTCGCTTCCTGTAAAATATCATTTGAAATTTTCTGGAATTGACTGGAGTCGGTAAATGTTTTTGTGATTTTTTGATTCATGATTTTGTTCCGCCCACCGTTAATTCATCGACACGAAGTGTTGGCTGCCCTACTCCAACGGGAACACTTTGCCCGTCTTTTCCGCACACACCCACGCCCATATCGAGTTCGAGATCATTTCCAACCATGGATACTTTCATTAAGACATCTGGTCCATTACCGACTAAAGTTGCACCCTTGACAGGTGCGCCAATTTTTCCATTTTCAATGAGATAGGCTTCACTCGCTGAGAAAACAAATTTACCGGAAGTGATATCAACCTGACCACCGCCAAAATTCACGGCGTATAATCCCTTGTCAACGGATGCAATAATCTCATCTGGTGTGGATTTTCCCGAAAGCATATACGTATTTGTCATGCGTGGAATCGTTAAATGTGCGTAGGATTCGCGTCTGCCATTGCCAGTGGATGTTTGCCCCATTAAACGTGCATTGCGTTTATCCATCATGTAATTTTTTAATATTCCATTTTCAATTAACACATTATTTTGCGTAGGTGTGCCTTCATCATCCATGTTTAATGATCCACGTCTATTGGGTAAGGTTCCATTATCCACCACTGTGCATAATGGACTGGCTACACGCTGTCCCATGCGTCCGCTATAGGCAGAAATGCCTTTGCGATTAAAATCCCCTTCCAGTCCATGTCCAACGGCTTCATGCAAAAGTACACCCGGCCAACCTGGGCCAAGGACAACGGTCATGGTTCCAGCAGGTGCTTCTATCGCTTCAAGATTAATGTGTGCGTGACGCAGGGCTTCATCTGCATAGTTGAAAGCAAGATCACCGCTTAAAAAATGTTGATAGTCAAAGCGACCGCCACCACCCGCATATCCGGATTCACGTTTGCCATTGTGTTCAATCACAAGATTAATATTAAATCGCACGAGTGGACGCACATCACCTGCCACATGACCATCGCTCGTCATGACCAATACGGTTTCATATTCTCCGGCGAGACTGACATTGACTTGTACGATGCGAGAATCTTTTGCGCGTATATAATTTTCCACACGCTGCAAGAGTTGAACCTTGTCCGTTTCAGCAAGGGAATGCAGTGGATTAATCGGTTGATAAAGATTATGGTGAACTTGTTTATGAAAAGCTTGCACAGGTTTTTCATCACCCTGCTTCACTATGCTTTTCGCTGCCTGAGCCGCAGACAAAAGTGCAGGCATGAGAATATCATCTGCATAGGCGAACCCTGTCTTTTCACCACTCAAGGCCCGGACTCCCACTCCGCGGTCGATATCAAAACTGCCGCCTTTCAATATGCCATTTTCCAGCACCCAGGATTCAGAGTAAGTGGATT
>Ga0207017_1119_pt1 | contig 11742 bp, 10 predicted proteins | sample Alteio_BWMinCont_51_FD_153472 | JGI IMG/M metagenome (GOLD analysis project Ga0207017, IMG submission 153472) | Enriched cells from forest soil in Barre Woods Harvard Forest LTER site, Petersham, Massachusetts, United States -... | ecosystem: Environmental > Terrestrial > Soil > Temperate forest >...
CAAACTACTGACCGCTGTCGTCTGCCTGCGCTTGATCGCGCTGTCCTGTTTGCTCAGGATGCCAAGGGCGTCGCGCGTTTCGCCCGTGTAGAAAAGCAGGATATTGTTTTCCAGCTCGCCCACTAGATCGGGGCTCAAATTCAGGCGGGTCACTTCCACTTTGCCGTCCCGGTCAATCCCCAGTGAAGTGAGGCCTCCAAAGGCAGCCATATATTGGTCCTGTTTCCCGATGGGCTTGTTGAGGATGCCCAGCTCGATATGGCAGGCTTCTTCCGCCAATTCATACGGGCTTGTTGGTTTTTGCAACAACGTGCGGAGTCCATTCAAAAGACCCACGAGATAGCAACTCGATGACCCAAGCCCGGTGCCAGCGGGGATATCCGCGATGGAAACAATCTCGATTCCGCTGGTCAGATTAAAAAGCCGCATCGCTTCTCGTGCCAAATCATGCTGGATTTGATCCACACTATCCACCAATTCGCTGATGCTATAGCGCACCCGGATCTTGTCATCGATGATCGGAGTGTTTATATTCAAAAACATGTACTTATCGATACCGACCGCGACAATGAACCCCCCAAACTTATTGTAAAAGGAAGGGAGATCCGTCCCGCCCCCTCCCAAAGTGATTCGAAACGGAGTCCTTACGATAATCATATGATCGCCTGTTTTTAATCCTAGTTTAATGCCTCAAGAGTGTGCAATCGATCGTTTCCATGCAAAAATGAGCAACACTTCGGCGATCCTGCTGGGCTTTGGGGTAGTGTTTCTGACCTAACCGAATGATCCGTAATGGCAAGATCGGCTCCTTAGTTCGCAAACCAACTCTTCCGCCCCGCCTACTCCCGGAGCGTCGGAGTTGAGGCGTCCTTTTCCAGCGAAATCCATCGTCTACCGAATAAGAAGGTTTCTACTGCTCATGCTCACCTGATGCTAATTCTCCTTCAGGCCAGGGGCTAGCGAAGATGAAACCGGGGCTCCCGGTTGCCATGTTTGCTGGAAGTATTCCACCGTATGCCTGGAGCCATCGGACAAGGATACTTGAGGGGCCCACTCCAAAAGGCGTTGCGCTTTGGAAACGTCAAAGCGGATTTTATCGATCTCTCCGGGCCGTTTTGGAGCGTAACGTGGCTCGACTTCCCTCTTTCCGAGGAAGTCGCGGACGAGGCAAAACACTTCATGGTCTGTCGTCCCGGTTCCGCTAGAGATATTGAAGATTTCCCCGGTTCCTCTTTCGAGCGCGGCCATGTTAGCACGCGCTACATCCTCGACGTAAACATAGTCCCGAACTTTGCTCCCGTCACCGTAAATGACCGGCTGCACTCCAGCCAGCAACTGCTCGGAAAAGATCGCGAATACTCCTGCCTCTCCCTGGGAGCTTTGTCGCGGACCGTATACATTCCCATAACGCAGGACCACATAGGCCAGCCTATAGAGGTAAGAAAACGTAAATAGATAATGCTCCACGGTATGTTTACTCACCCCGTATGGAGTAATCGGGTTGATGGGGTAATCTTCCGGGACAGGGAGCTGCTTGGGTTCGCCGTAAGCCGCACCGGCTGTCGAGATGTAAATAAAACGGCGCGTTCCGTACTCCACCGCGGCCTCGATCAGGTTCAGGGAGCCTACAATGTTGACAATGGCATCGAACACCGGTTCTCGGACACCTCGGCGAACATCCATCTGAGCAGCGTGATGGTTTACCGCCTCGGGCCGCTCCTTGGCGAATACCCGGCGAACCAACTCGCGATCTCGAATGTCGCCAGTGTAAAGATGTGCCCGTGGATTTATATTCTTGATGAAGCCGCGAGACAAGTCGTCGATGACGACGACCTCATGATTCAGCCCCAGATAAGCGTCCACGACATGCGAAGCGATGAAACCAGCTCCGCCAGTAACCAGAATCTTCATTGGGAGAATACTCCTTTAGATTCCATTCGATAGACTTCCTCTGCTCGCAAAACTTTCCAAAACGTCCGGCTGATGATACCAGATCGACCAGTGGTCGCCGTGGAACACATACATATCGATCCGCTCTGCGTAGGTGGCGGTCTGTGCCTCGTTACCTGGCAGAAACCGCTAAGAGGTCGACCGACAACAACCTGAGTTAGAGTCACGTGCACAGGACCGTCTTGAATTTGCGGCGCCCAGCGGCCTCCTCTGCTACCGCGACAGTATCCAGAACGGCATGACCTGGGGCCGCTGTCCAAATGGAAAGCGGACGGTGCGCCGCCGTTGACTAGGTACTGCAATGCCAGTCCCTGTGCCTTGGCTAAGTCATTTCCATGAATGTAATCCCGGAGGCAGGCTCCATCCGGCAGCGAGCGGCGACCAGTAGAAATATTATTATAGATCACGACGGTATACCCGTGCCGCACCAATTGCCTCGCCGCGTGACAGCCTATATAACCGGCCCTCCGCTGACCAAGATTCTCATCGGATACTGACTTGTCCCAGACTGGATTCTTTGCGGTGCTCAAGCGATGGCGGAAGTGATGCTGACGGTATTCGTCCACCGTAAAACTCAGCCAATTTTTCTTCTATAAGAGCACTAATCTCTGATCGAAACCGTGACTCGCTAAAACGCTCCGCGTTTGAGCGGATAAGCGGCGGTGAAAATCGTGATTCATACCGTTCGAACGCCTGAATCGCCTCGACCATGGAATCAACAGTCTGTTCTCGGAAGAAAACTCCCGTGCTGGATTCCGGGGTAATGGAATCGCCCGGAAAGAATCCGCAAACCGTCTCTCTCGCCCCACCTCGGCCATAGGCAATGACCGGGCGGCCACAGGCCTGGGCTTCAATCGGCGTCAGCCCGATGTCTTCTTCTCCCGGAAAAAGGAAAGCACGGCAACAAGCGTAGTGATCCCGGACGACTTCCTCGCTTTGAAAGCCTAGGAAAGTGACTGTGGGACCTGCAATCTTCCTCAGATTTTCCATCTGTTCCCCATCCCCGATCACGACCAGCCGGCGCTTCAAAGCATTGCAAGCCTCGATGGCCAAGTCAATTCTCTTATAGGAAACTAACGGGCTCAAGACGAGATAGAAGTCATCCACGCGGCTGGAGGGAGCAAACGATCCGATATCCACAGGTGGGTAAATCACATCGGCCTGACGGCGATAGTGTTTCCGAATCCGTTCCGCGCCATTGGACGAACTGGCCACAAAATAATCGACACGAGCTGAAGTCGCATAATCCCATAGGCGCACATAGTGGGCTGCGAGCGAATACAAGCCCCTGCCCAGCCGGCCTCCCGGAGCTGTGCCTCGATAATGATGATACATGTCCCAGAGGTAGCGAATCGGCGTATGACAGTAACAGACGTGGCAGGTCCGCGAACCGGTAAGCACCCCTTTGGCCGGTCCCGATTCCTGACTGATGACCAGATCGTAATCATCGAGGCAAAATTGCTCCAGCGCCAAGGGAAACAGAGGCAGCAGTTTGCGGTAGTGGCGAGTGATTCCGGGGATTTTTTGCAGGAAGGAGGTGGTAATCTTGTGGGACCGAAGCGCGGGCGCAATCGCTTGAGGATCCATGACCAGGAGAAAGATGTCGGCCCCGGGAAACATATCAGCCAACACCTCCAGCACTCGTTCCCCTCCGCGGCGGCGCACATACCAATAGTGCACAATCGCGACTCTCAGGGTAGAAAGCTTCGCATTGGGTTGAGATGCATGCATCGAAAATACCATCGCCCTATGATCTACTCTCGATCAGGAAGGACTCTGCCATACAGAACCACTGTCAAAGCACTTATCGCAGGCAAGGACTACTACCTTCTAACAAAGCTTCTTCCCAATAAAGCTTTAGATCTTGAAGAGTTGTCTTTATCTGGTATTGAGTTTCCCATCCAACAGCTTCCTTAGCCTTCGAAGGATCACCCCACACTGCAGGCGCTTCCCGCGTCCGGACTCTGGATTCATCCTCGGCTATCCGGATGGGCCTCGACGCCATGCCAACCAAAATCTCCAGGATCTCCCTAATGGATACCGCATGGCCCGAGCAAAGCTGATAAACGTCACCCGGCTCACCTTTCTCCAGCAGCAAATAATAGCCCCGCACAATATCGCGTACATCGCTAAAGTCGCGTTGAACATTTAGATTTCCAACGGAAACCACCGGCTCACGCGCGCCCATGTCGATTTCCGCAATTTGCCGCGCAAAGCTCGAACAAACAAAGTCCGACGATTGGCGTGGTCCGGTATGGTTGAAAGGCCGCGCTCGAATAATCGGGAACTCGTAACTTTTATAAAATTGAAATGCCAGAAGCTCCGCCGCAGCTTTGCTGGCCGCATAAGGATTAGCCGGCCTCAGCGGACAGTTTTCCTTCAAGGGTCCTGGATCACTCACATCAATACCGTAGCTATCCGCCGAACCGACGTACAAAAACCGGCATTCCCATTCGAGCGGGCGCAAAGCGCATAGTAAGTTCAGCACTCCACCAAAGTTAACCTCATACGTGAGCCTCGGGGCCTGAAGTGATTTCGATGGCGAAGAGCGCGCAGCCAAATGGTATACACGTTCGGCCTTAATTTCCCGCATAAGCTGAAACAACCGTTCCCCGTCCCGGATATCAGTTTTTTCAACACGAATCTCGGAGAGAACATGCCGGAGGTTAGCCAATTTCGATTCTTGGCTGACGAGAGCAATCACAACAAATCCCTTGCTCAATAAGTATTCCACCAAATGTGAGCCTGCAAATCCGTTAGCTCCAGTGATAAAAGCTTTCATTGCCTAATCATTTCAACTGAGGGTAGCGTTTGTTTATTCCGAAGTCGGGCGATATCTTCATCAATCATCATCTTGATAAGCTCCCTAAACGCGACTGTGGGCTCCCAACCGAGCTCCCGTTCTGCTTTCGAGTAGTCCCCAACCAAGTGAGACACCTCAGCCGGACGCAAAAGAGCTGGATCAATCTCGATATATTGCCTGTAGTCCAGGTCTAGATATCCGAATGCAATTTCGAGAAGGCGACGTATCGAGTGAACAACTCCGGTCGCAATGACATAATCATGCGGTTTGTCTTGCTGCAACATCATCCACATCGCCTGGACATAGTCTCCGGCAAAACCCCAATCCCGCTCCGCATCCAAGTTCCCCATGATTAATTTCTTTTGAAGGGAAAGCTTGATTCTTGCTGCTCCATAAGTTACTTTGCGGGTTACAAATTCCAGTCCGCGCCGCGGCGATTCATGGTTAAACAGAATACCAGAACACGTAAAGAGGTTATAGCTCTCCCGGTAGTTCACGGTAATCCAGTGCCCATAAAGTTTCGCCACACCGTAGGGACTGCGAGGATAGAAAGGGGTAGTTTCCTTCTGAGGGGATTCACGCACCATGCCAAACATTTCGCTTGAAGAGGCCTGATAGAAACGAATCTGAGGATCGACGACACGAATCGCCTCCAACATCCGTGTCACCCCCAAGGCTGTAAACTCCCCAGTCAGCACAGGTTGGTTCCAGGATGTGGGGACAAAAGATTGAGAAGCCAAGTTGTAAACCTCGCAGGGATTACTTTGCTTGAGCGCGCTGATTAAGGAGTTTTGATCCAGCAAATCGCCTGACAGCAGGGTGATTTGGTCCTGAAGATGATATAACCGCTCAAAATTGATCGTACTGCTACGGCGGATCAGACCAAAAACCTGGTAGCCTTTCTGGAGAAGAAACTCGGCGAGGTACGAGCCATCTTGGCCCGTTATTCCTGTAATTAAAACAGACTTACTCACGGTGCCTCCCGGCCAGATGGATCTCGCATTTTCTCATGCTAAGCGTCTTTCCCCTCTTCGGAATCGTAATTTGGGTCAGATCCTGCGGATCAGTGCTCGCGATGATGCGCTCAAGCTGACTACTTGTCCACAGCACGTGCGGTCCTCGGGTTTCCGGCAAGGACTGCAGACAGTCCCGGATCCACCGCATACCGTTCCAGTTCACAATGGACACCGTTAGAGCGATCGTCGGATCTGCCGGCGTTAGCTCGTTCATTCTCAATCTCGAAGCGTCCTGCCGAGGCAGACTTTCAGCACTCGTCCTTCTTGGGCTCGGATGCCGAACAGGCCGGAGCGAAACAAGAGTTGATGCATCAGTAAACCTGCAAACGCAGGATCGATTTGGCAGGCCCGCCACAGTGCGGTCAATGGCCATTTCACATACCCATGACGCAGGCCGTAAAAAGCTACCTTCACGAAGGAACCAGCCACTCGGCCCAAGCAGACGCGACGAGCCAGAGGAGTAGGAAACACGCTCTGCAACATGTAATCGGTTATGCGCAATATGTCCTCCCGGAAGATTCCTAGTCGCCGAAGCTCCGTGGTCTTGGAGTTGGAATGCACGCGAAAACCGCAAAGCACCTCAGGGTGATATCCCACCAGCCCGATGGCAGCCAGCCGCAACCACATGTCCACATCCACAGCCTGGGGAAAGCTCTCGGAAAACGAACCAGCCTTTAACAAACTCTCGCGCCGGATCAAAACAGCAGAAGGTACGCCAATGACGTTTCCATAAACCAGCATCCCGGCTACGACGTCAATATCCCGTAAAACAGTCTCGCGGGGAAGAAAAGAAACGGTGCGTAGTATCCTGCCGGCCGCGTCGATATGGCGCATTCCGGCTGTCACCATAACGATTTCCGGTTTCCGATCCAGCATGTCAACTTGCTTTTCCAGGCAGGTGGGTTCCAGGAGGTCATCATAGCATAGGAACTTGATATACTTCCCCTCTGCCAGTCTCGCGGCATTGTTGAAATTGAAGGCCATGCCCATGTTGCGTTCGAGCCGATGCAGGCGAATCCTCCGGTCTATATAACCTCGGACAATATCGCACGTGCTGTCCGTCGAGGCGTTGTCTGAAACAAGCAGTTCAAAATCTCCGTAGGTCTGTGCCAAGACACTGTCGATGCACTCCCGCAAGTATTTGGCGGAGTTGTAAGTGGGAATGCACACCGAGACCCTCATGAGCTAATCCACCGGGTTATGTTATCTGTCGGTTATCCGTGGCGGCGCAACGAGGCTCTCCCAAAACATGCGCAAATGGGCTCTATGTGCGCCTTTCCACCGACCTTTCACCTTCGCACTCGGCAACAGTTCGATGGCGAATACTACCGGAAGCCTCAAAATCAAAATCCCGGCAACCAGAAGTCTCAAAACAAAATATTGACTTCGCGTGAAGTACTTGTCGCCATAACGAAGCAGGCTACGAAACCGAAATAAGGTGACATCGCTGTATGCCATGATCTCGACTGATGCGCCGCCGTAATGCACCACCTGAGCGTCGGGCAGATACCAAAGAGTCCAGCCCGCTTTCCCGCACCGATTGCAAAAATCCACATCCTCATAATAGAATCGAAAGCCTTCATCGAGCAGGCCTACGCTGTCGAGGACCTCACGCTTGACCATCATTGCGGAGGCGGGCACCTGCTCCATCTGAAAGATTTTGTCGGGGTTCCAGCCACCTCCCCCAGCCTTGAACCCCCAGGGATTGTCAGGCCATAGACGATCCAGCCACGATATCAGCGCAAAAAGAGAACCTAACGTCGGCAGCTTGCAGGGATAATATCTTTTTTGGGTAGACCCATCCGGATCCAAGAGCCTCGCGACAACTACGCCTGCGGTACTGTTTTCGGCCAAGAAACGAACCATACGGGAAACGCAATCGCGAAGTAGTACAATATCGTTGTTCAAAATGAAAAAATAGCGTCCTCGGCCCATTAGTAATCCTTTGTTCCAGGCTGCGGCCAAAGGAATATTTTGGGGCAGGGCAATCAGTCGAACCATCGGAAATTCATTGATGACCAGTTCCTTGCTATTATCGTTAGAACCGTTGTCTATCACAATCACTTCATAGTTGACGTCATTCAAAGGTTGTATGTCCTTAAGGGATTGCAGGCAACTGCGCAACCGAATGGGATCGTTCCAATTCACAACGCAAATGGAGACGTCGATCTCTGGCGCGCTCGGTCGCATCCTTGTCTCCGTGTTGGATGATGTGAAATCCATGAAGAAATCTATCCTGTGCAACCAAAGCAACGGAGAGCGCTGCCGGCATAAATTATCAACTTCTCGTTCCTGCCAGCGCGCATGTCAAGAACAGTCGGCCCGGAAATGCATACATACTTTGCAAAATCGCTAAATCTTTGAACGATCACCCGTTCACCCCCAGCTTGTTGGTCAATCGGTTTGCAAACAGAAACATTGCGCCGGTGTCGAACAGTGCCCTGGCACCCCAGGCCATAGCTGCACCCGCAATTCCGAAATACCGTGTCATCAGCCACAGACTAATGATATAAGGCGGCAGTTCTACCAGGTTGAGCTTGGCAGGAATGTCGGAGCGACCGAGACCTTGAAGCCACGTCCAGGGAATTGCTCCCATGCCCAGGAGAAATGTGCCGAGAGACAACAGTTCCGCCACACGATAACTCCGCGCCGCAAATTCGGCTCCAAGCCAAAGAGTCAGGATCTGCTTAGAAAACACCGCAGCACACAGTGTTATGGGCAATAAAGCGAGCAACGTATACGCACAGCTTTTGTGATAGAGCATCCTGGCACGCTGTAGATTCCGAGAAGATAGCGCAGCAAAGGTCGGGAAAAGCACCCCGCTGAAGGCTCCTGTTATCAGCCAGAGCTTCGTAATCATTTCGTAGGGCGTGGCATAATAGGTGACTGCCCCGGCAGAAATGACTCCAGCGATGATGAAGCGATCCAGTGTCAGTGTGAGGGAGCCGGCGAGACTGTTGATCGAAACCCAACCGCCAAACGACAACAGCGGCCGGATGTGGCTCCTGCGGAAGTCGAAATGCCTGACCAATTCCGGCGTCATTTTAACGCAGATCAGAACGTGCAATGCCCAAGTGAGGATTCTTCCAGCCACCAGTGCCCCCATTACAGGAACCAAGCCGTGCGAGAACGGGAGAACCAAGAGGGGAGCGCCGAATGTCAGCACCCCGATCAAAATTCGCAGAAGACTGGAAATGTCAAATCGTTGCCGTGCCTCAAAGATCCCACGGAGTCCGGAAGTAGTGATCACAAACGGTAATGAGAAGGCAATCCAATAGAATGCGTGAACTGCTTCCAGCCGCATATCTGGAGCGACTTTCAACACACGTCCGACCAACAACGGAGTGAAGAGAATAATGCCGAGCATACCGGCCAGTCCGAGCGCGAACATTAACGACAGGGAAGTCCAAATGAGAGAAGCGCTATGACGGGCGTCATGAGACGAGGTGTTCCACTGTTCCGCCAGCGTCTTTGTTAAAGCACGGCCCATCCCCAAGTCCAGAACACTCGTATACCCGAGCAAAACATAAGCCAGAGTTAAAATCCCAAACCCAGTATCTCCCAGTGCCTTTATGAGGATTGGAATACAGACTATGGCCATCAACAGCGGAGCGCTGTAGCCGAGAAAATTGACGATCGTGTTCCGGAACAGATTTCTTCCCCTGGTGAACTCATGCACCACTATGTCAGTAGCCAATTCGGCCGTCTCGCCTCGGTTGGTCGCTATGCTAAGATCAGTCACGTTCAGTCGAAATAGCATGCTTTGCTTCCCACCATTGTATGGTCTTCTCGATACCAGTCTCCAACGGGAATGCAGCACGCCATCCTACCGCCTCTCTTAATTTCTTGACATTGGGAACCATAATGGAGTTCTCCGCCAGCCCGTCGGACATTCGAATGTCAACCAGATCCGGAAGCCCCATGTGACACGCAATTTTGGTCGCCAAATCACCCAGCCAAATAGGCTTACCGGACCCGATGTTAACCGGTCCACTTACATGGCTCTCCAGGAGGGCGACAAACGCGGAGGCCACATCTTCCACATACAAAAAATCCCTTAGTTGATCACCGTTCCGGCAGACAGCACGCTCTCGATTCATGAGCGGAAGGATGATCGAAGGCACAAAACGGCGCGGGTCCTCGCTGGGCCCAAATAGATGGAAGATTCTTCCCCACGCCGCGCTCAGGCCAGATGTATTCGCGAAGCTCTGCAATATCTTTCCGACGGCGAGCTTGGAATTGCCATAGAGGGTGGCCGGGACGGCCGGTGTTAACTCTTCACTCAGGCACCCATAAGCAAAATCATATTCGAAGCAGGTGCCAGCGAACGCAATCCGTTGTCCCCCGCAAGAGGAAAAACCCCTCATCAGCTCAATGGTGGTCTGCACCCAGTTTAGATTCTCGACCGAGGCCGGATACTCTCCGTGCTTGGTTACCCAAGCCAAATGAAGCAAATGAGAAGGACGGACACTTTGCATTAACTCGTTCACTCTCTGGATATCCAACAGGTCGGCTCGGTGCCATTCCACGCCATCGTGAGTGGCAGCACGCGGTTGGCTAGACACGCCATGCACTTCATATCCCGCCGTCCCTAGAAGAGCCAGGGTATGCCGGCCAATAAAACCCGTCGCACCGGTGACAAGGACTCGTTTCATCTATTAAATAGCGAGTACTGCTGGTCCTTCACTGATATATATCCTGGTGATTCCGGCCACCCGATGGAAAATGCCGGGTCGTCCCAGCGTATACCCCTTTCGCTTTCCGGAGCATAGAACTGGGACACTAGGTAGGAGACCTCCGCTTCGTCCTCCAAGGTAAGATAGCCGTGGGCGAAGCCTTTGGGAACATAAAGCTGCCGTCGGCTGCTCGCCGTCAGTTCCACCCCAATCCATTGCTTATAGGTCGGCGAGCTAGGCCGTAAATCAATAATAGCATCGAAAATCGCGCCCATCGTACATCGTATCAGTTTGGTTTCTTCATGCGGCGCGATCTGGTAATGCAGTCCTCGCAGGGTCCCCTTCTTTTTATTAAGCGAAATATTGCATTGAACCCAGTTGTAGTCAAGTCCCTTGGTCTGAAATTCCTTTTGGCAAAATACACGCGCAAAGAATCCCCGTTCGTCCTCTCGCTTCTCCGGCTCGATAATGAATGCACCGCAAAGTTGAGTTTCCAAGAAAATCATCCAACTATTTAGATTCAGACTACCTTAATTTCAGGAATTGGCAGAATGAATCGACCTCCTCTGCTTCGGAAGTGTGCCTGCTCAGCCAGGATTTCTTCGGAAAAGTTCCAGGTGAGCAACAGGACGTAATCGGGCATGACCTCCAAGAGTTTGGAGGGAGGATAAATTGGCAGGTGCACGCCCGGCATATATCGGCCCTGCTTGTAGGTGCTTCTATCGACGACAAAATCCAGCACGTCGCTGCCGATATTACAATAATTCAGAAGAGTGCTGCCCTTTGCAGCGGCCCCGTAGGCTGCAAGACGTTTCCCGGTCCGCTTGAGGTCGCAAAGTAGAGCAACGAGGTCAGCTTTGACCTTCTCCACCCGTTCAGCAAAACCTTGATAAGACGCCAGCCGGTCAACTCCCCAGGCTATTTCCTCTTCCAGGAGTGCCGTCACCGACGGTTTGCGTTGAACTCTTGCTTCAGGCGCGGCGAACAGCCGAAGCGATCCACCGTGGATGGGGAGACGCTCCACATCCTCAATAATCAAACCGTGTCGAGCAAAGAGACGATCGAGCGCGGTCAGGGAGAAGTAGCACAGGTGCTCGTGATAGATAGTGTCGAACTCACACTGATCAATCATCTCCTTCACATATGGCACTTCGATGACCGCCACGCCGTCTTCCTTCAAGAGAATCCGTATTCCGCTTATCACTCCGTTAAGGTCGGCGACGTGAGCCAATACATTGTTGGCATGAAGGACGTCAGCGCGGTCTCCTTGAGCGTGAAGCTCCTCCGCAAGCGCTCT
>Ga0207017_1120_pt1 | contig 11721 bp, 9 predicted proteins | sample Alteio_BWMinCont_51_FD_153472 | JGI IMG/M metagenome (GOLD analysis project Ga0207017, IMG submission 153472) | Enriched cells from forest soil in Barre Woods Harvard Forest LTER site, Petersham, Massachusetts, United States -... | ecosystem: Environmental > Terrestrial > Soil > Temperate forest >...
TTACGCATCAACCTACCTCCAACCGGCCCTTCACCAGTAACCTCGGCTGATTTTATACAATATCATCTGCCGCTGCCTTCAAAAGGCATCAGGGCAAAAGGCAAAAAGGAGACTGTATTGCTTTTTGATAATGAGTATGAGGCCGTAATTTACGCCGACCAGCTTGAAGAGATCGTAACCACGGTAAGCAAAAGCTCACCGGTAAAAAACATCCTGAGGGATATGGTAACCGCCATCCGTAATGACGACACCATCAGGAATTACCTGGAATACTCGTCAATTTATACCTGGCTGAAAAATTGCGTGAGGAGCATCCGTATAGCAATAAAGCCATCCCGGTATGCTTTAAAGAATGGTAAATATACTATGTAAGAAAGATTCAAGAATCAAGATGAGCAAATGATTATCTTGATTCTTGGTTGTACCCCTTACGCATCAGACGCAAAATATTGCGTCTCTACATAGATCCCTTTTCTTAATTCCAAAATAGAACGTCCGGATTAAAAATCAAAATAAATCCGAAATCGAACATCCGAAATCCCAGATCTCTTTACGCTTTAAGCACCTGTGTTATATATGTATAGCTGCTTGCTATACTTGCAAAAGCATCCTTAGGCATATCGTGCTCTACAAAAAAATGCTTCATTCCAGCGATTTTTTGATAGTCAAATATTCTTTTAAAATCAATTGTGCCGCTGCCCACAGGCATTATATTAGCACGGCTGGCATCTAAATCTTTAACATGCCATAACGGAAAACGGCCAGGATGGGCTTTAAACAGTTCAACAGGGTCTTGCCCGCCTTTGGTGACCCAGGCAAGGTCGAGTTCCATTTTAACATTATTGGGGTGGGTTTCTGTTAACAGCAAATGATAGGGCACTTTACCTTCCACTTCATGAAATTCCATATCATGGTTATGATAGCAAAACTGGATGCCTGCCTTTTTTGTAGCCTCACCTGTTTTATTCAATATTTCAATACTTGATTTTATTTCCTCAAGCGTACCTGTTGGCGCATTGGCGCAAACGAGATATGGGATACCGCCTTCGGCAGCTTCATCAACCAGTTGCTGCATGTTGTCCCTCAGGTTAAGCATAGGCGGTAGTACCATAGGCTTCCCATCGGCGCCGGCCGGCATTTTATAGCCTTTCGGGAGTTTAAAAGGTGCACCCAGCACATGGTGCGATTTCCAGGTCATGCCCAAATCATTAACCATAGCTTTAAACTCTTTTGGTTTCAGGCCATAATAACCGCCCTTTTTACTGAAAGCCGACTCCATTTCTTTATACCCAATCGCAGCTATTTTTGTAAGGGTGCCTTTTACATCATCGTCGATAATACCAAAAACGGTAAAAAGCTGCAGGCCAACCGGGTGCGGGGCCATAAAATCAAGAATTGAAGCGGCTTTTCCTGATAAAGCCATGCAGCCAAGTGCCAGTGTACCTGCACTTTGCAAAAACTTACGCCTGTTGTAACTCATGTTGAATGGTATTTAGTTTATGTGGTTGAGTAAAACTAAATGATTTGAATTACAATTGGAAATTTTATTGTGTCATTTTAACACATTGATTAAAATAATTTTAATTTCAGCTCGGTGATAATTTTAGATAGCTTTTAGTTGCGCCAATTTCCGGAAAACTGCCGTGTGTAAAAATAAAATGGTGGCAGGGGCAAATGCGGGAAACCACACAAACGGAAATATAGTCATCTCCGTCAGGCCTCCCTTTACGCCGGTAACCATATCATTTTTAGCAATGATAACTGCAATAACGAGCAGGTTAATGATGTCCAGCATACCAAAGATGTTCCAGGCATAAACAGCTGTTTTCCACCATGGTTTTCTTTTTCGAAACCATCCAAGCAACCGGCAATGCTAAAAGCGCGGTAATGATATCCCCCAGGGCTGCTGAGAAAGCAAATGCAGACGGGAGCAGGTGATAAAAGTAAAGAATAATGAAAAATATACCGACAAGCCGGAATATATGTATTGCGACCAGCGATTCCAGTGCAATTGACCGGAGGAGTTTCTTGAATAATCCTGTATTTCCGATAAATCCAAATAAGATGATCATTAATGGTAATCCAGCCCAAACCATTACTTCAGGTGGTATGGAATTGACGTTAAACACGCCTTTTAAAGAAAGCACCGAAACATAAGCGAGGTAAAGAATGTAAAAAGCGAAAATACTGATCTGGATATTTCTTGCTGCGCGCGGACTCATACCGGAATCGAGCGCCGCCTTTTTTGCAGGGTTGGCGATGAAAGTAATTGAATAAAGAAAACTTGCGATAAATAGCACGATGACCCAAAGGGGCATACTTGATATGTAGTTTGTCATGTTGTTTATTGATTAAATTAACAGAACAAAGGAAAATCAATTATCGTGGCTTACACTTGGCAAATGGCAAGAAATGAGGCTGGTTATTTTCTTACTAAGTCTTTCCTGATCCTGCTTAATGAGGTATCAGTTATCCCAAGGTAAGAAGCTATGTATTTTAAAGGTACGTTTTGAATAACTTCGGGGTTCGAATAAATCAGACTGAGGTAACGCTGCTCTGCTGTTTCCTGCAACATTGAGATCATTCTTTGTTTTAATATTCCGTATTGGTTAATAATGTTTAGCCGTCCGAATTCACGAAACTCGGGGATCGTATGGAAGTTATCCTGCATTTCTTCGTAGGTTATATACCATGTTTCGCAATCCGTTAACGCTTGGATATATTCTTTTGAAGGTATCCTTTTAAAGAATGACAGCAAATCGCTGGGGAACATTTTTTTTGAATAAAATGCGGTTGTTACATCATTGCCTTCAACATCATAAGTATACGTCCGCATGATGCCTTCCTCAATAAAATGAGACTCATTACAAACGGCGCCTTGTTTCAATAAGTACCCGTTCCTGGCAATTTTCCCTGCCTTATATTTTTCTGCTAATTGTTCGGCTTTGGCAGCGCTCATTGGCAATACGTCCTGAAAAAACTGAATTAAATTGTCTTTATTCATCTGCCAATTTATGGTGTCCCTCAATACAATAAAAGTAACAAACTGCATTGAACTCCCAAACTAAGGCTTATGATATAACATTCAATAACTTGTCAACGGTCAGTTTTAAACCCATTTGCAACGTTGACCATCAGTCAAATATCAAATTTGCCTTTTTTTTAAATATATGCTAATTTAACTCCATTCCTTTTTAATTTTTCTTTTATTTGTTGTAATAAAATAAGGGGTAGCTACGTAATATCTTTATCTGATACCCAATTTATTTAATAACTATTATTATGAGAAAACCTTTATTAATACTTTTATCCTGCACATTATTCATTAGTGCATGCAGTAAAAAAGCCACAACCAACCCCACTACAGTAGTTACAGTGATTACCCCTCCGGCGCCCGCAGGCACCGTAACTACCGTTGCAGGTACCGGCTTGCCTGGTGCTGTAAATGCAAAAGGGATTTTGGCTTCGTTTTCAGACCCGACCAGTTTGACTGTTGATGCAAATGATTACGTTACTGTTGCCGACGTGGCAAACAACCTTATACGCCAAGTAGACCCTTATGGCGACGTTACTACACTTGCAGGCAGTGGTTTGGACAGCCTTGCTAACGGCATAGGCACAGCGGCTTCTTTTGCATATCCGAATGGGGTAGCAGTTGACTCAAAAGGCAATATATATGTATCCGATACCGGGAATAACCTGATACGAATGATAAATGGGGGGAGTACTGTTACCACATTTGCCGGCGGCGGTACCGGGCTGGCAACTAACGGTACCGGCACCGCAGCGTCTTTTAGTTCACCGGTAGGATTAACTGTTGACGCAAGTGGCAATATATACGTGGCCGATGCCAATAACAATCTTATACGGGAGATTACCCCGCTGGGCGTGGTTACAACGCTTGCTGGCAGTGGTAAGGCTGCTTATGCGGATGGCACGGGAACAGCAGCGTCTTTTAATTTCCCCAACGGCGTCGCGGTTGATGCTAATGGCAATGTATATGTTGCCGACCTGATAAACCGGGTGATACGTAAAATAACCCAGGCAGGCGTAGTTACTACATTTGCGGGTGCCGGTGCCGTCAACTTTAAAGCACCCGCCGGCGTAGCTGTTGACGCGATCGGCAATGTGTATGTGGCTGACCAGGGAACTAACCTGATAAGTAAGATAACACCGGCAGGTGTAATAACTACCCTGGCCGGTAGTGGCGCGCCGGGTTTTACAAATGCACTTGGGACTGCTGCGTCTTTTAATTTCCCAACTGCTGTTGCCGTAGATCCAAGCGGCAATGTGTTTGTGGCCGACAGGGGCAACCAGGCCATTCGTAAAATAAGCTCAGGTAAATAATAGTTAAAATATATAACGCTGAATAATGAACGCCGAAGTAAACCTCAACATTCATTATTCAGCGTTATATATTCTTTTAGCAAGAAAACACCGATTTAGTCATACAAACAGTTAGCTATCAACCCCGTCCAACCGGTTTGGTGCGATGCCCCTACCCCGCGGCCGGTATCCCCGTCAAAATATTCGTGAAATAAAATATAATCTTTGAAGTTGGGATCAATTTGCATCCTGGGATAATTATTAAATACCGCTCTTTTGCCGTCCTTATCCATTAAAAATATATTCGAGACCCGTGAATACAACTCGTTGGCTACCTGTTGCAGGGTCATAAAGTTTCCGGAATTTGTGGGGCATTCTATTTTAAAATCATCGCCGTAGTACTGATAAAATCTGTGAATACTTTGAATCAGCAGGTAATTTATAGGTATCCAAATAGGACCGCGCCAGTTGCTGTTGCCGCCAAATAACCCGCTATCGCTTTCGGCAGGTGTATATTTAATGCTAAACTCCATCCCATTTATATTAACATGATAAGGATTATTCAAATGATATTTTGAAACTGACCGTATACCGTATGGGCTTAAAAATTCATTTTCATCGAGCATATATCTTAACAAAGACTTCATGCGGTAACCGCGCAGCAGGCTGATCATGTGTTTTCCAGGGCTTTTTGTCTCATTCCATCGGGAAACCAAGCCGGCCAGGTCAGGCCTGTTTTCGGCAAACCATTTAAGGCGGTCGCTAAAAATGGGGTTATTGGTAATGTCATCCTCATCCAGTACCTCGGCAGCAAATAATGGTATCAGGCCAACGATACTGCGCACACGCATTTTTTCGGTGCCATCGTTGGGCAGGCGTATCTGGTCATAATAAAAACCGTCCGTATCATCCCACAATCCCTCATTGTTAGTACCCAGGTTTGACATTGCACCGGCTATATAAATAAAATGTTCAAAAAATTTCGATGCTATGCCGTTATACGCCTTATTGGTAACGGCCAGTTCTGCTGCTATACGCAGCAGGTTTAAAGAGTAGGTGGCCATCCAGCTGGTACCGTCCGACTGCTCCAAGGTTTCACCATAAGGCAATTTAGTATTTCTATCGAACACACCGATATTATCAAGTCCTAAAAAACCCCCTTCAAAAATATTATTGCCCGATGCATCCTTGCGGTTAACCCACCAGGTAAAGTTTAGCATCAGCTTGTGGAATATGCGTTCTAAAAAATAGGTATCGCCTTTGCCATCGTTGGCTGCCTTGTCTTTCTGGTAAATATTCCAGGTAATCATGGCATGTACCGGTGGATTGGCATCGCCAAAATCCCATTCATAAGCGGGCAGTTGTCCGTTTGGGTGCATATACCAATCCATAATAAGCAGGGAAAGCTGATGCTTGGCAAAAACCATATCGACTGTAGAAAGCGGCAAACAATGGAAAGCAAGATCCCACGATGCAAACCAGGGATATTCCCACTTATCAGGCATGGAAATGATATCCTTTGTGTTTAGGTGCCCCCATTTGCTATTTCGGGCATTTTGTCTTTGTGATGGCGGTGCAGGTTCAGCAGGGTCGCCGCTTAGCCAGTGGTGCACATCGTAATAATAAAACTGTTTACTCCATAGCATGCCTGCAAAAGCCTGCCGCTGCACCATGCGGCGGTCTGCGTCTTTACTTCCCTGCTGTATATCATTATAAAACTGCTCGGCCTCGTTACTGCGGGCCTTAAATAAGACATCAAAATCGTCAAAACCATTGCTCGCATCTTTTGATAACCTTAAACACAGGGTAACGCTTTGTTTAGCAGGCACGTTTATATCGTAATTAATGCTGGCTTTTGTGCCTGTTTTTTTAGGGTTAATCGTGTCGGCGCCATTTACAATATAATTGTTTATGCCATCCTTACAAAACTGCTTGCCATCATCATAATTATAAAGGCGTTTGGCATTTGTTTCGTTATCGCAAAACAACAACTCCGGCGAACCTTCGCCATTTAACCAGAACTGCCCCAGGTCCTTATGATAAACCTCTATCACCCCATGCGAATCAGCTAATAGCTCGGGTATATAATTATCATACCCCCAGGCCCAGGTATTGCGAAACCAGATGGTAGGCAGCACATTTAATGCAGCATCCTGACTGCCATGGTTATGCACCGTAATTTTTATAAGTATATCATCCGGGGTATTTTTAGCATATTCAATAAATACATCGAAATACGCATCCTGGTCGAGCAAGCCGGTATCAATCAGCTCAAATTCGGGGTCGTTTCGGCTCCGGCGTTTATTTTCATCAACCAGCCATGCATAAGGGTATTCCTGCTGCGGGTACTTATATAGCATTCTTTGGTACGAATGCGTTGGCGTATTATCCAGGTAATAATAAAGCTCTTTGACATCCTCGCCGTGGTTACCTTCGGGGTTACTGAGGCCAAAATAGCGTTCTTTAATAATAGGATCTTTTTTATTCCACAGGGCAACTGCAAAACAAAGTATTTGCCCGTTATCGCATATCCCGCCTATACCTTCCTCGCCCCAGCGATAAGTCTTGCTGCGGGCCATATCATGGGTTATAAAATTCCAGGCGTCGCCGTTAGCGCTATAATCTTCACGTACGGTGCCCCATTGACGGTCGCTTACGTATGGGCCCCATTTTTTCCAGGCGGGGTCTTTTAATCTCGTTTGTTCTGCGTTCATATTGTTTTCTGTGATTACACCGATTTATTTTTTGTGATTTCACCGATCCTGGTGGATGATTACACCGATTTATAGTGAATTATTTCAAAGATTTAATTTTCGGTGATTATAGTGATTTTATTCACATAGCATTGTAACATTCTAATCATATGGATGTGGTCAATCGGTGAAATCAATTTAAATAATCGGTGAAATCACAAAATCACTTCCAGGCATTGCGTAAAAACCTCAACCAGTTGCCATGCATCATGTTTTCGATATCGCTATCGGTATAACCGCGTTTTTTAAATAATGCTGGCACCTTTTGCAGGTCAGCAATAGTTTCAAGGTCATACGGGCATTGCTCACGGCCGAAAGCACCGTCAAGGTCGGTGCCCATGCCAACATGCAACGCATTACCTGCTATTTGGCAGATATGATCAATATGATCTATCATCACTTCGAGGTTGCAGTTCATCTTTTTAGGATCAGATACACCTCTCACCCAGTGAGGCACCATCATCCAGGCATCCAGGGCTGCGCCAATAACTGCACCGCGATCAACCAAAGCCTTTATCATTTCATCGCTATACTGCCGGTTATGGTTAACCAAAGCCCTGCAAAGGTTATGACTGGCCCAAACATGTCCGTTAAAATTATCCAACGCCTGCCAAAAAGCATCGTCGCAAAGGTGGGTGGCATCAAGGATGATTTTCAGCCGTTCCATTTCTTTTAATAATTCGAGCCCGTTAGCCCCCATTTTCCCTGTAGCGTCTGTTCCGTTGGCATAACGGCCCGGGCCATAATGCGCAGGGCCAACTGCCCGTAAACCATAATTATATGCCCGTTCCAAATGACCGGGGGTAACTATAGAATCAGCGCCTTCCAAACTTAAAATATAACCGATTGGTTTATTTTGGTTGGATGCGCCATCGTTCCAAAGCCCTATATGCATTTCAAGGCTTTGCAAATCATTTACCTGTACCATTTCGCCGTCATCCTCCATGGCTTTGTACCAGGCCACCTGCCCCTGTGTTTGCGCCCAGGCCTGCTCGGGTGAATGCAACCCGGCAACAGGTTATCCGGCGCCACGTAACGGCCAATCTGTGTGCCAACAACCAAACCTATATTGCCCTTTCGTAATTCGGGTAAGGATACTGTTGCTTTGCCCCGATCTGGTTTATCATTTAAGTCTTTTTCGCGTTCATTTATGGCTGTAATAGATTGCCGCAGGTCGCGGTTCCATTCCAGGGCGTTCATACTTAAATCTAAATGTGCGTCGATGGTAAACATTAGGCTGGCTGAAATATTTATTTGATGAATATATACACTGGTTTACAAGGAGCTAAACCATTACTGATCGAGAGAAAGTCTTTATTTAGTATAAGCACAAAAATAAATTAGTGTATGGCTAAGGTACAAAGTTCAGTTTAATTCGTACGTTCCGATAACAACAATTTTAAATAGATGGCAGACAGTTATTTATTGGTTTTAACTGACCATTCTGGCACATAGCCAATGATATTATTATAAGATACTTTATCATAAGCATCACCTTTTCGCAGTACAAATACTTTCGCGTTTGCGGGTATGGTGGAAATAACGTCGGAGCTATATGCCGCAGCCTTACGCAAATTTATAACCCCCGTAATATTTGCACGAACATAAGCCGCATATAAAAAAGGTCCATTATCATCCATTTTTTTAATGGCGGGCGGCAGAGGCTGTTTATCCGGAACCGTCTCGATTGGTTTAGGGCTTGAAGCAGTGCCCGGAGATGCCGGTTTTATTGCGGTCAGCCTAAGCCTGATAGAGTCATCTATGTTACTTTTTGAGCCATGCTTCCTTTTATGGTGTTTGTGGGTTTTATTAGAGACAGCGGGAATAACAGCGGGTTCTTTTACTTTAACTTTTTTGGAACTGCTGAATGATTCAACAATATAAATACTCACAATGAGTGCTATCAAAATAAAAATGATGCTAATACCTACACCAGGCCTCCCTTTTGGGATAGAAGTTGAACGTTGCGTTTGGCGTCTCCGCTGTTCGTTTTGTTCGCGGTAATAATAATATCGTTGTCCTTTTTGCCCTTCGTTGGCGGGCTTTGATTTGAATTGTTTTAATGCTTCGTCATATCGGTAGCGTCTAGCCTGGTCGCTTAATGTTTCATAAGCTTCGTTGATCTCCTTAAAGCGGTCTTCAAAATAGGCATCTCCCTGGTTTAGATCGGGGTGAAATTTTTTCGATAGTTTTCTATACGCCTCTTTTATTTCATCCAAAGCGCAATTTGAATCAACTCCCAGAATATAATAAAAATCTTTCATCGCCGCTTATAACTAAACCAATATCCTGAATAGCTGTTTGATACTATTTTTAATATTTAGTTTAATTTAAAAAACGGGGAATCTGCAGATCTGCAGGCCGGGTTAATTACAACGCTTTCACGTACTCCAAAAACAAATACAAAGCCTTCTTTTTATCTTCAGTCAAATCAAAATCAAGCTTATGCAGTAAATAGTCTTCAAAATCAAAATCCGGCCGTGTGGGTAGTTCCTTTAACAATTCCATGCGGTGGTCGAGGCCATATTTAAGGGATTGGTTAAACTGATCCATAAATTCAGCCGGGATGGGTTTATTGGCTATCCATGCTGCAAAAACAAACGGCAGGCCGGTAAATTTTTGCCATTCTTCGGCCAGGTCGTATACAAAAGGGTATTTTCCTTTTTTGCCAAAAGTGCGGTCGCCTATTTGGACAAAGGCAGTATTCGGATCGGATGATTGGGCATAATCCACAGCATTTTCAACGATCACCGGGTTGGTTTTCCAATAATTTTTCAGCAAAACTTTCGCTAAATTATTGGAGCTGCGCGACTGCGGATCAAGCTGCAAAACCTTTACATCTTTTATGTCACAATTACTAAAAATAAAAACTGAGTTCACCGCGCCAACAGCGCCAATGCAATAGTCTGATACTATTTCCCAATGCTTAAGGCTTAACGTTGCGGCTACTGGTATCAACCCTATATCAACCACATCGTCTATCAGTTTTTGGGCGCAGTCTGATGGCGTATCAAGGCTCAGTTCTATTTTGTTCAGGATTCCGTCTGTATGTTGCAGGCCGTATATAAATGGTTTGGTATTGGTATAGCTAACTGCTGATATTCTGATCTTGCTCACAGGTATAATTTAGAAGTATTTATTTAGCGTTTTTTAGATGGTCGGCATTATTAAAATCGATGATCTCGTATTTTTTACCATCATAGGCAACTTTATATAAAACCAGGTTCTGGTGCGGAAAGCTATCCATTTGCGTAAGCGGCTTGTTGGTAAGGATGCATAAGAGCAGGCGCAGTGCCCGGCCATGCATACAAATAAGCACTGTTTTTTCTTCAGGATGGCTCATTATCACCTGCAGCGCTTCCAGTTGCCGGGCTTTTACTTCGTTGGGGCTTTCGCCGCCTTCAAATTTCTCATCCAGTTTGCCGTCCATCCAGTCGCGCATAATTTGCATAAACTCCGCCTTGTTTTCTGGCGTAGCGGGCTTGCCTTCGTGTACGCCCCAACCAAGCTCATCAAGCCCCGGCAGTTTTTCGTATGGAATGCCAAGATCAATAAACGGCTGAACGCTTTGCTGTGTACGCTTTAATTCAGATATATAAATTTTATCGAAGGGTACGTTTTTATAGGCATTAAAAAATAAGCCCGCCTGCCTGCGGCCTTCATCGTTGAGGTCGGTGTCCATGCCCCGGCCCTGTATAATGCCGCGTTTGTTTAAATCTGTTTGCCCGTGACGGACGATATATAGAGTTTTTATCATTAGTCATTGTGTCATTAGTCATTAGTCATTATGTCATTGCTTCATTGGTCATTATATCTACCCAGCGGCAAACCAATGACTAATGACACAATGACTAATGACTTAATTAATCACCGGCAGTTTATAAAATTGCGGCTTCACCTCGTCCGGAAATTCGAAATTGGTATAATCTGTTACAACATTATACAAGGTATCGCGCTCTATCGGTTGCCTGCCCACATTTTTTATCAGCTCTACCAACTGTTTGGTGCTCATGCCCGGGTGCTGTTCTTCTGCGCCAGCCATCGAGTATATTTTTGTGGTATCATCAAGCGTACCGTCAATATCATCAACACCAAAGTTGAGGGATAGTTGCGCAGTGGTGCGGCTGATCATAGCCCAATAGGCTTTTATATGATCGAAATTATCAAGATAAATACGTGCTATAGCATAATTACGTAAGTCCTCCACCACTGTTGATTCCGGCACATGCGACATCTGGTTATTCTCCTTGCGGAATTTTAACGGGATAAATGTTTGAAATCCACCCGTTTTATCCTGTAGCTGGCGCAACCTGTCCATGTGATCTATACGATGCCAAAATTTCTCGATATGACCATATAGCATGGTTGCATTTGAGCGCGCGCCTATCTTATGCCATTCTTCGTGAATAGCCAGCCATTGGTCGGCAGTACATTTGTCTTTCGCAATTTGCTCCCTTATTTCCGGGTGAAAAATCTCAGCCCCGCCGCCGGGTATCGATTGCAGGCCTGCATCAAACATCAGCTTCATGCCTGTGGCATAATCAATTTTGGCTTTTTTAAAAATATAGTGATATTCAACCGGGGTTAATGCTTTTATATGTAATTCCGGGCGATGTTCCCTTATTTTACTGAATAGTTCGCT
>Ga0207017_1122_pt1 | contig 11361 bp, 9 predicted proteins | sample Alteio_BWMinCont_51_FD_153472 | JGI IMG/M metagenome (GOLD analysis project Ga0207017, IMG submission 153472) | Enriched cells from forest soil in Barre Woods Harvard Forest LTER site, Petersham, Massachusetts, United States -... | ecosystem: Environmental > Terrestrial > Soil > Temperate forest >...
TTCTGATTTTAACGAGTCATCCAGCATCTTAACTTTTTTTGAAAATTCAGCAATCTTCTCCGTGTTATTATAAACTTTTGCCCGTTCCAAACCAGAGTTAGCTTCACTTAAGCGCTGCCGCAGATTTATCAGCGTTAAACCATTCGAAACCTGGTTTTCCCTGGAGCTAAGTATCTTGTTAACCTGCAACAACGCATGTTTACTGCCACTTTGATTCACTTTCTCGGCATAAATCTGTTTATCAAGTTCTTCTTTAGCCTCCGCAACATACCGGGTTTGTTCGTAATAATTTATTACCCTATTCTTCTGTCCAAATATTTTTAAATCATTTTCTGATGCCTCCAGCTTGGTTTTGGCATCAGCAAGCTTCGTTTCAAAATATTGAACAGCACTATAGGTCTGGTCGGATTTAAGGCGTTTATAATTTGCAGTAAAAATGCTGCTGTGCAGTTGAAGAATGCGCAAACAAACTGCAGGGTCATTGCCTGAATACACCACCTGGATCATATCGCTGGTATTAATCCGGGTTACTACCAAATTTGATTTCAGATCATCAATACTGTAAAATGATCCCGGTTTATTTAAAATATTAGTTATTACATTATCAACCTGCGATGTATAAAGCTGGTTGATATAATTGTAAACACTTTGAGCATCCTTTAGCTGTCTTGCATGAGTTAACAGCTTGTTGTCTGCCAGTTTTCTAAGGCTTTCAAAACCTGTGCTGCCTAACACATGCGGATCGGGCTTTGTTAACAAAAGGTGCTCTGCAAGCAAATGGAGTGAAACCTGTTCAATAGTTTCGCGTGATTTAGCAGAGGCTAACAGGTTATCAAATGCGTTATTAACTGCAAAGTAGTCTAGTCTTTCATCTTCAGTGCTGGTTATCGAATAGCCACTGGCTACGCCTGTATATAATGTGGTTGAGCTGGAATATTCTTTCTTTGCATTTTTGGTAAGAAAGAAAACAGTAACAGCACATATAAGTGGCAGCCAAATAAGCCATTTGGTGTATCGAAGCAATAGCTTTATGTAGTGTATCATGCTCATCTTTTTAAAATTAATTGTTGAAATGGCACACCAACCAATACCTCAAACTGACTGTAATAGGTAGAAAACTGGCGTTTGGCTTCTTCATAGTCGGCCCGGGCATTTACCTCTATCGTTTTTAAGCGGGAGAGCTCGCCAACATCAATTATTCCATCCCTAAACTGTTTTTCGGCTATAGCATATTCATTTATAGTAGACTGTTTTGCCTCGCTGCGGATAGTAAGCAAATTGCTTGCATATAAAAGATTATAATATTGAAGTATCACTTCCTTTTTTAGCTCCTGTATCGATTCATCCTTTTTATTAATGGTTGAATTAAGATCATGCTTATATATTTTTGTTTGAGACTTACGGCCCAACAACTCAAATAATGGCAAATTCACCTGCACACCTACCCGTAAACCATTAGTTACGTTAGATGATGTTTGCATACCCGGTGATTGGCTATCGGCCGAAACAATACTTTGGTTACCGGCTGAGTAGTTTACAAAACCTACAATATTATTGCTCCATTGCTTTTTGCTAAACTCAAGTTGTGATTTTGCCGATTCTATCAAATCATTTTGAAATTTAACCGACGGCGAATTATTTACCGCAAGCTCCAAAATATTATCGAGCGGTATCATTTGTTGTTGCAGTTCTTTTTGCTCATCGAGCAATACTGGTGTTGAATTCTGTATTGCACTGCTTGTTTGTGCATAGCAGACACAGCAAAATATTAAAAGAAACAGTGTTAAGAAAACCTTTAATCTCATCGTTATTTGATAATGTTTTTGCTGGTAACTAATAGCAGCCATTTGCTGTTTTATTACCGATGCATCTGCTAAGTGCAAAACTGTACCAAATCGACACTTTATTTCAATTCATTGATTATCAATATATTACATTTAAACTGATTTTAATATTATTTCCAGATAATGGAAAACAATCTTAAATATGGAGGAGGTGCCACGCGTTAGTCGCAATCCAATATTGCATGTCCAAATTTTATTAAATGTATCCGAATCGTTAAAAAGCGTCTCACATAGAGCTTTTTCAATAATTGGATTTTATTCCATATTATGGAAAACAACACTCAATAAAGAATCTGATAATCAATCAATTACATAATGGCATATTTATAGGTTCTATTTAAACGATAATAAATGTTTAATAAAACTTAAAATAGATGCTATGAATTTTTCAGGTTTAAATAATATCAAGGTGTTTGTAATAGAAGATGACTTATTTATGCAGGCGGTTCTTCAGGAGTTTTTGCAGGTAACTTATGAAGTGGCCATTTATCCAAATGGGTTCGATGCTTTAGCCAATATGCAAAGAGGCGATCTTCCGGATTTAATTATAGCCGACTTAAATACACCGCACTTGGGCGGTCTGGCGCTTATTGAACAAATAAAAATCAGCGATTTCTTTTATTCAATTCCAATCATCATCCTATCTGGCGAGGAAAGTACTGCGAAAAGAATTGAGTGCCTAAATGCAGGCGCCGACGATTTTATTGTAAAACCGTTTAATCCTGCTGAGCTGGATGCCAGGATAAAAGTTGTATTAAGACGAATGGGTAAATTGACTTTAAGCTTATAAATATGGAGCACACTTTATCTACAGCGACCCCAATTATAGCTATTGTTGGTGTTGAAGATGATCAATTATCAATATTTAAAAATTGCAATTTTAAAACCAGCAGTGTAATGCCGTTTGTAAATGGAATGAAAATGGCATCAGCATGGCAGGCAGACAATCTTAATATTGTGGCGATTATTTCATTTAGCGAAATTATGGCATCCGGAGGTATACCTTTAATTGAAGCACTCAAAAAAAGGGGATTGCCAGAGGTTCCTTTTTTCTTAATAGTGAATCATTTAAATACAAACCTAACCAAACTTGCTTTATCTGCAGGCATTACTGACGTGTTTAAATTGCCCTTGAATATTGGTCGCATTGAAAAAAAGGTTAATTTTTTTATAGACAACCAATCAATGCTAAATAATATTTCACATGCAAAAAAGCCTCGCATTAAGGGAATCAGCGCAGCCAAAAGAGTCTTTGATGTGTTTTTTGCAGGCACAGCACTTTTAGTACTATCGCCATTGTTTCTGCTTATATATTTGATGATAAAGATCGAGTCAAAAGGACCTGCATTTTATTATGCTTTACGGGTGGGTTCGGGCTACCGGATATTTAAATTCTATAAATTCCGGTCGATGTATGTTAATGCTGATGCCAGGTTAAAAGACTTAAAACACCTGAACCAGTATAATATTGATGCTGCAAGCGAGAAAGAACCTGCTGCTTTAAACACTGGCTTATGCGATGAATGTAAAATGTATAATAAATGCCAATATCCTTTGTTTGCTGATGGTATTGAATGGTGCGAAATGGATTTCAGGACTGAGAAAAAATCTACCTCAAATTCAGCATTCTTCAAAATAAAGAATGACCCCAGAATTACCCGGATTGGCAATTTTATTAGAAATACCAGCATTGATGAACTGCCCCAATTATGGAATGTAATAATTGGCGATATGAGTATTGTGGGCAACAGGCCATTACCACTTTATGAAGCTGAAAAATTAACAACCGACAAATATGTACTCCGGTTTTCAGCTCCGGCGGGCATTACCGGCCTGTGGCAGGTTGAAAAACGCGGCAAAGGCGAAATGAGCGAAGAGGAACGGCTGATGCTCGATAACAAATATGCGCAAAGTCATAGTTTGAAATATGATTTGAAGCTAATTTTAAGGACTATACCCGCGCTGCTTCAAAAAGAGAGCGTATAATTAAAATTTTTACTATTGGTTTAAAGGCCGGTGATCTCTAAGGAGTCATCGGTCTTTTTTTATCAGGCATTGTTTTTTTTATTATCCAGGACGTTTCAAGCCCTGGAAAATTTCCATTTTCTGGAAAGATATAAAAAGTTAATTAATTGATATACAATTAATTAAATAGATGGCATATTTATAGATTATATCATTTTAATTAACCAATACTAAATTTTAATGATATGCTATTAGCCGAAAATCTTTTAAATCCCAATCAGGAAATTTTTGAAAAAGCTAAATTACAGATTGCTATCGAAGTACAACGGGTGTTCAGGCCCCGTAAACATGGAATGGATGTTGTGGCCCAGGAGCTTTTAAAACGTCTTCCTTTAGGCATCGACAGTATTGATTATCATGTGATGGTTAAAGATGACAGTGATCGTTGTATTACATCAATCCCCCACAGAATAGTTCATACTATTAGAAAGGCACCCTATTTTATTTGGGAGCAATATTTTTTACCCAGGGCCTGCCGTAAATTTAAAGCTGATATTTTGCATTGCACCGCCAATACGGCGCCACTGTCAACTAAAGTGCCACTGATATTAACACTGCACGATATAATTTTTCTCGAAAAATCAAACGTCCTGGCCAAAGCAAGCTGGTATCAGCGGTTAGGTAATATATACCGTGGCCTTATAGTTTCAATCATCGCAAAAAAAGCATTGCGTATTATAACCGTTTCTGAGTTTCAAAAAAAGCTGATCGTAGAAAAACTTCAAATCCCTGCCGAAAAGGTTAAAGTGATTTATAATGGCGCTGACGAACGTTTTTTTGATCATTACAGCCAGTCACAAATTGACAATGTGCTTCAAAAGTTTGGCTTAAAGAAAGGCTATATCTTTTTTATGGGAAATACAGATGCCAGAAAAAACAATGTTGGGGTGGTACACGCCTATGCGCAATTATTGCTGCATAATCCATCAGCACCCAGATTGGTTATGAAAGGTTTAAGCAAAGAGCAGTTGCAGCATTTGCTTAAACAGGAAAAACTGGAATGGCTGGAAAAAGAAATCGACTTAATTGGTTATGTGGGTTATATTGATTTGCCGGCTATTTACCAGGCCGCATGTATGTTATGGTTCCCATCATTTAGCGAAGGTTTTGGATTGCCTATAGTTGAAGCCATGGCAAGCGGACTACCTGTGGTTACCTCTGCCGTTTCATGCATGCCAGAAATAGCCGGTGATGCTGCTTTGTTTATCGATCCTAAAAATCCAACATCGTTGGCATTTGCGGCCCAGCTTATATTAACAGATAATGAACTTGCACAAAAATTATCAGCGAATGGAAAAAAAAGAGCTGCATTATTTACCTGGAATATAGCCATTAAAGAAACTGTTGGGGTTTATCACGAAGTTGAAGCAATGATTTAATAATGAAAATTAAAGAAAGAATATTGGAGCGTCTGAGGGTGCTTGCTATTGATTACTATGACAGGGAACCACAATCAACCAAAGAAAACATATACATACGCTGGGTGCTGATAAAAACTTTATTAAAAGGCTTTTTAGATGTAATAAATGCTTCGATAAGGTTAAGAAACTGCACTAAGGGAAAAATGGTCACTGTAAAAGGAAGATTGAAGCTAATCACAAAGGGCAAAATAATAATAGGCGATAACTGCAAAATATGGTCGCATATCGGTACCACGCAAATATCTGCCGGGCCAAGGGCCACCATTGAAATTGGCGACAACACTTTTATTAATACAGGTACCATTATTACATCGCGCAAACATATAAAAATTGGTAAAAACTGCCACATCGCCAACCAGGTAATTATGATGGACGATGATTTTCATGATGTAGGTAAAAGGGAAGCAAAATCAGGAAAGGAAGCAATTATTATTGGGGATAATGTATGGATAGCCACACGGGCCACTATTTTAAAGGGAGTATCAATAGGTGAAGGAGCAGTTATAGCTGCTGGCGCTATAGTAACAAAAAATGTACCCGCATTTACGTTAGTTGGCGGTGTGCCTGCAAAATTTATAAAGCTGATAGTTCCTGGTTATGAGCCTGAGGAGATTAAAAATATGGTTAACAATTAAACATTCCAATAATGAGTTTGTCAGCTAAAATAAAGTCCAGTCCGCGCATAAAAAATATGGTCTATAAAATGATCGTAAAGAATGCACGACCGCGTTTGTGGATCAGGTTCTTTATTACGCCTTTTATCCATCATTTTGGCAAACGCTCTGTAATTAGGCGATATACCAGAATGGATTTGTTTCCCTTTCACAAATTTAGTATTGGGGCTAATTCTACCGTAGAAGATTTTTGTACAGTTAACAATGGTGTTGGCGATGTGTTTATTGGGGATGATTGCCGTATTGGTTTGGGAAGCGTATTAATAGGGCCGGTTATTATTGGCCACCAGGTTATTTTAGCGCAAAACATTGTAGCCAGCGGATTAAATCATACCTATACTGATGTTAATTTACCCATCAGATTACAAAAGGTAACAACAGCACCGATAATTATTGAAGACGAGGTTTGGATTGGCGCAAATGCGGTTATAACAGCCGGTGTTACCATCGGCAAACACAGCGTTGTTGCCGGGGGAGCGGTAGTTACCAAAAGCATTCCGCCTTTTAGTATTGCAGCCGGCAACCCGGCAAAAGTCATTAAACGATACGATTTTGAAAAAAAAGAATGGGTAAAAGCATTTGCTTAAAGGTTCCTGATTTTATCCATTAAGGGCTGAAAGTCTTCTATTTTAGATTTATCCGTAATTTTTTTTATGATCTCGTCCAATTCATTAGCTGAAATTGAAATGTATTCTAACACCTTTTCTCTTTCATCTAAAGAATCACAAAGGTCTCTAACTAATGGTACAAGCCCCATAATCCGGGACAGTGGCGCTCTCACTATGTGTGACTGAATCCATGAAATTTCTCTTAATTTTTCATTCTGATGTTCAATTGCTTCAATATATTTTAGTCTTTCGGTTATGTCGTTCGCTATTACAATGGTAGCGTTTTTACCTTTGTATTGAACGGGGGCTATTTGGACTTCAACGTTTATTATGTCTCCATTCTTCTTTTTGTGAACCAATATTCTACGGGAGTTTTCTTTTGGATTCAGCTTGTCTTCCTCCAGGCCACGATAAAGATGTGGAATTTCTTCAGCCGGTCTTATATCCTTCAATGTCATTTTAGAAAATTCATCCTTGCTAAAGCCATAATGAATAATGGTAGCATTATTAACATCAAGAAACTTTAACGAGTCCAGATCAATAACGTACATCGGTAACGGACTTAAATTAAATAAATCACTATATCTTTTTTCCGATTGTTCAAGATCAGAAATGTTTTTCTTACGTTCAACACTGTAAATAATGCTTTTATATAAAGACATTGGCGTTAGGTTTTCTTTCAGTATATAATCTGAAATGCCCAACGAAATTGACCTTACACCAAAAGAAAAATCAACATATCCGGTTAATACAATCACCGGTGTATTTTTACATATTTCAATTATACCCTCAATAAGTGATTCGCCGGTTTTGTCGGGCAAAGAAAGGTCTAAAAGGATAACATCAAACTTGTTGACGGCCAAAGCTTCCAGGGCCGATTGGTAAGTCATAGCATGCCTTATTTTAGGAGCTACAATTTGTTCAAATAGGAAGTCTTCCACTAAGGCAAAATCTCCCGGGTTATCTTCAATTACAAAAATTTTGTATTCGCGTTTGTCAGTAGCCATTTTTTTTAATTTCTGGGGATGGAAACTATATTGATCCAAAAGTCTTCAATTTTGGCGATAGCTTTTATAAAGTCAATAGCATCAATAGGTTTGGTAATATAACAGTTAACGTGATTTTTATAAGACGTCATAATGTCTTTTTCAGATGACGAGGTAGTGAGCATTATAACCGGAATATGTTTATAATTATCATTACTTTTAATATACATTAACACTTCATGACCGCTCATTTTCGGCAGGTTTACATCTAACAAAACCATATCGGGCATTTCGGTATTATCATTCAAATATTCAAAAAAGTCAATTGCAGCTTTGCCGTCCTTTAAAATAGTTATCTTATTCACTATTTTACATTCTTCAAGTGCCTCCGTAGTAAGTACTATGTCGCCTTCATTATCCTCAACCAATAAAATATCAATCGATTTCATACACGCTAATTTTTTAAAATGGTGAAATAAAAAGTGCTTCCTATGTTTTCGGTTGATTCTAACCAAATATTCCCTCCAAGGCCTTCCACTATTTTTTTTGCTAAAGCAAGGCCCATTCCAGTGCCCGGATATTCATCTCTGCTATGCAGCCGTTGAAAAATTATAAATATTTTATCAAAGTAAACCGGCTCAATACCTATCCCATTATCACTCACTGAAAATTGCCAGTGGCTTTGTGTCTCTATACATTCAATCTTAATTTGGGGTGGAGTACCTGTCTTGCTGTATTTTAAGCTATTACTGATAAGGTTTGTTAGTATTTGCCTTAGCGGGGTCTTGAATGACCGGATTACCGGCAAATTGTCAGATAAAATTGTTGTTTTTTTTTCTTCAATTTGTTTGCGGTAAAGGGCCATAATATCAGAAATAAGCTCATTAACCTTTATATCTTCCAAACTCTCCTCCATCACTCCCACTTTCGAAAACTCAAGCAAATCAAGTATTATCTGACGCATTCTTTTAGCCCCATCAACAGCAAAGTTTATATATTGCTTACCTTTTTCATCCAATATATCGCCATATTTTCGCTCTAATTGGGTTAAAAATCCGGTAACCATTCTAAGTGGTTCCTGCAGATCATGTGAGGCTACATAAGCAAATTGCTCTAATTCGGCGTTGGATGTTTCCAACTCCTTTGTTTGTATTTGCAAATTTTGGTTCAATTCCTTAAGCCGGCTCTCAGAAACTTTTCTTTCAGTAATATCTTTAAAATAAACGGCAAGCCCCGATTCAGAAGGGTATGCACTTATTTCGTACCATTTATCAAGCGGCGGATAATAATCTTCAAAGTGCATAGCAGTATTACTTTCAATAGCCAAATGGTAGTTTTTATAAGAGTATGAGTCTACAGAATCACCAAACACATCCCATAAATTACGGTTAAGCATTTCATGTTTCACCTTCCCCAATACTTTTTCGGCCATGTTGTTCCAATAAGTAACTGTCCAATTTTTATCCACAGCAAAGAAGGCGTCTCCTATGCTTTCCAATATTGTATTTCTATCCTCCAATATTTCAGTGACTGATATTTCCGCCTTTTTGCGGGCATCAATGTCCTGAAAACTGCCATATACTCTTATACACTTATTACCTTGCATTTCGGCTTCGCCAATTACCCTTATCCATTTTTGATTTCCTTTGGCAGTAATTATTTGCAATTCCACATCCCACGACATTCCTTTCTCAATAGCGCATTTCACCTTTTCAGTGATGTAATTTTTACTCTCGCCTTCTTTATAAAAGCTTAACGCGCCATCCAAATCAGGTTTAAAGTCGGCTTCAACCTCATGAATTTCCTTTGTGATATCTGACCAGTATACGGTGCCCTTTAACAAGTCAATTTCCCATCCGCCAATACGGGCAAGGCTGTTGACTTTTTTTAACAAATCTTCAAGTTCTTTTTTCTCGGTAATATCTTTAGCAACACAATAGACCAGCCCTTCAGGTGAAGCAGCCGATGTTGTCCAGGCAAACCATTTTATTTTACTCGATCTTGTTATATACCGGTTTTCAAAATAGACTATTGGTTCTCCTTCAATAATTTCCTGGAATTGGGTTGTTGATGGTTGTCGGTCATCAGGGTGGATGAATTCCATCAATGGCCTGTTTAATAATTCGAGTTCCGTATAATCGAGTAATTTTATCATTGCCGGATTAACTTTTTTCCAATACCCGTCAATTCCGGCAGTACATATAACATCGGGTGCCGAATTGAATAAGTGGTTCAATTCATCTTCTAGCTTCTTTCTTTGAATCTCTACACCAAAACTCTTATTGAACTTTTCGAACAAAGCCGTAAGAACACCTTGCTCTTTTTCTTCCCTGTTTAATCCTAAAATAAGGATGCCTATAATTTCATTTTTAAAATGCAAGGGTATTCCATAGGCACTTTTGAGCCCAGCTTTTTGAGCAGCTTTTTTTCGGATAAAATTTTCACTTTCATTAAGGTTTGGTATAAATTGAATAACCCCGGTCTCCCAAACCATTCCTGGCACCCCCTCTCCTTTTATGAGGCTCTTTATATCATCACTTTCATTATAAAATGTGCGCATAGCAGGTGTAGGAGCATATTTTACAGCCAGGTGGGCCTTCTTCATATTTGGCGAGGTTAACCAGGCTTCGGCCATATCAAAGTTTCCATAGTTGGCCAATTTATTTAATGCTTTGTAAAGAATCTCATTCAACTCCAATGGCTCATTAAAAATGGCACTTATTTCAGCGAGCAAAGCTGCCTGCTGCTCTTCAATTTTACGTTCTGTAATATCTCTTATAAATACCGAAACACCATTTTCGGCCGGATACACTCTGTTTTCCTGCCATGAGTTTAATGGCTCATAAAAATCCTCATTATTTAAAGTGATTTTCTCGGCATTTGCCCGTTCTATAATTTCATAAATTTCTGAACCAATCAAATCAGGGAAAACATCCCAAATATATTTCCCAATTAAAGATTTAGGCTCAATGCCTAAGATTTTTTCAATTTGTTTATTGGCATAGGTATAACATAAGTTTTCATCAAGCGCAATAAAACCATCTAAAATATTATCAAGCAAAGTTTCAATTTGAGTAGTTTTTTTTTTGATCTCAAGTTCGGCAAATTTGCGTTCGGTGATATCCGACCGGATGGCTATATATTGATACGGTTTGCCTTTTTCATTAATAAACGGCACTATCGTTGTATCAACCCAATAAAAACTACCATCCTTAGCTTTATTTTTAAGTTCCCCCTTCCATATTTTTCCCGAGGCAATGGTTGTCCACAGATTTTTTATAAACGCCTTATCATGATAAGATGAATTGATGATGCGGTGGTCTTGCCCAATCAGCTCCTCTTTGGCATATTTTGATATCCTGCAAAAATTATCATTTACATGTTTGATAATTCCTTTTTGATCGGTTATTGCAACTATTGCTGATTCATCAAGCGCATATTTAAAAGCAGATAATTCCTGTACGGTTTGATGTAGCAAGTTATCGGCATGCTTTTCTCCTGTAACATCAATAAAATTACAAACGACTGCATTAACATTGGGTTCATTTAAAAAATTGGTAAATACGCAATCAAGCCACATATAGTGGCCGTTAAAATGTTTTGATTGATAGACGCATGCTTTGGGCGAATCTGGAGAATTTAACGCCTCATTAAATAACTGATGTACCCTTTCCCTATCGCCAGGATGGATTAATTCATCCATGCCGTTTTTTATCACATCGGTTGTGCTCCAACCGCTAATCCTTTCTGCCGATTGGCTCCTGTAAATAACTTTAAAATCTTTATCAAGCAGGGATATGCCG
>Ga0207017_1124_pt1 | contig 11016 bp, 6 predicted proteins | sample Alteio_BWMinCont_51_FD_153472 | JGI IMG/M metagenome (GOLD analysis project Ga0207017, IMG submission 153472) | Enriched cells from forest soil in Barre Woods Harvard Forest LTER site, Petersham, Massachusetts, United States -... | ecosystem: Environmental > Terrestrial > Soil > Temperate forest >...
ACACCAAGGAAATCGGAGACAAAGGAAACGCGGGCTATTTAGGTGCGCCAAAGATCGCAGGCTTGCCGTAGGCCCGGTTCGCCACGACGCCCTTTCCCTCCTGGACCGTAATGGTCTGGCTCCCGGCCACATTCGCGAGCTTGTCTGTCTGCCCGCTGGGCCATTGCACTTCAATCGCATCGGCCTTTGTCTTGTCGCCCAAGCCGAACGTCAATATAAGTTCGCTCTGCGACAAATAACTTGAGCCGCTGTGAACCGTTTGCCACTGCACGTCTTTCCCTGAGATCACGCGCACAATCGCCCCGATGCCATCGCGATTGGATTTCGTTCCCTGCAGTTTTATGCGCAGGCTGTGTTTATCGCCGCCTTCGTTGTGAAACAAGTGAGCGCGTCCACCGTTGGTTGTCATCAGCACATCGAGCGATCCATCGTTATCAATATCGGCGTACGCCGCGTCGCGAGCAACTTTCGGGCTGGCAAATGCCGATCCCAGAGACGCCGTGACTTCCTGAAACTTTCCACCACCCAGATTGCGAAAAACGTGTGGAGGCTCGGCATAGCTCACCCGCTTCTGCACCCTTTCGATTTCGTTCTCGATGTGTCCGTCGGCCACGAATATGTCAGGCCAGCCATCGTTGTCGTAGTCAAAAAAGAAACAGCCGAAACCTAGGGTCACCAAGGTCGCGCGTCCGACCTCCGACTGCGGCGCCTCATCCACGAACAGTCCGTTGCCCTCGTTGTGGTAGAGCGAGAGCATCTGGTTGGCGAAGTTGGTGATGATAAAACTTGGGCGGCCTGAACGATCATAATCGGCAGCGTCCACGCCCATGCCGGCGCGGGCGACTCCGTCTTCGCTGAATGCGATTCCAGCGGAGACGGCTTTCTCTTCGAACGTTCCATCATGCTTGTTGAGGTACAGCTTGTTGGGCTGAGTGTCATTGGTCAGCAGAATGTCCGGCCAGCCATCGCCGTTGTAATCGACGATCGCAATGCCCAGACTCTTCGAAGTCGGATCGTAGAATTTGGCCTTCTGCGTGACATCTTCAAATTTTCCATTGCCCAGGTTGTGCCACAGCCGCGCTGATGAACCTTTATAGGATTCCGGCGTGCAATAAGATTTGTGCGCCCCGTCGAGCGTGCAGTACAGATCGCCCTTCTCAGACCACTGCACGTAATTCGCGACCACCAAATCCAATTTGCCATCGCGATCGTAATCTACCCAGGCGGCGCTGGTCGAGAACTCGCTCGGCCCCCACAAACCGGCGGCTTTCGTCACATCAGTAAACGTACCGTTGCCATTGTTGTGAAACAAATGGCTCTGGCCGAGCGCGCTGATGAAGATGTCGTCGTGGCCATCGTTGTCGTAGTCGCCGACCGCGACGCCGAGGCCATACATGGAAACCGCAAGGCCGGCTCTGCGAGTGACGTCGGTGAACGTACCGTCGTGGTTGTTGTGATACAGCTTCAGCGTCGAATCACTTCGTTTGTGACCGGGCCAGTCTTCGCTATTAATCAGCAGGATGTCGGGCCAACCGTCGTTGTCGTAATCGATGAATGCACAGCCGGAACCCATAGTTTCAGGCAGATATTTCTTTCCGTAGGCGCCGTTGTTGTGCATAAAAAAGTGGATGCCAGCTTGCGCGGTGATGTCGCGAAATTGGATGCGTTGTGCGAACACCGATGCCCCGAGCAGCAAAAAGACAACAGGAACAACTCTCTTGTACATCATCTCGATGCCCCCGTTGAAGCCTTTGCGATCGCCAACCTTCGCTCGGCAGTGCGGCCCAGAGCGGCACTGCCTACGCGATGCGGCGAACGGTCTGGCAATGCAGCGGATACATGCTCGTGAATGCCTTGCCTCTCGTTGTTGTCCTCGGGATTGAGTTGACGGTATGGGCCGGTGATGGCTTGCGAAGCCTCGTCGGCTTTGAAACGCAGGTAGCGCACCTCGTGTTCGTGGGCCTGGTTCTGATTTCCCAGACCGTTGTAGCAGAGCATCAAATTGTAATGCGCCTGCAAGTCTTCCGGATCGACCGCGAGCACAGACTGCAGCACGGTTACCGCATCTGCGTATTTACGCTGGAGAAACAGAATGCGTCCCAGATCGTTCAGCGCCACCCGATCCCGCGGATACCGCGTTAGAACCTTACGGAGGTGATCGGCCGCCTCATCGTAGCGTCCATCATTGCGCAGAACCTTCGCGTAGAAAAAATGGGCTCGCGCCAGGTCTGGACTCAACGACAATGCTCTCGCCAGCACCGTGCGGGCTTGATCCATGTCCCCCTCCTGTACGGCAGCGCGTCCAATGTTCACCCAGCCGTCAGGATTTTTTGGATCAATCTCCGCCACTCTCTCAAACGCGGCCTGCGCACCTTTTAGATCTCCTTGCAGCAGCAGGCCAATGCCGTAATCGTTCCAGCGCTGCCAGTCTTCGGATTCCAAAGCAGTCTTCGAGGCAGGCGCCGGGGCGTTGTGCGCGATTACGTCCAACCTAACTTCATCTTCGGCGAGCGCGACAATAGGAAGATCAGGAATTTTTTCTTCTTTCGCGGACACTCCTTTCAGCGATCCGACGAATGAAAACTTTCGGTCATCGAAATCGGGCGTGACATCGGCGGGGAGTTGGTTAGGTTCGGCGACGCCGGCGAATGAAAACTGTGTATTCCACCAGGCAAACTTGCGATAGCAAAGGCGGGCGTGCAAGGTAATTTTATTGCCCGAGTCTTCGGGAATAGGAATGCGATAGTGAACGGTATCGGCCGCGCCCGGCGCAATCAGGTGCACATACACCACAGCCCGGGTGGCCCACGCATTACGTTTGTTGATGCCATTGCCGTGCGCATCCACTTGCAGCGATCGATAAAAGTGTGCGCCCTTCTCCACCGGGCCCTTTCCGTTGTCCTCGACGCTCCCGCTCCAGAATATGGTCTGGCCCTTGTCATCCGTAGCCTTCAGTTCGAGCCAGGTATCGTAGGCATCCACCGTGCCACCGGGAAAGAAGTGTCCGATTTTCCTGGTGCGGACCACCACATCGACCCGCACCGTGTCTCCCCGGCGGACCGCAGGCTGGACGCGGTTCAACGGCGCCGTCACCGGCAGCACCTCGGCTTGCTCGGCCGGAGCAACTTTCGTCTCCGCTTCCTCGCCTACGGCAAAAGTCGTGAAGAAGTCCGACTGGTTGGCGACTCCCGTCTTTGCCTGCGCCCACGCGGGAGATAGCGCGAAAATGTCCACACTCAGGATGCCGCTCTTGAGAAAGTCCTCGGTAATCTTGAGCTGCTCACCATCATCATTGGCGGTCGGCAGCGCCGTGTTCGCGCCGGGGAAACGATGCGAATGGACCGCGCCGTCGATGTTCCCCTGATCGCTCGAACGAGTCAACGGCATGTGGCAGTCGGCGCACTGCGAGGGCTTGGCGGGATAATAAAAAGATCGCGCGCCTTGTCCGGATACACCGCTGGCCTGCCAGTTGTCGTACTCGTTGAAGCCACGAATCCAGCGGTAGTGATTGACCGGAACATCAAGATGAACCTTGTGGCAACTGGAGCAAAACTCCGCCGTCTGGTCTCGCATGAAGGGTTTCAGAAACACGCGGCGGTGCGGCTCGGGATTCAGATTTACCAGGAAGTCGTGCAGCAGCCGCGCGACCGGATTGTTGGTCGCAGCCAATTCGTGCAACTCGGGATACTCGAGATAGAAATCGCCCTGCCCCATGCTGCTCTTCACGTTGGCAATCGAGTGGCACATCATGCAGCCCAGGCCGGCTTGCGACTCGGGCCGATGCACGATCTGCTTGATCGGCGTATCCATCAGGCCGCTGTACAACACCGCGGGATCGTGGCACCCGCCACACCATTTCGAGGGCTTGATTCCGACAGTGTCCTGCATGTACTCGATGCTTTTGCGATACCACTGATTGTTGAAGGATGAGAAATGATGGGCCGAGCTGAACCACTGGTTGTAAATGTCCTGGTGACAGCGTTTGCAGGAATCGGATTCCATGAAGAACTTGCTGGGAATTTTCTGTCCGCCGTACACCTGGGCTGAACTGGGAAAGAATGGCCCATCTGGACCATCGCCCTCGCCATTCATGGTTGCAGGCGGCATGGGAGGATTTTCAATGCGAGCTTGATTGTGCCAGAGCGAGCCTCGGAGATAGCGAGCGCCAGCGCCCAATCCGGCGAGCAATAGCAGACAAGCCGTGCAGCGAACAATCGAACTGCGCAGCGTGCTGCGTTTCCCCACCCACTCCGCAAATAGCAGGGCTACACCTGCGAGCGAGAGGAGAATGTGAACATAGAGGAGGTTCCATTCGACGCGCGGCGTTCCAGTCTTGATCAAAACGAGGCCAATCGCCGCGCCGCCTGCCAGCAACATCCAGCCGAGGCGGGCGATGATGGTCTCATCCTGGAGCAGGCGAAAAAGAAACACTGCCAACACAACACTTGCAAATACACCCGCAACTACGTGTAGCAGAACGACCACAGCATAGAACACATTGGGCTGGGGAAAGGTGTAGAGATATGTGGCCGAAATAAACAAGAAGATCAGCACCGCGGAAAGTCCGCGGGATGCGAAAAAGCCTGTGGATGACTTTGGGTCGGGCATTCAATACTTGTGGTCAATCCCTGGAGCGAGCTGGCAGCTGACGGGAGATTGAGTGGAAACAGGTTATCTCTTTTTGGCAGCAGAAAATAATAAAAATCCACAAATTCAGAAGTGGCAGCAGAATTGCGCGCGCGGCGGGCTGAAAAATCAGGGTCGATGCGGGAAATAATCTTCAGTGCGAGGCGTGCGAACGCCGCGTTTTCTGCGGCGGCAAGAGAACCCGTACGGCATTCTTTGTTTTTGCGCCGCGCTTGGCAAGCCAATTTGTCAGGTGGTGTCGGGAGGTCGGCGTCAGGTGCGAAAAGAACATGCCGGCGCGGCCGTTATCGTCCGCCCAGATCACTTTACCCGTCGCTTCCACAAGGTGCGAGGTGCCGGGAAGAACGAAGCGCAGCGGCACATTTTGCACCGGAGGCAGCGGTTCCGGGGCTTGCAACGCCAATCCCTGCTCGCTTAAATCGAGCACGATCGCAGGCATGGTTGCGACTCCGACTTGGAGGTAGACCAGCGCTTCCAACTGAAGGCGAGCTGAATGGCGGGGGTTCGGCCGCATGAATCCCTGGCCGGCGCGCAGCGAGCGGGCCACCTGGTCGAAGGCGAGCGGTTTGTACAAAACGAAATTTACTCCGGATTGGAAAGCGCTGCCCACCGGCGTAAACGCGCTGACCATGGCGAACACGACCGGCCTCCGCCGGGGTGAGGCCATGCGCGCCATACGGGCGACTTGGCCCGCGCCCGGCAAGTCAAAGTCCTGAACGAGTGCTGAATGATGTCCTTGCACAAATAATTCGACGGCTTGGGCGGACGAGAGGCAAGTCTGGTGCTCGATCTGGAGAACGTCCAGTAGCGCCCCCAACACCCGCAGGGACGGGCGATCCTGCGATACCAGCAAGGCATTCAGCTTCATAAACCGGAGCTTATTGCGGACGCGTCGGCCCGTAAAGGTGCCAGCAGTAATAAATTGGTTGTTACCGGGAGAGCTTGTTTCGAACTTTATTTCGCGCTTGGGATTGCCGGGCGCCTCGATTCGGCTGTGAAATCAGGGCTTTTGACGGTTACGCAGAGCGCAGCTAATGGGGTGAAGGTAACAACACGTTCACTTGAAGGTTTATTAAAGTCTGCTTACGTCTCGAAATCCCAATGGCGAATCCACGCTCCGGAGCAAAAATATCTTCATAGGCCCGCCACGCCAGCCTATTCCGTCCGCGTGAGATGGAAAAAGTTTCCCTGCACCCTTACGGTGTAAGTGCCCAGTGCCGACCACACTTCGACATCTTCTCCCTTGTACCGGATGCGATACGCAGGCTGACTCGCAAAATCAACCTCTAATACGCGGCCTTCCCCGTCGTAGCGCACTTCCACCGCGCGTCCGTCTTCCCGGATGCCAGTCATGCGATGCGCTTCATCGTACTCGTAACGAAGCTGATGGGAGCTTGTCCGCACTTCTTTCAGATAGCTATCTGAGTCATAGACGTACTGTGCCGTTTCCCCATTCTCGCCGTCGATTCGCTCCACCCGGTCGCCCTCATAGGTGAACGCCCAGGCATGCGCATACGACGCTGGCAAGTCCGATCCCGCCCTCTGCGTTGCTTTCTCAATGTGCCCGACCGGGTTGCGTTGCACGGCAACGCCATCCCCTTGCGCATCAGTCTGGTCCATGAAATAGCACGGCACCGCGGAATTCGGGCCGCATCCCAGATAGTGCCACACCATCCCGTTCGGGCTGGCAACCTTCCATCGCCCTTCCCAGGAAACCCATGCTCCGGTGAACTCACCTGCATTCCCTGTTGCACGATATTGTGCCGACGGTGAAAATCCGCTTCCCGGCGTGATGCGCCTGAATTCCACGCCCCCAAGATTAAGGGTTTGAATGCTCGCCGCATCCGTTGACCACACCGTATCGTCCAGGTTTTGCCATGTGCTCTTGCCGAATGCCCTTACCTTTCCGTCATAAGTGTGGCTGGCGTACCCGCGCCGCAAGCTAAACTCCAGGGGCCCGGAGTTGTAGATGTCGTTGTGCTCGGTGCGAAACTCACCGCTTATCAGATTAATCTGGAAGTAACTGCTTTGGCTGAGGTCGTAAGGCTCGTAATAAGCATCGATGGGCTCAAGACGTGGCACGCCATTCGCATTAACGCTGGAAAAACTTAAGCAAGGCTGCCCATCCATGTATTCCTTTCGCGGTTGGCTCGCCAGATCGGACTCCAGATAGTGGCTGTTCTGTTGATCGATGTAGCGCAGCGTCCCTTCATAACTCATAACGCTCGCGGGGTTGCGACTTTCGCGAAATCCAAAATAAAGCAAGCCCACGCATTTCAGCGCGCTTTTCCTCAACCGCTCGGTTCGGAAGGCGGTGTTCGGCCGATACCCGCCGAATCCAGGATCGAGCCTGGCAGTCTGCAACACGGCATACTTTGCCGCGGTTCGATAGTTGTAAGTAAAATTCCAATTCAGGCTGCGCGGATAAATGTCATCATCAATCACGCCCATGATTCTGGCGTCCGCGTCTCCTGCCACATCAGGAAATTTTTCCACCATCGCGTCGATGAGTATGTCCGCGATCCACTGCTTTCGTTTCATGTGATGCGCCGCTTCCGGTGGCTGCATCGCAGGCAAGATTTCAGCCGTCAGCCCACACTCCTCCTGCAAGAATTTGGCCAAATCGATCACTTCGTTAGTCGCGGACGTCCCCAGCGCAACCAGGTACAGTCGAGCCTTCGCGTGCAGGCGGGCGGCCGGAACAATATCAATAGCTGGCATCAGATTCAAGAGGTGGTCTTCATTCACATCGCGTAATTCCCCATGTACCACCTGCCAGAGATTTCCGTGCCGGACCAAGCGAAAGTGGGCGAATCCATAAGCCTCTTTCCCGCGCACATATCCGTGAACCATTGCATCTCCGTTGAGATTCCAACCGATCGCTGCCCGGAAGCGGACGTCACTCCCGAATTCCGGCAGCACGCGAGGATCGTTCAGCATTTCCTGACTTGCAGCCAGCAAGAAATCGGATCGCTTGAGCCACGACTCATACGCACCCGCGGCGGCGACGACACCAAGTCCGAGCAGCAGGAGGATAAAAACATTCGAAGTGTGTTCGGCACCGATCGGTTTCGGAGCAGAAATGTTCTGCATCCGGACATTATGACAGGGGTGTAAAGTCGCGCAGCCGTAATCGCTGGCTTCAGAATGCCGAACCAGGTACCGGCCCAAACCTTTCCCGACACGCCATCTTATTTCGTATTCGAGAGGTCGGCGCCCATCTTTTCTCGACCGCTCCAGGTGACGACAGCAACCAACGCGGCGACAATCACGACCGTACCCGCCAGCACCGGCGGATAGCTTCCCCCGCAGCGGCGCTCGACCAGTTTTGCCTGAATCACCGCATTGCGCGACGCCAAAAGATTGCCCAACTGATAAGCCAGGCCGGGAAACGTGGCCCGTGCCGCCGGTGGCGATAACTCATTCAGATGGGCCGGAATCACGCCCCACGCGCCTTGCACCATGAACTGCATAACAAAACCGCCGAGCGCCAGCATGGCCACGCTGTGCGCATAAGCCCACAGCGGAATCGCCGGAATCGCCAACAGCGCTGCAATCACAATCGCCTTGCGCCGGCCGATTCGCTCCGACCACGTGCCAAACAAAACCCCGCCAAACAGCGCCCCCACGTTATAGACGATCGCAATCAACCCCACCGTCTGCGGCGAGAACTGGTGATTCTTCTGCAGGAAAGTTGGATACAAATCCTGCGTCCCATGGCTGAACGAATTGAAGGCAAACATCAACAGAACCAGGAAAACAAAATTCCCCAGATGGCTGAAGATGTTTTTTCCCAGGCCACTCTCCGCTCTACTCGATCCCCGCCCCCGCAGCCACGCAGGCGATTCGTCCACCTTGGTGCGAATGTAGATCACCAGGAACGCTGGCAGCGCCCCGATCACAAACATGCCACGCCACCCCACGACGGAAAACAACGTGCCATAAACCAAAGCCGCCATCAGATAGCCCGCCACATAACCTTGCTGCAAAAACCCGGAAAAGAAACCCCGCCCTTCCGCCGGCAGGATTTCAAACGCCAAAGCCGCACCCACTCCCCATTCCCCACCCATGGCGACGCCGAACAGCGCCCTCATGATGAGAAATACCTTCAGCGAAGGCGCGAATGCCGAGGCCAACTCGAAGATCGAGTACGCGATAATATCGACCATCAGTGTGGGGCGACGGCCAAACCGATCGGCCATCAACCCAAACAGAAATGCACCCACCGGGCGCATGGCGAGTGTGAGAAAAATTGCTTCCGTGATGACCGAGACTTTCGCCTGAAACTGCGTCGCCAGGGCGTTCACGCAGAAAATGAGAATGAAGAAATCGAAGGCGTCGAGCGTCCAACCAAGAAAGCAGGCAATGAAGGTATTCCGCTGCACCGGACTAAGCCTGCGAAAATGGCCAAGCGATTCCATTTGTCCATCGAGTGAGGTAAAAGTCCTCCGGATGCTAACACAGGGTGTAGCGAAGAAAGCACACGTTCGCTGATCGCGCCCGTAGTGGCGGACTTCTGTAATTCCTAAGCACCGCAAGCCGCGGAATAACCACGAAGTACAGTTCGGATGTGATTCTGAATCATATCTTCAGAGCGGGCTTGCAGAGACCCGGAGCGGATTGCTTCATACTGCACCGGCAAGTATTGACTCACCAGCGTCAGAGGCGGAGAAGAGCCATCAAGATTGGCGCGCAACTGGTCTAATTCCTCAAGGACCATCCCGTCGCCCCAGTAATAACGGCATCGGTCGCTAAAACTGTAAACGCGGGCCCGGCGAATCTCGCTTTCGCTTCCGTGATAATACGAGCGCCAGTAAACCGGATTTCGCAGCATGGCCGCTTCGAGCGTTTCCCTGACTTGCGAAATGCGAACTCCCTTTCGACTCGCCAGCCACTCCCGCTCGATTGCGCTCAAGGCGAAGACAGCTTCCCTGAAGGCAAACGTCAGCCACGGTCCCACTTTCAGGATCGCGAAATGATCCTCGACCATCTGCGCCAGCGCCTCTGGCTTCTGGTAGTCCGTTGAATGGGCTTCGTAGACCAGCGCCGGATGCTGTGGCAAAGCGGATGACAGCGGCATCGCTTTGTGCCGGTCATAATCGAACACCACGTTTTCGCCGAACTCCACTCCAGGCTGCACCACCAGTCCGATCACGCGCTCCCACGCCGCGGAGACGCCCTGCTCAGCAAAAGCACCACGAAAAAGTTCCAGTGTGTCACTAACCTGCTCGGCCCGGGATACAGCGGGAGGCGTGCCGGCAAACGACTCGCCGCCCGGCGCCGGAACCTCACTCCCAATCACATAAAGAAGAGGCGCCGCGTCTGACGGCAAATCGCTAAATACGTCCTCCGCCGCCCGGCAAAGAACAGCCGCACGCTGTGCGATGGTCCTCTCGTCAAGTCCTGTCTCGCTGTCATCAGCGCACGCCATGCTCGCATCAAGATGAATTTTGTTATACCCGGCAAGTACGCATGAACGAACCAGATCACAAGCGTTGCGCATCGCCACTTGCGAGGGCTGTTCTCGCCAGGGGTACGGTCCGAGATGGTCTCCGCCGAGCAATACTCGTTCTCGCGAAAGTCCGCCGTGATGCGCCGCTGAGTAAACAAACTCGGCAAACTGAGAAGGAGTTTTCCCCGTGTACCCGCCCGATTGATTCACTTGGCTGGAAGTAGACTCGACGTGCAAAACGGATTCGTCCTCGACAGCCTGCTGAACGGCCGCCGCGATCACGCTCGGGTGAGCGGAGCAGACGGCATACGCACCCACCTTCTCCCCGCAGCGATTGCGACGAACGATCTCCCGCAATCGCTGGCCGGCGCTTTTTGCCTGAGATTCCACGGTTGGCGCGTTACTGTGGTTCAGCTTCAAGAAGCAGATGTTTGTCGAAGTCAGTGGAAAGTGTTGCCTTGGGCCCGTGCACTCTTCCAAGATCTTTGTTGTTCACATAATCCACAATGCGGTATGTCCGATCCTGCAAACCCCGCAATTCAACCGGTCCACTCCAGTGACGAGCGAAGAATGCATAGTACATTTCTCCGCCTTTGCGAATGACGTGTGTCTCGGGACGGTCAAAACCAATGTCGTAAAGATCTCCAATGTATTCGCCGCGGGAAAGCATTTTCTCTTTGTAGATGCGGAGCCATTTCTCGAATATTTTCTCCCGCGCCGGCGTGAGGTCCGACGTGCCGTGCTTTTTGACCAGATTCGGCAGCACGAACTGAGTACCCACCACTCCACCCACGCCAACGGTCGAAGCAAAATCGATCGCTCCATCACTCAATTCCACGTGATCGCCAAAGTAAGGTACATTGTCGCCCATCAACGCTTTCAACGTCTTTCCCTTGGAGCGGATCTGAAACGAACTC
>Ga0207017_1126_pt1 | contig 10817 bp, 8 predicted proteins | sample Alteio_BWMinCont_51_FD_153472 | JGI IMG/M metagenome (GOLD analysis project Ga0207017, IMG submission 153472) | Enriched cells from forest soil in Barre Woods Harvard Forest LTER site, Petersham, Massachusetts, United States -... | ecosystem: Environmental > Terrestrial > Soil > Temperate forest >...
ACTCCCTGTTTGCATGTCTCGGGTCTTTCTTGATTATGAAAAAATCGATGGTGGCACAGTAGAAGCGCGCCGAGCACATTGACCATTTGGTGTGTCTTAGGCGTTGGGTACCCTAAGCAGTATGTCCCGCTCACGGGTTACCGCCTGGACGGCTACAGCAATAATCGCGGCGCATCGCGATGGGTCCCATAGCACGGAGCCCCGCGGTCTCTAGTCGACCCATAAACCTCGACCCCGGACGGGTTCGAACGACGCTACGAGGTCTGAAATCGCCGCGCGCGCGCACTTCCGGCGAGGCCTGGCACGAGCGAAGCTCCGCGATCCTGCCGCACAAAACGATTTTGGAACGTCCGCGCGGATTTGGAAGGATCTCGAAGAGGACGAGCCTGCCGCAGAGGCAGAGTGGTGTTCGATGCTTGCATCCGGCTCAATTCCAAACGAGGTCCTTGAATCAGCCAGGCTCGAATCCTTCTCGATACGCGTCGAAACAGCGCGGCTTTTTCAAGAAAAGATGGCTAACCTATCAGGCAACTTCCGGGGCCGACGTAGCGCAACGTCCAGAGGGTACGTAGAGCGATTAATTGAACAGGCAAGGGAGAACGTCACAATTCGGCGTCGCGAGTGGTGACTAAGCCAAATTCCAGAAAAGGCAAGTGGAATAGCGCAGCCGCTCGACGCTTTCTTGTGCTGGCGGGAAATCCTTCGAGCGTCAATGAGGCGCTGATGCGGCTTGCGGAAAACCTTCTAGAAGGCGTTTCCTCACCTCCAACCGACCTCGAAGTTCTGATGGCGCGACTCAACGTTACATCGTGTGTCGTCGACGATCAGATGCCAATTGCTGGAGAACTACGCAAGCATGGAAACGAGTTTGAGATAGCTTATTCGCCGTTCGCATCCGACGAACGCCGCCGGTTCACCATAGCGCACGAGCTCGGGCATGCACTCCTGGAACGCACAGGACCTAACTGCCCCAGACAGGGAAGGGAACTAGAACGGTTATGCGATCTTCTGGCGGCCGAGTTGCTATTCCCTCGCAATTCTTTCCTCCCTCTGGCTGGAAAGGCGCCTGACCTGCAGAGGATCTTCGAGTTAGCACGAATTTTCAAGGCTTCGATAACCGCTACCGCGCTTCGCTGCTCGCAACTACTCGCAGTCTCTTTCTTTGAAATGAAGAATGCCAAAATCGCCTGGAGCTCCGGACCCGTGAAGTTGAGACGCGGTGCTCGTTTAGGCGACAGCCCTCTGGGCGACACCGTGCCTGAAGCTCACACTTGTCATACCGGCAATGCAATCCTGTTCGCGAACCTAGACGGGGCCGCCAGAGAATGGGCTATTCAGTGGCGCCACCTAGCAGGTGGTGAGCGCGCGCTTTTCCTTTTGCGCCCTCATAGTCGAGAAAGCCACAACAGAACCAGCCAAAGACTTTAGAAAGATCTACTCAATATATCAAATGCGAGTTCAGTTCCCCTGAGGACTTTCTAATGAGAGGTCATGAATATGCGATCCGCAGTAGCGAAGACCTTCCGAGATGCGCGAATCCTTCGCGAAGCCACCGACCAGAATGGCAGGTATGACGCCGCGAAGATTGCGAAGCTGCTCGATTGGAATTTAGCTGACGTAGCGACGTATCTTGGCAGAGATCCTTCCACAATCTCTCGGTTTGGCGCTTCCGTGGTTCATCAGGAGAAATTAGCTGCTCTTGCATACTTGGCTCAGGAAGTCTTTCTCCTCATGAACGACGATCTACCCGTTACTCGTGCGTGGTTTCGGACTCCGCTTCGCGTGCTAGATGGCGTTTCTCCGCAACACGCGATTCTTCGCGGAGATTTCGTGAAGGTCTCTAGTCTCGTCAGCGAGTCGCGCAGCGGTCTGGCACTGTAGGCGGATCGCTTCCACCCAGGAACCGCGAAGGTCGTGCTTATCAGTGCCGCTCTAGACACGGTCATTTTACAGCTGTCCTCGCGGCCCAAGCGGGACACATTCTTCCGTGCAACCGCCCGTGATCTTTGCTCAAGATCCCCTGGGCAAAAAGCAACCAATTATGGATCGCAGCCATGCGCGTGAGGCTTGCCGTCATGAACGCGGCCGACTTTAGTATTTACAATTTGTGGGTAGCTTTTTCCCCGAGATTTCAGGCATCAATGAGGACAGTGCGCCTCGCGTTTAGCTATCGGGATCGAGCAATTCATGGCGAATCTCCCCGCTCGCGCCGGATTTGTGATTCCCAGCGTATCGCCGTGGCGCTGCTTGCTCTGCTCCTCACATTTTTCGCCAGCGGTTCGGTTTATGCCGACGACAACCTTTTGCTCAACGGCGACCTGAATCAAGGCGCCGGCAATCTCCCTTACCACTGGAGCGCCGAAGCCGCTGCGCCGCGTGGCACCGGGGCAACCTTCTCGTGGGTCCGTCAGCCCGGTGACGGCAGTGAACTGCGGCTGGACTCTATCAAGCCGGGAGGTGCGGAATGGGTTCAGACCGTAGGACTTACGCCCGGATGGTATCGCGTTAGTGGGGAGATCGAGACCACCGACGTCGCAAGCCTGAACGTAGCCCGTATCGGAATAAAGTTTGGAGCCCACCGATACAGCGGGAGGCTGCGCGGCCCGGATCGCGGCTCAGGCTGGTCTCCGAACGAGTTCTATTTCCGGATTGACAAGCCCGAACAGACGGTGGAGGTGATCTGTCGCCTCGCTGGTAAAGGCAGCGCCCGCTACCGGCATCTCAGGCTGATCAGGGTATCCGGATCGCCTCCGCCGGGAGCGGCGCGGCTCGCTCTCGACGCGGCGGCGGCGAAAGACGCGGCGCGCGGGGCATGGGACATAAAGCCGTACTCGGCGCGATCGAGCGTTGGGTGGCTCCTAGCCGCGGTCGTCGGACTATTGATTGCGGGCAGGCTCATGTTCGATCGCTTTCCGCATCTTGCCCGCGATGAGCGTGTACTGGTGGTGCTGGCTGCGCTGACCTTCGCGCTGGTCTTCAGTTGGCCGTTGCTCGGACGGATGACGGAGCGCGGCACCTTCGACGACTGGGACACCATGATGGCAATGAAGTGGACGTCGAGAAAATCGATACTCACTTACCATCAGCTACCGCTATGGGATCCTTACCGATGCGGCGGGATGCCGATGTTGGGTAATCCGCAATCGCAAATCATTTCGCCGTTCTTTCCGCTCTCGTTGATGTTCGGAGTTTTTCCCGGCACGCACCTGCAGATCCTTCTATGCCTGGCCCTTGCATGGACCGGCGGCTATGTTCTGGGACGGACGCTCGGGATTTCGCGATTCGGCGCGATCGCCACCGCGATGGTGTTCCCGGCTAGCTCGTGGTTCTATCTCAAGCTCGGTGAAGGTCACATCTATGCCTTGGATGCGACCTATCTACCATGGGCATTCGCCGCCACAGTGACCGCGGTTCAGTGCGCGGCGTGGCGCTACACGGCGGCAGCGGGTGCGGTGTTGGCGCTGACCTTCCTCGGCAGCGGACCCGACAGCCTGGTCTATGGCGCGGTGAGCCTGGGCGCATTGATGGCCGCTACGGCGTGGATAGACCGCAGCTGGCGACCACTGGGGGTACTCGCCGCGGTTGGGCTCTTCGTGGCGGGCTTCGTTGCGATCAAAGCGCTCCCCTCGTATCTGCTGATTCAAGCTCATCCGCGGCCGACCGGCGATCAACTGGAGGTCAACTACCTGAGGACGCTACTTGATGCGCTGTTTTCGCGCGATCAGCAATTGCAGCGCGAGACCTCCAACTACCCCTACTATGGCTTTTGGGAAACCGGCGCCTATATCGGAATGTTTGTGGTGCCGGCTGTGCTCGGATTCGCACAGAAGCGGCGGGCGGCTCCATGGATCCTGAGCGGCGTCGTCCTGTTGCTGCTGGCCCGTGGCGATGCGCAGCCCTGGCCGCTCTGGCCGTTGCTGCATCGGCTGCCGGTGCTCAGTTCGATGCGGCTGCCGACCCGGTTCCTGGTCCCATTTACGCTAGTCATCGGCGTGCTGGCTGGCCTCGGAATCGATTGGCTGACGGCGCGATGGCGTCCGTGGGGTGCGGTGGCCGGCGCGGTGCTGATCGCGGCGGCGACCATCGACTGCCTGCTGGTCGGCCCGCCGAATTTGGTGGAAGCGCTAATCGGCGTAGCGCCTGACCCTCTGCATGCCATGGAATTCCGCCAGGTGCTCCATGGGCTCGGCGCCGATACCGACATCCTGTTCGCCGCGACGGCCAATCGCGGCGTGCTCAATTGCTATGAGTACGCTGCCTGGACGACCAATGCTCGCGGTTCGGATCAGCCGGGCTATCAGGGCGAGCAGTACCTTTTAGGCCCCGGGTCGGTGAGGATCGTTGACTGGACTCCCAACGTGCTCACCTACAATGTAACCGTCCCGGCTGCGGGAGAGTTCGTGGTGAATCAGAACTACGACCGCTGGTGGCGCGTAATCCGCGGCCGCGGCGTCGTGGTCAATGAACATGGTCTTATCGGGATTCGTGTCCCTGCCGGCAGCCAGCGAATCGTGATCGCCTACCGTGACTATGGTGCTCTGCTGGGGGCAGTGATTACGCTCACGACGATCGCGGCGGCCGGCGCGCTGTGGCGGCGCGAAACCCATGGCGCGAGGTGCCACTCATAGCGCGAAGGTCAGGTCGATCGCAGCCTAGTGGTAGATTCGCCTGGCGGCCCTATGGACGTTTGAAACCGTGTCACCAACTGAGAGGAATAATTGCGCGAGATTATCGCTGCCGCAATATCTGCATACCAACTTCTGCGCCATCGATGCCCCACGCGATGACCGCGACGGACCGCGGTGGCCGCCGTGTAGCCTCGCTGGTTTTCGAGCTAAGGTAGCCTCATCACTGGTAACAGGGATCTGGCCGGCCCGAGGATGGCGGTCTTCTGTTCGGCACAAGGGCGCCAAGGTGGTCATTGCCGATTACAATCCTGAAGGCGGCGACCGCGCACCGGACTCGAGCTTCCATTCAAGCCTTACCATCCCTGACTTCCGTGTCCGAACGCTTAGCCGATTAGTTCAGCGATTGACGTAAGCGCTCGACAAGCTTCAAGGCTACGCTGTCGACCTCCGCCAACAGTTCTTGCTATTCTCTAGAAAAATTATAGCCAGAGACGTGCATCTTGAGCGGATGACCTATGAGCCACCGGATCTCGTGCAAGGCTTATACTCACCGTGGTAATATGAGCATGCGAACCGCGGCATGACTTCGATCAATGCGATAGAACCGTCAAGATTGGGCGGCGACCACAAGTCGCGATCGGCGCAATACCAGGCCCGCGAGAACGAGCAGCGAGCATTGGCGCTCTGGCTCAAAGGGGCCACCTTCGAGCAGGTCGCCGCGGCGGGGTTCGGCATCACGACCGCCAGCGGCGCATGGCGGGCGGTGCGGCGTGCGCTGGCGCGGATCCCCAAGAAAGAGGCCGATCAAGCGCGAGAAGCGCAGCTCGCTCGCCTGCAAGCGCTCCGGCTGCTGCTTTGGAACCAAGCCGGGGCCGATCCGATAAAAGCGGCTGAGGCGCTGATCAAACTAGAGGCACGAGAGGCGCGGCTGCTCGGGCTAGACATGCCGACCAGGATCGAAGCAACCGGTAGGGATGGTATGCCGCTGACCATCGCGGTAGCCCGTCAGATAATCGCCGAGGCAGAGAGGAGTGAGGTGGAGGATGAGAACGGCGCCGATGGAGAATCCGACCAGGCGGGCGGCTAAATACCTCCTCGATCCGGTGCTGTTCGCCAGGCACGTTCTCAGGGACGATCCCTGGCCGTTGCAAGAGCAGATCATAAGGTCGGTCGCGGCGCACTCGCGCACCGCCGTGCGTTCCTGTCACTCCAGCGGCAAAACCTACACCCTGGCGCAGGTCCTGCTTTGGTGGCTGGTGCGTTGGCCCGACGGAATCGCCGTGACCACCGCTCCCACCGATCGCCAGGTCGAAAAACTCCTGTGGGGCGAGATTCACAAGGCGATTGGGCGCTGCCCCTACCCCTTGTTTCCTCGCGCCAACCTGACTGAGTTACGCGTCGGCCCTGGCAACTATGCGATAGGCTTCGCGACCGATAAGCGCGGCCAAGGCGTGCGATTCCAAGGGTTCCACTCGGGCCATCTGCTGATCATCCTCGATGAGGCTCAAGGGGTGAGTCCTGAGGTCTGGGAAGCGGTCGAGGGGGTGGCGGCGAGCGGCGACGTGCGCATCGTCGCTATTAGCAATCCGATCATTCCGAGCGGCCCGTTCTACGAGGCCTTCACCTCCGACCGCGAACGTTGGAAGACCATCACAATCAACGGCTTCGATACGCCCAATTTCAAAGGCTTCACGCTAGAACAGCTTCGCCAACTCCCGCGTGGCCTGAGCGAGAACGACCCGATCTTTGCCCAGCAACCGCGCCCTTATCTGCTCAGCCGGCGCTGGGTGTATGACGCCTTTTGGAAGTACGGTGAGCACTCGCCCTTCTGGCAATCGCGCGTGCTGGGCGAGTTCCCCGAGCAGAGCGAGGACGCGCTGATTCCGCTCGCCTGGCTCGAGCGTGCGCGCGAGCCAAGGCCAGTGTCAGCGGCCGAGCCAATGAGCGCAGGAATCGACGTCGCCGAGGGCGGCGAGGCTGAGACGGTCGTCTACATCCGGCAAGGGCCGCGCATCGTAGCGTGCGGAAACTGGCGACTGCGCGACCCGCGCGGCGAAGTCGCAGCTTTCCTCGCGCCCTACAAGGGTCGCATCGAGGAGCTCAACATCGACAGCGCCGGGCTCGGCGGCTACTTCGCTGAGCATTTCGACGATCTCGGCTATCCAGTCAACGCGGTGAACGTCGGTGCAGCGACCAGTTTCCCGGACCGCTTCACGCGGCTGAAGGCACAGCTCTACTGGAGCTTGCGCGAGCGGTTCGAAGCGGACGAGGTGCACGGCCTCGAGGATGAGCTGACCATCGCGCAACTCGCCTCTATCCGCTACGAGCTTAACTCCCGGGGTCTGATCGAGATCGAGTCGAAAGACAAGATGCGCGAGCGCGGACTGGAGTCACCCGACCGTGCCGAGGCGCTGATGTTGGCGTTTGCCGATCGCACACCTGGAATCATGCGCTACTACGAAGGGCTCAACGCCAAGATGATGGCGAAGGAGATTTTGCCGAACAATCCCCTGGTGCCGCGGCTGGAGGAGCCGGAAGAGGATGATGACGACCAGGATATGATGCGGGCGTATGAGAATGCACTGAACAAGATTCAAGCGCAGCAGCGAGGTGAGACAACGTGCGCGGCCTGCGGCGGGCGGCTGGGCACGCAGAAGACCTCGACCAGCGATGGCAAGTACGTGCATCCGGGGTGCGGGTGACGTAATTTTGTCGCCTCCTTTCATCCGCCTCACTCAGCTCCCGTACGTATGTCTGGAGTCTCGTTAGTAACTCGCCTTGGCCACGGGGCACCGAAACCGACGCACACGGCCCGGGTTCTGATCGCCGAGGAAGATGGCCACTGACCGGGCAGTGCAGCCTAAAACTCGCGTTGTTTGCAAGGGTTTTCGCCCGTCATAGGTCTGAACATCCCCTGCAGTCCGTAGCCAGAACACCGCAGGCAAATGTTAACTCATCTTCGGAGACTCGGAATTCGCCCCCGCTCGATTTTGACTGTTCTATCGTATTGATCGAGGGTCAAAACTAGAACCTACGGGCGTCGGTGCGCCTCGATAGTGGGCTGGTTGAGACTCTCGCGCAGCAGAATGCGTTTGATCGCATCGAGCGTCCGCCGCCGCTTCACCTGCCCGTCCATCTGCGCTAGCGGATCGTCGCCTTCAACGATACCCAGCAGACTGAACAGGTACGGCAGCGTGTCCTCCAGACTTCGATCGAGAGCGACGACCCGTCCCGTGACTTTTTCGCGGCGCGTTCGTTCATCGTCCTCGCTCGCAATCCTGAAATAGTTGCGCAGAAGATCGATCACCGGCAGATAAGCCGACGCCGTGCCATGCGAAATCGAAAAGGTCTCCAGCACCATCCAGCCGGATTGCGAGCTCGCCTTGAACTCGAAGAACAGCCGTGACTTGCCGACCCCCGGCTCGGCCATTGCGGCAGCGACCTGCCCACGTCCACCCTTAGCCTGATCGGCCGCGCGCTTGAGCGCCTCCATCTCCCCTTTCTCCCCTCCTGGGCGCGGTTTCTGAACACGGTTGCTGCTAGTGTGGCGTCCCGCAAATAACTTTCTTAAAGCCGTGGAGTCTGAGTCTCAGTTTTTCAGGGCAAAAGCAGCAAATAAGCCGAGCAAAATAGTAAAGTTATTTGCGGGACGCCACACTAGTAGAAAAAAGCTCTCGATTAGAAAGGTTCTCGTCTTCCTCAGGATTCAGACCCTCGATTTGTCCTCCGCAAGCGGCGCATTTTCATTGGTTGCCAGCCCGGCCCGAAAATGTCGAGCCGCGTCGACGAGATTTGCTCGAATCAGTAGTTGATCTGCAATGTCCCGACAGAACCCTTCTCGTGGTTTTCAAGCTGAGGTTTAGAGGCTCCAACTTTTAGGTTCGACGTATACTGAAGTTGGCATCGAAGATGAAAATGGCCTTATAATTCCGCTTCAATGTTAAGCATGAGCCCAGTGGGCCCGCCATAACGCAGATCAGAGAAAGCGCAGAACTGTATATGGCGAATATGCCGATCTGGGACAAAGCTGCCCTATTCCACGATACTCAGGCGTTTATCGAGCACCTGCAGAGGTTGGAGGCACAAGGTTGCCGCTGGTTAGTCGTTCCACTCAGCGCAGATGAGTCGTCCGGAAGTTTCAAGTGCAGCAAGTGCAATAGTGATACAGACCTGGCGGCCTTGTATTCGATCGCAACTCACGTAGCGTTCGAAGAAGAGGTACTCAGAGCAATTGAGGCGAGCGGTTCGCAAGCCGAGTACGATGACCAGGTTTCCCGGATCATCGAAGAAGAAGGAACCCCGATGGTTTGCACCGCCTGCTGTCCACGTGGAAAGCCTCACCGGCACGATTTGAACCACGCCTTCTAGCCGACCTGGACTAGTCGCCTATGTTGCAAACGTCGCCTAAAAGCTGTCGTCTGCCAGTTTAAAAACCGTTACCGAGAATTCGAATCCATTCCACTCCGGGCAGCCAGTCCCGAAATCGGAGAATGAACGCAGCAATCAGGGAGCAGCCTGCGTCTTTACGATAAGGTTGTTCTGAACCGACTTGACCCCGGCCACTTGGTCGGCAACGCTCCCGGCCTCTGCTACCTCTGCGTCGGAGTCGACAAAGCCGCTCAACTCGACGACGCCCTTGTATGTAATTATATGTATTTGTGCCGCACTGATCCCAATTTTCGGATCTTGTGCCAGCGCCGTCTTGACCTTGGCCGTGATAGCTGCATCGTCAATGTAACCGCCAGTGCTTTCACTCATGGGAGTTGCGGCACATGCCGCTGCCAACGCGCCCAAGAGAAAGATCTGCAAAAGGCTCGTAACCAAGCTTCTTCCACGCTTCATCATGATGGCCATGACCCGCCTCAAGGATTCCAACCACACTAGGTACAACGTTTCGTGATCATTTGTGACCGTATAGCCTAGCCGCGTTTTCATCCACACCGCGAGATAGCAGACCACCCCCGGCCGTCGCGCCAATCACTAATCTCTGCTTATGCGACCGCATGGTAGCGTTGTGTAGATCAACGACGACGGCTTCGCGGTCGTCTTCTTACCTAGAGCTGTTACCTAGACAAGATAGAGCTTGATTTTAGAGGATAATTTCAGGCAACCACTGACACTTAGTCAATTCTACCAGCCTCATCCATGGCGCCTCACAGCTCCGGCCGCCGCGGCAAAAGTCGAGCAGATACGCAGTCTTCTCGCAGCAATTTAAAGTACCGGATACGGTTCAAGACCTTGCCATCAATACATTACAGAGGGGATGATGGTCGCCCGTCCCGGCGGTGAAAGCTCGATGATGGCGGCGGGCGTGTCGCGGAAAATCTCGGAAATCTTAGGAAGAAGAAATAGCGAAACGATGCTGCCTAGCCGCTTCGGCGCGCTCGAACGGGAATGCGAAAGGAGCTGGTGCGGGAGAAACCAGCCCCTTTCGGGATCTAGGAGGATTCGCTGAGGCGACCGCTTCAAGAGGACGCTTGGGCGACCGCTCGGCGTGGCGTGTATCAGCAATACTCAAGATACTATGACACCTAATGTATGGCAATAACCTTTTGTGAGCAGACTAAAATCAGGCTAACCCAGCTTACGCGCTAACTCTTGTGTTGCGTGGTGCGCGCGATGGAGGGCATCTTGCAGTCCTACTGGATCAGTCGCGCTTTCCGCTTCTCCGAGGGCAATTCCTAACCCAAGAGCGAACTCACAAAGCGCTTCCCTTAACTGTTCAATCGTCATCTTCGGTTCCTCTACTTCCATCCTGAGAGCACCACGCGCAAGTTTCAAGCGCAGCTCGATTGATGGTCCAGGATTCGCCCATCGCCGGCGCGCACGCGGGGCCGGGCAGCGCCCGAAGTGGGCGAAGGGGTCGTGTTTGTCCGGAATGTGAAGCTCTGACGCGCCGCTGTGACCGTTCTATTGATTCCGGTTGCAAACAACTGCAAAAACGAACTAATATAACTTTACTTTATCAGTAACTTTTACTTTGATGGCCAAGTTTTTATGGCTACAGAAAGCAATCAACGATCGGAAGTGCCGAAACTGGTTGAACATGCTCGCGCGTTGCTTGATCGGTTGATCCAAACAAATACCGAAGAGCCATCGAGGTCGTGGGAAATCGTTTTAGAGTTGCAGCTATCGCTTGTTGAGCTTCAGCGAGTCTGTCCACCTAAGATCTTCAACAAGAAAATAGAA
>Ga0207017_1129_pt1 | contig 10700 bp, 7 predicted proteins | sample Alteio_BWMinCont_51_FD_153472 | JGI IMG/M metagenome (GOLD analysis project Ga0207017, IMG submission 153472) | Enriched cells from forest soil in Barre Woods Harvard Forest LTER site, Petersham, Massachusetts, United States -... | ecosystem: Environmental > Terrestrial > Soil > Temperate forest >...
GGGAGAGGCGCAGAAAATGGTGCATGAATTGGTGGCAAAAGGCTTGGTTTCATTGTCAAAACATGCGAAAGAGAGAATGAAACAACGTGGTATTACTATGAAGCAAATATTAACTTGCTTGGCTAAGGGCAGGGTAACTGAGAATCCTGTATTAGCGAATAAAAGTGGTAATGCCGGAGGTTATGATATTACGGTAGAACGATCCACTGCTGGAGATTATTTGCGTGTTGGTGCTTGCCTGCGCTTTAGTCAAAGAGTTATGGTTATTACTGCTATAAAAATAAAATAATGAAAATGACAGTGGAATCTTGGGTGAACAGGGGGATGATGAAATGAAAAAGCAAGAGGAATATTACCACTACACAGAATGCGGACTTAATAATATTTATCTTGTAAATGGTTTTAAGATTACAAAAATGGATGATGGGGATGAAGAAATATTTGTCCATGATATTCATGGTCTTCATGAGGCTATTTCTAATACTCTTATTTTTAAAAAAGGATTATTGGAAGGCAGTGAAATTAAATTTATACGGATAATGTTGGATTTATCCCAGAATAAATTAGCGGCCTTGATTGGTTGTCGTTATCAGCAAATTTTATTGTGGGAGAAAAATAAAAATAAAATATCCAAACCGGCAGATCGCCTTTTAAGAATCACCCTTTATACCTATCTTCATAAGGAAATTGATAATGGCGAAGTATTTGATCGCATCAATGAGATTGCTGATCTTGATGCTGCAGAAGCAAATCATTGTAATAAGATAGAATTCAAAGAAGTAAAAGATATTTGGCAAATGGTTGCTTAGATTCCTGGATCTGGGGTCTACCATCTGAGCTGTTACAACAAATCAAATTTCATTATTTGTTGGGTTACGCGCAAAAAGCGCGTTAACCAAACCTGCTTTTTTATTAAATACGAATATCGCAATCCCAGGCAAATACGTCACGATTCCAATGATTCGATAGGCCAAAAAAATCGTGGCAAAACTGCCTGAAACACCAGGGTTTAGCAATGCCAGCACATTGGCAAATGCTATTTCTCCTACGCCAATTCCACCAGGCGCGATGGGGATAAGATTGACTATCTGTGTTACTGCAATTGCCAATATGTAATCCATGATGGAAAACCCAGGAAACTGCAGCATTTTTGCAATTAGCATACATGAGATGGCGATCAGGGCCTGCACGATTAACGAAGCAAACAGGCATTTAATGATGGTTATTTTGGAATTTCTATATACGCGTATTGCATCTAAAAATGACAAAACAGCTTTTACCCATTTGTTATCAGCATATCTGTGATTAAGAAAGGCGCTTAAGCCAATTTTTTGCGGCAGCAATAGTGATGCGAAATAGAGTGCAGCGACACCAAAGGAAAAAGAAATACAGATAAATATGAAATACAAGGTTAATTTTTGATGACTCAGCCTATCTAAATATGGAATTGAAACCAGGCATACAGCGATAAAAATACCCAGTAAACCTGTGATGCGATCAAACAGAATAGATAACATCACTGAGCTTCTTTTAACAGACAGGTGTTTGCGTAAAAAATAAAAACGAAAAAAATCTCCGCCAACGCTGCCAGGCAGTAAATTATTGAAGGCTATGCCAAGATAAGTTGGCAGTAATGTTCTTCTATAGGATAGGTGTATTTGTTGCGCGTCATTTAATTTCTGCCACCGCCATGCGCTGATTGCTACTACCATGTAGTAAATGGATAGTGTGCCAAACAATAAAAGTGGTGATTGAAATAAATCGAGCAGTAAACTGAATTGCAGTTTTGACGTGTGGACTAGAAACCAAAGCATGAACAGGGAAATCAGGATTTTAATTAAGGTGATAAGATTATGCTTCATGCTGCTAACCTGCACCTTTAAATTGAGCGATGAGTTGGTGATAAAAATCAAAACGCTGATAAATCGGCATGGCAAGTGTATCAATGGTGATAACAGGACGATTATTTTCAGTATATTCCCGCAAGTCCACATTCCTGTTGATTGCACTGGTTACGACTAATGTTCCCCAGGGGATATCATTGACAATGATTTCATTTTCCTTGTGAACAAGCTTGTTTTTTCGATTAAAGTTCGAGGCATATCCCATTTTTTTTAAACTATGCACTATGGCCCCGAGGACTTGTTGCTGGTATTGGCAAATCCTCATGCCATATTCAAATTGCGAAGGTATATTGGGTGCAAATCGTGTAGCCTCATCACCGTTATCGCAGGCAATGGCATGAATGACAATTTGTTTATTTTGTTTAAGCAATGGCAACACTTTTTCATTGAGTTGTTTCTGGATATTGTCAAAATCCTGTGTATGAGGGCCGACTATGCCATCAGCGAGCATGATATTGGCATACGTCAGACCAAAAAATGCGACACATACAAATACAATTGAATTGCAGGTATTGATGATTTTATTTAAAAGTGGACGGTTCAGAAATAAGGTTCCAATGAGAACATTGACAGACCAAAAAATAAGATAGAGGAAAATTGGCATTGTCGTTATCGTGTATCGAAAGGTGACCAGTAATTCAGGGCTTGCGAATATGGGTGAGTAGGATAGAGAGTAAAAAATAAACGTAATCAATAATGCGAGGCTTGCATGTTTCAAATTATTGCGCAGGCAAGTTTCTCCATTCAGTTTGCCTGTTTTTATCAAAGCCAGACAAAATACCACTACTATCAGAATAAATGGCGTTTGATGCAGGGGACCGGTTGATTTCCAAAACCATAAACTGGAGTGCCAGCCTGTTGTATCGTAAAAATGCTTAATTTTTTCTCCTATTTGCGATAGATCAATTACCGCTGCTCTACCGTTATTCGTCTTGACGTGAAATACAAGATGGACCAGACGACAGAAAATATAATAATAAACCATGATTTTTATACTGACCCAGGAAGCATGGGCAATGAATTTTCGTTGTAAATACTCGCGCCCATTAAGATAAGAAATGGTTAATAACACCCAGATATACATGGAAGACAAGGGGTAATCGAGTAAACTTGCAAAAAATAAAAAACAGCCTAGGCGATAATAGCGTGATTTTTGTTTGGGTTGATCTGTCTGATAAGCATGATGCCAACAAAAAGCCGCACCAAAAGTCATTAATAATGCGGTGAGAATGAGTGAATAATTTCCGGTGGCGGCAAATACCTGGTAGGCGGGCAAGGTGAATGATGCAGCAGCAAAACTCGCTGCCAATGCACGATTTGAGTTAAATAAAAGCTGCCAGCGATACAATAGTATGCCAAGAAAACCAAGGATAATCACTGCCATGAATCTGACGTATACGGCATCGGTGATATTGATGGATATCAGGTCCGTCAAATAAAACGAAATCATGCAAATGGGGCGGACGAGTTGAAAGACAGTATTTTTATAAAGCCAGCCGAAGTCAGATATCTTCATGCCTTCCCATATTTCCCACATCAGGTCATCCTGACGAATATAATTGCTGGAAAGAAATACAGGGCTGAAGGCTAACAATAAACCGAGGAAAATCAGGATGGGGATTAAGAGGCTGTTTTTTGGCTGCTTCATGATTTCCTCAAAATAATGTTTTCTATTGCTCCATTCACACTGCTCGAATTATGTCAGATTATTTCGTATTGTACAGGCCAAGATTGGTTGCATAAATCAGAAGGTACGTCGTTGCGAGCGAAGCGTGGCAAAGCAATCCATGCATCATCAATTGAAATAAAACTGGTTCAGGATTAGAGGCTCACATGGAATGCAATGTCTCAGTAGGTTCATGAAGCTGAGCTACATGCTTCGCATTTGCGTTGAATTTGCGTCGCAAATATTGCATAATAACCAAAATAAAAGTGGAGATTTTTATGCAAAGTGATCAGGAATTATCCTTTCTACTACAGGAAGGAGAGGGCTATCAAATTGAATTTAAAGAAAAATTATCAAATTTTGATAAAGAAATAGTAGCTTTTGCCAATTCTCTGGGGGGCTCTGTTTTTATTGGTGTGTTAGATACCGGTGAAATCAAGGGAATAGAAATAACCAATGCCCTAAAAAGTGAAGTAATTGACATCGCCCATAATTGTGATCCCAGCATAAAAATTGAATTAGTTGCACATTCAAAAGAGCGTGTCTTGCAAGTTAAAGTATCTGAAGGACTGGATAAACCTTATCGTTGCCGGGATGGATTTTTCTTGCGGATTGGGCCTAGCTCACAAAAACTAAAGCGCGATGAAATTATTAGTTTAATCAATTCATCCGGAAAAATTCAGTTTGACCAGACACTTAATGTTTCTTTTGAATATCCTAAAGATTTCTCTCGGGAAGCGCTTACAGAATTTTTAAAATACTGCGGCATTATGACAGGCTTATCTTACGAAGACATTTTGATAAATTTAGGTGTTGCCAAAAAGGAGAAAAATAAATTGCTGTTTACCAATGCAGGAATATTATTTTTTGCAAAATTTCCACAACATTTTTTTCCAGAAAGTTATACTACTGTCGTGCGATATGCTTCCGAAGATAGATTTTCGATTCTGGACAAACAGGATATTTATGGAAATCTCATCACACAAATTGAACAATCCCTGAATTTTATATTGAGAAACATCACCGTGCAAATCAACACCAATTTTCCATTGAAACAATCCCTGGCACGACACCAAAATATCTACGAATATCCCGTTTCTGCATTAAGAGAAGGGATTATTAACGCAGTAATGCATAGAGACTATTATTATGGGCACTCTCATACTTATATTCATATTTATCCAGATTATATTGATATTCAAAATCCTGGCGGATTGTTCTCCGGATTAACCATTGAAGATCTGGGAAAACGTAGTGTTCGTCGTAATCGATTAATTGCGGATTTACTACATCATGCCAAGTACATTGAAAGAGTAGGTAGTGGCTTTGACCGCATGGAACGGGCTTTGCAAGAAAATCATAATCCTCCTCTTGAAGTACAAGCAACCAATTTTTTTGACATTCGTTTTTATAAACGACTTCCTGAAATATCTACCCAACACTTAACCCCACGACAAGCTGCATTAATTCGTCTGGTTCAAAATCGGGAAATAATTTCCAAAAAAGATGCGGTACTTGCCTTAAATATCAGTGATGATACAGCAATACGAGAATTAAATATATTATTGCAATTAAAGCTAATTAAAAAAACAGGGAAGGGAAAAGCGGTTCGTTATAGCAATAATGCCTGAGTAGGGAACTTTGGCGAAGATTTTGGGAATATCGCAATGCCAGGCAAATAAGTCACGATATGCTTCATGCTGCTAACCTGCACCTTTAAATTGAGTGATGAGTTAGTGATAAAAATCAAATTGCTTATAGCATGTAGGTTGGGTTAGCGCGCTTTTTGCGCGTAACCCAACAAATAAGAAATTTGCTTGTTGGGTTACGCGCAAAAAGCGCGCTAACCCAACCTACAGCTTGCTTACCCATTAAATTGCAATCCTCGAATTAACCTCAAGATGATGCTTATCCCAGTCTGGGCCTCGCAAAATTAAATCGGCATATCGCGGCACCATGCTAAAGCAATTTAAATCAGCGATATAAGTTGTCTTGGAAATTGTCACAGAAGCATTTCTTGCTTCAAGGTCCTGAAGCAACCCTTTGTGACAATGCGTTAAATAATTTTCAATGTATTCAATTCTTGCCAGATACGCTTTTTTGAATCCACATAAAAACATGCCAAAGCTATAGGGATTTTTATCCAGATATCTAAAAACAGCCTGAGTGATTTGTGGGTATTGATGTTCAAAAAAATCATCAATGCAGACAATTCCGTTGTAACTTAAAAATTTATCCGCGGCTTTTAAATCATTGTATACAGCTTCACCGGTATGCTTGCCATCTATGTGTATCCACTTGCAGGAATTCGCAGGAAAATTGATATGCTCAAGTCCAAAGGAGGAGGCTTGATGATACACAATATTATCCTGATCATTGCTCACAAGGCTTAGGTTTTTTTTCAACTCATCCATTTGCAGGTTAATGTCAACCAGGTAGATTTTTTCTTGCTGAGTGTTCAGATGATTTAACATGAGGGCAGCTGTTTTTCCTCTCCACACCCCAATTTCAAGAATGTTACCGGTAATGGACAAGGATTTCTGAAAGGACAGTAGTGAATCCCATGTTGCCAATGCTTCAGGTAAGCACCATCCGTGAATCTCATCCAGTATGGGCTTAATTTTTAAAAAAGATAATGCTTGATTGTTCATGATAGTCTTTCCATTTAATTTATGAATGATAAAATGCGTTGTTGGATTTGTTCTGCAGCGAGTTCTTTGCTTTTGTTGAAATAATGGTGGTAGTTGTGCAGCAACCTTGGCCACAAGGAGCAATATAAATCATGAATTTCAGTCAGGCTCATGGAGCAAAGTCTGTCAATTTCTTTCATGATTAATTCCATGCGTAAATTGGGGTCTGCGATAGAATCATAAGTTTCATCGATAACAGGTGAAAATGTCTGAAAGCCAAGATCTTGCAGATATTTTAATGTGAATGGTGACCCTACGGTTATAAATGGCTGCAGGCTAACAATAGGCCATATGGATTTCTCAGTCAGATATAAACAGCTATCATCTGTAAAATGTGTTTCAGTCACGATTTCAAAATAACTTCGCTTGTTTAATGATGCTGTATCTTCAATAAATTCTCTTGGAAAAAAAAAGGACGCCCAACCGTGCTCTTTGATTGATTTTAGTGTGGAGTCAATTGTAATGGGACTTGCTTTAAGCAGCTTATCCCACTGTGATATCAGTCGCTTGCCAGATGGCAGATGAGAAATATTTTCATAAGTTAATTCATCTGTTTCGACCGTTTGTGCATCCTTGCTGCCAAATTCATTGCCAAAGTAAGAGACCATACCTTTATCAACATGCCCTCTTTCCATTAAGTGCAGCATGATGGCCGTTCTATGGGACCTTGGTCTCAACATCAGACAAGTAAAATAATAATTACGTTTTGCATGCTGAGTTACAGATTTTTCGCATAGTGCTAAATTGTTTTGAAATAAATTATCTTTATTAAAATATTGCTTAAACGGTTCAGAAAAACCGCCAAGAGAATACTGATGGGTCATGATATTGTTCGCTATTCTATACTTGACTCCCATTTTATTTCGCCAGCTATCATAATGCGTATCACCCGCGAGATTGGCACTGACAAAATACACTTTATGCGGGTCTATTGCATGGTGCTCAAGCATGTGATGGAAGGATTGAAATTTTTTGCTTAGGTAAGAATCGAGAGGGTAGTATGGAATGGCTTCAATGGACATATCAAAAAAATAATGGCCATGATTTTTTTCTATGATTTTGTGCAGTGGTTTGACGGTGCGTTCATAATTATCAAAAAGAGTAATGTCGCAAAATAAGGGACATAACCATTTTTTGTAATCCTTTTTTTCATTTAATGCATGAAAATAATCGATTACACCATGAATATTATTATTCTTAAGTGAATTATATAAAAATGTATTTTTGTTGAAATCATTTATGTGAAATCCAATATTCCTGGTAGGTTGCTGAGGCGTGGATTTTCCCATTCCAAATAATTTTCTTAACATGTGATCTGTCCTTACAGGTTCAATTTAGCCAATTCAGCTTCAATAACTTGATTAAACCAAATGGCTTCGGGATGCATCTTGTGCCACTCAAATACTCTGGCTAAGCCATTTTTCAGAGGAATATGAGGTGCACAGGAATGAATGCGTGATTTGATTTTTGTTAAATCAAAAATCCGGTTATACATTTTGTCATGTATAATCGATTCCCCAATAACGGGACTTTTTGCCATTATTTCTTCAGGTGTCATATAGACTGGATTGACTTTTTTGCCGATTAAATCGGAATAGATGGTGAGAATATCATTCCATGTATGATATTCATCACTGGCTATATGAAATATTTCGCCCTTGATATACGCACAATTGAGAAGCTGGATAAAGTAATGAGAAAAATCATCACTGTGAGTAAGCGTCCAATAGGAATTTCCATCCCCATGCATAAGAATATTTCGCTGTGATTCAATTCTATTGATTAATCCATACCCGAGCCCTTGTATATTGGTAGGAACTGTAAAGTCATTATACGTATGGCAAGGTCTGACAATGGTGACAGGAAATTGTGTATTCTTAAATTCCTGTAAAAATATTTTTTCCACATCAATTTTATTACGAGAATAAGACCAGGTTGTATCAAGATAGCCTTGTGATTCCTGAATAGGCGATAGCAAATTTGATCCATCATAAACACTGGTCGTACTGATATAAATATATTGATTGGTATTTTTTGCGAAGCGGTTTATATCAAGCTTCGCCTGATCTTTTGTGTATATAGTCCAGTTAACAACCGTATCCCAATCTGTATTGAGTATGGTTTTGCTTGCAGATTCATGAAGACAATAGGCATCAGATGAAATGATACGAACGCCTTTTGGTATGCGCTGATTACGGTTGCCTCTGCAGAGGACGGTTAAATCATGGCCTTGTTCCAGGGCTTTTTTTACGAAAGAAGTACTAATGGTACCAGTGCCCCCGATGCACAATATTTTCATTTTTTATCACCTTGTCTTATTTGCTTGATGACATTGGTACGCAAATCATTTTTGGCAATAGTAGCGATATTCTGATTAAAATGATGATAATTATGCAGAACCCTTGGCCACAATTCGCAATACAGCGAATGTATTTCATCAACTGTCATATTGCACAGCCTGTCAATTTCATTAAAAATGCATTCCATGCGTTTACATGGGTCATCAACACTGTCATAGGTTTCATCAATCAAAGGCGAAAATGTCTGGAATCCAATACTGCGTAAATACGATAATAAATGCGGTGAACCAACATGTATGAATGGTGTTAATCGGATGATGGGGCGTATGGTTTTTTCAGTAATGTATAAATTCGATTGATCGGTAAACCATGTTTCAGTCACGATTTCAAAATAATTTTCAATTCCTTCAGTCTCAACATTGCTGCCTTCTGGAAACAGGAAGTTGACTTGACCGGTCTTTCTCTTCCATAAATCATTCCTGATTTTGTTCGCATCCCTATCCAGCAATAACGGAGTGATTGATCTGAGTGAATCCAGCTGAGAGAGCAATCTGGATTTACTTTTCAGCGTATTAATAAATTCAATTCGTGCATCTGCCTTATCAACGGAATCATGATCAGCAAAATCATCACCAAAATAAGTGACATTGCCTTTTTCCAAATGATTTCCATCCAGCAAATGAAGCAGTATCGCAGTGCGATGACAGCGCGGTCTTAGATTTAAGCAGAGGAAATGTTTCTTCCGCCTAATATTATTTTCAACGGTTTGTTGTGAATGGTGAATTAAACTACCTCTTGTTTTATTTATCCAGGTGCATTTCAGGATTTCGTAAAAGTATTCATATAAATAAAAATGATAGCCAATGAGATTAATCCGGTAATGATCAAATCCCTTGTCTTTCGCCCATTGCTGATAGTATTTCCCTGCATTCGCATTCGAACAAAATAAGGTAACTCGCTTATTGTCTATGCCATTATTTTTCAGCAATTGATGAAAGGTTTCAAGAATAGCAGAAGTATAGCCGGAAAACGTGATTGCTTCAGTTGAGAGATCAAACAGTAATTGACTTCCTGGATGTTTTCGATAAAGCCGAAGATGTGATTCATTTAGCAATACTGAGGGAGAGGTCAATGACTCGATTTGCGGCAACAGGACAGGAATGTAATAGCGATAGTTTTTAATTTTAAAAAAAATATGATAGCTTGAGAATAGTCTCAAGTTTAATGCTTTAAATAATCCAAGATTATTTGCGAGGTCAAACAAACGCGTGCTCATGTTGCTCAAGGTAAGATAGTTCCTGAATGGAAGTATCGATCCTCTTACGGGCAAAATGAGTTTATAGGCATGTTTGAATCTATACATTTGGTTTTTGTAGAAGTCCCTTACAGTAATGTAAGATTGATTCAAGGTAGAATATTTGGCCTTTAAGTAGGCAGCAAAACCCGTGATGAAATTTCGTTTGTATTCCTTTCCGCCGCCAAAATAAGCATAAAAACGAAGTTTTCTTATCTGATTAATGAATGTGATCGTTAGCCAGTTGAGTCTGTAATCATACTCTCCAATCATTTGTTTCGTGTCTGAATTGATGAGACGAATGATTTTTTTTCTGGAATCATCCACTACCTCAAATTTGGCTATCTGATTCGCATTGGCAATGATATGCGCTTTTAATAACATGGCACGTCTGCGTGCTTGTATTTGCATAGGATGAGACTGGCAAATTTGCATGGCAAAAATATGGTCTCGATTATGCTTCCACGATTTTTGTGGATCAACACCAATGGATGGAATATCTCCCAGGAATTTAATATCAATTATGGGTAATTCCCTGAGGTAATGAGCATTGGCAAACATTCCTTCTCTCGCGAGATAAAATGCGACGAGCTGTTGAAAACTATCAGGGCCAAAACAAGGGTTCCAGTTTCCGCCAATTTCAACCCATTTTTTAGTGGTGATGGGGATGGAATCCTGTCCGAAGCTGCACTCCCAGCGATCAAAGTAATTTCGAAATTTGTTTCGTGATGCACGCAAGCGAAAAATATGATCAGGGAAAAAGCCCACATATTTTTTTAACTGGGTATCCCAGCCTTTAGTCGCGAATAGCATTTCATCGCTTATGTTTAAGAGAAAATAGGCGTT
>Ga0207017_1130_pt1 | contig 10598 bp, 5 predicted proteins | sample Alteio_BWMinCont_51_FD_153472 | JGI IMG/M metagenome (GOLD analysis project Ga0207017, IMG submission 153472) | Enriched cells from forest soil in Barre Woods Harvard Forest LTER site, Petersham, Massachusetts, United States -... | ecosystem: Environmental > Terrestrial > Soil > Temperate forest >...
GTGAAGTACCCAGGTGCTTTGCCATAACAGGAAAAGTATAGGTCACTATAAAATCAGCCAGCCATAGAGCAAGCGTAGCTATTGACAGCGCAAGGCCCCGAACACGGTTAGGAAAAATTTCAGAGAGATAGACCCAGGTAACAGCTCCCAGAGTGCAGCCAAACGCGCCAACATAGAGCAGCATAAAGATCAACACGATATAATTATCAAAATATTTGTATTGAAAACACAGCGCCACTGCCGTAAGTGACAGGCCCATTATTATGCTACCTGCAAGCAGAAACTTTTTTCGACCTACTTTATCTACCAGGCCGATCGCTATAAAAGTAGAGATCACGTTTACCACACCGATCCCGATGGTTTGCAATAAGGAAGAAGAGCTGTTTAATCCTGTCTCTTTAAAAATAACGGGAGCATAGTAAAGAATAGAGTTAATTCCTGTTACCTGCTGAAATATGGCCACCAATATTCCAATAAATAATACCGGCCTGTATGTTTTGCTAAATAGCTGTTTAAAAGAAGAATTATTTTCATGATGAAAACTATTTTCAATGGCTGCTATTTCTTTTGGCGCAGCTATTATACCAGATGTTTTTATAATTATACTTTCTGCCTCCTCTTTTCTTCCTTGTTTTATTAGCCATCTGGGCGTTTCAGGAACGAGTAATAACAGGAGCCAAAATAATAACGAAGGCGCTGCCTGAGACATAAACATCCATCGCCAGTTATTTACTCCTTGTCCGTCAAAAATATAATTGGAAAAATAAGCCAGCAGTATACCTACCACAATGGCCAGTTGGTAAAATGCTACCAGCCTGCCCCGCCAGGCAGCAGGTGCAATTTCGGCAATATACATAGGCGATACCATTGCTGCCGCGCCGACACCCAGGCCACCAATCAGCCGGAATAAAATGAATACATACAATTGATGGGATAGCCCTGCACCGATACCGGAGATGGCAAATAATACAGCACATATAATTAAGGTAAACCGCCTTCCGTATTTATCAGCTATCGCTCCTGCCGCCATTGCACCAATAGCACAACCAATTAGTATAGAACTGACTGACCAACCCAGCATGTATTCATCCAAAGAAAAATAGCTGCTGATATATGGAATGGTTCCTGATATGATCGCCGTATCGAAGCCAAATAGCAGACCGCCAAGGGCAGCGACCATGCTCACCAGAAGTATAAACTTATGTCGCATATAATATAAATGTAACAGCGATCATTTTTTTATCCTATGCGTTTTATATTTAAAAACTAACTTATTTTAATCTTTTTAATGCATTTTTAGGCGTAGCTTTCAGAAAATTGCTTATTTATGAAGCCTCTGATACAAAGGCTACCTCTGGAACAACAACAATCTTTTGTAGCCAGAACGTATCACACGCCTAATTTCGAAGTGGGCTGGCATCAGCATATTGAATATGAACTAATATTATTTACCAAAGGCTCAGGGATGAGTTTTATCGGTAATCATGTAGGAGAATTCGAAACGGGTGATATTTATTTTCTAGGCTCTAATCTTCCTCATACTTTTCAGAAGAGCGGCGAACAGATTGCCAGTGCAGTAGTTATTCAGTTCAAGGAGGACTTCTGGGGCTCTGCTTTTGTAGAAATCCCCGAGAGTAAGAAGATCAAAAAACTTTTTGAAACCTCTCAGCAAGGATTAAAAATTAAGGGCAAGAGCAGGGAGCGCCTGGAACCGCTTGTTAAAGAACTTGAGATAGCAAACGGTTTCAAAAGATTACTGCTTTTGTGCGAGTGTTTGGAAATAATAGCGGAAAAGAAAGAGTATAGCAAAGTATCTACCCAGGAATTAAAAACGCTGAATACAAAAGACAGGGAATGTATCGACCGTATTTTTCAATTCACAATTGATTCGTTTAAGGATCCTATTTCGTTATCGCAGGTGGCTGCAATTGCTTGTATGAGTATCCCTGCTTTCTGTACTTACTTCAAGCGTAGAACCCAAAAAACATATATAGACTTTCTCAATGAAGTAAGAGTAGGTTATGCCTGCAACCAGTTGTTGGAAACAAATATGTCAGTCATTGATATTTGTTACCATAGCGGCTATAATACTATGGCGCATTTTCATCGCCAGTTTTTAAAGTTAAAAGGATTGACACCACTGCAATACCGGAAAACATTCGCCCTTCGAGCATCTTTGGTCTAACGCTATTTATTTTACCAGCAGCTTTGCTTTCTGCACATTTACAGAAGAGGGGCCCGTCATGATCTCAAAAACACCCGGCTCTACAGCATATTTCATATCAGCCGTCCAGAAAGACAACATAGAAGCATCAATAGTGAATTGCACATTCTTTTTCTCTCCCGGATTCAGGCTGATCCTGGCAAAACCTTTCAATTCTTTTACCGGCCGGGTAGCACTACTTACTTTCTGATGAATGTATAACTGAACGATCTCATCTCCCTTCTTGCTTCCTGTATTCGTAACGTCAACATTTACCGTAACCGAACCACTCTTTTGCATTATGGTATCAGACAAATGGGGAACGGAATAGGTGAAGGTAGTATAGCTTAAGCCATAACCAAATGGGAACAACGGAGTGTTCTTCTCCGTTACATATTCGAAAAACTGTGCACTGGGTTTGTGGTTATAATAGATAGGTATTTGTCCCACTGTTCTGGGAACACTGATGGTTAGCTTACCGGAGGGATTTATATCACCGAATAGAATATTCGCAAAGGCATTGCCTGCTTCTTCGCCTGTAAACCAGCCATCTACAATGGCGTTTGCATGTCCGGCGAGATAATTAACAGACAAAGGCCTTGCATGCGACAGATAAGCTATTACAGGCTTACCAGTGGCAATCATAGCTTTCACCAATTCTTCCTGCTGGCTCTGCAGGTTAAGATCGCTCATGTCTCCAAAATGATCCGGCGTACCTGCTTCACGCGAGAATTGTTCGTTCTCTCCCACCGCCACGATCACCACATCTGCCTGTTGCGCTATTGCAACCGCTTCTTGTATGAGCCTTTTATTTTCTTCATCCGATGGCAACTCTACTCTGCCGGTATTTTGATAGTTGTTATAGCTTATAGTATCACCATTCTTCGACAGCATGCAGCCCTTTGCATAAAGTATTTCGCTCTGCCCTCCTACTTTATTTTTGATACCTTCCAGTATAGATACATTTTTTATAGGTATGCCTGAATAATCTCCCAGGTAATTCACTGCAGCACAGGGCCCTACTACTGCTATTTTTTTGTAATGATCTTTTTTAAGAGGAAGCAGGTTATCCTGGTTTTTCAACAATACCATAGATTCCTCTGCTGCCTTAAGTGCCAGTTGTCTTCTTTCCGTATTTTGATTAAGCTGCCTTGCCTCATTCACATCAGCATTCCCCTGCTCAAACAGTCCCATCCGGAATTTCAGATCAAGAATATAAGTAACTGCTTTGTCTATATCTGCCAGAGCTATTTTATTTTCATTTACCAATGCTACCAGGTGTCTGTAGTTTACACCAAAAGGCAGATCGATAGTAACCCCTGCGTTAAAGGCCCGGAGCGCTGCTGATTTCTGATCAGGTTCTATGAAATGTTTATTCCACAACTGATCGATCGCAAACCAGTCACTCACAACAACACCATTATAGTTCCATTCTTTGCGCAAGACGTCTTTCAATAACCATTTGTTGGCATGAGAGGGAATACCATCTATCTCGCAGTAAGAAGCCATAATCACTGCAGGCTTAGCCCGTTGAATGCACAAACGGAATGGCTCCATATGAAATTCGCGTAGCACTCTTTCCGAGTAATTAGCAGGCCCCTGATTATTACCACCTTCCGACTGACCATGTCCGGTAAAATGTTTGAGCGTTGCAGCAACATGGCCGGGCGCAATAGATCCATTGCTACTACCCTGGAACCCTTTTACAACAGCAGACCCCATCATACCACAAAGAAACGGATCTTCACCAAATGTCTCTCCTGTTCTGCCCCAACGCGGATCCCGTGTTACGTCTATCACGGGGGCCAGCACTAAATTGGTACCTCTTGAAGTAGCCTGGCGCGCAACAGTATTGTACACTCTTGTAACAAGCGCCGTATCCCACGAGCAGGCAAAGGCTATACTGGTGGGGAACACATCCACCTGTGGTGCCAGTAGTCCGTGGTGCGCTTCATCAATAAATATAACAGGGATGCCTAATCGTGTCTTTGTTTTAAGATAATGTTGCAACAGATTGCGTCTGGCTATAGTCTGCTCCATAGTAGCCTCAAAATCAGGGTTCATCATACCCAACCCGTTCCTGAATAAAGAATCCATTTTTGCCGGGTTATTGAGCACTTCCTCCGTAAGTCTGGGCCGGCCGGCATACATGCTCTGCAACTGTGCTACTTTTTCTTCAATGGTCATTCGCTTTAACAGGTCAGTAACTCTTTTCTCAACAGGAAGTGCGGGATTCTTATAATCCTGGCCGTAAGCACAAATGCAGAAAGTTAGCAGCAGGCAGATCCCGGTAATGCGGAGACTCATGTTTGTTTGTTATTTAAAGGCAAAACTATCCGGGTACTCTTAGAATAGCTCCTACTTTATTGTTGAAAAGTGAAACTATTTTATCAAAAATTGTGGATAATCGTTTAAAATCTAATAAAATTAAGGTATAAAAAACAAAAAAGCCTCCATTACGGAGGCTTATGCGCCAATATCAACTTTTATGTCTACCTAATCATGCAAGCATTTCCAATATTTTTTCATTTTCGATGATGATCATGCCTTGTCTATCCGTGGTGATCCCGGGCGTCATGTTATAAGTGTAATGTGGAACTGCTCCTTGCATAACAGTCGGCATGTAACCGAACTGAATATTAGGCGTACCTTTTAAATCTTCACCTACCTCAATGATATGCGTGGATATGACGAACGCACAAGTCCGGTATTTCGCTAATTTCTGTGTCACAACTAACGTCGCATCGTACGCATCCTTCACGTTGGTGCCTTTGAAGAGCTCGTCAAATAAGATAAATAAACGCTTCCCACTACTCACCTCCTTAGCTACCAGCTTTACCCGCATCACTTCTGCATAGAAGTGACTCCAACCTAAACTGATATCATCCGGCACATTAATAGAAGTAAAGATACCCTCCATCACCCTAAAGCGCATACTGTCGGCTGCTACCGGGAAGCCCATATGTGCTAAATAAAAAGAAATACCCAATGTTTTCATCCACGTAGACTTACCCGCCATGTTAGCACCGGTGAGAAAAAGCACGTTTTCTTTCTTGCTTAACGTGATGGTGTTGCCGATGGCATTGCTTAAAGAAGGGTGCCGAAGATTCTCTACGTCGATCAGGTCATTCTTATCCGAGTCGTCCGCTTGTGCGTAGATCAACCCTTTGCTCGCTGCTACCTGTGCTACAGAAATGTATACATCAAATTCATAGAGCAGGCGAAGCAACTCCTCCAGCGATTGTCTGTATCGATTTAGGAATAAAAACTGACACTGTGCCGTCTGAGACACCGTATAAGGATATTTAGCTTTGAGTTGCTTCAAAGCGGGCGCATTAATGATCTTATCCAACCTGTCCTGTATAGTCTTACAAGGATTGCCAGCCTTGCTCTTCTTCAGCAATTGACCGAGCAAATTACTGGCCGATAAGAGCACCTCCTGCATCGCATAAATATGCCGCTGATTCAGATAATACTTCTGAGAGCGATACATCACCTCCTGCGTCTTTTCTTTGTAAGCATTAAATATGCTAGATAGTTGATTGGCAGGTCTGGTCTCTGTTAGATAGTGGGAAGCCATCTCCGTCAATTCCCAATTAATATCCAGCTTTACATCCAGCTCTTGTAAATATTTAATGCAAGCACCGCGCTTATTGATAGCCTCTGCATTGGTCAGCGGAGTTCTGAACATCTCTTCCAACAGTAGCTCACCGCCTCTTGTTTTCACCCGGTTGAACAGGTTAAACATAGAACCTATTTTGTACTTACCCAGCAGGTTTAAATCCGCCAGTGTTTGCTTATCCGTTACAAATGTCATAACGCTTCCTCCTTTCCTTTTATACCGGCATCCAGCATTTCTAAGATACCTTCATTTTGAATAATGATCATCCCTTGCCGGTCAGCCGTAATACCATCCTTCAATATCCGGGTATATACCGGTATACTTCCTTTCATTTCTGTAGGCAGGTACTGATACTTGATAGATAATGACTCTTTTTGCAATAGTTCTCCGGCTTCCATGATATGGGTAGAGATGATGAACTGGCTGCCCGTCTTATTGCAAAAAGCCTTGGTGAGGGCTATAGTTGCATCATAAGCATCCTTCACATTAGTACCGCGGAACATTTCATCGAAGATGACGAAGAGCTGTTTGCCTTGACTTAATTCCACAGCAACTTCTTTTACTCTCAACACTTCAGCATAATAGTGACTAGCACCCATGCTTAGGTTATCCGCCAGGTTAATGCTGGTGAAAATGCCATCTCTTACAGCAAACTCAAAATGTTCAGCCGCCACCGGAAATCCCATATGACCCAGGTAAAGCGCTACGCCGATGCTTTTCATCAGCGTAGACTTACCCGCCATGTTGGCTCCCGTTAAAAACAAGATATTATGCTCTTTATTCAAATACAGATCATTGGCAATGGCACCTTCCACATGCGGATGATACACCTGTTTATAATTAAGCGCTCCGCTATCTTTAGGCATGGCCTTAGAAAAATGGAATCCCCGTTTGCGTGCTACTTGCCCAACAGCTATAAAGACATCAAGATCATACAACAGATCAAGCAGTTCCAGCATTTTTTCACGATATTCAAAGCGTACTTGTTTATCCAATTCAGACAGCACAATGGTGTTCAGCTTCACTTCGAATTTAGAGCTGGCATATTGTCTCACTCCGGCAAATTCGGAAGCATTCACCAATTCCACCAGCTTATCAAAAGACGCCTCATAAGCGCTTCCTCTAACACCGGATTCCATTTGTTTAACAAACTCACCCAACTTATAAAAAAGACGTAAGCTGGCCTGCACACCGTCATGAACAAAAACCTGGTCTGAATCTGCAGCCACCATATCTTTAAACTTCTGACTAAAAGATTGGCTTCCGATCTGCAACTGACTTCTCACATCTTCATTTTCTAAATAATAGGCCAACGCACCCATGGTTTCGGAATCAATAGGGAAAGAATATTCCTGCAAGCTGAAACATTTAAATATTTCAGCTTTCGCGTTAATCAGATATTCATCAGATAACGGGTGTCGGAACAGTTCTTCTAATTTAGCGCCGCCTCCCTGCGTAATAGTCTTATTATAAAGATCATAAACAGACGCCTTCCCCGACTTACCAAAGATGGCCAGGTCACTTATAGTTTGATCATCAATTGTCAAATACTTCACCATTTTGTTATTTACGTTTGCGACGAATAAGGAGTATAGAGCATATTATAGCGATCAACGCCGGAATGATCCAGTAGTAGAGCAACTTCTGGAAAGGTATATTACTCGCGGTAATAGTAAATGCGCTATCTATGCTCTTAGGACGAAGCGTATTAGCCGGAAATTGACCATAAGAAAAGCTGCTAAGGTTCCAAAATGCGAACAGATAGTTATATCTCTTAGGTTTTATTCTGGCAGGTTTTGGGATAAAGTCAGCATCGCTAAATACAATAATCCGTTGATCTTTACCATTAATAGTTCTATTCAAACGTACAGCAGTAACAAAACTTCCATGTTCATCGCTCGGAACACTATCCACCTTTAACTGCAGCGAATCAGTGCTAACAGGTGCTATTCGATTCCAGCTCAACTTACTATCTGTATATAACAATGGAGTAATATGAAAGCCATCTTTTTCCTGGTATTCTATTGCACTAGCTCCAGTCATAGTAACCCGGAAAAGAGAATCACCATAATATATTTTATCGTCCTGAGTAGTTCGAGCAAATTGAGGAGATAAATTCTTACCCGAATCAGTCATATATGGTACGATAACATCACTGGAATTTTTTTCATTCGGCTGAACAAGAAGACCGCTACGAAGTGACAAGCCTAATTTATCCAGTAAAGGTTTTGTGACCTCTCGTCTATCCGGCTCAGTTGTAATGAATAAATTACCCCCCGAATTAATATAGTTATTGATTTTATCCAGGTTCGCAGGAACAATAGGAGTGCGGGGATCAGCTATAACAAGCCCGGCAATTCCTGAAGGGATATCATTTTGCTTCAACGATACGGTATCAAAATCATATCCCTGGTTGATCAATGCATACCGGTTGCCTAATCGACTTGCAAGTGTTTTATAATCTCTTTCGCGTTCTAAAAATGGATTACGCTCAATTTCACCACTGACAAAACTGATTTTAGGTGGCGTTGCGATGAGGCGGTTGATAGTTGCTGCGATTTCATTTTCTGAAGGCCAGAACTGAGAGTCATCAAATGTTCTGACAATAGCTGTTTTGCCTTTGTATTTCATCACGAAGAAATTGCGGCACTCCTCAGCATCGGTATTAACAAATTTGTTCACTTCCTTCGGACCTAAAAAGCGATCCATACTAGTCCTGTAGGACTTGGCTTCTTTCTCCGCAATCTCTTTAAGCGATTTACCAGGGTTGGTTTTATAGTGCCAATCTGCCGTGTCCAAATTATAGTAATAAACAAATTTAACATTGATATCTGGCTTGAAACGTATATAGGGCTCCCAAAGATTTGTAGTAAGTTTATTTTGAGACTCTGGTGCGAACGAACCATAACCATCGAGTAGGTTGGAATAAGCAGTGATCTCTAATTCGCCGTTATTGAGCTTAGCCAACATAGCTTGCGTAGGAGGCGTGATCGTATGTACTTTGTCGCGAGTAGCATCAAAATATACATTCACCTGGGGTTTGTTGGTGATATATCCCAGCACAAAAGCAATAATAATTACAGTAATATAACGCATCGCCTTCTTACCTCTGGAAATAGATTCTGTACCAGACTTAAGCTTGATGACAGTGAACGATAAAAAGCCGCCTATAATAATCATGAAATAGGTAAAATCACGCAGGTTCATGAGCCCCGTAATGAAATTATACGCCTTCCCTCCAATATTGATGTAATAAGTGATATTACGGACGAGATCGATATCTTGCCAAAGGCTCCCTATCTTGGAAAGCAACGCAAATACTGCTAAGGTAATAATGGCTGCTACGATCTGGTAAGAGGTTAAGGCTGAGATAAATAAACCAATAGCAGCGTAAGAACATAGCACCAGGAATAATCCAAATAGAGAAGCCAGGATCTGTCCATAGTCAGGATGTACAACACCGATAGACAAGCTAATTAAGGTTAAACATAACAAGACAATCAAGCAAAGCGTAAAACAGATCATTGCCAAAAACTTCCCTAATACGATTTCGCGTATTTTTATAGGAGAAGAGTAAAGCAATTTAATAGTACCGCTGCTTATTTCCCGGCTCATTAACCCCATCGTGATCAATGGGAAGAAGATGTACAGATTACCAATAACCCCAAAGAAATAGCCAAACATGGGATTGGTAGTAATGTTGCTGGTAAGGTTTTCCATCATACCTAAACCGGGGCCACCTCTTTCAAATATTCCTACAAACATATCCAAAACCCCGAGATAATCAGCACTCGTCATCACTAAAAAAACGATCATTATAATCCACGCGATAGGGGAATAAAACAACGTGTACAGCTCATTTTTGGCTATATACAGTATCTTTTTCATTATTAGTTGTTTATGGTATTTTTGGTTAATTGTTTGAAGATCTCATCTATAGAATTTTTTTCTATTGCCAACTGTGTCATACGCCATCCTTTTTGTACACTTTCAGTTATAATAGCTTCGCTTATTCCTTTATTTCCATCATAAAATACCCTAAATGATTTAGGGGTCAATCGTTCTACCCTGTTGATGCCCTTAATCATACCCAACACTTCCACAGTAGGCGCATTTTCAAATTCCAGCATCATACTTTGCGGAGCGATATAATTATTAAACGCATCCATGCTATCTGAAAACACCAGCTTCCCCTGCTCTATCATGATGATCTCCTGACATAATAATTGTATCTCACTTAAAATATGAGAGGACAGAATAACAGTACGTTCATGTGCTATTTCCTTGATAAGGTTGCGCACTTCAATGATCTGAATAGGATCCAAACCATTTGTAGGCTCATCGAGTATAACCAGCTTAGGTTTATGTATAATAGATTGAGCGATACCAACCCGCTGGCGATAACCACCGGACAAGTTCTTCAATAAGCGATCCTTAACGTGCACAATACCACATTTATTCATTACTTCGTCCAATGCTGCTGGTAGAGTGCTTTCATCCATTTCGCGCAGCCGGGCACAATACGTTAAATACTCAGTAACAGTCAGATCAAGATATAATGGAGCAAGCTGAGGCAGAAAGCCAATAAGCTTCTTGGCCTCAATAGGATCCTTGCGGAGGTCAATGCCATTGATATGAACCTCTCCTTGTGTTTGGTTAAGGGCGCCGCATAAGATATTCATGGTGGTAGACTTGCCGGCACCGTTTGAGCCTAGCAGTCCGTAAATACCTTTTTTGCTGATTTCAATGTTGATGTCACTAACGGCCCATGCA
>Ga0207017_1131_pt1 | contig 10568 bp, 10 predicted proteins | sample Alteio_BWMinCont_51_FD_153472 | JGI IMG/M metagenome (GOLD analysis project Ga0207017, IMG submission 153472) | Enriched cells from forest soil in Barre Woods Harvard Forest LTER site, Petersham, Massachusetts, United States -... | ecosystem: Environmental > Terrestrial > Soil > Temperate forest >...
CACGTACGGCGTAATTCCGGCCTGCTTTAAATTTATTAATTAAAAATTCGACTGATTCCGAATCGCCTTCTTTAGCCAACCACATGACGGGATTGAATTCGCCACAAAAAGTGCTGAGGCAATAACCGTTCCTGGCCATTTCAGTTAGTACTGTTTCATTTTTTTCTTTGGCTAACTGGCAGACAAGCTCGAATAGGGTTTCTTTATCGGATTGCTTTTTTGTGTGTTGGCTATGCATGTAATGGATCCTCGTATTATTGATCGAATTTTAGTTTTGTAATTTTATCAGACAGGAATGACTTAATTATTAACAGTTTCTTAAGAAATCCCAGGATGCCTTTTCTAACTTCGATAAATAAAATACGGCTTGTAATTGCGATTACAGGCCAATATAAATAGCCATATAATCAACCATCTTTGTATATTGAGATAAAGGGGAAACCATCAAGATAACCTTGTCATTGAGCAAATCAAGTGTGGATTATTTCAAGGATCTGGCTCAAAAAAAACATACGCAGTATCAAAAAATGATAAGGATATTATTGGATAAATATGCTGAGCATTATCATAGATAATCAGGGCAGCAAGGATAAAGTTGAGAAGATCAACCTGTTTATTACTGGATTCTACAATTATTTTTATCAGAAGATTGGTTGCTATTCAGCTCCACGACTTTAATTCCCGATTTTTGACATATTTTTTTCATCTTCTCAGATCTTTCTTCTTCTGTCATCGAATCCCACTCTAATCTCGATCTCTCACTCTCCGCTTCTCTTCTTTCCTCACGCTCAACTTTTCTTGCATGGGTGAGCATCGCGGTTGGGGTTCCCATGATTTCAGGCTTGAATAAAAAAATATCTCTATTACATGCGAGAGAGTACATTTTGCATATCATCACATTCACTTCTTTTGGAATTTTCATGTAAGCCAGTATGGAAAACTCATCAAATGCATGCGCGGACAACAAAAATGATAATTTCTTATCATAATCTTTATCATAACTTCCTTGAGGAGAAGCAATGTTTTCAAGACAATTTAAAGCATGCTTAAAATCTGTAGACTGATAATCATATGATACATATGTATGTGGCTTTGAAATATTTTCATATTCTTTTCTTTTATCAGACGCTCTATTTAGATAAATAAATGCATCTACATCATCCATTCTTACAGGGCTACGATTTCGAAAACAATTTATAGAAAAGATATCCCAGATTACGAATGAAATAGATTTGTGTTCAATTATTTCATACTCGTATTGATGTTTTTGAAGCTCATTGGGATGATATAGCCTGTCATTTTCCATACGAGGATGTGGATTCTCCACGCCACACGCTCTGATAAAAGCAGCTTTATCATTTTCAGATCCGATTAAAACGACTTGTAGTGGAAGTTTTCGTAAATTCATGATGACCTTCGTTTCAAATTCTAATAAAAATAATCTCATTGGAACGTGAGGATTAATCGCCACCAAGCCCCAAGACCAGATGAATCGTGCTTTCCGGTTTTACTTTATAGCTATGTAGCGTTTTATCATCTTCAAGCTGTCGACCGCTAAAGATTAATCTTTGCTGCTCTGGTGGTATACCTGTCTTTTCTTTTACTTTAGCTTTAACCTCTTCAGTTGTATTGCCGGGTGACAGTATGCAAGTTTTCGTTTTGCCACCAAGTACTTTGAAAAATATTTGCATGTTCCTTTTCAAATAAATCTGGTGCTTCTCTGCAATGATTTTTTTGGTATTGATTATGCATGCACGAAAATCCTGCGATGTTGTCATAAGTGAGTCAAGTTGCCTGGTATCCTTAATATCCACCATATCCTTAATATCCTTAATATTCACGAATAGAAGAATATTCTGTAAAAGTTCTGGCATTATGAAAAAAAGTTTTAAGGTTGACTCGTTGAGATTATAATTCCTGTTTCTGTTAGCCTGTTCCCTGGAAAGATTTTCATTCTTGATTTGTAATTCATTTATTTTATCGTCTTTCAGTACTATTATGGTTTGTAATTCATTTATTATCTCGTCTTTCAGTACTATCAATTTATTCATTCCGCAAATACTATCCGCTGTTTCAATAAAAACATTTATATTGCGACAAAGAATTGAATTTTTAAGACCGTAGGATGAGAGATACTCGGAGGCATGGCAAAATCTTTTGATAATAGCCTTGTTAGTAAGGAAGCCAGCCTTCAGGAAAGAGTCTAGCTCATTCAGTTCCTGTATTTCCCTGCCATGGGTAAACGACGATAACATCTTGTCATCATATATCGCTATATTCGATTTTACTGTCGTAATGGCAAGTTGGTGAAGAATGCGTGCGTTCATGATAACTCCCGTTTAGTGTGTTAAAATTTGCCATAAAATAGCATTAATGTAGGTTTATTGTCAAATTATTAATGGTCACTTGCAGAGCAATTATGGCCTGTTCATCCCGACTTGCAGGAAGGTAACGGCATATTCAAGCCGCCAACAAATCCTTTATAAAATTAGGCAGTACAAAAATAGCCTTGTGTATTTCTGAATTGTAGAATTTACAGGACTCAGAAATTTTTTCAGATAAAGATATATTGATAGCATCTAACGGTTCAATATTTTTAGAACAAAAAGTCCAGCTCCAAAAAGAACCTGGATATGTTGGCACTACAGAAATATATGGTTTAACAATCGGAAAAATTTTTATTAGTGATTTGTTAATGTTTTTAAACTGGGTTTGCATAGACCATGGCGATGCACTTTGATTTACCATAATTCCATTATCAGTGAGTGCATCATATACATTTTTATAAAACTCCGCCTTAAACAAACCTTCGCCGGGGCCTACAGGGTCAGCAGAAGCAATGATAATGATATCAAAATGATTCTTGAATTGGGAAATATAGGTTGTTCCATCATTCACCTGTAAATTAACTCTCGGATTATCAAATCCGATCGCTGTTACTGGCAAATATTTTTTACATGCATCAACTACTATTTTATCAATTTCACAAACTGTTATTTCTTCCACATAAGGATATTTTAAAATCTCCCTGGCAACGCCACCATCACCATCTCCAATTATCAATACTTTTTTAGGAATAGGATGTACAAGCAATGGAATATGCGTAATTAACTCATGATAAATAAATTCATCTTTTTCAGTGGTCATTACCATGCCATCCAATAGAAGCATATGGCCATAATAATCAGTATCTACAATATCAACTGTCTGAAATTCAGAAACCTGATGAAATAATTTCTTTTTGATTTTGAAGGTATGACCCATTGAATTATTCAAATACTCTGTTAACCATAAATCTGTATTTATCATTTTGAATTCCTTCAATACATATGTATAATTTTTTGCTCTAAACACAAACCTTAACTTAAGCAATCACTATGACGACTACCAACGACATTATTCACATTATTCAAAAAGAAACAATGATTCATGCTAATGGCCTTGAACTATGGACTGAAAGTTTTGGTAATAGCGAAGATTCACCCATTATTTTAATTATGGGTTCGGGTGGGCAAGGCATTCTGTGGCCAACAGAATTTTGTCGAGCGCTTGCCGGACAAGGTTATTTTGTTATTCGCTATGATCACCGTGATACGGGTTTATCCAGTTCAATTGATTTTGATGCCAATCCTTATACTTTATTGGATATGGCTACTGATGTAGTGCATATACTTGATAATTACAAACTTGAACACGCACACATCGTTGGTGTGTCCATGGGTGGAGCAGTAGCAATGATATTAAGCGCACATTATCCAAAACGTGTTCGCTCTCTTACACTATTGGCAACAAGCGTTGATTTTCGACCTGCATTTGATGCCATGCAAGGCATCGCAGCCAATCATTCTTTGCCTACACCTTCACCAATCGTAATAGAAGCTGCTAAAAAATTTCATGCAATGTCATCTCTGACTTTAGAAGAAAAAATACAATTTTTTATTGATACAGCAAAATTAAATAGCGGCAGTATTCCAGTTGATGAAGAATTTTGTCGTGAAATGGCGATACTTAATTTCGAGCGAATGAAAAATCCTGAAAGTCCAAATAATCATTACAGAGCTATCATGGCTTCATATGATTTGCATGCAGCAGCGCCCAGTAAAATTACTGCGCCTACTCATGTTGTGCATGGAGACGAAGATCCTATTTTCCCACTTGAACATGGCAAGGCCATACACGCGGCCATTACAAAATCGACTTTTTGTATCATACCGGGTCTCGGTCATAATTTTTCATGCAAGGAATTGTTATCACCGATGGTGACAAATATCGTTTCTACCGCCAAAGCAGCAGATGAGTGCATGTAACAATATGATCAAAAATTCAGATGGCTTGCTTTTTCAGTATTTTAAACATTAAAACACTTAGGAACATCAAAATAGATATACCAAATAAAAACCACATTACTCCTGAAAATCCACTCATAAAGGCATCACTAAATACAGAATGAATAAATGTATCCATTGGAAGTTGTAATGATTGTGCTGGATTCGAAATTAATTTTTCTAATTGTGAAAATTGCGCAGAGCTTATTTGCTGCGCATGCATCTGAAAAACTTCCTTTAAATTTCTGATTCCAGTGAAATGATAAACAACTACTGCAATTGCGAGCCCAATAGAACCGCCAATATTAAACATGGTTACCATGGTACCTGTAGCAACGCTACTGCGGCTAGAGCCCACAGCAGTTTGTGCTGCAATAAGCGGAACCGTATTCCCCATTGCCCACATGCTACCTAAACAAATAAATGTGATGATGATGTACCAAAGAGGTGTAGCACTCGTGAAAAATATTTGTAAAAAACAAGCTAAAATAGCTAATGCCAATCCACTGATGATGGTATTAACAATACCTAACTGATGTATTAACCATCCAACAATAAATGCCACTGCAAATACAGCGATGGGAATGGCAAATAACACAAAGCCTGAAAATTCTGGCGATTGGCCTCGAATCACCTGCAAATATAACGGGTCAAAAAATAAAGCGACTGCGCTTAATACACCAGCCAGAAAACAAAGAACTGCACCGGCATAAAACATTAAATTTGAAAAATCCCGAAAATCGATTAATGGATTAATTTTGCTGCGCTCGACTTTGAAAAGTATGATGCCCGATATGATTCCAACAATGAGGTATATAAAAGTTAATACATTAAGCCAACCAGATGCTTGACTATGGATCAGGCTCATTACAACACCACCCATTGTTAATGCTAAAAGCAACATACCGAGCCAATCTAATTCACGGGATATGTGTTTAACAATGGACTCTTTTACAGATTTAAATGCAAACAAATAGCCTAATAAAATTATGGGAATATTAATAAAAAATATTTGCCAGTAACAGCTTTTTGATTATAGACGGCGTCACCCCCTCAAATGAAGGACGCGGTTATGTCTTGCGTCGTATTATTCGTCGCGCATTGCGTCATGGCAACAAACTCGGCCTCTCTCTACCCTTCTTTTACAAGCTCGTGCAACCACTCGCTGATCTCATGGGAGAAGCTTATCCTGAACTTTTAAAAACAAAATCCCAGGTCGAAACAATACTGCGTCAGGAAGAAGAACAATTCAGTGCAACCCTCACCCAGGGTTTAAAATTATTTGATCAGGTTGTCAGTGAATTAAAAGGCGATATCATTTCCGGCAATATTATATTTAAATTGTATGATACTTACGGATTCCCAGCTGATTTAACTGCAGACATTGCACGCGAACGTAATCTGGTCATTGATTATGATGGCTTTGAAGCCGAGATGTCCAAACAACGCGAACGCTCGCGGTCAGCAAGTCTTTTCAATACAACATACCAGGTTGCAGATGAATCACAACAACCGACGGAATTTACCGGACACAAAAATTTGTCTCAGGAAAAAATACCTGATACCGGAAAAATTCTCGCGTTATATCGTGATGGCAATTTTGTTGATAGCTTAAATGCCGGTGAAAAAGGTTCTATCGTGCTGGATAAAAGTCCATTTTATGCAGAATCGGGCGGACAGGTTGGTGATCAGGGATGGATAGGCAAAACCAATAAGAGTTTTTTTAAAGTACTTGATACGATTAAACAAGCCCACACGCATTTGCATTTAGGCAAACTGGAAAAAGGCACGCTGCACATTGGTGATGAAGTCATTGCAGAAGTGGATGCAAAACGCCGCGCTGCTACGGTGCTGAATCATACAGCCACCCATTTGCTGCACATGATATTAAAACAAGTGCTGGGCGAGCATGCCATTCAAAAGGGATCACTGGTCGAACCTGAACGCTTGCGTTTTGATTTTTCCCATTCCGCTCCACTCACGGAAATTGAATTGCGCAAGATTGAACAGCGTGTCAATGAAGAAATTCGCGCAAACTACGAAGGCGTCGTTCACATCTCTACTCCAGAAGAAGCGATTGCTGGCGGTGCTGTTGCATTATTCGGTGAAAAATATGGCAGCAAGGTGCGCGTCGTGCATTTCGGTCCTTCAGTTGAATTATGCGGTGGAACACACGCAGACCACACGGGCGATATAGGCATTTTTAAAATCACGGCAGAAACCGGTGTCGCAGCGGGAATTCGCCGTATTGAAGCTGTAACTGGCAATGGTGCATTGCTTTATATTGAAAAAAGAGAGGACGAATTTAAACAAAAATTATTGCAATCTGAAAACCGTATTCATGCTCTCGAAAAAGACATACAACAACTCAAGGATAAACTGGCGGGCAGCTTCAGCCGTGATCTTGTCACTCAGGCAAAAGTCATAGGCAATCTTAAAGTATTGGCAACGGTGGTCGAGGGACTCGATGGCAAAGCCTTAAGATCTGCCATGGACCAGTTAAAACAGCAGCTAGGCACTGCGGTCATCATTCTCGCCATGGTGAAAGATCAAAAGATAGGTGTGGTTTGCGGTGTCACAGAAAATCTTGTCCATCAATTCAATGCAAAAGAAATTGTCAGCATGGTTGCAGGACAGATTGGTGGAAAAGGTGGTGGACGAGCTGATCTTGCAGAAGCGGGTGGAAATAAACCGGAAGCGTTGGAAAAAGCCTTGCAGTCTGTTTACACTTGGGTTCAGGAACATTCTTAATCAGGTATCACTATGGCTCTCATTGTACAAAAATATGGTGGAAGCTCAGTCGGGAATCTCGATCGCATTCATCATGTCGCTGACAGGGTGATAAAGGCAAAACAGCTTGGACACCAGGTCATAGTTGTCGTATCCGCCATGTATGGTGAAACCGATAGACTAATTAGACTTGCGAATGCATTAACCCAATATCACGATCCACGTGAGTATGATGTATTAATCTCAAGTGGTGAACAGGTTTCCATGGCCTTGCTTAGCATGGCGCTTAATGCCAAAAATTATCCTGCACGTTCCTTTACTGGGCCGCAGATTGGCATCTGCACTGACAATATTCATACCAAGGCCCGCATTCTGGAAGTCAAAACCGACATTATGCAACGTGAACTGGATAAAGGGCGCATTGTCGTTATCGCTGGTTTTCAGGGAATAAATGAAAATGGCGATATCACGACGCTAGGCCGCGGCGGTTCTGATACCACAGCAGTTGCAATCGCAGCAGCGCTTAAAGCGGATGAATGTCAGATTTATACCGATGTGGATGGTGTATATACAACGGATCCTCACTTCCTCCCTGAAGCACGTCTGATACCGCAAATCAGTTTCGAAGAAATGCTGGAATTGGCAAGCCTCGGCGCCAAGGTATTGCAAATGCGCTCGGTAGAGTTAGCCAGTAAACATAATATGCCAATACGTGTCCTCTCTACCTTTTCGGAAGGCAAAGGCACATTGGTTACCTTTGAGGATAAAAACATGCAAAAACGATTAGTCTCTGGTATTGCCTTTAGCCAGGAAGAAGCCATTATCTCTCTCTCGGGTGTTCCGCGGGAATTGGGGGTGGAAGGCCATATTCTGGGTAGAGTAAGCGAAGCAAATATTGAAATCGACATGATTGCCCAAAATGCATCTATTGACAATAAATCTGACTTTACGTTTACCGTAAACAGAAGAGAACACGCAAAAGCCATGGAAGTGGTCGAGGCATTAGCGAAAGAGCTAGGCTCCATTACCATTAAAACCAATGCCAAGGTAGCGAAGCTTTCGCTTGTTGGGATAGGGATGCGTTCTCATGCTGGCGTCGCGACCACCATGTTTAAGGCATTGGGGAAAGAAGGCATTAATATACAGATGATTACAACTTCCGAGATTAAAATTTCTGTTGTAGTCGATGAATTGCATCTGGAACGAGGAGTCGCCGCTGTTCATCAGGCATTTGAGCTGGACAAGCCTCATGTTGCGGCCAACCCATCCATTTTTGAATAAGATGATTAAAATATATACTATCAATGCCTTAGCCAAACATTTACAAAAATAATGCAAATCCTATTTGCAGAACTGCATTTTATTGTTTACTATTGCACACCTTAAAGTTGCACCTAAGCAACACATTGCGCCGCATGGATAAACGGGGATGGTCACGATATAACGAACAAGGTAGTTTTTAAAAAAGGAGATGGATAATGCTAATTTTAACAAGACGTGTGGGTGAAACTATAGTCATTGGTGATGATGTCATCGTTACAGTACTGGGTATTAAAGGTAATCAGGTACGTATCGGCATTAATGCGCCTAAAGATGTCTCTGTTCATCGAGAAGAAATATACCAACGAATTCAGCAAGAGAAAGGGTCGCCAACGCCTGTCGAACCGGTTGAAGCTGCACCTGCTGCTGTGCCAATAAAAAAGAAGCGCGAGCCAAAGACTGACAAGAAGGAATAAGGGTTAGTCTGGTCAGCAGAAAAAACAATGGAGAGGTGGCCGAGAGGCTGAAGGCGCTCCCCTGCTAAGGGAGTATGGGGCCAAAAGCTCCATCGAGGGTTCGAATCCCTCCCTCTCCGAATGGAATGAAAGTCTGGTTTCTAAAACGCGCCCGTAGCTCAGTTGGATAGAGTACTTGGCTACGAACCAAGGGGTCGGGAGTTCGAATCTCTCCGGGCGCGCTCTAAAAGCTCGAAATGGAATAAACGTTTTTACCGCACGCGCCCGTAGCTCAGCTGGATAGAGTATCTGGCTTCGAACCAGGTGGTCGGGGGTTCGAATCCCTCCGGGCGCGCTGAATAACTTTTCATATTTTTAATACGCTCTTACAAAAAACAGATGGTGTTAATACATGAGTACGACCAATGGTTTTTTGTTGTAACAAACCTGCACGTTTATCTCCTGTCACTAAATAATTCGCTTCTCCTGCAATTGACATGCTAATTAGAAATGCATCTGCTGGATCAGCTGCCTCTTCTTTTACATTCAAATGATCCAGAATAATTGCATGTTGAAGATTGTTTATCATTGTTCCCACTCGCGCAGGCTGTAAAACAGATTTAAATTTTGGATAACGACTGGCACGTCGGAGTTCATCCAACTGCATAATAGATGTAACAAGATCAAATTTAGCTGCACGCCATGCTCGATATATTTTATCAGACATACCATGCGGCGAAATAAGCGCGCTTAATAATACATTGGTATCAAGCACAACTCGCATCAATGATTACGCGCCCATTCTATAGCTTCATCTACAATCGCAGACAAATCATTTTCATCAACATTTGCATTGGCAGCTTTAGCTTGCTCTGCTGTTAATTCCAAAATATGCGTGCGCACAGCTTCTTCAACAAAGCGTGATAAGTCGCCTTTTCTTCCACCCTGGTTTGCCAAAAACACGCGTAGCGCTTGATCAGTATCTGGAGATACTGCAATGTTCCAGCGAATATTACTACTCATAACATCTCTCCGCATAAACATATAAGTGTATATATACTTATACACTATGAAGTTAAAATATTCAATCGGAGGTTCGAATCCCTCCGGGCGCGATTTTTGCCAAACCACCGGCCTGGAATGCGCCTGGATAAAATTTAAAATTTGATTCTTTGGATTCTTTGCTTGTATCTTTCTTCCGCTTCACGAACAAGCCTTCCTGTTTCTTCCTGGGATCTAAAAAAATTAAAAAATCCATCGGTTAAATTATTTTTCATGCCCAGAAAGAGATGATTCTGTACCGAAGCAAAAACACGCTTTGTATCATCGACAGAGATGCGACCAAGAACCATCGATGTGATATTCCAGAAAATATCAGAAATGATTCTTTCATCCCTGACGAGCTGTGTCCCTTGCAATAACCAGGCTCTTGTTCCTGTTACAGTCAAGGATTGTGATTCTTTAAAATTGAGATCATGCTCTCTCATGATTCTATTCAGCCTGGTTGCTTTTTCCTGCAAGACAGAAACATCAAGAGATTTGTTTTTCTTGTTCGCTTCTTCTGCCAGTAATTTTCTCAATTCTGCATCATCGGTAAAAGCCATGAGGTGTAATATATTTTTCTGATCTACAAGACCCTCATACGCATAGGCACGCACGGCTTCCTTCCGGCTTGCTCCCTGCGCGATCTGCTGGTTCACCTGATCTACATGCCCCCCCCCTGCGCATAGCCCAACACGGCGCCATCCCTGTTTCCTCCCTGCGCGATCTGTTGGCTGACCTGATCTACATGACCCCC
>Ga0207017_1133_pt1 | contig 10472 bp, 5 predicted proteins | sample Alteio_BWMinCont_51_FD_153472 | JGI IMG/M metagenome (GOLD analysis project Ga0207017, IMG submission 153472) | Enriched cells from forest soil in Barre Woods Harvard Forest LTER site, Petersham, Massachusetts, United States -... | ecosystem: Environmental > Terrestrial > Soil > Temperate forest >...
CAGCGCCGCGGCCATGGTGGGTGTAATCGTCTGAACCACCGCTCCGATCTCGCCGCGATGCACGTGGCCGTACTTGCGGAGCTGGGGGTACGCGAAGCCGACGATGGCGCTAGGAATGGCGAAACCCAGGCCCTCGTTTCCGCCCGACTGGGTCAGGATAAAGGTATTGATACCCACCACGTCTCCGTCGACATCCACCAGCGGACCGCCGCTATTGCCGGGATTAATGGCGGCATCCGTCTGAATGAAGATCATGGGATTATCCGGGTCGGGCTGACGGACGACGGCGCTGATGAGGCCCATCGTCACGGTGTTCTGCAAGCCTTCCGGGTTTCCGAACGCCAGAACCATTTCGCCCTGCCGGAGCTTATCGTAATTACTGATGGCCAATGCCGGCAGTCCGTGCGCGTCAATGTGCAGCACGGCAAGATCGAATTCCTCGGAGATTCCCACCACCCGGGCTTCAAACGTGCGTTCCCTGTCAGTGAGGGCGCGCATCGGGGATTCGTCGCTGGGGAATGCCGGCACCCCCACTTGGACGTGTTGCGCGCCCTTTACAACGTGGGCATTTGTCACGATGTAGCCCTCCGGGTCCACGATAACCCCGGAACCAATGCTGCTCTGCCTTCCGATCAACAGGCCGGTCTGGGTGCGACTGCTGTCGCCCAAGAGTCCGTATCCGGTCACCAGGATCTGGACCACGCTCGGCGAAACCCGCCTCACCAGCGACTCGGTGGAATTGCTGAGTGAACGCAGCGCATCCTGGGCCGGCAAATTGGGCGCAACCAAAAAATAAAAGATCGTCAGCAAACAGGGGATCCAACGTCCTGTGAGTTGCGATCGTTCGCGTGTCTGGCGCGCGGTTCGCATAATGGTGCTCCTGTCGATAGGTCGAATGCGGGTGAGAAGTAACTTTCCGCGGAATAAGTTTTTTGGTCTTCCAGCTAATAGTATACACGCGAAGGCCTGAGCTGGAGTCACATCGTTGCCTGCCTGGCCCACCTCTCCCTCTTAGGATGCAGGACTGCCGCCTCCCGGTGAAGGAGACCTGCCAACGGCTTCATTTTCCGGCGATGGATCCAACACCTCTTCGCCCCGAACAGCCGCCGGCTCAACGGCGGCAGGCATCGGTGACCTGGTCATCTCCCTCTTTCTCGCTGGAATTTTGGTGCTCTGCCTGCGGCCTGCGCGGCCGGTGACACCGAAGCCCAGTCCAAACGGCTGCGGCAAAATGAATGCGGCTTGGGGGTCTTCTTACCGCTCTTGGCAGTCTCAAAAGGCAAAATTGCCAGGAAACACCTTAAGGTGTTTACCCGAATTGTCACGTTCAATATATTTCCTTCAAAATACTACCTTGGTTGTTCTGTGTTCCGCGTTGCCATGGACGAGAATGGCTCCCGAAAATTTGGGACCATTGGGCTATTTTCATGAGCAGTCGCAGTCGGTATAGTTACTACCATGAAAAATGGAATTGGCCATCTAGCTACTTTCCGGCGCAAAGATGAAGAGCGAGAGCGAGTGTTGGCGAGTGTTGAACCTGACGGGACGAGCTGAAACGTTGGATTGGGATGCTGCGTCTAAAGGCGCGAGGAGGCAGCACGATCAAACTGCGACATCAGCAAGCAGGAGCAAGATGAACCAAGATGATCCAAGAAAATACCCGATTCCAACGCGTCCGTTGCGTGTGCTCTTTGTCGAAGATAACCCTGCAGATTTCGAACTTTGCCTGATCGAACTGAAAAAGGCCGGATTGGCGGTCCATGCCGATCTGGTTTCCAGCGAACGGGAATTCTTAGAGCGGCTTCGCACCATCTCCTACGATAGCATCGTTGCGGATTATCGGTTGGATGCATGGACGGCAATGGATGCGCTCCAGCTCATGCAGCAAGAAGGCAAAGACATCCCCTTCATCCTCCTGACCGGGATGCTGGGAGATGATGCAGCCGTGGAATGCATTAAGAAAGGTGTCTGGGATTACATTCTCAAAGACCGCCTCTCGCGCCTTTCCGTCGCTGTCTGCCGCGCCATTGAGGAGAAAGGCCATCGTGAAGAACGAAAGCAGAGCGCGGCCTCTTTACGGGAAAGCGAGGAGAAGTTTCGCACACTGGCAGAAACCATTTCCTCCGCTATTTTCATTTATGACGGAAGCGGGTGCCGCTATACAAATTATGCCGCCGAGCTGATCACCGGCTACAGCCGCGAGGAATTGCTCGCGAAGAGCTTCCCGGAACTGGTCCATCCCGATTCGCGCGGAGTGGCCCTGGAGAAAGGGTTTCCGTGGACTATGGGAGGAACTCCCTCTGTCCGGCATGAGATCAAAATTATCCGGAAAGACGGCGGGGAGAGATATCTCGACGTTACGAGGACCAGCGTCGAGTTCGAGGGGCAGTGGTCCTGCCTAATGACGGCGGTGGATATTACCGAGCGCAAGCAAATGGAGGAGGAGATCCGGCGTCTGGCCGTGACCGATCCCTTGACCGAGTTGGGGAACTATCGCCGTCTTGTCGAAGTAACGGGTGCGGAAGCAGAACGGTCACGCCGCACCGGCCGGCCCTTTAGCCTGATCCTGTTTGACCTGAATGATCTCAAGAAAATCAATGACACCCATGGCCATCTGGCAGGAAGCCGCGCGCTGTGCAGGATAGCCAATATCCTGCGGAATTGTTGCCGTACGATTGACACGGCGGCGCGTTACGGTGGGGATGAATTTGCCGTCTTCCTTCCAGAGACGGGAGCGGAGGGAGCACGGCTTGTCGCGGAGCGTGTTGCCGAGCAGGCGAGGAATGAAGCGGAGCAGCCGCCCATCACGGTTAGTTTCGGTGTCGCCGTGTATCCTCAGTATGGGGAAACGGCCGAAGAAGTATTTCGAGCGGCGGATGAGGCCCTCTACAGAATGAAGGCTACTCTCTCCCATTGCTAGCCTGAGGCTGGCCGCTGTCTCCAGGCGACGCTATTCCGGTCCAGCAATTCCAAAGAGCCAATAAGGCTCTGTTTTCTACCTCCAACATAATGGCAGCCTTGCCGCCTCTTACGCGATCATTGCGGGCGACAAACTCTGGCTTGCATGTCCAGGCGCCGGGCATTCCGGGCGGAGGGGCCGATTCGGGGATGGAAGGGCAGCGGCACGAACCTTTGAGAGCACCGCAAACTTCTGCTCAGCTCGCAACTGGCCGAAGTACTGGAGGAAAGAATTCCAGAATTCGCTGTTCGAAGCATCGCCATCGTCGCTGCCATTCTGGGGGTTATCTCGCAGCAGGTCCAGAAACGCCATGTCCAGCGCCTTTGCAAACCGGTGCAGCATCGCAGGGCGGGGCAGCACCCGGGAGTTTTCCACCCGCGAAATGTAGGTGCGCGGCACTCTGGCGACATCGGCCATCTGCTCCTGCGTCCAGTTCCTGGATTCCCGCAGTTCCCTGAGCTTGGGTCCGAGAGAGAGTTCCCGCGTCGTCTTGTGCCGCGGCTTGGAATGAGAACGGGGTTCGCCCCGGCTGAAGCGCGCTGGAGAAGCGGGGGCCGCTATCACCTCGCCGCCATTGCCCGAGCCGCCTGAATCTTTGGACGATTCCAAATCCAATTGCGGCTGCGTCAAGGGCTCGGCGCAGCGGCGGCAGAGATCGCGAGTGGTGCGGAATTGAACGAGAAGGCACCGGTGGCATCGCACTACTTCGCGCGGGCCAGCAGTCATGATGGCGCTCAGAGTAGAATTCCGTGATCCGCCATGCGAAGGACCCGTTGAAAAATCAACCGCGTATCCAGACATTTCGATTCCGCCTCCTTATATTTCGAATATTCCGATTCAGGCATCACCAAATAAAAAAAGCCGCCAGAAAAATCTTCTGGCGGCTCGGCTGACTGAATGAGTCAAACTCTTATCCAGTCCCGTTACTCTGCGTCCCCCGGTCGCCCGAGGTTTGCTCTGATCAGAAGTGCAAATTACGAACCCTAGATTGCTTCATGGCATTCCGCCCGTCAATAGTACGAAAGTCCCTTTTTGTATAGAATGGATTTCTCCTGGGACGAAAGCCAGTTCTACAATGCCGGTAAAGCTTTGACAATCTGAACCGTTTCGAGGCTGACGCGGACCACCTGTCCGACGAGGCGAACGATGTATTCGGGGTCGTCGGAGCGGTTGGGGTCGGAGCGGATGCCGGATTTTTTATCTTCCGTCACCTGGTATTGGTCAATCACCCATTCCAGTGCACTCCGGTTGCCCAGGCGGTATTCAAACGCCTCCGGCGGGATGCCGGAAAGCGTGAGCGAGTCATTCACCTTGAGGGATTTGCGGTCTTTCGCGAGCCGCATCTTGGCATTCTTTTCGTTTTCACCCCCGACGAGGTAGGAAAGCGGCTTGCCGGGAGTCTCGATGAATTTCAGTTTGTATGGTTCGAGCGATTCATATTCGATGTGAAGCCGCGCCAACTCCTTCCCGGCCTTAACGAAGGAGCGGAAGTCTTTCGCCAGCGGTATGCGGGGAAGCTCGCGCTTCAGGTTCTCGGCATATTTGGCGCGGTATTCGGGATGATGCAGAATACCGTAGACGTAATAGAAAATATCCCACTTGGTGATCTTCTTGTCGGCGTAATGCTTGCGGAAAAGTTCCAGCACCCAGTCAGTGATGTTCTCACGGCGGTTGGAGCCGTCTTCGTTGTAAACGTAGAATGGGAAGCACTGCGATCCGCCCTGGGGAAGCATATCAACTAGATGATCTGCCGCTAAGACGAAAAAAGGCCAGTCCATTCCAACCTTAGTCCACAGGATGCGGTTTTCGCTTTCCGCCGCGGGTGTTGGAAAGACCTGCGGCATGACATAGACTTCTTCGTTAAGGATTCTGTCTAAGAAAAGCATACGTTTGCAGAAGGGCCGATACAGCGAAGTTCGGATTCTAGCTTCGTCAAACCCCGCAAGGTTGCGCCGTTTGAGGTCTAGCTTTAGGTCACGGCTCCATTTAATTTTGTCGTACCGAACAAAGTCATCTATGTTTTTGCCTTTGCCGGAGCGTTTGTAACGATCAACTTCGCCGTTGTAGTCCTCGATGAATTGCATGATGCGCTGCTTCAAAGAGTCGGGCTGAAAATCGTAAACGACCTGGTCTCGGTTGGTTTTTACCCCCGCAGAAAACGTTTGGAAAATTGTTTCAACCGAGGGCTGTTTATGTACCTTGGCTGCCCTGCACGCAATAACCAGAAAGTTCTGGAACTCGTCAGCGTGTTCTGCGACGATCCAGGAATTGTCAGGGCCGACAGCCGGCGTTGACCATTTGACAGAGCTTATGCTCCCACATTCAGTGAGCCAGTTCAGCTTTTGTTCTTTGCGCCAGTCTCCTGGGACGCGGTGATATTTCAACTGCGACTTCTCAACGCCCTTCTTTCGCACGGCAACGGTAATGCCAACTCCCACTTGAATGCCGAATACGTTGTGTGTAGTGCCGCTCAGTTTGGGGTTTCTCCGCACGTTTCCATGCAAATCCACGTGGAAGATAGACGTGAAATCCCGCAGCAAATACTCGCGCATTCCGTCAAAAGCGTACTGGTCCACAAAGCTGTTGTTTGATACAACAGCAACAATTCCATCGCGATCCTGAAGTCGATCCGTTGCCCAACGAAAGAACTTCACGTATGGATCAGAAAGCGCGTTCTTATTGCTGGCCTTTGATGCCTTTGCGTAGGATTCCGATACTCGCCGGTCAATGACTGGATATTTCCGGTTTTTATTGTTGTCGCTTTCGTTCTGCTGGTTCATGTTGTACGGCGGGTTCCCAATTACCACCGTAATCGGCGTGCGCTTCTGGCGCTCGACACGGCGGGTGTTGGTTTCGGTCATAAACGCCAGTTGGCTTTGGCTGCCTTCGGCAAGGTCGAGCGTATCCACAAAGCACAATCCTTCGAATGGCTCATAAGCGCCGGTCTGCTCATAATAGGCGTGCTCGATGTTGAGCGCGGCGATGTAATAGGGTAGGAGCATGACTTCATTGGCGAAAAGCTGCTCGCGATATACGCGGGGCAGATCGCGTTTGGAGATGCGGCGCAGAAGGTTCACCACGAAGTTGCCGGTTCCGGTGCAGGGATCAATGATGTAAACGTCCGGGCTGGAGAGCGACTTGCCAAACTCTTTTTCCAGCACCTCGGCCACACTGGCGCACATGAAGTTGACGATCTCCTGTGGCGTATAGACGATTCCGTGGGTATCGGCCAGCTTTACCGAATAACCCTGGAAGAACCGCTCATAGACGGTGTTCAGGAAGTGCTGTTTCTCGCTGAAGTCCGGCAGGGTGCGCGGGCGCTTTCGATGGCGACATAGAAGCGGTCCAAACTCTTCAAGTATTCCGTGCGGTCAAAGCTCTTAATGGTTAGGGCTTCAATCACACTCTCGACTTCGGCGGCGATGGCGTTGCGCTTCACAAACTCAGGGTTGTTGAAGATGGTGCGGAACAGCCGCTCCGTGAGGAGGTGCTGGACGAGCATTTCATCCACGGCTTCGACGCGGATGTTGGGATTGAGGGCAGTCCGGCACAGCTCGAAGAACTTCTCGAAAGCGGCGATGAAGCGGGGATTATCCTTGTGGGCCTGCCGGATTTTCTCGACCAGCCCTCGGGCGAGGTCGGGCACGCGCTCCTTAAACTCCTTGACGGCCTCTTCAAAGCCCTCGATGTCCGGCTCGGTGTAAGAGAAGAATTGGTTGAGCAGCTTGGCGAGTTCAGCCGGATCGCCGAGGGAAACGCGTAGAATTTCCTGCTTGTTCTGAAAGAGGACACCGGTTTGCGTGTCTTCAAAGATCGTATTGGAAAGCCGGTAGCCCCACACCGTCTTCCGCTTGATCTCCGTATCCAGATCGTCCTTGGTGTCTTTGGCTTCCCAGTAGCCGCGCGGCAGACTGTTGGAGTCCCGCACCGTGCCGTCCGGACGCACGGAGCCGCCAGCAGTTTTTTCGGGAAGCTCAGGAATGAGCGTCCAGCCTTTGAGCTTCGCCGCGTCCGCAAGAAGGGACTCGAAGGCGGACCGAATATTCAACTCGTTCAGGACTCTTTGGTCCTGGAAGTCGCGGAGGCTTTCATAGTATTTGCGAATGGTGCGGTGAGTAGGGGAGATCAGACTGCGCGGGGTCATGGCACTGCGGGCAATAGTAACACCTTCCGCCTTTTCTGTAACCGATAGGTGCTGCCGGAAGCAGCACCCTATCATGCATTGCGGCTTGACGGCGCTCCGAAAGGGCAGGGCGCAAGGTCAAGAAGATTCTTCCGAGAAAACCGACGAAACCGAGCGAACCGAATTGACTGAACCACCCCGCATGGGATGCCGGGACGGCGGCGCTACGTAGCCGCCTTCCCGAACGCGACGCCCTTGGCTTCAGGGCCGAGCGCGACCACGATGGCTCCGATGGTGAACACCGTGGCGGCGAAAATACCCATGGTTCGCGCTAGGCCGAGATGGGCTCCAAAGAACACCTCGATGCTGCTGGCCGTGGAGGCGATCAGCACGCCAAGCTGGTAAGCGAAACCGGGGAAGAAGCCGCGCAGCTGGTTGGGGGAAAGCTCATTGATGTGGACAGGGATCACGCCCCAAGCTCCCTGCACCATGAACTGCATGGTGAATGCGCCCACCATGATCAGGGGCGTATTGGGCGCGAACATCCAGAGGGGGATCAGGACCACGGCCGTCAGCAATGCAATCACCATGGAGCGCCGCCGTCCTCTGCGGTCGGAGAAGAGGCCGAAGGTAAGCCCGCCGGCGATGGCTCCCACCATGGAAATCATAGTGATGATCGCGGTCATGTGTGTCTGGAAATGGCGTGCCTGCTGCAAGAATGTGGGATACAGGTCTTGGGTGCCGTGCGAAATAAAGTTCATCATGGCCATCAGGAGGACGAGATAGAGGAACCGTTTCCAGTTGCGGAGGATGGCGCGCCGGTAGCCTCCCCAGTCCGTTGTGCGGTTTTCTCGCCAGACTTCCGGTTCCTTTACTTTGGCGCGGATGAAGAGCGACAACAGAGCCGGCAAGCCGCCGATGAAGAACATGGCCCGCCAGCCCCAGTGCGGGAACACGGTGTAATAAGCGGCCGCCGCCAGCAAGTTTCCGAGCGCGTACCCTTCCTGCAGCATTCCGGACAGAACGCCCCGCCATTTCGCGGGCACCGATTCCATTACCAGCGACGCGCCCACGCCCCACTCGCCCCCCATCCCGATGCCGTAAAGCAGCCGCAAAACCAGGAAGACCTTATAACTGGGCGCGAGCCCGGACAGCACTTCCACCACCGAGTAGAAGACGACATCAATCATCAAAGGCAGCCTGCGGCCGTAACGGTCTGCCATCAAGCCGAAAATGAGCGCGCCTACGGGCCTCATGGCCAGGCTTGCCAGAAGCGTATAAGACATGTGGAGCATGTCTACGTTGAAATCCTTCGCGACCGTTGCCAAAACAAAGGTAAGAATAAAAAAATCGAAAGCGTCGAGCGTCCAGCCGAGAAATCCCGCGATCAGGGCATTTCGCTGGTTCGCGCGCTCAGCGGCAAGGGCAGCAGGCGGCATTGCGATTCATCCTCTCCCTGAGAAGTCAACCCGGAAGGTTCCGGGGAAGGGTCTCATTTTGTTTTTGCTGTCACTCCGGCCCCGCGCGGAGCCGGGGTCCCGAGGAACCCACGGTTCCCAGGGAACGTTTGCCAAGTTCGCCGAATGATAGGCTGGACGGACGATATCTGCAACAAAAAACATTCCGCGGTCCCAGAATTGCCTCGGTGGCTTCCCCGGTAATCTCCTTAGGGTTATTTCCTTAAGGCAAATATCCGATTAAAAATTAGTGGAAAGGAGTAAGCTATATTTCGTCTGGCAGGGCGTTATTATTTTTTATGCAGGGCAAGCCAAACGTGGGAATTTTGACCACAGGAACGCGCCGGTCTGATATTCTATATTGTCATCAAATTACTAGGGTTCAAGAGAATGTCCGGTACAGTTACCGTTGAGGAGGCACACGATGCGCACGAACAGAATGAATGTTCTCTGGTTGAGTATTTCCTTGTTGGTACCTTTCCTGTTAGTGGTGGCGGGAGCGCAAGCGCAATCCACGGATGAAACCCCGCCCCACCCCCTTTTCGCCACCGAGTCCGGGAATACGGGGCTCTGGAAAGTTTTCAGCGCTGATACTCTTGCGCCCGGCAACGCTTCCTTTAACGTGTGGTATGACCGCATCAACCGCAATCCAGGCCAATTGACAATCAGTACGGTCGGCGTAAGCGGGGCCGTAGGCATTACAGACTGGCTCGAATTCGGGGCCAACTTTGAGATCAACCGGCACATCCTGGTTCGCCGCGCGGATCAGTTGAGTTTAGGACAGCAGGCGCTGGGTTTGTTCGGCACCCGGACGCCCGGCGCCGCCTCGTTCCCGTTCGAACTGACCCCTGGAAGCTCCGTTTTGCCGCAGTTGCGCTTTCCTGCCACTCCCACCGGCGTTCTGACTGGCAGAGCTGGCTATGACAACATGCTTCCCTTCGCCGGCAGCAGGCTTTCGAGCAACGGCGTGGGTACAGTAAGCCTCGGTTTGAAAATAGGCATCATGTCTGAATCCCGGGGCGATCCCTTCGGCTTTGCTATCCGGAGCTACGCGGTGATTCCCACCCACCGCTCAGTCACTTTTCTCCTGGCCCGGCCTACGCAGACCGGAGAGTGGCAGTATGGCTCCGACCTGATCCTCAGCAAGAACGTCGGAGACATTGCCGCGCTGAATTTGAACGCTGGTTTCCGCGGAATCAATAGTCCAGGCGACGGGGCCCTGATCAGGCTTTCCGATGATGTACCGCTGGGCTTCGGATTTGTGCTTCCGCGAAAAACGCGGCTGCAAGTGATGTATGAACTCACTGCCGATGTTTTCGTAGGCTCTCATACTCCCCAATCCTCTTTTGGCGCGCGGGACCCTTTGGATCAAACTGTGGGACTCCGCGCTTTTTTGACCCACTCCCTCAGTCTGAGCAGCGGTTTCCGTACTCCCCTGAACCAATTCGGCGGCGACAAGAATGGGTTTGTTGTGGATCTGTCCTATGCCGCGGGGGCTCCGGAAAAGCATGTGGCGCCGACCCCTCCCAGCCTTTCCTGCTCGACTGAACCCACCCAAGTTCTGGCAGGACAAGTGATAAACCTGACTGCGTCGGGTGTTTCCTCCACAGGGAAACCCATCATGTATGAGTGGTCCACGACGGGAGGAACCATTGATGGCAGCGGAGCGATGGTTCGCTTGCGGACCGACAACCTGGCTCCGGGACCTTATACCGCCACGGTGCGTGCTACCGATGCTCCCGGGAACTTTGCCGATTGCACGACGGGGGTCACGATACTGGCCCCGCCGCCGCCGCCCCAGCCTCCTACGGTGAGCTGCTCTGTGGATAGGCCGAGAGTCCAGGTGGGTGAAATTGTAACTTTCACCGCCCAGGCCCGCAGCCCACAGAATCGCCCGCTCACCTATCAGTGGACCTCTACGAGAGGCCAGGTG
>Ga0207017_1136_pt1 | contig 10203 bp, 7 predicted proteins | sample Alteio_BWMinCont_51_FD_153472 | JGI IMG/M metagenome (GOLD analysis project Ga0207017, IMG submission 153472) | Enriched cells from forest soil in Barre Woods Harvard Forest LTER site, Petersham, Massachusetts, United States -... | ecosystem: Environmental > Terrestrial > Soil > Temperate forest >...
AAGTAGGATGGGGAGGCATTCTGGCTGACGATATGGGTTTGGGTAAAACAGTACAGGCTCTGTCTTTTCTGCAGCATCATCACGAAGAGCACGGCAAGCTGAATGCATTAGTAGTATGCCCTACCACGCTGATGTTTAACTGGGAAAATGAAATAAAGAAATTCACACCTTCGCTCACCCGTTACATCCATCACGGCTCCGACCGAACCCGCGATAAAGCGGCTATAAAAGAACACAACATTGTTATCACTACCTATGGTACGTTGCGCAGCGATATAAAGTTGCTGATAGATGGGGAGTTCGATTGCGTAATACTGGATGAAAGCCAGGCCATTAAAAATCCTGCCAGTAAGGTCACAAAAGCTGCTGGTCTGCTACGTGCCCGGAATCGTATATGTATGAGCGGTACGCCTCTTCAAAATAATACGTTCGATATTTATGCACAGATGAACTTCCTGAATCCGGGTATGCTCGGCAGCCTGGAATTTTTCCGTCAGGAGTTCGCTATACCGATCGATAAGTTTAGCGAAACGGACAGAAAGGATCACCTGCGCAAATTGTTATTTCCTTTCATATTGCGCAGAACGAAAGAGCAGGTGGCAAAAGACCTGCCGGAAAAAATGGAAACTATTCTTTTCTGTGAAATGGAAGAAGAGCAACGCACTATTTATGATGCACACCGCAATGATTATCGCGATAAGATCTTAGGCGTGATAGATACACAGGGTATACAAAAATCACAGCTTACCATTTTGCAGGGACTGATGAAGCTGCGGCAGATATGCGATTCGCCGGCTATACTGAAAGAGGAGGAGCAATATCCCAATGTATCTATTAAGCTGGAAGAGCTGGCTCGTGAAATAACAGAGAATATAGGTAATCACAAGGCGCTGGTCTTTTCCCAATTCCTGGGTATGTTAGGCTTAATAAAGCATAAGCTGAAAGAATTGGGTGTAGTGTATGAGTATTTTGATGGTAGCACCTCGGCTACTGATCGCGAAAAAGCTATACAGAACTTCCAGAACAATGAAGAGTGTCGCGTATTCCTTATTTCACTGAAAGCTGGTGGTGTGGGTCTTAACCTTACTGCGGCAGACTATGTTTATATTGTAGATCCGTGGTGGAACCCTGCTGTAGAACAACAAGCTATAGACCGTACACACCGTATAGGGCAAACGAAAAGCATCTTCGCTTATCGTATGATATGCAAGGACACTATAGAGGATAAAATATTACAACTGCAGGAAAGGAAGCGCTCTCTCGCCCGTGACCTGATCGCTGACGATGACGGTTTCGTGAAGAATCTTACGAAGGAAGATGTTATGTATCTGTTTAGCTAGTAATGAGTAAGGTCTATCACTCACTACTGACTACTCACTACTCACAAGTTTTGCTGCTATAACTCGTCCTATAGATCATCACACCCCGGATCGACCATGAAAAATAAACTGTTTTTATCACTTCTGCTGCTATTGAGCATGCTCCATGCTTTTGGCCAAAAAAAGGTGACAGCTCCTGCAAAGAACAGTCGTGCAGATTCCAGCCATATAGATACGGTATTCAGAAAAGGAAAAGCTGATACGTTGGCCCCTGTGGTGGTTGAGCAGTCGCCTATTATCGTGAAAAAAGATACGGTGGAATATCTGGCCGATGCTTTTAAAACAAAGCCCAATGCAGTAGTGGAAGATCTGTTAAAGAAGCTACCTGGTGTGCAGGTCGATAAAAGCGGTACTATTACCGCGCAGGGGGAACAGGTGACTCGTGTATTGGTGGACGGCAAACGTTTTTTTGGTGACGATCCTAAAATGGCCACTAAAAACCTGCCGCCGGATATAGTTGACAGAATACAGGTATTCGATGACTTGAGTGACCAGAGTAAGTTCACCGGCTTCGATGATGGCAACCGGGTGAAGACTATTAATATTACAACGAAAAAGGACAAACGTCACGGATATTTTGGAAAAGCTGTTGCCGGCGTAGGCAATAATGAAACGTACGACAACAGCGTGAACCTGCATCGGTTTGACGGTGATCAGCAAATGTCTCTGGTAGGGCAGGCAAATGATATCAATAAGCAGAATTTCAGTATACAGGATTTTCTAGGTGGCGGTGGCCGCGGAGGAAGAGGTGGAGGCGGCGGAGGTGGTGGTAATGCAGGTGCCGGAGGAAGTAGCGGCGGCAGTGGTATTACTACCAGTTGGGCTGGCGGTATTAACTATCATGATAACTTTGGAAAGAACACCGAAGGCTACGGCAGCTATTTATTCAATAGTCAGCATGTGAGCACAGCCTCGCAGAGCCGGTCACAAAATATTATTACGCCTGATTCTTCCACGTTCACTGATCAGGCCTCGCAATCGCTTCGCCGCAACGTGAATCATCGTATCAACTATAACCTGGATCAAAAGATCGATTCTGCTAATTCCTTTATTTTCCGTCCGAATGTAAGCTTTCAGCGCACTACTACTTCCTCTTCACAGAACTCGGCTTATACCGGCGCTTCCAGTGATTCTATTTACAACACCAATGGCCATTCCAGCCAGGAAAACCATGGTATCAATGGTTCATTCGACTTTCTGTTCCGTCATAAATTTGCAAAACGATATAGAACCTATTCGATCGATCTGAATCTTACCAGGAATACCAATGAAGGAAGTGGCGCTAACAGTTCTCTTAATCAGCATTTTTCGCCTTTGTTGTTTACCGATACAATTAATCAACAGATCAACACCAATACAAACAGCACTAATTTTAGTCCGACTATTTCTTATACAGAGCCGCTGGGAAAGAACCAGATACTTGAAGTAAACTATAATTATACCTATAACAAAAATATAAGCAACCGGAATACGTATGCTTATGATTATCTGACGAACGAGTACGACCGGTTTGACAGTTTATATAGTAACGATTTCCAGAACACCTATTATTCCAACCGGATTACTACCAACTACCGTATCCAACGCCAGGGTTATAATTTCAGCGTTGGTTCCGGCATACAGATGGGGAACCTGCATAGCCTCAATTATACTAAAGGAACAGATCTGACGCAGCATTATGTCAATTTTACTCCTACGGTGAATATCCAGTTCAATTTTTCTAAAACACAAAACCTGCGTGTCAATTATACCGGCAGAACAGGGCAGCCCAGCGTTACGCAACTGCAGCCTATTATTACTACTTCCGACTCCATCAATTTTACACAAGGCAATCCCAACCTAAAGCAACAATTCACGCATAGTCTGCGGTTGTTATACCACAACTTTGATCCTACTACACAGCATGTTATTTTCGCTACTGTTAATGCCAGCATGATCAGCAACGATATTCAAAACTCTATTGTGTATCTCCCTAGTCCGCCCAATACCAAAGGATCGCAGCTTACTATGCCGGTGAATCTGAATGGAACATATAATGTTAGCGGTTACTTTAATTATGGCTTCCCTTTAAAAAAGCCCAAGTCGAATCTGAGCTTTATCAGTAATATATCCTATAACCAGAGCCAGACTTTGATCAACAATGTAAGTGACTATACCAGAAATACCAGTCTGGGCGAAACCCTGTCATGGACCACCAACCTGAAAGATAATTTCGATATGAACTTCAGCTCTTCTACCACCTACTATATTGCCCGCAATACGCTACAATCTTACCAGAACCTGAATTATTTTACGCAGGTACTTTCGGCAGAGATTACTTATTATACCAAGAGCGGATGGATCTTTGCTACTGATTTCGATTATACGTATAATGGTAACCGTGCTGCTGGTTACAATGCCAGCGTTCCTTTGCTGAATCCCAGCATTGCGAAGCAGATATTCAAAAACAAACGGGGAGAGATCCGTTTTTCTGTATTCGATCTGCTAAATCAGAACGTGAGCGTATCGCGTTCGGTAAGTGCAAACACTATTGTAGACTCCAGATCAAATGTGCTTACCCGCTATGGATTGCTCACGTTTACGTATAACCTACGCAAGTTTGCCGGTCAGCAGCAGCGAATGCCAGGTATGTTTAGGGGCATGCGCAATAATTTTCGTAATACATCCCCTGATAGTTTTGATGGGGGTGGTGGCGGTGGAAGACGCAGCAGATCTTAAATGATTATATCACTACCATCAGCTATTCTGTTCATGCTTTCTTTTCTATATTGGGAAGGTGTCAGCTTTTTTAGCTGCAGAAATTGCTTGTTAAAATTAGCCAGCGTATTAAAGCCACTTTCAAAGCATATCTCCTGTATAGCTTTTTGTGTGTCTGCCAACTGCTGGCAAGCATAGCCTATGCGTATCTCATTTAAAAAGTCAATATAAGTCTTCTTGGTACTTTTTCTGAAGTAGCTGCAAAAGGCAGGTACGCTCATATCTGCATGCGAAGCCACAGTGGTTAGCGTAATAGTATCCTGGAAATGATCGATCGTATAGCGGAATATTCTGTCTATGCGTTCCTGGTTTTTAGAGGTAAACGTTGTTACATCCTGTGTAGATACAGCATCATACTCTTTTTTATCTGCTATCAGTTGCAGACATTCGCAAAGGCTGGCAATGCTATGCAGGCCTTTCTGATGCTCCAGCTCAATGATCATTTTATGCAGCCTCTTTTTTGTTTCACCCTTCAGCTTTAGGCCTGCCAGGGAAAAATCAAATAGCTGGCGGATAGACCTGCATTCCGGCAGTTGCAGAAAAGCTGCGCCCCAGAAATCTTCCTTAAACTGTATGACTACAGCGCTGGTGATAAGGTCTTTATGCGCTTTCTGAAACGTATGCGGCAGGTTAGGCCCCAGGAAGAAAACATCGCCAGTTTTAAATTTGCCTATATAGTTGCCTACGAAGCTGGTACCTTCCCCTTCGGTAAAAAGGATAAGCTCCAGTTCGGGATGCTGATGCCAAGGCACCTCAAAATGAGGTGTTCGGTATGTGCAGGCTAGAAACGAGCTATCCTCACTTAACGGCAGTTTTTCTATAAATGGCTTCATTCAGGAACTATCTTAATCCTTTTTGCTCCCCGAATTTAACTATTTTATTAAAATATTTTTAGTTTTTAACAAAAAAGTAGGAGTCCTTTTAATTACGCTTGGGTAGTTTTGTCTTTCAATTACAGAATTAATAATGCTGACTCTAGGTATCGATATCGGGACTTCTTCAGTTAAAGTGGCTGTGTTGGATGCGCAGGGCAATTGCCTTGCGGCAACTAGCTATCCTGAGTCAGAAGCGCCGGTGCTGGCTGTGAAGCCCGGTTGGGCAGAACAGAACCCTAACGACTGGTGGGAGTACACAGTGACGGCTATTAAAAAATTACAGGCAACTGGTAGCTATGATCCGAAGGCTATAGCGGCTATTGGAATCGCTTACCAGATGCATGGACTGGTGATCGTTGATGAGGAGCAGGAGGTGTTACGTCCTTCTATTATATGGTGCGACAGCAGAGCAACGGATATAGAGTTGTATCCTATGGGCAATTTTACGGCAGGCAAGCTGGAATGGGTAAAGAGGAATGAGCCGCAGGTATATGAGCACATTTCTACGTTTATGCTGCCGGGAGATTTTATCGCTATGAAGCTGACAGGTCGTATTACTACCACGCGCTCTGCATTATCGGAAGGTAATTTCATAGAGCTTTCAACTGGTGCAACGAACTATTATGATTTCGATCCGCAACTTTTTCCTGATGTGCAGGAAGTATTTTCAGATCATGGAAGGATAAACGCTGAAGTGGCAAGTCTGCTAGGACTATTGGATAACGTGATCGTAAGCTATAAAGCAGGCGACCAGCTTAATAATGCTTTTGCATTAAATGTGCTGGAGGAAGGAGAAGTGGCTGCAACTGCCGGCACCTCCGGTGTGCTATATGCTGTTACGAATAAGCCTCAGCGAGATAGCTTTATTCATGTGAATGGAAAAATTGCGCAACTGCTTTGTATCAATGGTTGTGGTATTATGAACGCCTGGATCAGAAGACAAACAGGCGCAATCAGCTATGAAGAGATGAACCGGCTTGCCGCTGAAATTGATACAGATGGATTATATGTGCTGCCATTTGGGAACGGTGCGGAGCGTATGTTCGACAACGAGCTGGTGCAAGCGCACATTTCGGGGATCGATCTTAACAAGCATACTACCGCTCATCTCTATCGCGCAGTACAGGAGGGGATTGCTTTTGCTTTCCGTTATGGTATGGAGGTATATGACCTGAAACCTGCTATTATTCGTGCTGCATACACTAACCTGTTTTTAAGCGAAGTATTCCGGGATGTTTTTGTGAACACAGTGAATGTTCCCGTTGAATTACATGAGGTAGATGGAGCGATAGGGGCTGCACTGGGTGCGGCCAAAGGGTTAGGTCTAGATATTCCCCGTAAAACCCCCATACAAATTATTAAACCAACTTCAACAACATTATATGGACAAAAGTATCAAGCCTGGAAAGATCGTTTACGAAGGACCATCGAGTGATAATCCGCTTGCGTTTCGCTGGTACGACGAGAATAAAGTAGTGGCAGGAAAGACCATGAAAGAATGGCTGCGTTTTGCCTGTGCGTACTGGCACAGCTTCTGTGGCAGCGGTGCTGATCCTTTTGGCGAGCCTACACATATTTTCCCTTGGAATGAAAAAGCAGATGCCATAGAAAGAGCTAAGGCTAAAGCAGATGCTGCCTTTGAATTTATGGCCGCCTTAGGATTGCCTTACTATTGCTTTCATGATGTAGACGTGGTGGATTATACCAATGATATAAAAGAGAATGACAAACGCTTGCAGGCTATTACTGATTACCTGAAGGCTAAGCAAAAAGAGACAGGCGTAAAACTATTATGGGGCACAGCTAATTTATTTTCTAACCGCCGTTATATGAACGGCGCTGCCACTAATCCTGACTTTCATGTGCTCGCTCACGGTGCAGCACAGGTGAAGGAGGCATTGGATGCAACGATCGCGCTGGGCGGCGAGAATTATGTGTTCTGGGGCGGCAGGGAAGGATATATGAGCCTGCTGAACACTAATATGAAACGGGAGAAAGAACATCTGGCGCGTTTCTTACATACGGCTAAAGACTATGCAAGGAAGCAGGGATTTAAAGGGACTTTCTTTATAGAACCTAAACCTTGCGAGCCAAGCAAGCACCAGTATGATTATGACTGTGAAACCGTAATAGGCTTCTTACGTCAGTATGATCTGCTGAACGATTTCAAATTAAATATTGAAGTGAATCACGCTACGCTGGCAGGGCATACCTTCCAACATGAATTGCAGGTAGCCGCTGACGCGGGATTGCTGGGAAGTATGGATGCCAACCGGGGGGATTATCAAAATGGCTGGGATACAGACCAATTTCCAAATAACGTTAATGAACTGGTGGAAGCAATGCTGGTAATTATAGAAGCAGGCGGTTTCCAGGGTGGTGGTATTAACTTCGACGCAAAGATCCGCAGAAATTCTACTGATCCATTGGATCTGTACTATGCACATATTGGTGGTATGGATGCTTTTGCACGTTCCCTGATCATTGCTGATACTATTCTTCAGAAATCTGATTATAAAAAGATCCGGCAAGAGAGATATGCATCTTTTGACAATGGTAAGGGCAAAGACTTTGAAGCAGGCAAGTCGTCTTTAGAAGATTTGAAAGCCTATGCAATTGAAAATGGTGAGCCAGAAGTAAAAAGCGGCCGGCAGGAGTATCTGGAAAATATCATCAACCGGTATATCTAAAGCAGGGCTATCCCTTACATTTGCAGTATGCGAAAAAAGAACGTAGTACTGCAGCAGGTGGTCGTGCAGGATTATGCGGCTGGAGGAAAAGCGTTGAGCCGGCTGGATGGTAAGGTTACATTTATCATCGGGAAAATGCGGTAGTCTGGCGTAAGCGTAGTAGTTGCCACTGCCACTGCCATTACGGAAGCATTGGCGCCCCAGAAAGCAGCAAAAGGAAGAGAAGGTTGCAACTGCGGGAAAATATGATACGACAGGACATAAAAGAACATGCCTGTTAAACCACCATATAAATATATAGGCGTTAGCTTTCGGTTACCCATCATATCCTGTAAAATAAAACCAAACACCCAGAGCCACAGCATGTTACCAATAAGCTGAAATACACTTTCATGGGTAAACATATATGTAAGCACAACCCATGGACGGGTAGCAAGCGTTGAAATGTCCGCCGGAAGGATAAACCAATTAAATATGGAACGGTAATAGGCATCCATATTAAGTTCTGTAACCTTATATACAAGGAACAGGAACTTTAAAATGGCGAATAGAATAACGTTGATAGCAACCAGGTTTACCAATGCGTTGCCATCCTGTCCAAGCAGCATGCGCTTGCTTCTTCTTTTATCCTGCAGCACACTCATAGTTTTATATTCTCAATAAAAATGTCTTCTATTGCTTTTGTTCCAGAAATATACTAACAAAAATCCAACTATTGCTCCTCCCAGGTGTGCAAAATGTGCAACATTGTCACCGGCAGAGGCTTGCACGCCCGCATACAGTTCCAGAGCAGCATATATGAGTACAAACCATTTTGCTTTGATAGGAAAAAGGAAATAGATAAGGATGTAGGTATTGGGAAATAAATAGCCGAACCCAGCCAAGCAGCCGAAGACAGCACCGGAAGCGCCCAAAGTAGGTTCGTTAAGAGCTTCTTTCACCTTTTCGGCCACAGCATCCTGTTGATACGAAGCCAGATGAGAAAATCGCTCCAGCAACTGTCCATTCTGATGATAGAGTACTGTCAGGTGAAGCGCCGCCGCACCCAACCCGCAGGCTATGTAAAAAATAAGAAATCGCTTGGGACCCCATACGTTCTCCAGTGCGCTGCCAAACATCCATAACGCCAGCATATTGAATAGCAAATGCGCAATGTTGGCAGGATCGTGCATGAACATATGCGTGATTAGCTGATGTGGCCTAAAAAAACTCTGAATGAATATCATGTAAAGCAAACCAGTCTTCTAAAGGAAAACTTTTTCCCAGGGTAATCTGAGCGAACCAGACCAGGGCGTTAACGATAATTAGGTTTTTTATTACGGGTGGTATAAACTGAAATCGCCTGAACTGGAATTGTGCCATTACGTCTTATTTATAAACAAATTTACTTCTTTAGTTTCAACTGCACCACATTCTCAATATGGTGTGTGTGCGGGAACATATCTACTGGCTGTACCTTAATCACTGCATATTTATCGTCCAGCATCAGCAGGTCTCTGGCCTGCGTGGCAGGGTTACAACTTACATATACGATCAGTGGCGCTTCCATATCCAGCAGCTTATTTACCAGCTTTTCATGCATACCTGCCCGGGGCGGGTCAGTAATAATTACATCCGGGCGACCATGCAGGGCAAAAAATGCATCGTCACAAATATCTATTACGTCGCCGGCAAAGAACTCCGTGTGACTGATACCATTCAGCGCCGCATTTTCTTTGGCATCATCCACGGCCTCTTTAACTACTTCTACGCCTATGATCTTTTTAGCAAGACCACTCAAAAAAATACCGATGCTACCAGTGCCACAATAAAGATCATAAACAGTTTCTTTGCCAGTTAGTTCGGCAAAGTCCCTTGTTATTTGGTACAGTCTCTCTCCCTGCCGGGTGTTTGTTTGAAAGAATGATTTAGGACTTATCTTGAACTGAAAATCTTCCAGCCTTTCTATAGCATAGCCCTTGCCAGTGTACACCTGCGGCTGCAAGTCGTATATAGTGTCGTTGAATTTGGGATTGATGGTATATAACAGTGTGGAGATAGCAGGTACTTCTTTCAAAAGATGATCCAGTAGTTTTTCACGCTCCTTTTTATCCTCATAATTCAACACCAGGTTCACCATCACCTCACCAGTGGTACAAATGCGCAGCACCAGATTACGCAGCCAGCCTGTATGCTGCCGGATATCGTAAAAGGTATATCCCTGCTCTAAAGCAAATGCACGAACTGTATTCCGGATGGCATTCGTTGGCTCGGCCATCAGGTGGCAGGTATTGATATCTATCACTTTATCGAATATGCCGGGCGCATGAAAGCCAAGAGCATTTTGTTGGGAAGAAACGCTGGGATCATGAAGCTCTCCCGGAAGCAAATAGCGTTTGTTACTGAAAGTGAATTCTAGTTTATTACGGTAATGAGTAGTTGTGCTGCATCCTGCAATAGGATAAGTACCCGGCAGATCGACTTTGCCGATCCGGCGCAGTTGCTGTTCTACTTCAAATTGCT
>Ga0207017_1100_pt2 | contig 10197 bp, 6 predicted proteins | sample Alteio_BWMinCont_51_FD_153472 | JGI IMG/M metagenome (GOLD analysis project Ga0207017, IMG submission 153472) | Enriched cells from forest soil in Barre Woods Harvard Forest LTER site, Petersham, Massachusetts, United States -... | ecosystem: Environmental > Terrestrial > Soil > Temperate forest >...
GTGCAAGGCGAGGCTGAAATTGAAAAATGTGCGATGGTTTGTGAGCATTATGCAAAATATTCCGTGACCTATTTACAATCCAGAATGATTCAAACTGAAATGATAAAAAGTTATGTCACTTATCAGCCTTTAGGTGTGATTTTGGCTATCATGCCATGGAATTTTCCTTTTTGGCAGGTTTTTCGTTTTTCAGCTCCTAATATAATGGCGGGAAACGCGGCATTGTTAAAACACGCACCTATCTCAACAGGTACAGCTTTGATGATAGAAAAACTTTTTGTTGAAGCTGGATTTGTAAAAAATTTATTTCGCAGTCTGATCATATCAGATCACAATACAAGTAAAGTAATAGCAAACTCCAAAGTCATTGCTGTTACACTCACTGGCAGTCCTCGTGCAGGAAGGATTGTAGGTGCAGAAGCTGCAAAAGAACTTAAAAAATCCGTTCTTGAATTAGGCGGAAATGATGCTTACATTATTTTAGATGACGCTGATCTTGATAAGGCAGCTGATGCATGCATAGTTTCACGGATGAACAATGCCGGTCAGGTATGTATTGCTGCTAAACGACTGATAGTGGTTAAACCCGTACATAAAACATTTCTTGAACTGATACAAAAAAAATTGTTTTCATATAAAATGGGAAATCCACTGAGCAGGGATACTACGCTTGGCCCACTTTCAAGAATGGATATTAGAGACAAGGTACATGAACAAGTAACAAAAAGCATAGAAAAAGGTGCTGAATTAATCATTGGAGGAACCATACCACCAGGAAAGGGGTTCTATTATCCACCAACCATATTAAATAATGTTAATCGTGAGATGCCAGCCTATCATGAAGAAATCTTTGGTCCAGTCTTCTCCATTATTAATGCAGACAATGAAGAAGAAGCGATTGCCATCGCAAATGATAGCATGTATGGATTAGCAGCAGCGATATTTACCAGAGACATTAAAAAAGGTGAAAAGATTGCTGTTGAAAAAATTCAGGCTGGAACTTGCGCAATCAATACATTTGTTTCATCTGATCCTCGCTTACCTTTCGGTGGCATTAAAGGTTCAGGTTATGGAAGAGAATTATCTGCAGAGGGAATACAATCTTTTGTCAATATAAAAACAATCACTATAAAATAAATCGAATGAGAAAATTATTAATAAGCATGCACAAATTTATTCACTGTTTTCATTGATTGAATCTCAAGTATTATAAATTCTTCATTAAATAAGACCCAGTTTTCTCATCCGGTTTCGATGGTGTGTATTCATGGCCGCCAAGCATCATGCGCTCTTCAAACACCCAGGTAACAACACCCAAAAAATTAGCGTTTTCCCTAACTTTCTTTTCATTCATCGCTGAAAATGCGGCTTTAATATAATCCAATTGATGATATCCAGAAAGATGTCCTGCCCGACTTTCAAATTCATGTTCAGTTGCTGCAACAGGAATTGCCAATTGAAATTTCACATGATACTGATTAGCAATGGAGAGTATTTTAATCATTTCGATATTAACGAGGCGCCTGTATTCTTCTGGTGGCGTCGCAACACCTTTATCATGTGATCCAAGGTCATAAAGCGCATCGATCACATAACCATTTTGATATTGATTTAACACCTGGCCAACTTGTGCATCAATATGATAGGAGTTCGTGAAAACAGAAAAATATCTCCCCTTTGGATGGTCTCCATCCACGCAATGTATTGTATTTCTGTCATCAGCCGTTGAATGATTTTTTCCTGCAAAATCTTTTGCAATTTGCTGAAAAAAATAATACTGACCTTTCTGATTCATATCAAAAGGTTCAATATCAAATTGAACACCACTCACACGTGAATCATTACAAAAAAGCCTGGCTACCTTGTCTGCATAAATAATAGCGTCTTTATAACTTAATGTGTTAAGTGAGTGCAAATAATCATTTTTACCTTTGGTATCAACCCTTCCATCAACCACTGCTACAATATCGACGGGATTTTCTGCTGTATTGATTGACTCGCTATAGGCTTTTGTCGATCTCGAACCATTTCCGTAAAAAATCATCAAATCATCCGGTTTGCAAGGTTTATCACTTCTTGATCCACCCGAACCAAGGCAATACATTTCCATGTCCCCAGCATAGATAAATAATTGTGTAATGCGATGCTCTTTACTTGCAGCACGATTATATTCATTGATCTGCCCAATGAATAAACCAGGATGGTGTCCTTTTTTATGCCCTTCTGTGTCATATCTGAAATCAAACACATAAGCACCGTTGCCGAATGGGACATAGGAATAAGCGGCCATGGGGGCAAGAAGAATCATCACTACTAAAATAATAAACAAATGCAAAAAGTATTCCTCATTTCAATTGTATTTCCACGCTCCATATGGAACATTTCAATTAGTCTCATTTACTGGACCTTATCCATATTATCATCAATAGAGATTCAGCAATAGAAATTGGTATAGGCAATCACTGGCTGGTCATGACTATACGACACACTGACTCAATGGTATGATACAAAACTTTTAAATAAGGAAATTATTATGCAAAAGAATAAAGTCGCTAAAATAAAGAAGAAATCCTCTATGGGCAATAAAAAAATGCTGGGAAATATTAGGAAGAAATTAACGAAAAAAATCGTTGTTAAGCATAAAAAGAAAGTGTCTGCTATTCCAGAAGGTTATCACAGTATTACTCCTTATTTGATTATTAAACACGCTGTAAAAGCCATTGAATTTTATAAAAAGGCTTTTGGTGCAAAAGAAGCGATGAAAATGGAACATGCGAACGGAAAAATAGGGCATGCCGAATTGAAAATTGGAGATGCCAAAATTATGTTGGCAGATGAATGGCCAGAAATGGATGCACGTAGCCCAGAGGCATATGGTGGTTCCCCAATGAGTATTCACCTGTATGTCAAAGATGCTGATGCCGTTATATCCAAAGCAGTTTCTCTTGGCGCGAAAATTACAAGACCGCTAGAGAATATGTTTTATGGTGATAGGAGTGGAATGATTGAAGATCCATACGGATATAAATGGTGTGTTTCAACCCATATTGAGGATGTTACCCCAGCGAAAATGAAAAAACGTGCTGCGGAATTATTTGGGAAAAAATAAACGAATAAAGGAATGGATTATTCAGTCAAAGCCGATTCCTGTATGAGCAAGCATTTCATCAGATCACGATCTTACGATTAATGACTATAAAGTGATTGGAACTTCCATTTATTTTTGCTACGATTACCCATCGTGCACATTGGGTAAAACTGCCAATGTAAAATAATCATACAAAACACCCTTCATATTATCCAACCCATCCGCTTTACACATTTTAATAAAATGCATGCATTTTACCAACCATAATCAATACAGTTTATAAGCATTACCTAAATAATCCATGCTGCTGAATAGGCATGCTATGCGAAGTAGTTATAGAAAAGTTCGATTAAGAGAATAAAAAATATTCGATATTAGTTCATCAACTAAAAAGGATAGGGCACATGTTAAGCCGTGGAGATTTTTTAGATAGTAGCACAGTAGCAGTATTGTCAGCTATCACTGGCATGACGGCTGGAATTGGTCTAACAGCAATTATTGCAAAGTTGTTACATGATTCAGCCATTGATAAAGAACAAAGAAAACGTAATTTGATTGCAAAAAAAGATTTAATTGAAAATTATGGAAAAAATGATGGATACGATGTAATTGATACTTATATGACACGCCTAACTTCACTCTACAACACCATTCAAGAACAGTATGGAATTGATAAAAGAAATGAATTTGAAAAAATTGTAATGGCATGCGCTTTACCTGTAAAAATTGATGAGCGAAATAGTAATAATTGTGAAATGGTACACATACCAGATTTAAGTGATGGACTTTCGAAAAGAAACTGGTTGAAAGGCTCTGGTGTTGATCAGGCCATTTTGGAAATATTTGAGGGATATAAGAATATAAGACAAAAAAATAAAAATGGTATCGATGTAAATACAGCAATGATGCAAATATTGCAAAATATTATCATTGTATATAAAGAATTTATAACTGAAAGTAAAATGATTCCAGATGAGGTAATTGTTTATGGAAAATGGAATGAAGATAGTAAAATCAAAGAAAATACTGGAAAGTTGAAATCTGTAAATAAGGCAATGGAATCATTTGTAAGTGAAATTGCAAATACAAAAATGTTTAGAGATAGATGTTTTAAGTTCTTTAAAATTAAAGAAACAAGTCGTCAGATGAATTTACCAAAAATTGTTAAAATGATACGAGATATGGGTGAAGAGGCTGTTAATTTCCAAAACAAATTGACTCTTATTGATAAAAGTAATGAGAAAATCAGAAAATTATGGAATTATTCAATATATTTTGCACAATCAATTGAACGAATGTCTGAAAAGAAAATGTATGAATGCCTTGATATATATAGTCCATATAAACGAATAAATAGGGTAATAAGTTATGACATTCAATCAAGAAATGATCATGTTAGTGATAACGATGATTTAATTGCAAATATAATCATCAAACATATACGAAATGCATACGTAACACTTTTTAATGACAACAATGGAATTGATGGAAGTGGTGACTATTCACATCTTAATTATATGATTAATGTAACAGATGAAAATTCATATGATGATCTGCATGGAAAAATTAATCTCCCTGATATTGCAAGTGTGAGAGTGCATGAAGGAGAATTTACAAACAAATTGTATGATGACGAAGTGAGAAATTTAATACCAGATATAAATCGGTATTTCAAATATGTATATATTGCTGCAGCAATGCAGGCTGACTTGTCAGTTCGACTCAACCTATATGGAAAAATTGGTCTATTACAATCAGGAGAACTTGAATACAGGAAAAAGTTAATCGATGTCTTTATATGGCGTGCAAAAAGTATAGTAAATAATGATATTCTTGGAGAAGAATCCTATTTCAGAAAATTTATAGAAAGAACAAATGATTCAGAATTTATAAATGTAGCGCTAGATGAAGATGATTCAATTTATAGTGCAATCACAGGAAATAAAAATATAATAGACGCAGACAGGGATAAGCAATATGGAGCTTCTTTTAATAAAATATTTAATATTTCACTGAACCATATGTTGCATGCAGAAGCAATGAGGAAAGCTGGAGAAGAATTCCATGAGATGGAAAAAATCGATAGGCAGTTTTCAGTGTTAACAAAAGATGATAATTTAATTACTTATGAAAATAATCATACATTTAAACAATCAATTACTATTGATAATGAATTTATATATAACATTATACTTGCCAGCCAAGATGATGAATATCTAAAAAATAGAATTTTAAAGATTAGCCATCCAATACAATACAGTAAAATTATGAATGATTATATTGAAAATCTTAATAATATTAAGATTAAATTTTCAAATGCATTTGAATGCTATATTTTCCCACAAGAAAATATCCCAACATGCAAGCACATGTATACTTTAGTTAAAACAAATGATCGTAAATCATACGTCTTAATAAGCGATATTTATCGTGAATTTCGGTTATTTATGGATGATTTTACTTATCATGAAAACCCTATGTTTAGCATAAATGAAAATGGGAATTTTACCACAATGAAATTAAATTTCCAAAATAAGGAAGGTGTACGTTGTTTTAAGCAAAAAATAGGTGAATTTATCAATACATTTACGACTAATTTTTCCAGGGAAATTCAAGAAGAAAAACATAAAAAAGAACAACAGAAATTTTTAACTTCATTTATAGGAAATTTTATTGAGATAATTCAGGATATTGATAAATTTAATGGAAAAATTGATATGAGTGAAGCTACTCAATATAAATTGGAGAAAGAGAGACAAAAACTGGAATTCGAAAAAGTGATCGGTCAAATGCGTGAAAATCATCAGATCAAGACGGATGAGCTTAAGATGAAGATAGAAAAATATCAGGATGATCAAAAGGAAATAATTAACAAATTATTTTCTAAAAATAATAAAATTTTTGAAAATTTAATAAATGCAGTTAGTGAGAAAACGAAAATATATATTTCCATGATGTCTGATTCATGCACAGATAATGATTCAGGAATAAAGTCATCATTTCTGTGTATTAATAATAGTATGGATAAGTTGATTCATGCACAAGAAACTTTACATAAAATATGTGATGATAAAGTCGAAAATACAGAAGAAATAAATATTAATTCAATGTCTGTCATTGATTTAAATGAATGTCTTTTAAATCAAGTTGATAATCTCAGTTATGTTTTAAATACAACTGTTCCGGATAGTATTAATGCTATTCTTGCAGTAGTTACATCAAACACAATGGATATTAATGAAAAATACAAATCAGTAATAGAGCAATATGAAAATGAAATAGAGAATTTGAAAAATAATGAAAATATTTCGAGTAAAGAAAAACATGAAGCTGACAGCTGTATTGTTGAACTAAATCAACAGTTAAAATTACTGGAAACGGAATTGGGAAATGCCAATACAGAACTCGATAGTCAAAGGCGTAGCATTCATTCCATTGATGAAAAATTAAAAGAACTGGATCAATTAGCAAATAAATTATTGGGAATAGTGGAAAATGATGAATATATAACATCAAGGCATATTGTAAATGACGGAATAGAAAAATTTGTGAAATCAGGAACCTTTAAAATTGATCAAGAGTACAGTTCTAATAGTGTCAATATTGACATTGAGGTTCATGAAATAATAAACAATTACAATAAACTATTTACAATGATCAATATTGCTGATGAAGTTTCAACTGCCATCAAGCAAAAGATTAAGGAAATTATATCTATCAATAATACTATTTCTTCTTCAAACACTGTTGTAACATGCAAGATTGATGAAATGATAGTAACTTTAAATGCCCATAAAAATACAATAATTAATTTAAAAGATAATATAGATAAACTGCAAAATATGTATGATGCTGCCAGAAATAGCCATATAAACAGTTTGGAAAATCAGATACAGATGATGAAAAACCAAGAACAGAAAATAATGGAACTTAATAAGGAGATAAAATTAAGCCATGATAATCATAATGCCACCATGGAGAAAATAAATGGCGAATTAATCGAAAATATAAAATCACTGAAACAAAATAACAATGAGCTAAAACAGGTAAATGCTAATTTATCTATTGAAAATGCTGAGTTAAACAAAAGCATGAATGCTATGCTTGATCAGCATAAATCAGGTATGAATGATCTTGATCAAATCATTAGGGAGCAAGAAGATAGGATGCATAAAACGACTGAATGCATTCTTGCCAATACGTTGAAAAATATTAATGATATAACGATGAATGTCATTAATACATGTGAGCAATCCAGTAAAGCTCAATTAATTGAACAGGAAAATTATAAAAATAATATTTTAAATATCGATAATGATCTGGAACAAGTTAAAATTCGTATAGATGAAATGAAATCCATATCGCTTGATAATTGCAAGAAAAACAGCAGTACCGCAAAAATAAATGATAATTGCGGACTCGGAGAACTTAAGAAATTATGCAAAAAATTAATTAATGGTATTAATTCCAAAAATATAAACAGATTACGTTATGGTAAATATAATGACAAAGTTAAGTGGAGCTGGATTGAAACCTTCACGAATGAATTATTTAAAGATAATATAGGTACTGAAGACTTTTTCAATTCATTTAAAACATTGTTGATTGTGTATCTTCAAAATAAAGATGGAAATAAATGGTATAACACGAGAAAAACTACAATCGGAAAACATCTATTGGAAGATTTGAATGATGAGCAATACACGGGTATTCGCAGAGTTATATATGGTAGTAATTCGACAATTACATATGATCAGCTGGCGGATAGCTTAAAAATAGAAACAGAGTTGATTAATAAAGTTAAGATATTGATTAATCCTGATAATAACAGGGATATATCACTTACTATCAATCGCTTTAATAATACTGACTATGATCTTTCATCATTAACACTTGATTCGATGATAAAAAATGAAAAACTGGAGAACAAACATTCTAATCAACTGGAAAAACTTGTGAAAGAGAAATTACAGAACCAACAAGATAAGATGGATATCAGCAATAATATACATTTACTTAACAGTCAAATGATTGAAATGAAGGAAGTTCACTCCCTTGTTAATGAGATATCCGTCTTTATTAGGTCTATCCAAACAGATTTATTGAAATTTGCAAGTCATAATGACCATGAAAGATTGTATCGTGAACTTAATATTCAAATACAGGAATTAAATGTAATTAGGAATGAAATGAATATGCCATTTGAAACAAATAATATTCTGAAAAGATTACACGCGCTTAATAAACAACTCAATACTATATTTACTGATGGTAAGCGTGATAAATCGCATTCTTCAGGAGTGGCAACAAGTGATTTGAACATTTATAAGCATAATAGATTATTTTCGATCAAGAAAAATCGTGTTAATGGCTATAACCAATATTGTAATACAAATGTAAAAAACAATAGTCATATTATTGACATGGCTTTATGAAAGTATTTTTGTAATTGTTACGGAGAATGATATGCCATTAACCCTGTAACTTTCAAATCACTGTCACGCTTCTCATTATGTTGATGTATGGCAGTAAACATCATATTGGGTTTCCCTTGTTTTAGACTAATTTGATCTCTGTATTCGTTTATTTCTCCTTCCATCAATAAAAGGAAATCTTCGCACTTATAATAAAAATATTGATTCTTTGCCGTCATTGCACGATATATCTTGTTTCTCCAATTAAACGCCAATTGTATATCTACACTTCCATGATATAGCACCACCAGAAGCAGATTTTGTGTTATTTTCACTGTCTCGTCATTGGCATATCTATTTTTCATTTTTAAAATTAATGCGTTGAGGCAACAATCGAATGCCAAAGAATACTCTTTAATTTTAGTATATACATCAGCTTGATAATGCAAGCTTTTTGCAACATCTATCTGATGTTGTGACATTGAATATTGTTCTTGCAAGGAATCATTTAATTGAATGATGGCAGCATCATGTTGGTTTAAATTCAGTAACAGGATTGCATAGGATTGTTTGGTAATTGCGGAAAGAAAATGTGGAGATTTTGCTTTTTCACAGAATTCATTTATAAGTCGGATTGATTTGCGAAATAATCTATCTGCTTCTTCAAAATAAAATTCATTTGAGTGGACTTCTCCCATTCTTGTCATGATTACTGCATTGATATGTATCTCTTCAGCTAATAAAATCTTTAATGATGGCGATGTATCAAGTGTTTTTTCTATTAGATCAATTGCTGTTTTTATACATACGAGTGCAGCAGAATCAATTTCCCTGGATTTCTCATGTTTCGCTTGTCTGTGAAGCATGAGTGCCCAATATTGCAATGCGAAAGCCTTAATGATGATACATGTAATATCCTGATTATCTTCTGGCAAGTATGAGATGGCATCTGAGAATATTGTATGGCTTCTATAGGAGGGATCAAGCACATAGGAATAACCCAATAAACTTAAGGATTCCGCTTTTTTTATACCGCCCTTACAAAAGGAATTATATTTTTTAAAAAAAAATAGAAGATTTGATATTGTCACGTTCTATAAAAGCCAAATAAACCGCAATTCGTTTATAGACTTCTTGTAACCTAATATTATCTTCTCTATTTTCAAGAATTTTGCACAAGTCCATGACTGTGCTTTTCACTGTGGCACAATTTTCATGTACATTAAGCCATGTATAGGAAAGTCTATTTTCTATTTCGCTGATTTCCTCATCCGAATAATTACAGATATCCATGTTTAATTCCTAAAAATCATTCCCTGATTACAAAGTGATTGGCCTAATAAAATGGCTTATCTCACTACTTTTATTTCCGGATTCTCAACGCTGATACCACTTCATTGTGGTACAAAAGCGCGTTTTCAGCAACGTTGAATAATACATCAGCGGAATCCTTAAAATCAATAATTAGCATTATGCTATGAATAGAGGTGAATATACTTTAAACCACTATATTTAAAGATAAAAGGTGTTTAGGGTTGAGAGGCAGAAATCTTATTTTGATGTGAGTAATTCTCCAAACCTTGCTTATGACTATTGTAGTTTCCTCATTTATAGAGATAAAATGCATTCTGTAGTCAAGGACTGACTAGCGGTGAATGAATGGATTCTGCAACCACTCCTCGTTTTGTGTTTGCA
>Ga0207017_1137_pt1 | contig 10141 bp, 10 predicted proteins | sample Alteio_BWMinCont_51_FD_153472 | JGI IMG/M metagenome (GOLD analysis project Ga0207017, IMG submission 153472) | Enriched cells from forest soil in Barre Woods Harvard Forest LTER site, Petersham, Massachusetts, United States -... | ecosystem: Environmental > Terrestrial > Soil > Temperate forest >...
TCCATCGGCGCGTGAGCGAGATAGGGAAATTCGTATTCGACGACAATGCGATTCGCGGACGCGATCGCGTCCAGTGCCTTCTCATCACCGAGATTCACGGCAACATTGCCAGGAGTGCGGGCCAGTTCCTTGTACTTGGCGAACAACTGCCCCGTGTCAGGACGTTCCACGGATGAGAGGTCCCATTCAATCTTCAAGCGGTCACGGGCCTGCTTCGCGGTCCAGAATTTGTTAGCGACTACTGCTACGCCTGTGCCCTTGACGAGTGGAATCTCGAATACCTCCCGAACGCCTTCCATGCCGCGGGCGGCTGTGTCGTCCAGGCTTTTAACCCGGCCGCCAAACACGGGCGGATGCGCGACGACGGCCGTCTTCATACCAGGAAGGTCCAGGTCCAGTCCAAACTTCAGCGAGCCGTCGCATTTGGGGCGACTATCCAGCCGCCGGGTCCTCTTTCCCATCAGGCGGAACTGCGCCGGATCCTTCAGTTGGACCGTGGCGGGAATTGGCTGCTTAGCCGCCGCTTCCGCCAGTTCGGCATATCTGGCTGATTTCCCGCCCGGATCATGAACAACGCTGGCTTCGGTATCGCACTTGTCAGGGGCAACCTTCCACTGTTCAGCCGCCGCAGCCACCAGCATTGCCCGCGCCTTGGCGCCCAATTCCCGATACTGTTGGAACGATCGGGCGATGGAACCGGATCCGCCGACTATCTGAATGCCGTAAAGCGGATCCTTGTAAACATCGGCGGCGGGCGCAAGTTCCGCAATCACCTGAGACCAGTCGGCGTCCATTTCGTCGGCCAGGACCATCGGCAGCGAAGTATGCACCCCTTGGCCGAACTCAAGACGATTGACCTGAATAACAATTTTGCCGTCAGGTCTGATGTGAACAAACGCATCCGGCGGATAAACTTTCGGCGGCACTTGATTTCCTTCCTGCGCCGCCGCGGGGAAATCGAGGTAAAGCGACACCAGCAATCCACCGGCGCCAGCGGCAGAAACACGCAGGAAGCTTCGCCGGTTCAGGTGCAGAGAGTTTTCAACGTTGAGTGGTTGCATTTCCGCCTCCTTTACTTCAATTGTTGCGAAGCAGCCTTGATTGCCTCTCGAATACGCACATAGGTGGCGCAGCGGCAAAGGTTCCCGCCCATCGACTCCTCAATATTCGCGTCCGTCGGTTTGGGTGCAGCTTTCAGTAGCGCGACCGCACTCATGATCTGTCCGCTCTGGCAGTAGCCGCACTGCACGACGTCCAGCGAGACCCAGGCGTCCTGCACAGCGCGGCCAACCGGGTCTTCCGCCATGGCTTCAATCGTGACGACCGGACGGTTTCCGACGAGAGAAACTGGTACCACGCAGGAACGCGTAGCCACACCGCCAAGGTGCACCGTGCACGCGCCGCAGGCGGCGATGCCGCATCCATACTTGGTGCCTGTGATCTTCAACTCTTCACGCAACACCCAAAGCAGCGGAGTGCCGGGATCCACGGTCACCTGCTTCGTTTGACCGTTCACGGTGAGCGTGTAGGTTTCCATGATGAACCTCCAGGTTCAGGGATTTCGCGGGCAGGGTGTTCCCGCCTCGACCCATTTGCGCGTGGCCGCGACGAATTCATCGTGCGTCAGCGGCGGCAATGTCCGCATACTGCCGTCGATCCGGCGGCTAGGCTGGAATGCCCAGAGCACCAGCGGCTCTTCGGTGTGATGCCTCAATAGACCCGCGCCGGCCAGGTTGTTATTTCTCGACCGATCCGTGACTGTCCTGCAGACCTCAGCGCTAGTTAAGATATTGTCGTTCACGTCCTGCCACTTCATCGACAAAGGCGCCAGATGCCAGTCATGCGCGCCGGGGCCTCCGGTGCTGTCTGCGTTGGCTTCCTGGTGGCAGGTAACGCATTGCAGCGCCGGAACGCCTTTGCCTGCTGGGCCGCGCACCACATTGGCGAAATGCCGGTGCCGGTCATCGCCCTGTTGAGGGTAGTTTGTCGCCGTATGGCAGTTGATGCAGCGGGGATGGGTCAGCACTGAATAAATCTGTTGCCAGGCCATCAAACCTTGCGCTCGTGTCGATGCGCGATCTTCCGATGTTGCAGGAGCATTTTGGCTCGGAGTCGCGGCCAACGTCAAGGCTGACCAGACACCACAAGCAGCTAGAATGACGGATATCGCTCGGGCCCTTAAGTTGCCAGACGGCATAGTCTCCCTCCTTGATCTGGTCGCATGCGATCGTAGTGAAGGATCCCCCTCGGGCGAAGATAGACGCGAAGATACTTTCCGTAGATGCGCAGTTGAGAAACAACGAGGTCGGTGGTGCGGCATTCATTAAATTCACCTGGTCTCATTTCAGTTTACAGCAAAGTCTGCTTTCGATCTCCACTAAAACCCGACTCCCAAAGAGTCGTCGTCGCCGGACCTGCTATAGATCGTGGGCGGCAAACTTGAACAGAACCTTTCCACCGCGATTCGATTTCAAAGATTGCTCGAACGCTTTCTTGAACTGGGCGAGTGGGTACACATGCTCCACTGCGGCGGAGAGAGAGCCATCAGCTACGAGGTCGCCCAGCTTCTGGTAAATATCCTGGATCTCTGCGCGGGGCGCGTTGCGTATCCAATTGATGAGCCAGAATCCGTGGAGGCTAAGACCACGGTAGATGAACTCTCCGGGCGGCATGGCTGGGAACTGCCCACTTTGAATGGCATAGCAGACAATCGCGCCGCCAGTTTTGAGCGACTTGGCCAACTCTCCCACGGGAGTTCCACCCACTATATCGAGGACGAGGCTAAGTTTGCTCCCGCCGAGAGCCACCTCAATATCCTTGAGTAGGTTGTCGCCCTGGAGGACAATGCGGTCACCTCCCCACTGCCGCACCTGTTCAGCAGCTTCTTCCCGGCGGACGACATTCAACGTCTTGACTCCTGCGAGCTTCGCGAGCGCAATGATGTACTGCCCCATCGCCGAGTTGGCTGCGGTTTGACCGATCCAGTCGCCGGGCATCAGGGAAACGTATCGGCTCAGCAAGAGATAGGCAGTAGCAGGGTTAATCCCTATCATCGAGAGTTGCAGGGGATCTGCTTCGTCGCTCATCGGCACGAGGTTGCGCACCGGGACGACAACCTGGTCTGCCCACGTTCCCTGCTCATAGGTCGGAAGAACCAGGACTCGCCTACCCCGCAGAGCAACATCAACCTTCGATCCAATCTTGGCGACTCGGCCAACACCCTCGGCGCCTACTGGGGATGGGAAGGCCGGACGGACGCCGTAGATGCCGCGGACGAACAGAAAGTCCGATGGATTGAGCGGGGCCGCTTCCATCGAGACGAGAACATCCTCCTGGCCGAGAGCCGGCTCGGAGACCGTGTTGAGTTCAATGACATCCGAGGGTTCGCCGTGAGCTATGAGTTGTAACTGCCGCATAAGAAAATCCTTTCGCTCGGAACATTTTCCCGGTAAGCGCCGACCCAATCATGACGATGATGTTTTTCGTAGACATTCTCCTGAACAATGAAACGGCGGAATTCAGCGCTCACTTACCAAACTTCTCGCCAAACATGGGCAGGCCGCTCTTTGACGCCTCACGAGTCGCTTCATCCTGGATCACATCCCAGTGCTCGACCAGAATCCCGTTCTTGATCCGGAGAATGTCTGCTGCAATCCAGTTCACGGGCAGGCCGATACCAGAAAATCGTCCGTGCACGATTACGAACTCTCCGTCGGACACGATCGTTCCGGACTCATACGTGAGCGTAGGCGGAAGGCTCTTGATGAGATTGAACAGGCCTTCACGGCCCGGCGCGATATGAGGGCTATGTTGGATGTAGCGGGGCGACCAAAACTTCTCGGCAGCGGCGTAGTCGCGCTTATTGAACAGCGTATCGAAAGCTTCCAGGACGAGCGCTTTGTTCCTCGATTCAACCGTCTGATTCATTTTTGTATAAGCCTCCTGCTTAGGGTTTTCAGCGAGCGTCGGCCGGGGGGTCACATAGTCAGGACGACGCGGAATTCGGCTTTTCCGCTCATCATGCGCGCATATCCTTCAGCGGCTTTCGCGAGCGGGTACTTTTCGATCATGGGGCGGACGCCGGTCATTTCCGCGAAGCGCAGCGTGTCCTGGGAGTCGGTGGGGATGCCGCCCGCCCAGCCCTTGATGCCCCTTTTGCCGAAAAGCAACTGAAGGGGCGGCACTTCGATAGAATCTAACGGCGCTCCCACGACAACCAATGTGCCGTTCACCCCCAAGCCGCCAACCAGCGCCGACATTGCTTTCCCGCTGGTCCCGGTAGCAAGAATCACGCTCGCGCCGCCGAGTTTCTGCAGTTCGGCCGCGGCATCCGTTGCGGCGCTGTCGATATAAACATCCGCTCCGAGCTTTTTGGCGAGCGCGGCTTTGTCCGAACCGCGCCCTACCGCCGCAACTCGATAGCCGAACTTTTTTGCGAACTGAATTCCCAGGTGGCCAAGCCCGCCGATTCCCTGGATGGCGACGAGATCGCTGGGCAGCGCGCCGCTATGGCGCAGGGAGTTAAAGGTGGTAACGCCGGCACACATCAGCGGCGCGGCTTCGGCGGCATCGAGCGATTCCGGCATGCGGGCCACCGCTTCCACCGGCGCGACCATGTATTCCTGATAGCCGCCGTCATAGCTGATCCCGCAAACCAGTGCGTTCGCGCAATTCACGAAATCCCCGCGGCGGCAGGCGAGACACGTGCCGTCCTGGCCACCGTGCCAGCCGACACCGACGCGTTCTCCCTTTTTCCAATCCTTCACACCGGCTCCGACGTCATCGATCACGCCAGCGACCTCGTGTCCGGGAACACGAGGATACGAAATACCAGGAAACAGGCCCTCTTTGGTGACCACATCGCTGTGACAGATTCCACAGTCTTGCACGCGAATCCTCACCTGTCCCGGTCCAGGGTCCGGAATTTCGCGCTCCACGAGTTCGAAGTCCGCTCCCGGCTTGGGTACTTGAACCACCTTCATTTTTGCCATTTGCCGTTCCTCCTTTTTGTCCAGACAATTGCAGCAGACGTTTGCAAGGCGCTAAAGCTTCGATCCGCCGTCGACCGGAATGCTCGCACCAGTGATCCAGCGTGCTGCATCCGACGCTAGGAACGCGACTATGTCGGCAATATCTTCCGGCTTTCCGATTCGCTTCAGTGCCTGCATTCCCAGCGCGATGTTCCGCCCTGTCTCGGTCTTCGTGAAATTGGACATGTCAGTGTCGATCACGCCTGGCGCGACTGCATTTACGCGAATGCCCCGGGGCCCGAGAATGGCAGCCCAGTTCTTGACAAGAGTTTCTAATGCTCCTTTGGTCGCGGCGTAGACAAGGATCGAAGCGTTGTCTAAATCGGGCTTGCCAACTACGGCGCGGGCCGCGATCGAAGAGATCACAATGATGTTCGAACCTTCGCCGAGGATGGGCAGGAGTTGCTGTACAAGAAAGAACGGACCTCGCACATTCGTTGCGAAAAGATCGTCAAAGTCCCGCACAGTATGATCTTTAATGGTTGCAGCCTTGGTGATTCCAGCGTTGGACACGAGCACATCCAATCGCTCGCCGACAATCGAGCGAGCTTCCTTCGCCAGCACTGTTGCTCCGTCTGGAGTCCCCAAGTCCGCCCCGATTGCGTCCGCGCGCCCTCCTTTTGAACGGATGCTGATGATGAGGGATTCCGCATCCTGAGCAGAATGGCCATAGCGAACCAGGACATGCGCACCGGCCTCAGCAAGCGCCACAGCCGTCGCGCGCCCAATTCCTCTTGATGCACCCGTCACAAGCGCAGTTTTGTTTTGGAGTGTAGTCATGAGTGTGTGCATTGGTTCAGGCATTCATTCCGCCATCCACGGTAAGATTCGCCCCGGTAATGTACGAGGACTCCGAACTGGCGACAAACGCCACCAGCGCGGCGACCTCCTCAACATGCCCGTAGCGGTCGAGCGCTGTGACGGCCTTCTGCGGCACCGCCCACTCGCCCGTGGCTGGATTCAAATCCGTGTCGATCGGTCCCGGCCGCACGTTGTTGACCGTGATGCCGCGGCTCCCGAGCTCTCTGGACAATCCCTGGGTAAACATCTTCACGGCGCCCTTCGTGGCCGAGTAGGGCACAAGCCCGGGCACCAGGACACGCTCACCCACGGACGAGCCGATCATGATGATGCGACCGCCACTCTTCATGTGCTTGAGCGCCGACTGCGTCGCGGCGAATACGCCGCGGACGTTGATATCAATCACACGATCCATCTCCTCTTGCGTCGTCTCCTCGAACGTTTTCGGAATGGCCGTGCCGGCATTGTTCACAAGCACATCAAGCCGGCCGAAGGTCGCGACGGCCTTTTCGACAGCACCCTTGACTGCTTCGGCGTCGGCAGCGTCCGCTTGGATCGCGACAGCCTTTCCGCCACTCAGTTCAATCGCTTTGACCACGGCGGCAGCCGCGCTGGCGTCCTTCGCATACGTGAAGGCCACGCTCGCTCCATCTGCGGCCAGACGTTTCGCGAATCGCTGCGCCAATGCCCCGCGAACCGCCGGTAATGAGTGCTACTTTCTCGTTTAACTTAGACATAGATCTCCTTGCTTTTCTGTGAACGACTCACCAACTCCGCTGAGCTATTACCTTTACCCTTTTCAGTTGGTTCACCTCGACAGCCCACCGTGGGCAGTGACGGCAACTTTCAAGAGATCGTTTATACTGCTTGATGCTCCGCGAACTTTATTCCTCTCGGTTCCGCTCTCTGGCGATCCAATCGCTTATATAGGGCGAAGAATCGAGCAACTCGACGCCCTCGCTTTGGCAAATCCCAAGAAAGCACACCACATCCACATCCACGAGACTCAATTCCCTTAAGTCCAGTGAAACCCGCGGTCCGCTGTCCTTTATCTGCGCTTTCACTTCCTCTAGATGCTCCCGCCGCATTCGGCCAATCAGCCGTATCGTCGTGCGGTGTCCATCCGAATCTTTCTCGATTCTTAAGACCATTTTCGTTTTGTCTTCGGCACTCGAAATAGGCTGCACGCTGTGCGCCATTTGCATTCTCTTGAATCCAAGACATTTACGCTTGGGCTTGACGCCGAATGTTCGGCTCTCGCCGAGATTTCGGCTCGTAGACGCTTGGCGCCGGTTCGCGTTTGATTAGAGAAATCGGTTTGAGGTAGGAGAAACTTCCGATAGCTTGGGCGATCAAAGGCAGGCGTAATTATGGAATCTTAAATCGGTAACGGTTTATTCCCAGTTTCTTGATCTTTGATTCGAGCGTCTGCCTGGGAATGCCCAGCTTAGCGGCGGCACCGCTTGGGCCCCCGATCACACCCGCGGCATCTCGTAGAGCGGATTCGATCATTTCCTTTTCGGAATCGACAAGGTGAGCGATCAGCGGGATAGTCGGCACAGGTGACTTGCGATCTACTCGTGTAAGCCAGGTTTCATCCATAGAGAAGGTTTCCCCATCGCACACAATCACTGCCCGCTCGATGACGTTCTGCAACTCGCGAATATTGCCGGGCCAATCGTAAGCCTGAAATAGGTCCAACGTTTTCTTGCTAATGTTCTTAATCCTTTTGCCGGTCTTCTGAGCATAACGATCGATTAGGTACTCGACCAAGAGGGGAATATCGTCGGCGCGCTCCCGCAAAGCCGGTACTTCGATCGGAAAGACGTTGAGACGGTAAAACAGATCCCGGCGGAATCTGCCTTCCGTGACGGCTGCACTCAAATCCTTGTTTGTAGCAGCAAGGACCCGCACGTCCACTGAGACCGTTTCATTCCCACCCACTCGTTCGAATTCGCGTTCCTGGAGAACTCGCAGCAAGGCAACTTGTGTTTCCGCCGGTAGTTCACCAACCTCATCGAGGAAAAGTGTCCCAGCGTCTGCCGCTTCAAAACGCCCTAGACGACGCTGAAGTGCTCCTGTGAAGGATCCTTTCTCGTGGCCGAACAACTCGGAGGCAATGAGTGACGGTGCAATCGCCGCGCAGTTCACTCGAATGAAGGCACGGGACGCGCGCTTGGACCGATTGTGAACGGCGCGAGCAATCAGCTCTTTTCCGGTTCCCGTTTCGCCTAAGATCAAGACAGTGGAATCCGTGGGTGCTACTTTCGAGACTTGCGCCAGGACTCGGCGCAGGACATCGGAGGAACCGACGATTTCCTCGAACATCGAAGAACGTTCGATTTCTTCTCGCAGTGCAATGTTTTCGTTTTGCGTCCTTTTTTCGGCACGCTTGCGATCATCGATGTCGGTTCCCGTCGCGTACCAGCGCACGATCTTCCCGTCTTCGTCCAATAGGGGATTGTATCGGATCAGAAACCAGCGGTACTTGCCGTCTTTTCCGAGGGCTCGTTGTTCGTTTTCAAATGGTATCCCGCCGGAAAGCGCATTTTGTCGGGCTTCGCGAAGTTTCTCAACGTCCTCAGGATGAAAGGTGCGCGCGCGAAAATTGTCAGATCGAACCTCTTCCATAGACAGGCCTGTATACTCAAGCATTACTTGATTGGCATAGATCGCGCGTCCCTCAGGATTCAAAACGACGATCGTTTGCGGAATGGCATCGATGATCTGCCGGGCTTCCATTTCGTTTCGGCGAATCTTCTCTTCCGCGATCTTTGCCGCCGTGACATCCGATACAGCTCCGACAAACTCTAGCCTACCCGCCTCGTCCTTGACGGCATGAGCAACAACGTGAACATGCTTGACAAAACTATCCGGCACCACAAGTCGATGATCAAAATCCAGGTCGGAACCTTCGCGTGTTGCACGATCGATTGTCTCTTGCACGAAAACAAGGTCTTCCGGGTGAATTCGTTTGAAGAGCAGCTCCAACGTAGGTTTCGTCCCAGGTTCGGATCCCACAATTCGATGGGTTTCCTCAGACCAGACGAGTTCTCCTGTAGACACCCTCCAACCGAAACTGCCGGTATGACTTAGACTCTGCGCTTCAGCCAGGTACGCCTCGCTTCGCCGCAGTTCGTCTTGAGCGCGCTTCCGCTCAATCGCAATTAGTGCGATGTGCCCTGCCTCCTCGATCAACTTAAGATCGCTGTCGCTGGGAGTTCGAGCTTCTGAGTAGTACAGGCAGAAGGTGCCAAGAACTTCGTTATCCTTTGAAATAAGCGGCTGAGACCAGGCGGCTCCCAATCCATGGCTCAGCGCAACTTCTCGATAATTGACCCATAAAGGATCGCTCGCGATGTCAGAAACGATCACTCTCTTCTTCAGAAACGCCGCCGTCCCGCATGAACCTACGCAGGGGCCGATTGAAACTGGCGCAATGGCCTCAACATAAGTTCCGGGAACTCGGTTCCCAGCCGCAGGCCACAGTCGTTTCCCGTCAGAATCCATCAGAAGGATCGAAGAAATAGCACCTCGAGCCTGAGCATCAATGGCGTTACACAAACTCTGCAGAATTTCAGCGAGGCTCGCACCACTGGCAATCATCTCGAGCGTTCGCTTTTCGGTGGACAGAAGGGATTCCACTCGTTTCAGATCATCGATATCCGTATTCGTCCCATACCACCGGACGATCTTTCCGAATTCATCACGCAACGGCTCAACACGGAATAAGAACCACCGATATTCCCCGTCATGGCGTCGCAAGCGAGCTTCAATCTCACCCGGCTCCCCTGAGGCCAAAAGTGCCCACCACTTATCCAGTAGTTTGCCCAGGTCTTCGGGGTGAATTGTGACTTTCCATCCCCAGCCCTGCGCCTCCTGTGGAGATAGACCCGTGTAGTCATGCCAACGTTGATTAAGGAATTCGTTGGAACCGTCTGGCAGATTGCACCACGCTAGCGTGGGGATCGTGTCGATGATCTTTCGGAGCTCAATCTCCGATTCCTTTGACTTGTTGAGCGCCTTCTCTAGATCCTCTCGAGTTTGATACTGCTCCGAACCGCCGCCGACTTCGTTGCCCCCAGGTGTGACAGGAACCAGTTCGGGCGCATCGCCTCTTTTCGCGTAAATCGTGGTGTCCGTTTTGTGACGAGATTCCGGGGCGCTCATAACTTCTCCATCGATGTCTTTGATTCTACCTCACGGACCTTCCATACGGACATTGGGTTGAGAACCTCGATTTGCGCTATCACTTGTCTTCTTTATCGGGGCGGCCGGAAATAACGACGCCGAAAGCTCCATCTAAACTT